>Ga0265797_10009853_pt1 | contig 12284 bp, 9 predicted proteins | sample P2T30metagenome_FD_192433 | JGI IMG/M metagenome (GOLD analysis project Ga0265797, IMG submission 192433) | Plant litter microbial communities from East Loma Ridge, Irvine, California - P2 T30 | ecosystem: Environmental > Terrestrial > Plant litter > Unclassified | place: USA: California... | reverse complement strand
TGATCCTGTGTTCTGGATGGCGTTCAACGGGCAATGGGTTTTCTTGTAGATATATATTCTCACCCTAAGGTCTGTTGGGGGCTGATGAAGTAGTCGGAACTGGGGTTACGTAGAGGCGGATGTGGGGATTGAATATAGTGATGAAGTTACTTCTTGTCCTGCATGCTTGACTGTGATGACTTCTTCTCTGCCCTTCTCGTTTCATTTCACTACAGTGTGTCGCCATCCTCCATCCGTCCATCCGCCCGGTCCCAATCCTTCCCACCCATCCCCCACGCCGCCTCTGCCCTACACTCTTTACCCAGATTAACCACCCGAACCCTCCGTCCTCCTCCCCCGTATCTGCACCCTGCCCCAATGCACGTCTACCCTGCATACCGATATCGCATCCCGACTACCGTTTTTTTAATATAACATTTCTGTGTCACACGTCCACCGTCCACATTCCACATTCCTCATCTTCCAACACAATGTTCTAAAACACGAGGCACGCATGCGCCGGGTACTATCATTGTCTCCCGATGCGTATACTGGGGATAGTGTTATAGGGTGGTATCCTGGGGGTATAGTAGAGATTGTATGGGTGAATTGCAGGGATGTGTGGTGGTGGAGGGGGTGACTTGGTGTGGCTAGGTCTTTGCTGGAGTAAGGAGATGGTCATATACTGGCACTGTGATATTTAGCGTAGAAGATCATGTATTATCCGATTGCATGGTGAGACTAGATGGTACGAATACAGTGGTTGGAAGTTTTATGGTAGCTCCAGCAATCCAACGCATATACAAACGGGTTGCGGCTGAGACGCGCAGCCTCCAAGACCCAGGTCCTACAATCCCTCATCGTCATCGTCATCCACGTCATCCTCACCAATCGAGTAAAAACACTCATCGCCATCCTCAGTTCGATATGACACATCACCGATCTCGTCATTGTCAGTGAGCACGGCGTCTACTGGGTCCCCGTCGCTTGCATCACCGCCACCCGCATGGCGGTCTGACCAGACATACTTCCACCGCGTGCCCTTCTCCACACTCGACTTACTCACATCTTTCCGGTTCAACCAATCAATCTTGACTTTGCGATACTCGATGCCATAGATCTGTTCCCCCTCCGGGACGTACGAGCGCCTCAAGCCCTGTTTGTGCATATGCTCGACGTCGACTTTGGCGTCCAGGGCGTCGCCTTTGCCACCAGAGATTTCCGTCACCGGGACCTGGAAGGCGCCTCCGATCTCGAGAGCGCGCTTTCTCTGCTCAGACACCTTTGCGTCTGTGATGGTCGCATATCCTACGACGAGGTAGACGTTCTTCCCGCGCTGGATCATTTCTTCTTCCAAGTAGCGTCGCACAGGGCCGTCGGCGTCGATGAGGTTGTCGAACCACGGTCCTGAGTTCTGCATCCGGTACGCATGTGCTTTTAGTGTTGAGACGCGGAAGTTGTCATTGTCTGCTTTTCCGAATCTGCCGCTGGCGATTTTGCTGACGACGGCTTTGATGTTGGTTGCTGATTCTTGAAAGATGATTTCATTGAAGTTTTTTTGAGGGGCGTCTGTGACGAGGACTTTGTCGATGTCGGGCGGATCCAAAAAGTCGAGGTGCGGTTGACGCGCATTGAGAACTAATCGTCCGATGCGAACATCTTTGGACGGAATGAGTAGAAAGTCTTGTGAGACGAGGGTTTGGCGCATGTTGAGATCTGGTGAGTCTTTTGGTTTTGTTCAAATGTGGTACTTGCTCATAGGTAGCGTTTCGAGACGTTTAAAATGGATGTGTTTTTGTAGTTGTCCATCCAGCCTCTAGCGTCTGCTGCCCCTGGCGTTCCCCGCCCGAACACCCCACGGGAGGTTTCAAATAGGACGTAAAGCCACAATCGATCAATCAATCTAGTGTCTGCTGCATTTGTTCACTTCCAAGGTTTCCAACACCGTTTGGGGCAGTGCCTGAATACACAACGTCCACATGACGCACCTCCGCTTTGCTGCGTCGTTTTCAATAGCATCTACAGTCAGCCTCACACGCCGTGGCGTAGTTTTTGTGCACCTACTACGTGTCAGCCTGGAAGGCTGCAGAGTTGGGGTTCCTCTTCACAAGTCACTAGTGGCAACGGAATAATCTCCGGACGCGATCGGGCCACTAGATATCAAGCCACTCCAATCAAAATCAAGAGAGGCGTACCATTCGGTCGACCCAGACCAGTGGCGTCAGGCTGAGCTTATCGCATATCTGCCACACAGAGCTAAACATGCACACCAGCAGGAACTTGTGCAGCGATGCACGTGTTGAGTCCTGCGACTTCATAACCCCACATCTGGTCTATACTAACGATACAAGGTCACCAGCAGTAGAGCTATCCTATCTCGAGCTTCTGCATAAGCGTCGCGCCACTGCGCTAGCCGCTCTACAGGACGATGTTCAGTATCTCTGCGATTCCCCTGTTCCAGCTGGCATCTCGACTTTTGTACCTCTACCACCGTTATTGTACCCAACGGGAGTTCTCAGAGTCACTGTTTTTATTCACCAGTATCCTCCATAGTCCACTACTTTCTCCGTCCGAGTCAAACGAATAGTGCAGCTACTAGCAGGTGCCAGACCACATAATCCCAAGTCATGGACTCATCACTGGGGGAGGAGAAAGATCTTGCGTTAGCCATTGCGATGTCTCTGGAGTTGGATCCTGAAGATAAAGAGCCTGGATCATTGGCACACAAAGATACCGTCTCGATTGAGCAGGATGACGACTCTGATGAAGAGCTAAAATTGGCCATGGCGATGTCTTTGCAGCAAGATGAGGAGGCCGAGGAGTCTGCAACATTGGCGACAATGGTGACTTTGAGAGCCGACCAAGACAACAGCTCAGCGGCGTCTATGACCATGACGTCACAGACAGATGCTCCTGCCACCGATGATTCAACGCACATGCAGACAGGCATATTGGAGGGAGAGAGCCACAACAATACGAGTCAGGGCTCTCAGTCTGAACTTCCTCCAAAGAGGAGAGCAAGTCGTCGTACAGTGAACACAGCATCTATGAACTATGGGAACACGTCACGCATATCGGAAGCCAATGCGGCAATCAAGCGGCTGGACGACCAATTACGCGGCAATACCTCTTCTCAAGATAAGGTTACCTTTGACGATGGTGAACTGATCTTTGCGACCAACCCGCTCTATACGATATATGGCAACGTTCTGTTTGAACTTCCATCTCAACTCTTGCACGTTCTAGAGTCGCTCGAACACGAGTTCAAGGATAAGCCAGCAAAAGAAAAATGGCGTCAACACCAGTTTTCGAGCCTCGTGTACTTCGAGCTTTACCTCCTGGACCAGCATGACCGCGAAGCTGGTGCATCGTATATGGAACGTGCCTTTTCAGAAATAGAGGAAGCAAGTCAAAAAGTCCCAAGGGGCGTGGTTCCTTTCCATCTCGACCTCTTGTTTGCTTTGACCGATCTTTTATCGGAAGACGCGCGTCATGCAGCCGATCTGAAGACATGTCCCTCTTACATCCGACTCCTGGAACTGTGGGATACGCAGCTACAGCTTGAAGGTCTTGCGAATTTGTTTCGACCATTGTCTCTCGGGTATGCTCAGGAGCAACTATATCGTGTCTATCACCCATTATCATCCGTTGCCACAAACATCCTTGAAAGAATGATCGGCTATGGAGAAGAGTGCTACGACATGGCCCCTAAGATTGCACAAGATGCTCAGTGGGACAAACGTGTGATTCTCCTTTGCTACAGTAAGCTGGAAAGGGCTCGAGATAGTAGGGATGGCATGTCAATAGCCGATCTCGACGAGACGATCGGATATACTACCGAAGAGCTGCTCTTCACCGATGAGGATCCGCCTCCTCCCAAGGACATCTTACTTGTAATCGCTTTCAATGCTTGGTTGTGTCGGTACAGTCGAGAAAAGAATGCTTACAGCATGCTACGCGCACTACAAGCTGGCTTCGATGCATTGGATAGTATCGGAGTAGGACACAAACATACCGATCATGTTACAAGTGCCCTGGCGACGCTACTGGATGAGCAGTCGCAGAGACAAGAATTCGTGTCGTCCTTGTCAGAAAGTGTCGAAATGGCTTTGAAGCTGCAAGCTGTTCGTACTGAGATGCTGCAATTGCCAGCACGGCAACCGGATAACGCGAAGTGCGGAAGCTGTAATCAGGTACGTTATATCATCTTCTATTTCTACACATGCTTATGTTTCAAAGCACCTGCTCAAGAGAGATCGAGTCACATGCAAGCAATGCAAGCTGAGCTCATACTGCCGCACTTGCGTAGTAGCTATCGGATTCTCGCACCTCGAACACTGTTCCGACGATCTCATGCTCGATGTGTTTGGCCGAGTGGCGGTGACCGAACTTGACATCACACTTGGCCGTTTCACCGAACTCACTCCAGCGGAACCAAGCGACATCACGACAAACGCAGAGCATGGAGACCCTAGCCAACCATCAGACATCGTGTGCCCACCACCAAACAAGGGGAAGGAGAAAGCCTTATGTCACACCGACCTCTCACTCAGGGCGCTGCAGAGATACGAGTTGCGCTCCAAGCATGACTATATTCTGAAGGCTCCGCCATCCGAAGACCTGGACTTCCACGATCGAGCACTCTACGTACTCGAGTGCTACATTATCACTGGCAATGAAGTAGCTCGTAGTGATACGATATTTCATCTGCGAACAGCGCCCAAAAAACCGTTGCCGGTGGGTATTACTCGACCTGTCCTGTTGATAGAACTGGCCAACATGGGAATCAGGCTCTACGAGAAAAGGAAAGAGAAGGAAGTTCAGAAGATGGTCACGGATCTGGTGTGTGACGCTCAAGAGTTGATTGGCCACGGTGTTGACGATGCAAATCGTCAGGAGCATTTGTCGTGCCAGCTTGTTTCGACGTGGTGCGCACGAGAGCTCCGTCTCCTCCGTAGCGGTCAGCAGGATAAACTGATCAGGGTAGGATACCTGTCCGCACGAATGGCCTGGGAGGCGCTGAAACCCTTGGAAGATGGTCCAATAGTCTCGGCAATATGTTACATCGGTCTCGCTGAGGTATTCTTCCCTATGTACTGGGCATTGAAATCATGGCGAAACCTCATAAGTGTAGATAATTGGGCGACGATATCCATGGATCAACTCTCTCGCATCCCGCCAGATCATCCTTCATTTCGAGACTGTCACTTATCGGTCGCTGCTATCCTTCGAAATGCAAGTACAGTCTTGGCAGACGGTGCTGCGGAACTCAAGACGGACCCGCCTCTCGATCCTATACCAGAAGGGTTTGGCGTTCTCGATTGGATCCGACCAGCAGATGTACCGAACTCGAATGATCTATCGCACGCGACGATCGCTCAGTATCTTCTCGCTCGTGCAAGAGCAAAGTCTCAGTCTTCGGTGGACATATTGGCCCAGTTTATCGAAGATTCTGAGTGCTTGATCAGCTCAGCGCAGAGTCTAGCTGAGATCTACAAGCAAACGCATGATAGAACCTCCTTGCTCAAAAGCGTTGACATTTATCACCAATGTCTTAACGTGCAGCATGGGCAACCGAAAGAACACATGCGTGCAGCTGTTGAGGTCGCCAATCTTCTAAGCGCACATGGAAATCGTGGTGAACACCTGGACGTGATCGCTACCCTAGCCAAGGCTATCACGGTCACGCTGCAGTTGATATCCCACAACATGACAGTGGAAGACCAGCAGCTCAACCTGTTAGCGGTACATGGGTTTGCAAACACGGTAGCAGCGTTGTACCTTCGCAATGATCACATCATCGAAGCACTTTCTGTCCTGGAGCGAGGAAGGAACCTCATGACCAATCGCATCATCGACACAAGAATCAGCGTTGACGAACCAGGGTCTGTTGAGGTGGACGATCTTTTGTCACAGTTTCGGGATCTCCAGGAAGCCGTAGTTCGCGAGATCGATTTGGATCCTACTGATCTAGCATTTCGCAGACGGCGAGAGGCCAACCCGGACGGCGAATATATGATGAATCTTGAGATGGGATGGAAGCGGTTTGAAGCCCGCGATGAATTAGACAAAGTCGCAGAGAAGCTGCGTCGTCATCCTCGATATGCTGATTATCTTGACAGCCCAAGTCCAGATATCATGAAGGGCATGGCAAACGACGGTCCAATCTTCGTCGTCAACGTGACTGCGAGCAGATGTGACACGATTGTCATAACAGCGACTAGTATAACTAGTGTCAACTTGGACGAGCTACAACTTGAGACAGTCGAACTCAATCGGCAGAAAATGGAACGAATAGTCAACGACGAAGATCGAAGTAATTGGGCTCCAAACAACAAGGAACTCAGCTCTATCCTATTGTGGCTATGGAACTCCGTCGTGAAACCAAGTTGGAAAGAAGCTAAACTCAGGCACTCGTATACCGATTCTTCTACTTCCGCAATGCCTCGCGCATGGTGGATAGCAGGAGGGCCGTTAGAGTGGGCCCCTCTCCATGTCGCTGGCAAATTCGATGGTAAGCCAACAAAAAACAACATCACAAAGCTGGCAACATCCAGCTACACACCATCTATCCGAGCGTTGCGGTATTCGCGTCAGAGAGAGCGTCTTCCTAAGCCAAGCGGCGCAGAACAGTCGATACTAGTGGTCACGATGGAGACCACACCGGGAGAAAGCCCTCTTCCTGGCGCCCGTGAAGAAGCCGAAGTAATCGAGACGCGGGCAAAGGAAGCAGACATACCATGTATCCCACTCAGACAGAAACCTGCCAATGAGGTACTACGACAGATACAACACCATACCATCGTCCACTTCGCCTGCCACGGTATCGTGCATCGCCAGTCGCCATCTTCTTCGAGCCTCTTACTGCAGCGAACGATTGACAATACGTATTCACAGCAGCGATTCGGCCGGATCGTCACATTCACGGGCGGCGCCGGGGTGGGCACTGCTGGCGTCGAAGTAGCTGAGAAAGGTCGTCTCCTTCGCACACATGTCTTTTCTACATACGACGAGCAGAGTATCCCTCTCGCGGCAAAGAACGGGAGACTTGTGCTGGGAACCAAGAGCACCCCGGGATATAGCGGCCTGAACTTCGATCCAGATAATATACCGACCCAGAAAGATCTTCTCAGTGTTTCTGATCTAGCAGCATTGCCCCTGAAACCGGCGTTTCCACGGCACATTGCCTTTCTCTCCGCATGTCACTCGGCATTTGCCTTGTCAAAGGTGGCTCCACAGGGCAGATATCTCGAAGAAACAATATCGATAGCGGCTGGTTTTCACCTCGCTGGCTTCAGGCATGTTATAGGATCTTTTTGGAAAGCCAAGGATGAAGCATGCGTGCGCATCTCAGACTGCTTTTACAAAACTTTATTTGAGAATCGAGAAGTAGACAGAGGGATAAAGGATTCAGATGTGGCGCGGGCTCTACAAATCGCGGTATTGGATCTCATCAAAAAGGAGCCCTCGCAGCCTCTGCTTTGGGCTCCATTCATTCATATTGGAACTTAGTCTCTCGTCCTCTGCAAGCTAGTCCGTATTCGCTTGTCATAACGGGATGGGAAATCAAAGATACAAGACCGTTTGTCGTAGATCACAATTCTAATTCATCTCTTAACTAAATTCTATATACCCATATATTTCGTGATGCAGCTTAGTCTTTCCAGAAATAGTATGCGATTCCGATACTGATACCACGGAAGGTTATATAGTAAATCGACAGTAGATACGGCATTGTCTACAACGGAGTATAGCTTCATCGTCTCAAGTCCGAGTATAAGACTGCCGGTTTTTGAGCCATAAGATTACGCTCACTGCATACACATTCACCACTTAAGCTTTGTCCAAGTAGCCCCGAGGATATCAAATCTGCCAGTTGGATCATCAGTCCTCAAGTCTAGAAAATTGAACAAATTCTAGATCCCAAAGTTCATCGGTGTTCGGGCTACCCAAAGGACCGATGTGGAACTTGACCTTAACCCTATCTGTGCTGTTGACGTTCTCAGCCTTCACAGCCTCACTCTAGTGGACAGTCTTCTCGATGAGAACAACGAATATGGGGCATAGTCTATCCGACCTAGAGAAAATGGAAAGGCCTCGATTGGAAAGGCCACGCGGCTAGGGATGACGTTTGCTGTCTCCGCAGAAGCCTTGATCTGTAACGTCAAATTCAACATTGTGGGGCGAGAGCGGGAGCTAGGAATAGTCACATGGCCGACGCGTTTTCCTTTTAGCGTGGTTGAGAGCTTTCTTTCTTGGCAAATCGGTAGTGTGATCCAGCGAGGATTAGTTCATCGCAGAGATGCGAGTCTTCCGAGATCGTAAGACGTAGATCGATGTGTTTGGGCCTAATATAGATACTTGGCATGGTTCTGACTTTACTGCGACACTATTATTGTCGTCCATCCACTTTCCTGATGCGTCACAGAAGCTCGCTCTCAACATCTTCTCCAATTCATCTGACGCAGGATCGACAGTTCTGCACGACCCGGCTCTTAGCCCGACTGCCAGCCAGCGCCGTCATAGACTGAACAGAAATGGACCTCGTATGGGTGCCGCTTTGGGGCATGCATGACTTCCAAGGTTGTATTGTATGTACAACACGAACTGGATCAGTTCCACCACACAGAGAGAGTAAAAATGTAATATTAATATATACAGCGACTATCGCAATCCAAACCACATCACGTCGCAACTTACTGCGGCCAGGTAACTCCAGTCCACCCGACAGCATTCTTCCTAATCCTAGAATCCACAGTGTCATTTCCAGCACCGACATATAGAATCTTGGAGTACGCAGACTCGCCCCAGAAGCTAAAGGTAGTATTCGCAGGGATAAACGCAGCATCTCCGATAGCAAGTTGCGTGGTTTCAAAAGCACCGATGCTAACGCTCACCAGACCGTCAACAACTTCGAGCGCAGCGTGGCCGGGGACAGAGTATGTAGCAGGCTTAGCTCCGTGTTTTAGAACGAGTTAGAGAGGTTGCATTGGTGGTCCTCATGCGCCGGGTACTATCATTGACCCATAGGCGGAGAGGTGAGTGCTTGATTTTGTGTTGGAGACATTAGAAAGAGAAGTATCACACTACCCAAGTGGACACGCATACGTCGAACTTGATGAATTGATATATACCTTGGACTTGTATCCAGCATCCAGAACGCCTATCACCCTAGTGTACAAAACATCTCCAACCGGACTTTCTTCTTCTTTCTCCCTCTTCCACTTTTACTTCCTCTCCATATCCGCTAGAGTCATGCCTCCGCTCAACGCGTTCCTGGCTCGTGCATGTTGGTCTTGCCAGCGCGTTCGTGCGCCGTCGACGGCTGCGCCTTCTTTTGCTGCGACGATTGTTGTGTAGGTTATGCCGAATGCTGGGGTGGTTTGTTAGTTAGATGTTAAAATGTTGGATGTTGGATGTGACTGGGAGAGAGAGAGAGAAAGAGATAGAAGACGTACCTAGGAAGGCGGCGAAGGAGGGGAGGTAGGATCTTGGTACTGCTGGCATTTTGGTTGGGTTGGTGGTATGTGTTGAGTGTCGTTGGCTTGCTTTGTCGGCTTGATTGATGATTGCTAAGATAAAAAGAATTGCCGATTGCTTGTATGCAAGACGCTTGTTGTATGTGCGATATGACGTGTTGAGGGTTGATAGAGTTGTATGGCTGAAGATGGATGTGACTGGATGTACCTAGGTAGATGATGAATACCAACGGAAGAAACCCATTTACCTTATATTCATGACGAATCCTTCAAGTCAAACTCACGGTGTCGGTACCTACCGAAGATGCCATTCCTCAATTCACACAGGTCGATCGCGTGATACCGTGATACTAACACCAAAGCATGCGCCTCACACCAACACGCGAAAACTCCAACCCAGTTCCTGTGATCATGAGACACGACAGACACTCCGCAAAACCATTCGTCGAAACCACCGAATATACAATCACATCGTCTGATACGCCTCTGCGATTCACGACAAAAGAGTTTTGGTGGCGAGACATGAACAGCAAGAACACGGTGTTCGGGCGTTGCCGGGATGCGTGTGGGGTGACCCGTTGGCGAGGGTCGTACGATAGTAGGGCGACCGCTCAGCCGGATTTGTGCGCATGGTGGGTACGTAAACCTGCTTTAATTAGCTGCGCTTTGCGATTTTGGGGTTGCTGTTTATAGTGATGGGGTCGCGGTTGTGTGTAGGGAGGTTTGGTGGTGGAGGGAGAAAGAGGGGGGGGGGGGCTAGTGCAGTCGAGGCAATGGCGAATTGGGTCACTTTGGGTGTTGGAGCGTCAACGTGCTGCATCCTCAAGCTTTCAAGTTGACCTACTTCGAGATACATGGTTACTAAAGGCGGTATTCGGATGTCTTGCGAGGCGATTATCAATGCTTCGACATAAACAATTTTCACAGCCTCCTTTCAATGATACGCATAAACAGGTGATAAATCTTCATGAAAAGCTTTTTGAATCTACAACACTTATTTTTATGTTGATTTTAAGTAAACTGATATGGATTTCTCTACTGAACGTTCTCAGTGGGCGGTTCATTACACGATAATCCGGTAGCGATGCTTTAACCATTTGTAACTTCAATACAGCCACCCCTTCTCCTGTGCCGTGATCTCCTGCGAAGTCATGAAGCTGCTAAATTCGCTTCAACCTTCCGAAGTGCTGGCCTTCCTCCCAGTTGCGTTGCCACTCGCTCTCCGTCATGCACTCACCGAGCTGACAAGTCCACATCTTCCCCAGCCAGAACTCCTTCGGGTATTTCTCGGAGTCGAATACTCTCCCTTCGCTGATCGTTTTCTCGCTCATAGCTTCTGACGGCTTGGGCCGGATTGTGATATTGATGCGGTCATAGCGAAAGAACTGTGACTCTGGCATTTCAGCAATCTGCTTATAGAATATGCGAACCATAGATCCGATGAGCCCCAATCTCCAAGAAGGCTCAATAGCTATCTCGACTTCGAGCTTCGAGCCAGTTGCCGGTGTATTGTGACGTAGAGCCTGAAGCGGAACGTTGGGCACATCCAGTTCGTCGAGGACACTTTGGCGACTAGGATCGTAGCGCTTGATGCGTGTTGTCAGGCACTCATTTCGACAGTCAGATGAGGCATAGTGAGATATAACGTTGATGGCGATGTCATACAGGTCTTCCGGATAGGTGAAGATGCGAATTGGCTGGCCATCTAACCTTGACCCCAGCATGGCAGAAACTTCGGCGAATATCTGGCGACAGGTTGTGAGTAGTTCCATGCACGGGATGCGCCTCGAGACAAGGTTGAAGGGTGTGAGGGTTTTTCTATTTAGTTCTTTCACTGTGTAACGACGAGTTTCGGCAGGGAAAAGGTCGTATATTTCGAGGCGGATGTCTTTGGGTAGATCGAGGAAGCGGAACTCTTGAGTGATCGCCATTGTGAGCTAGAAGGTGCTGTCTGGTAAGTACAGTGAGCCTTACAGGGCGCGCTTGACTATTACTTACTGACGTCTTGGGGGTTGTTCGATCAGAAGTCGCGCAGCGTTAGGTGGTATCCTCAATGAAAGTTGCGAATAACATCGCGCTTAGGAACGACTGATGGATGTGAGTGTGAGAAACGGAGGTAGCTCTGGCCTGCAAAAAGTTCAGGTCCTGTATGCGGACTAGTATGACGTCGAAACCCTGGCGGTGAAGAGTTGGCGCAAGGCAGTCACGCCTCAGCGAGGGAAAGAACTCACGAGTATCGCAAGAGGAGGTCGCGAATCAAGGTATGGTTTGGATTAATTAAAGAAATATCGATAAACTACTCGGACATTTGTCTGCCCTACAGAGAGCTGCAGATGTACACCGTTCCTTCCAAGCAAGATGACTCCTCCACCAATACGCATGCGCGTCCTTCTTTCCTTTCCGCCGTCCTCGGAGACAGCGACGCTCTAGCCAACAGCATATACACGCGAGTTTGGGACTCGAGCGTGTACAAGCATGAGGCGTGCATCTAGCTGTCCCTTCCACCATTGTCTTCGCTTCCGCCGCCTATGCGTGAAGCCGGAGTCCTAGGGCTGAGCAATGTTGAACCAACCAGAATGCACTTGCGGGCCGGCCCAGTTGGGCCGACGCAGGTGCTGTCTGATCTGCTACGAGTCCGTGCCCAGATGATATCCCACGCCTCCGGCTGGCTACCAGAGTCATCGTTGGTTTGGTCGTTAATTCGTGTCGTGTTCGTCGTAAAAACATGTATCGTCCGTTGAAATGGATGCCCATGCGAAGGAGTAGAGATGTGCAAAGAACCAGCACTCTAATCATCACGGATCTTCGTAATCGTAGAAACCATCG
>Ga0265797_10009852_pt1 | contig 12284 bp, 10 predicted proteins | sample P2T30metagenome_FD_192433 | JGI IMG/M metagenome (GOLD analysis project Ga0265797, IMG submission 192433) | Plant litter microbial communities from East Loma Ridge, Irvine, California - P2 T30 | ecosystem: Environmental > Terrestrial > Plant litter > Unclassified | place: USA: California... | reverse complement strand
CGTATGCTAACGGTTCAATCCCAGGCTTCTCCTTCGTGTCCATCGACGACCGCTTTTTCTCTTTCCCCCTGGTCGCTTTGGCTAACGCCGAGGCATTCTTCGCCCCCTCTTTTTGTTCCCTCTCATCAGTCTCACGGAGCTCCTGGAAATGAATCGCCTGCAGGATCAACATGCGAGCTTCAGCGTTAATGCCGTGTTCGAAGACCTCATATACGTACGGCACAAAATCTCCCCACGTCTGTATCTGTCCTGGTAACGGGAAGATCATATTGGCCGTCTGATAGACTCTTCGAAGATCTCTTGGTATCTGTTTTGCGCTCATGATGGTGGGCAAGACACGCAAATGCTTTGCAATCAGCTCTTTGGCTTCATAGATAAGCTTGCGCATACTGCCATGCAGGGATGCATGGGCACGATTGCTAAGGTTCAGATCAAGTACGCAACTCTCAGGCACTACGAGCAAGTACCGATCGATGTCAGCATATCGAACAGGAGTTGGGTTCTGCTCAGGCGGCCTGGAGCTGCCAAAAGCTGCTCTAAACAGCGCCTTCGACGGGCTTGCAGCGTGCTTTCCTAAACAAGGCTCATTAGGAACCGATGGCGTGTCGAAGAGCGCTAGATCCATCTTGTATTCCTGATCGTAGGAATAGTCAAGGATACACACATATTCGTACCCAGGTTCCAGGCAGCCGAATAACCACTCCCACGGCCCGGACACCTGCTGGTTCATACTGTGTATGATTCTCTTCATCGCTTCTTCAGATGTAGCGTGATCTACAAAGAACCTTGTATTCGCAATTAACTTCCCCTGCGATAGTTTGGCATTACGGATGTAGCTGAGTGTTGCGGCGCCGACTATAGGCTCACATGCGGCACTGAGCAGCGGCGTGTGTCGAATGCGACATTTCTCCCAATCCGGCTTCGACGGCAGTACTTCAATACCGCGACCAAAAACGCGAAGCATAGCGCAAAGACTATACGGGTTCACGGTTGCTATTCCGACAAGATCCCTTTGTGTAGATCTGCCGATATCGTAGTGCATGGCCAGGGCTTGCAGCATCTACTACATGTTAGTTGTAAATCCTTAATCAGGATACGTGATAGACGCTCACTCGTGTAGCTCGTCTCTGGTTGCGATAGCGTTTCACCACGAGCAGTTGCGTTATCCACCACACTCGATCGTCGCCATGCATCCACTGGCTCACGAAGCAGTGCCCAACGTGCCGATCGTCTTTGGTAACAACCGTGACTAGGATATTGTTCGCGCCCTCGGGTAAACATTGAGCTCTTAGTCTCACGCGACTCATATGTATTGGTTTGCCTATACCAGAGTCAGCGATGAGTCCTTGGCTGCCGAACTGCACACTCCAATAATACCGGAGGACTTACCATACTCGGCCATCATCCCCATTACAAGATGCGCTCTCCAACTCCACACGCCGTAATCAGAAGAGAAGTTGCCGGCGCATATGTCCAGTTCTTCGTCCGTCACTGCATCTCCGGGGATGATGCGATATGCGATGTCTTCGTCGACATCTGGTTCTTCATAGAGGTGGTTAGACTCGCTACGTATACAATAGTCGACAATATCAGTGCTGGCAGGGCCGCGGTGCGCCATTCTTTCAGGTGAGTGGTCTCTTCGCGCGGTTGGTGGTAGCTGATGGTGCTTCGCAGCGGTAGCCACGCTGTGCCCTCGTTGGAAATTGTTTCGATTCTGATTTGATGTTCTCGCAAAAGAAAGTATTCCAGGACGTTGGAATAAGCTGAAAAGCTATCGTAGACGACTTTTCGACTATCAGGTTCGCTCAAGCGAGGGATGCAAACCATGGTAGAGACTGGATTGCGCCCTATCATGCGAAAAGCCGCGCTTGTCGCTTCCTCTGGACCCCTTCCGAGTCCAACGTCAAAGTGAACGATCAGTCCCGAAAGAGCTGTAGATGGAAGGAGCGGAGCGCTCTCGCCTAGACCTCTGGCCTGTTGAGCGGGTTGCCAGGGCCACGATACGATTTGGATCTCAAGACGCGTTATCAAGTCACGAACTGTTTCCAAACAAAGCATGAGTTGCGCAGTCGGTAGTATCCAATTGCTTCATTTGACACATTACTGCTAACACTGCACAAGTCTAATCAAGGTAGACAAGATGTGCAGGACTCAGAACAAGCGGATCAGACACCCTCGCGACAATCTTCCCATCACGATCGTGTCTTCGTCTTGGGAAACCAACATTCCAGCGCACACCCGGTTACTCAAGTCTCAGCGCCATCGCACATCTTCTTAACGGCGATCATCCTACTCAAGTCAGTGGGTGCACAAATCCCATGCGAATGCAAACCTCTCACCTCGTAGTACTGCCTATCATCCGCGAAAGATACCCGACGTCTCCTTCTCGTATCCACTGGCTGCTGCCTTTCGTTAGGCGGGAGGTATTCGTCGCCACGCCACACTCCAGTATTATGTAGTCGAGATCTGTCGTCGCGGTCCAGCTGCCTGACCTCGTGCAGTGGTCGCCTTGTATCGTGAGGCAAAGACTGTGGCTCGAATCGGGATGGTCTCCGCTCTAGCAACTCCTCTCTGTCTTCGGATCGCGACTGCCTGTGATCTCGTAACTCCTCTCTTTCCTCATAGCGCGGCCGCTGTCGGTGGGACTCGTCGAGATCTGCGATCTTCCTTCGGTCAGCCAGTTCGACCATTCTCTCTGCCTCACGTGCTGGTATCGGGAGAATAGATCCCCACTCGCCCGCTGCGTCGCAGAAGTTGATGATCTCCAGTCTCTCCGCTGGGTCATGTTAGCCAGCATGTTCGTTACACGTACCGATCTACTCACCATCGGTCATGTCCCTCGGTTGCTCCATCTCGCTTCCTCGCCTTGTTGGCTGCGCCGATTGATCCGGATTCATCTGCATAAACCGCATAGGATACTTTGGCTGCTTCTTCATCCGTGAGACGATGCTCTGATATGTCGCGAGGTAGTCATCTCTTCGTGCACCTGAGATCTTCGCTAGCTCGTAGTCGTTGTGGAAGGGCGAGAGAAAGTTAACGAGCCAGATGATGTCGGTATCGCGACCGAGATAGTACTCGAGGCTTTCAATTAACCGCTTGGTGAGTCGCAGGGCGAACAAGCCGATGACGAGGAAGTCTGGAGCAGGTGGTGGTGGAGAAGGGCGAGGTGGTAGTCGCGGCGGTGCGGATGGGCCGCGCATGATGTCGGGAAGGGGCGAGAGGGCGTATCTGGGTTGCTGCATGTTGATGGTGTGTCGATGGAGAACAATAGTCTGGCAGTGAAGGTAGCAGTCTAGACTCAGCACATTTGGTCGCGTGCTTGGCGGTAAACGGAAGTCGCGACTCGATGGCGCGGTGACGACTGTGAAAACAAGCTCGTCCAATTTCTCGCCAACATGATCAAGTTACCGTATTTGCACCTGCTGTGCGTCCTCTGGGTTCTTGAGTGTTATTCGTTGCTATAATGAGCTTACCCAACGCGTGTGATCAATTCTCCTACAGACTGGCGTAGACAAGACAGCCCCGACCGAAGATTTGAGACTCAAGCCTGTCTTCAGCCAGTCTCTTAATCCTCAGCGCATGATATCTGATCATCTTGCACCATACACGAGTTGGCTCTTGGGCTCGATCGTCGATTTGGTACACATTGTCGTGTGCTTGGCAGGCATGTTCCTGGGCAGACCAGAGTGCAAAGAATGACCAATCTTACTCAGAAGTGTCTATACAAGCAAATATCGAGTGATAATGTCGCGACACCACGTTTACATGCTTCGCAAGACGCTGGTTAGGAATATATGCACGATGACGTCACGCGTAGATTAGCGTGTATGAGTCGAAATGACCATTGGACGGTGCGCAGTGACTCTTGCGTACCTTCCCATGTATATAGCACCAAGTTATACTGACATTCGCAATGCAGTTACCTGTCAATAAAGAGGATAATTCAAAGATCAAGATCGACCGTCTACGATTCAACCGAATCATGGATTACCCATTCATCCCAGGAACCTCAACAATTCCTTCCAAGGTTCTGGGACCTATATCAACGGAAGGACCTCTACCTGATGAGCTTTTGTCGCCGAAACGACCTCTTGTTGACTCAAAGTCCATATTCGCGTTCTGGCATTCTGGCATCCGAACGATCCCACCCGTCCTACTACGCAACGTCCTTGCTTGGTACCGCCGCTTCTCACCACTGGGATGGACTATCTATGTCCTTGACAACGTGCCAAATTCTGCACTAAACGTAGGCAACTACATCGACACCAAGTCCTCCTCGATTGTACCGGCGGCATTCACGAACGGCACCCTAGACGGACAGTATGCTGCACAACACACCTCAGATCTAATCCGCTATCCGCTCCTGTTGAAGTACGGTGGTGTGTATCTCGATGTTGGTATCCTTCAATTCGGCGACATAAATCGTCTCTGGACCGAACACATCACCAACCCAGATTCGCCTTACGACTTCGCCGGCTTCACGCTGGGAGTAGATGAGCCGCAGATCGTGAATTTCTCGCTCATGTGTCGAGCGAACAACCCGCTTGTGCAACGCGCACATTATATCCTGCTCCAGGTCTGGGAAGGCAAGACCAACACGATCGGCACACATGCGCATCCAATGGTGTCCCACGTCCCGCTTATGCGTGTGCCACAAGAGGTTGTTGTAGAAGAAGAAGGACAGGAGAAGATGGTGATCAACGACGAAGCCATGACCGACTACGCGATTCAGATCCAATGCATGGGATCGGCGCAAGGCTGGGTGGATGAAGAAGACGGATGGGACGGGCCGAAGTATGTCAGAGAGAAGTGCTGGCTGCTCAGCATGATGGACGGGGCATTCGCACACGAGCAGATGACTGGATGGAGTGGTCAGAGGCAATTTGATCTTCTGAGCCTTCGATTACCCAAGGAGAGCGAGATTGAGACAGACGATCAAGCACTTGCGAGGCGTATTGTAGAGAAAGTAGTGGCAGACAGCTGGTGTTTGAAGCTTGGGCACGGGTTTTCGGCGAAGCTGTTCGGAAGCGACACTCTTGGTATGCTGTGGAGAAAACATCGTGGCAGCGACTGTGCCAATAGGACGTATGCGGGTTGGCTGAGGTGGGCTGAAGTGGGCTATTGTCGCGACAGCGATGTGGTACCTATGAAGGTTCCCGTGTATGAGCCGACTAGGAAAGCGAAGCTTTTGCCATGAAAGGACGAAAGGCATGATGGAATGATAAGGGCGACTTGGGCGGACATGCACTGCTCGAGATAGCGCCCAGAAATTTAGTGTAGAACTATGTCATTACACAGCTGAAGCGGATCTGCCCGCCTCCCCTTTTCTCACGCCCACGCCCACGCCCACGCTCAATGCCATCCCCTCCCTTCAGGCTTTCGGAAACTTGCGTATCGACTCGCAGACATCTCATGCACAGGTTTAACTTCATGCGCCATCATCTCTGACGGCTGCCGCGATACTGGTTCAATTGTTTGCCCATCGATCTCGCTGACAGCAGGGTTCTTGGCTCGGCGGTTCCGCCTAAACAGCAGGAAGCCTATGGCTCCAAGCACGGCCAGTCCAGCAACACCTCCCACAACGCCACCTGCTATTGCACCTTTATTGGTCGATTTACTTTCGGCTGTCGGAGCCGGGCTCGCGGGCGTGATGCTGGTAGGTGTGCAGATCGTGGTAGGGTTCGGCGATAGGTTTTGCGCATCGGCTGCGACAGCTGGCGCAAGTTGAAACTCGCTTTTCGCGTAGTCTACTAAAAGATAGTTGAAGTTCAAGAAGAGCCCTCCCAGGGTACTGTCAACATCGCCTGGATCATCTTGTCGCGTATCCGACACGAAGGCTTCGAGTGTGCTGTCGTTGGTGATGGCATACCGGCCGTACTCGTCAGATCCGCGTAGTGGCGCGAACAATTCCTTGTTAGGTATCCTGGACTGATAGCCGCCTGCCAATGTTACAATGAGATCGCCGCCGGGACGATTCGAGACGTTGTATTGCATCTTCGCCGGATATGCGGTCTCATTCTGGCCAGTAGAGTTTCCGAATGCCTGCGCAATCGCTGGAGGAAAGACGAAGCGCTGCGTCGATGGCTCAATACAAGCAATCAGCCCATCGCTTCCGTCTGGTATGAGCGGTTTATCCTGATACGTCAGGTTTGTGACCGTCACTTGTAGAGGACAGGCGCGCTCGAGGTTCCAATCGCGGATCGGGAAAGTAGTGAAGTTGGATGCTGGGTCGACCCGCGCACGATCGTATCCTCCTACAACAAGCAGGCCGTCATGTGGATCGATGCCCCTGCTACCACTCCACAGACCAAATACTTGAGATGGCGCGACACCACCTGCGACTGCAGCGCGGAGGAAGGAAGAGTTGGTTCCGAGAGGTAGACCAGATTGCACACCTGCCATCAGTCAGCTTCATTCATAGCTCGACAACCCGCATTGGACGAGACGCAAGCCAGGATTCTCACCTCCCCAGACTTCACTATCCATGACCAATGGAAAGCCGTCGACATTGCCATTTTCTTGGAACGCGACATCATCGTTGAAGTAGACGTATGCACCGGTGCTGTCCTCAGCGTCGACTTGGCTGCCATTCCACTGGCTCTTGATCGAAACCGCATACGATGTAGACTTTGGCGCGTCGAAAGCACCGCCTAGACCACCGATGCAGCTGTCGTTGCTCGCAGATCCGCAATTTATAACATTGTTGATACGCGTATTGTTGAGCGTAGTCGACGGTCGGAAAGCAAAGATCTGGTGCGGAGTTCCGATACCAAGTTCAATACCACGTGCGACACCGAGACCGTCCTGTGTGACGGTGATGTTCGACCAGGTGAGTGTCAGAGGCGGGATTTCGCATTGCGCTGCTATCAGGCGAGAGTTAAAGAAGACGAGGGCAGCAAGGCTGAGAGTGAAGCTACATCTTGTGCGCCATGATGGAGCCATGGCATTGAAGCGGGCTGGAGCATGTGCAGGAGAATCGGCTCGTCTCACAGGAGCATCAAGGTCAAGTCGGTGAGCAGAGAAGAGGAGGTAAGCAGACAAAGGAACCAGCTTGCGCAACGTAAGCCGGGCGCAGGTTGTGCTCCTCGAAACCGACGCCCAAAGAGATTTCTCGTACTATCATGCATCGTGATAGCAGCAGTTTTCCTGATTGGAGTAACATTCTAGTGGCGCAACCTATTGGGCGTGGGTAGCTGCATTGTCAGCTTGAAACGTGGGTTGATGCGCCTGCTTGCATGCCGATCACTTCTATCATACCTGGGATCTCGAGTGCTAGTCGATATGCGTCGAAACCTGGATTTTCTGTTGTTGGGTGCGTGCACCGCTTTTGGACGAAGCGGAGGGTGCATGAAACCACCCCGCTTTGTGCTTCTACATCATACATAGCGATCACTGGTCTACTACAAATGGGCCACCCGAATGAATATCAAGATCCCTAGGTGCGTTAAACCGACAGGCCGTGCCTACTGCATTCAGCATATCCTTCGAGCATCGAACACATAAGGCAGTATCTATCAAGCAATATTATCGTGCAGCGGCATATTTCTGATTATATGTACCAGCTGCGTTATCACGAAACAGACGTAACCTGAGTTGATGGACTGGCAATAACCAAAAGGCTGACAATATTCGTTTGACAGCTTTGTTTGTTCCAGTTGATACACCAAAACCCTATGGAGCCTGCACGGGCTGCTTCTATAGTCTGCTCGATCGTCCTCGAAGGGACCGATGAGCGTCAGTGGGTGGCTCCATACCCGAAAGATACTGGTGATGCGGAGGTGGAGGAGGAGGTGGTGGTGGTGGTGGAGGAGGTAGCGGAAGCAGTTGCGCATAGGGAAGCTGCGGAGGAGGAGGTGGTGGTGGCGGCGGTGGGTAACTGGATATCTCGTGGATAGCCTTCTGCAGCCTTACAAGAGCCTTCTTCTCCCCTTCTCCATACATGACAGGTAACTGGACGTCGAACATTCCAAACAGACAATAAGCTGCGTCTTCTTCGCGTTTGGTTTGACGGCCTTTTGTCCAGGACATTCGCTCGCTAACGCTGTATGAGAGGAAAGACCTTTTCTTCCAAAAGATCTCGATGGGTATACCGGTAGCAAGATTGATCTGATGTGAAAGAGATTCTTTGTTACCGAGCATGTTCCCATCAGCAGAAAAGAAGTCGACAGATATGGGGGCGAGCAACTCCTGCAAAGTCCAGCCGCGAGTGAACCATCTACTTTTATGGAAATCAGACTTCTGGTGTTCGTTAGCTAGTCCGTTTCGTGTTGACCATACATCAGCCAAATATGCGTAACAAATACTAAACGACACAATACTCATTAGTCTCGTGCTGGGACGATACGTAGTTGGGGAAAATGGCAGCTTGGTACTTACTGTGCACCTCGATACCATCGAAACATTGAGGTTATAGCCTCTGACAGCTCTGCGCTGCTCGCCTTGTCGATGCAGCAAGAATCCACCCAGAAGTGATCCAGACCATCAAGCGACGCCTGCTTGCCGCAAAAATGCAGCTTCTTATACCCAATTTTCAGCGTCGCTTTGCCTTCAACCAGGTCCTTGTACGTGACTTCCTCGCTGTCAGCGCCCCAGGTGTGCGAGAGGATCGCGTATGGAGGTATATCCTTTTTAAAGTATTCGACAAGGCTGAATGTGTCATCAGGCTCTATGCGCAAGAGCCGCATGGTTGGCTTGAGTCGGAAGGTTGGAGAATTGACAATTCGTAAATATGAGAGTACCTACCTGGGTAGATATCTTCAAGTTCAGTTTTCAGTGCGCGACAGAGTTCCGAAGGCTACAGGCTGTACACACGGCGCGGCTGTGTTCAAGATCGCGCATATGCATGATTGCGCCACCACAAACAGGCAGAAGCAGGTTGCCTTCCATCATTGCTCCGCCGGCGATGCATCAACGAGACAGTAGCTGGTGCTGAATTTCGATCGAGAGATTAGCATTGGCTTCTTGTTTGTATGTGAATGAAACTACCGATGGATCGTTTTGTATGATCGGGATGCTGAATTCCAGATAACCTGGGGGCGTTTCTGGGTGTTGCTGGTGCAGGTGGTGATGAGATGAGCCCGTGCCACCGCGGAGAATCCCGAGGTCCTTGCCCGATCCACGTCAACACCAAACCTCGAACTACATAGGTATCGGCAGGCACAACAAAAATCCCGCCTATATGCAATACCGAGCTGCTACTCAATCACCTACCAACCCCGCCCGCTGAACAGCCTCATGATCCTAGCATTCTGGAAAGTAAGATGCGGCCAAGTTGAAGAGACCATATGACGTCATCTCAGGTGCTTCGCCGATTGACAACGTGTGGGGTTCGTTTATTTTCATTGCCTCCAAGCAAGCGATGATTGTCAACAGCGTTTAAATCTCGATCGAATCTGGACTCCCACATATGCTTCTCCATCTATCTTCGTGCTGAAACTGAGAAGGCAAAACACTGCAAGTCATCTACGCAAGTTTGCGTCCTGCGATTGGGCTTGGAACCACATCCAATGGTGTCGCAAAATAAAGCCTTCGAGCTCATATGCGGTGGGCATACGTGTGAAGTATGCGACAAGCTGTCTGAGACTCCTGACCAGCTTCGAGCAGGCGCTGAGAGTCAATCCCCCTTATCTCATGTGCGACTGGCTTGTGTAGAGTGGGCTCTAGCACGACTAGGTTCAGATGCCCCCAGGTGCGATATTCAATACAGCGGGCCATTTCGATTGAATGTTTTTGGAGACTCTGTGGCGCTCTACTTGGAACTTTTCGATCTCTTTGGTACGTGAGTTGACAGCTGCCAGAGGGTGCTCACTAACTTCCCCAGCGACCTCCCCGGCATCAGGAAGATTATTACCAAGCTCGACTGGCCCGGATGACACTGTCTCAGCCATTGAAAGTTGGCTGGAAGACTGCTTAAAGAGCCACGATGGTTGCGCTAGATCGGTTTTTAGCGCAGACGTCAGCGGCCAGACAGGCGCAAGATTCCTTAAAGTCGAAGAAGATCGGCTGCTCCTTCTACAAGATATAAGCCCCGCGCAGTATATTTGTTTGAGTCACTGCTGGGGAGGTGGTGAGGGTATACTCCGGACAACAGAATCAAACTTCATTGACCACTCGAATGGAGGCATTCCCATGGGTAGCCTTCCGGCGACCTTCAAAGACGCCGTTACTATCTGCCGACTCCTCAAGGTTTCTTACTTATGGATCGACAGCCTGTGTATTATTCAAGATAGCGACGAAGACTGGCGTAGTCAGTCTGCGACTATGGCCGACATTTATGCGAACGCGTTCCTCACGGTCGCAGCATCGGATTCTGAGAACGCTACAAAAGGGTTATTTCGGACTGCTGATCCCGACTTTCGAGGTAAGCCACTTCCAGGCCACTCGGGAGTGTATGTACGGCTGTTGAACGAATGGGACATTACGTGGCCGCTTTTAAAACGAGCATGGGTGTTCCAAGAGCTTGTCTTATCTCCCCGCATCATACATTTTGGTCCCAACGAGGTTATATGGCAATGTCGATATGCAGTCAAGTCCCAAGGTCGTAAGCTAGATCGGGTTCTATCACCGTCGATTCACGAACTGTTTACGACAAGTTGCGTGACGGAGGACCTTCAATCTAAAGATCCGAATCTTACAACGGTATGGTATGAGATGGTGAGGTTGTACAGTCAACGGAGACTTACCTACAGTAAAGATCGTTTGCCAGCAATCGCTGCAATTGCCAGAACAATGCAGTCACTACGACCAGGCGATGAGTACATTGCTGGAATCTGGCGATCGACTCTTTGTTTGGACATGCTATGGCGCACTCGTTTGTTGCCAGCTGAATGGAAATGGACCGAGGATCTGCTGGCGGCAGTCAAAAGGCGTATGGCTGGAAGCATACCTACTTGGTCTTGGGCATCCACAAGTGCAGGGGTTGAATGTTGGCAGCGGACACGGTGCTTTCCAATGTTGAGATCCTCCAGGTCGACTACAGAGTGCGTGGGCCGACCGTCTCTGGTGAAATTGCTGAAGCTGCGATCACTATACGCTGTCCTTTGATCGACTTTTTGGACATCAGAAACCACTGGGATGTGCGAATCTCGCTCGAGGAGGCAATGCATGAAGGAATCTCGGCGACATCAAGCGAATTGACACGTGGCGAACCCCAGTGGGACGACGTGGAGCTGATTCACTATCATGACATCCAAGCTCGGCTGTGTTTGCTATTTCTCGCTCTGAAACAAGGACCATCTATATTCCGCGATCAGCCATGCGCGCTAATCGTGATGGAAACAAGTCATCCAGGTCACTTCGTTCGCCTAGGTATCGTCGATGTACATTGCGTGGGGTGGTGGGCCATCTTTATGCGATCAAGAGATACCGAGTATGTAGAAGGCTACCATTTCGACGGGCTGACGGAAGAGTATAACAATCGTCTCAAGGAGATGCTTGCAGAGACGGACACGCAAATTGTAACACTACTCTGATCTTAAGAAGTGTACCAGGGATGAGGCAACATGCAAGGCGACGTTGCTTGGGAAGACGGGTCGTAGTGTGCATGCCGAATACCTAGGTATGGTCTGAGTCAGAATAACATTCTTAATGTGTATGTCTCTTACACAAAGCTGTTCTCGATTGGATTGCGATTGAGCGAACAACGATGGGGGTGTGTGTCTAGTCTCTTTTTGAGCGATGTCATTGCCAACTCGGTGCACCGCCACAATCCAAGCCGCTGGACCCCACCTAGACATCCCTACGCGTGTCCCGCCTCCAGGTCCCAGCCCAACCACTAGCCCCAGCCAACACCAGAGGTCGACACGACATTCAACAACACTATTTACACAAGACCACGTAATCAGATACTATCGCTGACCATACAAGATGGCGCCTACAGTCTCGTTAGTCGTACGTTCCATCGCGACACCAGATACTGCCATCGCGACTGCCAGCTAATGCGGGGCAGAACAAGCTCAAGGTACAGCTCAAGCTGTCAATATCGCGACTGCGCATGGTCCAGCAGAAAGACAGCGCCAAAGTAAAACAGCAGAGGAGAGAGATGGCGCAACTGATCGAGGTACGTCGCGAGCCCGTCACCCGGATATCGCATTGCATCGCCCCGGCGCAAGGCAACTGCGCGTACCAAGACAAACCCGCGTTGCCCTCTACATACCCAGAACTGACTCCTACATAGGTCGGCAAAGTCCAATCAGCGCGCATACGCGTCGAAAACATAATCCGCACCGACATCACCACGGAACTGCACGAGATCCTCGAACTCTACTGCGAACTCCTCCTCGCGC
>Ga0265797_10009851_pt1 | contig 12285 bp, 9 predicted proteins | sample P2T30metagenome_FD_192433 | JGI IMG/M metagenome (GOLD analysis project Ga0265797, IMG submission 192433) | Plant litter microbial communities from East Loma Ridge, Irvine, California - P2 T30 | ecosystem: Environmental > Terrestrial > Plant litter > Unclassified | place: USA: California... | reverse complement strand
GCGTCGTTGTTGACGAGCAGCACCATGCCCTCGGCGCGCTCCTTGAGGATCTGCCACATGAAGTCGAAGCGCTGCTGCCCGGGGATCCCGTAGAGGCGCACCTTCTCGTCGTCGCCGACGGTGATCTCGCCGTAGTCGAGCGCGACCGTCGTGGTGGCCTTGTCGGCGGTGACGCGGTCGGTGTTGTGGGCCTCGGTCCGGACGACCGCGGTCTCGCTGAGCGTCTCGATGGCGGTGGTCTTGCCGGCGCCCATGGGGCCGCCGAAGAGGATGACGTGCTCCGCCATCAGAGGCCCAGCCGGTCCCGGAGGCGCCGGAACAGGCCGCTCCGCTGCGGCACGGCCGTGGCGGGGGAGGGGGCGGGCTCCTGCGTGGTCGCGGTGTCGGCGACGGCCGGCGTCTCGGAGCGCAGGAGGCGCATGAGGCTGAACGCGTTGACGAGGCGGCGGGCCTCGGACGGGTCGGCCTCGCTCGCGTTGGCGAGCTCCTCGACGGGCAGGAACGTGTAGCCGAGCATGGCGGTCATGCGCATCTGGTCGGGCGTGTGCGGGAGGGTCGTGAGGTTGGGCCAGCGCACGAGCCGGTAGCGGTCGTGGCGCTGCAGCCACCAGGCGAGCTCGCCGAGGAACGAGTGGTTCCCGATCAGCCAGAGCAGGGAGTCGAGGTCGCTGCCGGGGGCGCGGGAGGCCTCCTGGGCCGGGTCCTTGGCGGTGGTGACGACCTCGAGCTCGCGCGGCTCGGTGGGGAAGTCGGCCAGCGGCGTGTCCCACCAGTAGGCGTTCGTCTCGACGTCGATGGTGAGGGGGAGGTGGCCGGGCACGCGGACGGTGACGATCGACGAGGACGGCTGCTGCTGCAGGCGGTGCAGCGCCATGGCGACGCCGGTCCAGCCGAACGAGGGCACCGTGATGCCGCTGGTCGGGGTGCCGGGGGCGTGCCGCGCCTCGGGCGCGCCGGCCGCGGGGTGGCGGGGCCAGCCCAGTCCCGTGGTGGTCTCTGTGCCGTGCATGGCGTGGTGCTCCTCCTGGTCCGCGCGGTCGCCGTCCGTGACTCCCGACGACAGGTGTCGTGTCGTCGGGCCGCGCGTCGACCATGAGACCAGGGGTCCGGGCTGCGCGACCATCCCCCGTTGTGGGCGGGGCGACCCCTCTTCGGGGCGCCCGGCCCGCGCCTCCTGACCCGACGTCGCGGGCCTGTCACGCCAAAGGGGGGCACCCTCACGGGGACCTGTCCCGCCGGACCGCCGGGCCGTAGCGTGGCGACGCCCGGGAACCCGACCGGGCTGCCGCCGGTGCCCGACCACCCCGAGCGGACGCACCGGGAGGTGCCGCCCATGGCTTCGATGACCGAGATCCTCATCATGAACGGCGTCCTGCCGATGGAGCACCTCGACCGCATGAGCCGTCGGGCCGGCGACGAGGAGTCGTCGCTGCGCGAGCTCGTCGCCGAGGGGCTCGTCACCGAGGTGCAGGTCACGCGGGCCAGGGCCCAGGTCATCGGGGTGCCCTTCGTCGAGCTGCTCGACCACCCCGTCGACCGCCAGGCCGTGACGATGGTGCCCGCGGCCGTGTGCCGCCGGCACAGCGTGCTGCCGATCGGCTTCCGCGACGGGATCCTGCAGCTCGCGATGGTCGACCCGGGCGACGTGTTCGCCGTCGACGACGTGCGCGCGGGCCTCAAGATCGGCGTCGACCCGGTCATGGCCGAGCGCGGCGACCTGCTGGCCGCCCTCGACCGGTACCTGCGCGCCGACGACGAGCTCAGCGACCTGACCTCGACCCTCGAGGAGGACGTCGCCCCCGCCGACGGCGGCGCCGACCTCGGCGAGGGCGCCGACGACGAGGTGCCGATCGTGCGCTTCGTCAACCTGCTCGTCAGCCAGGCGATCACCGACCACGCGAGCGACATCCACATCGAGCCGGGCGAGGCCGACGTGCGCATCCGGTACCGCATCGACGGGGTGCTGCACGAGATGCAGCCCGCGCCGAAGGCGATCCAGGCGGGCGTCATCAGCCGCCTCAAGATCATGAGCGACATCGACATCGCAGAGCGCCGCCGCCCGCAGGACGGCCGCATGTCGGTGCGCCACGGCGGCCGGCAGATCGACCTCCGCGTGGCGACGCTGCCCACGGTGTGGGGCGAGAAGGTCGTCATGCGGATCCTCGACAACTCGAACACGTCGATGAGCCTGCGCGACCTCAACCTGCTCGAGCGCAACTTCGACGTGTACGCGGCCTCGTACTCGAAGCCGTACGGGATGATCCTCGTGACCGGGCCCACCGGCTCCGGCAAGTCGACGACGCTGTACACGACGCTGCACGCGGTGGCGCGGCCCGAGATCAACGTCATCACCGTCGAGGACCCGGTCGAGTACCGCATGCCCGGCATCAACCAGGTGCAGGTGAACCCCAAGGCGGGGCTCACGTTCGCGGGCGCGCTCCGCAGCATCCTGCGCTCCGACCCCGACGTGGTGCTGCTCGGCGAGATCCGCGACCACGAGACGGCGCAGATCGCGATCGAGGCGTCGCTCACCGGCCACCTCGTGCTCTCGACCCTGCACACGAACGACGCGCCGAGCGCGATCACCCGCCTCACCGAGATGGGCATCGAGCCGTTCCTCGTCGGCTCGGCGATCGACTGCGTCGTCGCGCAGCGCCTCGCGCGCCGGCTCTGCGACCGGTGCAAGGCGCCGACGTCGTACACGCCGCGGCAGCTGGAGCACCTGCGCTTCCCGGTGCGCCTCGACGAGCCCGCCCCCGTCGTCTACCAGCCGATCGGCTGCGCGCACTGCTCGGGCACCGGGTACCGCGGCCGCGTCGCCCTGCACGAGGTGATGAGCGTCACCGAGGAGATCGAGCGGCTCGCCGTCGCCCGCGCGTCGAGCGCCGAGATCGCGCGCGTGGCGCAGGCCCAGGGCATGGTCACCCTCCGCCACGACGGGTGGGAGAAGGCGAAGCTCGGCCTCACCAGCGTCGAGGAGATCCTGCGGGTGGTCGTGTGAGCCCCGCCGCCCGCCCCGCCCCGTCCCCCGTCCACCGCCACCGCGAGGAGGTCGCCCCGTGAGCGACACCGTCTTCGAGATCCCCGACGAGACCGAGCCCGCCGACGGGTGGACCCCGGGCGTCCCCGGCAACGACCTCGGCACCGACACCCCCGCGACGTCGTGGGAGCTGCCGACGCCCGCGCCGGTGAGCCCGTACCGGGGCGAGGACGAGCCGCACGGCCCGGTCTTCACGGTCGAGGACGACGCCGACCCGGTGCTCGGCTGGACGCCGACGCCGGCCCCGACGAGCCGTCGCGCCGCCCGCCTGGCGAGCGCGCTGCAGGGCGGCGGCACGCCGGCCCTCACCCCGTGGAACGACCCGCGCGTCGTGGGCACGCTCACCGGCGAGACGCCCGTCGACCAGGTCGCCGTCGCCGCGGCCGCGTCGGTCGCGCCGTTCGTCCCCGGGCTGCCGGAGTCGCCCCGCACCGTCCCGACGGACCTCGCGCCCGCCGCGGTGCAGGTCGCGGCGACCGTGGCGGCCGCGAGCGTCGCCGCGGCGGCGACCGTCGCCGCGGGCGCCGTGTGGGACCTCGCGCAGGCGCCCGCCCCGGTGCCGCAGCCGACCCCGGCGCGCGCCCCCGTGGAGTCGCGTCCCGGCGTGACGCTGGTGGAGCACGCCCGCTCGGTCGCGCACGCCGGCCTCGTCGAGGCGCTCTGCGAGGTGGTGCTGCAGGGCGGCAGCGACCTGCACGTCACGGTCGACGCGCCCCCGACCCTCCGGCTCGACGGCGGCCTGCGGCCGGCGCTGCCCGGGGGAGCGGCGTGGGACGCCGACACGGTGCGCGAGGCGCTGCTCAGCGTGCTCGAGCCCGACCAGGCGGCCGAGTTCGACGAGGCGCTCGAGCTGGACTTCGCGTACACGCTCTCGGAGGAGTCCCGCTTCCGCGTGAACTTCTACCAGCAGCGCGGGGTCATGGGTGCGGCGTTCCGCCTCATTCCCACGGGCATCAAGCCGCTGCACGAGCTCGGGGTGCCCGAGGTGGTGTCGCGGTTCGCCGGGCTGCCCCGCGGGCTGGTCCTCGTGACCGGGCCCACCGGCTCCGGCAAGTCGACGACGCTCGCGGCGCTCATCGACCTCGTGAACCGGTCGCGCGCCGACCACATCGTCACCGTCGAGGACCCCATCGAGTTCCTCCACGAGCACAAGAAGTCGATCGTCAACCAGCGCGAGGTGGGGCACGACACGCACAGCTTCGCGGCGGCCCTCAAGCACGTGCTGCGCCAGGACCCCGACGTGATCCTCATCGGCGAGCTCCGCGACCTCGAGACGATCTCGGTGGCTCTCACCGCGGCCGAGACCGGGCACCTGGTGTTCGCGACGCTGCACACGCAGAGCGCCGCGCAGACGGTGGACCGCGTCATCGACGTGTTCCCGCCGCACCAGCAGGACCAGGTGCGCACCCAGCTCGCGAGCACCCTGCAGGGCGTCGTCTGCCAGACGCTCGTCGCGAAGGCGAACGGCAAGGGCCGTGCGGTCGCCACCGAGGTGATGACCATGACGCCCGGCATCGGCAACCTCGTGCGCGAGGGCAAGACGTACCAGATCGCGTCGGCGCTGCAGGCGGGCCGCGACCAGGGCATGCACACGATGGACCAGAAGCTCGCCGACCTCGTGAACACGGGCACGGTGACGTACGCCGCGGCGCTCGAGAAGGTGCACGACACCGAGAACTTCCGTCGCCTGGTGACCCGGGTGATCAACACGGCCGAGACGAGCGGGCTGGACACCGGCATCGACTACGGCGACCGCTTCTCGAAGGGTGGTGCGTGATGGCCGCGGGGACCGCCTGGGCGTACAAGGGCCGCGACTCCGCCGGCAAGGTGGTGCGCGGCAAGGTCGACGCGTCGAGCGAGGGCGCGGTCGTCGCCCGGCTGCGCACCCTCGGGGTGTCGCCGATCTCGATCACCGAGTCGAGGGCGGGCACGGGCCTGCAGCGCGAGATCGACCTCGGCGCCCTCGGTGGCGGCAGCGTCAAGCTGAAGGACGTCGCCGTCATGTCGCGCCAGATGGCGACCATGATCGCGTCGGGCCTGTCGCTGCTGCGGACGCTCACGATCCTCGCGGAGCAGGTCGACAACAAGACGCTGGCGACCGTCATGGCCGAGGTGCGCGACGACGTCGAGACGGGCGTGTCGTTCTCGGACGCGGTCGGCAAGCACGAGGAGCACTTCCCGCCGCTCATGATCAACATGATCCGGGCGGGCGAGGTCGGCGGGTTCCTCGACAAGGCGCTCGAGTCGACGGCGGACAACTTCGAGAAGGAGGTCGCGCTGCGCAGCACCATCAAGTCGGCGATGACCTACCCGGTCGTGGTGCTCGTCATGTCGCTCGTCGCGGTCGTCGTCATGCTGCTGTTCATCGTGCCGATCTTCCAGGACATGTTCGAGAACCTCGGCGGGCAGCTCCCGCTGCCGACGATGATGCTCGTCTACGCGTCGCGCGCGATGCCGTACGTGGTGCCGGTGCTGCTCGTGGCCGGGATCGCGTTCTCGTTCTGGTGGCGCAAGAACAAGAACTCCGACGCCGTGCGCGCCCGGATCGACCCGCTGAAGCTGCGGTTGCCCGTCTTCGGCGACCTGTTCCGCAAGATCGCGATCGCCCGGTTCGCCCGCAACTTCTCGAACATGATCGGCGCGGGCGTGCCGATCCTCACCGCGCTCCGCATCGTGGGCGACGTGTCGGGCAACTTCGTGCTGCAGCGGGCACTGGTCGAGGTGGCGGACTCCGTGCGCCAGGGCGAGTCGATCGCGGTGCCGCTCACCGCCTCCGGCGTCTTCCCGCCGATGGTGACGCAGATGATCGCTGTCGGTGAGGACGCGGGGTCGCTCGAGACGATGCTCGAGAAGGTGGCGGCGTTCTACGACCAGGAGGTCACGGCGACCACGGAGTCGCTGACGAGCCTCATCGAGCCGCTGCTCATCGCGTTCCTCGGCGTCGTCGTGGGCGGCATGATCGTGGCGCTGTACCTGCCGATCTTCCAGATCACGTCCCTGATCCAGTAGCGCGCCGCGGCACGCGGTCACGAGGCGGGCGCCGGAGGCGCGACCCGCCTCGTCCGTGTGCCCCGGCCCGGTCGCGCCCCACGTCCGCCGCCGCGGGGTCGCCGTGCACTCGGTGCAACACCTGTCGCACAACAATGTGCCCCTCATCTGGGGGTTTTCCGGACCGTCCTGCCCCCGGACTGGGGACGCGATACCGGCTGGAACCCCCCTTCTGTGGGATTTTCAGCCCCTTCTGAGGCTGGAAGAGTCACTGCCGGTGGTCGAGCCGCGACGCGGATCACCGTCCCCCCACCAGCCCGACCACGAACGGATCACAGCATGTACTTCACGCTCATGGGCAAGCTCAGCGCTCGCCGTCAGAACCTCACCGCCGACAAGGACAAGGGCTTCACGCTCATCGAGCTCCTCGTCGTCGTCATCATCATCGGCATCCTTGCCGCGATCGCGATCCCCGTGTACCTGGGCGTGCAGAACAACGCGAAGAACAGTGCGACGAAGAGCGACATCACGAACATCAAGACCGCCGCGATCAGCCTCGCCACGAGCGCGGGCAAGAACCCGGACGCCGTCGCCGCGAAGACCGGCTTCGCCGCCCAGAACTGGGCCGATGCTGGCGCGACCGTGAGCACGAACACCAAGACCGTCAAGTACACGCCTGCCGCTGATGGCACGTTCTGCATCGAAGGAGCTAGCGAAGGCGGCGGCACCTTCAGTGCAACGGACAAGACGGGTGTCGTGGACGGCGCCTGCGCCAAGTAGAAGCACTGGTGGGCGGCGCTGTCGGACAGCGTCGCCCACCTCTGTCTCCACCCTCGAACCCGAACCGGGAGGTGAACCACCATGATCCGTCGCCTGTCCGCCGTGCTCCGCCCCCAGGAGTCCGCCGAGCGTGACGCCGGCCTGAGCCTCGTCGAGGTCATCGTCGCGATGATGGTGTTCGCCGTGATCGCGGTCGGGGTCGCCTACAGCATCACCAACAGCCTCGTCCTCACCCGCGAGAGCCGTGCCCGGGCCATCGCCACGAACCTGGCGTCGCAGGACATCGACCTGCTGCGCAGCGTGGAGGACGTCTTCGGCGTCACCTCGAAGAGCTGGACGACCCAGGTCGGCGGCTTCACCTTTTTCGTCAAGCGCACCGCCGAGTGGACCACCGAGGCGTCGACGTCCGACGCCTGCGGCACGGGCACCGGCAGCCTGCAGTACAAGGCCGTCACCGTCGACGTGACCTACCAGGGCATGCGCTCGACCACCGCGCCGATCACGTCCTCGACCGTGCTCGCGCCGAACGACCGCATCAACGACCCCGCGAAGGGGACGATCGTCGTCCAGGTGACCGGCGCCTCCGGCGCGGGCACGCCCGGCGTCGGCGTGAGCATCAAGGCGGCGTCGCCCGCGAAGGGCGCCGTGACGCCCGCGGCCCCGCGCGCGACCGACGCCGACGGCTGCACCTACGCCCTCCGCGTGACACCGGGCGACTACACCGTCACCATCTCGCGGGCGGGCGCCGTCACGAACGACCAGAAGGCGACGGGGGAGTCCACGCCCGTCACCGTGCAGGCCGGTGCCACCGGCAGCGCGCAGTTCTCGTACGACACCGCACTGTCGCTCACCGCGGTGCCCGCGCAGGGCCAGACGCCCGCGCCGGTGCTGCCCACCAACCTCGACGTGACCTTCCGCAACGCGACGCAGGGCGACACGGTCAAGCCCCTGTCCGCCTCGGCACCCGCCGCGCTCTTCCCGTTCACCGCCGGGTACCAGGTCATGGCCGGCGCGCACCTCGACCCGACCACGGAGAACAACGTGACCCGGTCGTGCCTCTCGCCCGACCCCGCGGCGTGGACGACGCCCGCCGCCGACGGCGCCGTGGGGCGCGAGCTCGCCACCGTGGGCGGCCTGCCCGGCGGGTCGGCCAGCGTCGGCGTGCCCATGGGGCTCGTGCAGCTCAAGGGACTGAGCGGGAACACGTCCGTCGTGGCGGTGCAGCAGAACAGCACCGCCAACGGCGACCCGGGCTGCGTCACCGGCCAGAGGTACACGTTCACGGGGATCACCGACGGCAAGGTCATGGCCCTGCCTTACGGCACCTGGAAGTTCTACCGAGTGTCGAGCATCCTGGGCGTGCTCAACCTCTCGGACCAGCTCACCCCGCCGGCCGACGCGGCGAGGACGCGCGGCGTCGTCGACGCGGGCCAGCGCACGGTCATGCTCGACCCGCGGACGGTGGCCCCGTGAGCCCCCGCCGGGCCGCGGCGCGCACCCCGCGGGGGGACTCCGGCGTCAGCCTCGCCGAGCTGCTCGTCACGATGATGGTCTTCGCGATCCTGCTCGCCATGACGGCGGGCTTCATGATCGCCGCGACGCGCGCCTCCGGTCAGGCCCGGGCCATCGACGCGTCCACGCGGACCGTGTCGACGGCGATGGACGCCGTCACCCGCAACCTCCGTGCCGCGACGAACAACCCGGTCAAGGGGCAGACGCTGCCGGCGCCCGCCTTCGAGACGGCCACCGCGAACGAGGTCCGCTTCTACGCGTACGTCAATCTCGCCTCCACCGACGCGACGCCCGTCCTCGTCCGGTACTGGCTCGACGCGGGCACCCTGCGCGAGACGACGACGCGGGGCGTCGCCACCTCGGACGGCTACTGGTCGTTCTCGGGCACAGGCAGCACACGGGTCCTGGCCACCTCGGTCGTGGCCGGCAGCGACGTGTTCACCTACCTCGACGCCTCGTCCACGGCGGTCGACACCGCATCCCTCTCGCTCGCCGACCAGCGCCGCCTCGTCGCCGCCGTCCGCGTGCGGCTCCAGGTCGGCACCTCGGCGTCGTCGCCCACGGCGACCACGCTCGTCAACACCGTCGCCCTGCCCAACCTCGACCTGCTCCGGAGCGCCCCGTGAACCGCATCCTCACCGCCCGCCTGAGGGCGCCGTGGCGTCGCCTCCGCGCGACCGGTGACGACGGCATCGCCCTGGCCAGCGTCATCGGCATCGGGGCCGTGCTCCTCCTGCTCAGCGTGACGATGGTCTCGGTCGCGGTGAGCGGCAGCGTCAAGGCGCGGAACGACTCCGACTGGAACGCCGCCATCGCCGCCGCCTACGCCGGGGTCGAGGACTACAAGAGCAAGCTCGCCAACGACAACGCGTACAGCCAGTACGGGTCGAAGGCGACCACGTTCAGCACCGGCAGCTCGTTCACCGGCACCGACGGCAACCGTGCCTTCGGCGTCGGCACCGCGGGCACGTGGCAGGAGGTGGGCGACGGCAGCGGCGCGTCCTACCGGTACGAGGTCGACAACTCCGCCTACTCGAGCAAGGGCCAGTTGCGCCTGCGGTCGACCGGTCGCGTCGGCGACACCACCCGGACCGTCGTCGCCGACCTCAAGCAGGACGGCTTCATCGACTTCGTCTACTTCACCGACTACGAGATGAGCGACCCCGTCTTCTCGAGCGCCAACTGCAAGGACGCGTACGAGTGGGCGGTCTCGTCCCGGCCTGACTGCACGACGATCCAGTTCGCCGCCGGCGACGTCATCGACGGGCCCCTCCACACGAACGACACGATGTTCGTCTGCGGCGGCACGCAGTTCAAGGGGACGACGACCACGTCGAGCACCCGTCCGAGCCGCTACCTCGCGGCGACCGGCGGCACCTGCACCGGCACGCCCCGCTTCGGCGGCAAGGCGACGCCCGACTACGCGCCACGCATCGAGATGCCGAAGACCAATGACGGCATGCGGCTCGAGACGCGCTCCGACCTCACCTCGACGACCGTGCCGAACCCCGGCTGCCTCTACACGGGTCCCACGACGATCGAGTTCAAGGGCAACGGCAAGATGGTCGTCCGTTCGCCGTGGACCAAGGCGACGCGCATCACGGCCGACGTCACCAAGGGCTCGACGCCGGCGGCGTGCGGGACGCCCGGCAGCGGTTCCGGTGCCCTCGGCAGCGCCACGGGGCAGACCCTCGACGTCCCCGCGAACAACCTCATCTACGTCCAGGCCGTGCAGACGATCCCCGGCGACGTCAACTACTGGGGCACGAAGACGCCCGACAAGTACTCCTGCACGAGCGAGGACGGCAAGAAGGCGGGCAACGGGGTCGGCTTCCCCGTGGCCGACGAGGTCCAGGCCACCTACGGGTGCCAGGCCGGCGACGCCTTCGTCAAGGGGGAGCTCAAGGGCACCGTGACGGTCGCCGCGTCGAACTACGTCTACGTCACGGGGGACGTCACCTACAAGGACCCCGCGGTCGACCTGCTCGGCCTCGTCGGGACGAACGCCGTCATCGTGCACAACCCCGTGAAGGAGTACCAGACCACCACGACCTACAACCGTCGTGAGACCTACGACTGCTGGAACGGCTGGTGGTGGACGCGGTGCGAGCGCTTCGTGCCGGTCACCGAGACGTCGACCTCCACGGGCCTGATCGACCGCAGCGCGAGCGACCGCACGATCCAGGCGGCGATCCTCTCCGTCTCGCACACCTTCACGGTGCAGAACTACAACCTCGACCGGAACTTCCCCAAGGGCACGCTGCGCGTGCTCGGCTCGATCGCCCAGAAGTACCGCGGCCCCGTCGCGACGACCGGTGCGACCGGTTACACGAAGGCGTACAGCTACGACGAGCGCCTGCGCTACACGGCGCCGCCGAAGTTCCTCTCGCCGGTCTCGACGACCTACGGCATCACGCACATCGTCGAGAGCAAGACGGCCCTCGACGCGACGGGCAAGGCGCTCCCGTGACCGCCCTGACCCCCCTCCTGCTCGCCGCGCTGGCCGCCGGCGGCACGGGCCTGCTCATCGGCTCGTTCCTCAACGTGGTCGTGCACCGGGTGCCCGCGGGCCTGTCGGTGGCGTCCCCGCCGAGCGCCTGCCCCGGCTGCGCCGCCCCGATCGCCGCGCGCGACAACGTCCCCGTGCTGAGCTGGCTGCTGCTCCGCGGCCGCTGCCGGTCCTGCGCGACCCCGATCTCGGTGCGGTACCCGCTCGTCGAGCTCGGCACCGGCGCCGCGTTCGTCGTCGTCGCGGCCGCCCGGTGGCCGTTCGGAGCGGTGCCCACCGAGGGTCCGACCATCGCCGCGGCGCTCCTGCAGCTCGTCGCCTTCCTCTGGCTCGCCGGCGCGAGCGTCGCCCTGGCGCTCATCGACCTCGAGCACCACCGCCTGCCCGACGCGATCGTGCTGCCCACGTACGGCGTCGGCGTGGTCCTGCTCGGCGCGGCGTCCCTCCTGGTGGGCGACCCCGGTGCGCTGCTGCGCGCGGGCGTCGGCGCTGCCGCGCTCTTCGCCTTCTACCTGGCGCTCGCGCTGGTGAAACCGGGCGCGATGGGCTTCGGCGACGTGAAGCTCGCCGGTGCCCTGGGCCTGTACCTGGGCTGGCTCGGCTGGGGCGAGCTCGCCGTGGGCGCGTTCGCCGCGTTCCTGCTCGGCGGCCTCGTCTCGGTCGTCCTCCTCGCCACCGGCCGCGTGCGGCGCGGCGGCGGCATCCCCTTCGGACCCTGGATGCTCGCGGGCGCCTGGGTCGGCGTGCTCGTCGGCGCCCCCGTCGCCGACGCGTACCTCTCCCTCCTGACCCCCGCGTGAGCCCCGGCCCACGTCGCCACCCGGCACCCCCGAGAAACGAGTCCCCCTGATGGCCAAGAACATCGTCGGCGTCGACGTCGGTTCCCGATCGCTCCGCGCGGTCGAGGTCTCCGACGTGACGTCCGCCCGTCCGACCGTGGTGCGCCACGCGGAGGTGCCGCTGCCCGAGGGCGCGGCGAGCCGCGGCGAGGTCCTCGAACCGCAGACCGTCGCGAGCACCCTGCGCCAGCTGTGGAGCAAGGGCGGCTTCTCGAGCAAGCAGGTGGTGCTCGGGATGGGCAACCAGCGCGTCCTCGCCCGCGACCTCACCGTGCAGAAGGCGCCCGCCGCGCGCATCAAGGAGTCGCTGCCGTTCCAGGTGCAGGACATGCTCCCGGTGCCCGTCGCCGACGCGCTGCTCGACTTCTACCCGTACGCCGAGGCGGAGGGCGAGAACGGCCCCGTCCTGCACGGCCTGCTCATCGCGGCGGTGAAGGACGCGGTCCTCGGCAACGTCAAGGCGACGAGCCTCGCCGGGCTCACCACGCAGGCGGTCGACCTGATCCCGTTCGCGACCACGCGCCTCCTGATCGGTCGCACGGGCCTCACCGACACGGTGGCGCTCGTCGAGATCGGGCACAGCACGTCGAGCGTCGTCATCGTGCGCGGGGGTGCGC
>Ga0265797_10009850_pt1 | contig 12285 bp, 14 predicted proteins | sample P2T30metagenome_FD_192433 | JGI IMG/M metagenome (GOLD analysis project Ga0265797, IMG submission 192433) | Plant litter microbial communities from East Loma Ridge, Irvine, California - P2 T30 | ecosystem: Environmental > Terrestrial > Plant litter > Unclassified | place: USA: California... | reverse complement strand
GAACTGGAAGAAAACGTTGTTGATGCTTCGTCGAATGAAGGATCTCAGGTTGAGGAATTTGCCGTATATCCTGTGAAGGGTAGTCTTGAGGAAATCGCGCTCTCGCGGATCTTCTGAGTCGAACAACTCCAGCAGTGAAAGTACGAAGCCGTGGTCGATGTACTGCTTGGCATAGTTGGTGTTGAAGTCCTGACTTTCGATGAAGCGCAAGAAGAACTCGTACACGACCTGAATGTGAGGCCATGCCACTTCCAGCACAGGCTCGTCTTCTTCGGGATCGAATGCCTCGCCTTGTGGGTTCACTGGCGGAGGTATGGGTCTGAACAAGTTCTTGCTGAACATCTCCACGACTCGAGGGTACATCGGCTCGGAGATGACCTGGCGATTTTGCGCGACGTAATCCAAAAGTTCGTGTAACGCCAGTCTCTTGATCTCCTTGCTCTTCATGTCTCCAGATGCATCGTTGAAATCGAAGATGATGTTACATTGGTCCAGCTTTTGCATGAAAAGCTCCTGGCGACGGTTCGGCGGCACTTCGTGGAATCCAGGTAGCTTTTCCAGCTCGCGCTGCCTTTGGTCTGAAATGTCGAAACGAGACGAGTGTTGTCTTTTGGGTGTCCTGACGCCTTCTGGGACCACATCTTTGGGAGTGGCTTGCAGTCTGTCGAACAACAAGCTCTTTTGTCCGGCCTTGGGAGGTGCGAGGTCATGTGGCATCGTCTCTGCTGCACCTGGAGGAGGAATGTGCTGTGCGATCGGAGTCAGCAAAGCTCTGTCGGACATTCGTGGCGCTGAGGATTGACTTACAGGTGCACTTGGGCTAATTACGACACTCGGGTTCATTCCGCCATGTCTTCCAGGAGTATTCGGCCCTCCCTGAGGCAGTCCGGCATTTGCGCCGCCTGAACCGCTGTATGAGCTATGTGGAGGTAGGAGGGATGGGGTTTGTTGCGTGCTCATACCCGGTGGACCAGGGTTCGGTGCGCCAGGGTGTGTTTGGTTGGGGCCATCAGAGCCAGATAACGACTTACTTCGAGCGTCGACGAGGTTGGAGGTCGAACCGGTGGGAGTCGCTTGGCCGGAACCTGCAGGAGACTGGTTGGGCTGCGGCGATGCAGTGCCAGAGGAGCTGCTATCCTTCTTCTTGGCAAGCTTGTTGCCCTCCTTGTCCTTGTCGCGGGTGCGAGAGAGCTGTTCTTGCTGTTAGGTCGACACATCAACATTGGCCTTTGACCCAGTTCATCGGTTCGACCGACGGGGATGGAGAGAGGATTGACATACCACGCGTTGTCTGAAGCCCTTCATCATGTATGGGCGGCGGTGTGCTGGGCCTGAGGGCAGCCAATGCCACTCGGTGTTGAGAGGGTCTGGCCCTGAGGTGCGCAAGCCTGCTGCTCCTGCCGATCGATGGACTCAGGGCGACGGCGAGGGCGGCAGCTGGAGCGCGCGTGGCGATGGGATCGGGATGCTGGGTCGAACGAGCGGGTGTATCATGCAAGAGAGTGTCGGGTGATGGCGATGCTGGCGCTGGTGCGGTCGCGGCGGGTGGTGGTGGGCTGGTGGTGGTGTGGTGCTTGTCGTCACGCTCGACCTGCTACGCCAAGCCTAATCGAGGTCCGGGCCGCAACGTGGGGCGAGGATCGATCTGCGAGAGTGATGACGGTGAGGGCGGCGGAGGGCAGCGAGGATGGCACGCAATGGCAGTACACGGTAGCGGTGGTGGAGGGCGGCGGGGCGCTGGAGGCGGTGATGCGGCTGCGCAACACGGAGGCTGCAGACGACAGACAGGGTGTGGTGTACAATGCGCGATGTTTTGGGCCAGAGCGGGTTCGGCCGCAAAAGGCGGGGAATGGATGTTAGCGAAGATCTAGCTCGCGGCAGGCGCAAGAAGTGCCCGCAGAGAGGGCTGCCTGCCTGCATATACTGACTGCATATATCTAACTGACTGAACATCACACTGCATTGCATGTCACCGCCAGCCTCGTGACGGGGAGCGTTTGCTGGTCGGTATAACGTGTCGAACCAATATGCCTGGCGTGATCATTCAGCCAGATAGCATGGAGGCCTCAAACTCTCCCACATCACGCTTCTACGTCGTGCCCTCAGAGCGCGTCGTAAGCATAGAGCACCCGTGTATTGTGAGAAACTTCGATAATGGCGTCAAATCGTTGGGTGGTGAGCCGCAGATGAAGCATGTAAGTGATGGCGTTCAATATACATCCGGGTAACAGCGAGCTTACTGACTTCGAGGACAGGCCCTCGAGCATCGAGTAGGCGACAGTCTGATAAACCCCAAAGAACCACTCGAGGAACCCGTGATAGGCGTTTCACTTCGTCCTCGCGATCCTTTCTCCAAAAAGCTGGTCTCAGCTGCCATCGAATCTCGAAATGTCCTCGTCAAAGTCACCCTCCCCAAACGAACCGGCCGCAAACGAAAACGCGGCTCAACAGATCCATTCACAGAGCCTGCTGAAGGAACAACTCGCAACGACAGTATCACAGCACCTGACTTCCTCCAGCGTCTCAAAGACAACGAAGGAAGCTACAACATCACCCCCATCGGCACGATCAACGAAACTCACCGCTTCCGCAACCTGCCCGACTTCCAAATGATCGCCAGCGACAACGCCATCATGCGCGAACTAGTCACACACGCCTCGAAGCCAAAGTACGAAATTCTCAAAAACATGTCCATCGACACCAGGCCAGGCGCCTCCCACATCGGCAACTTCGTAGCGCCACCCAGCTTCATGGCCGCAAACCAGCCATACCGCTACGAATTCAACCAAGCATCCGGCGTCAAATTCGAACAAGACGCCTCCGGCAACGTAACCACAACCAACATCCAAGCTCCACCCCGTCGCGCAGTCGCCCCCGTCGAACCAGACGCCCCAGAAGTCCCCCAAGGTCCACCAGAGAGCCTAAGACGCCACAACCCCTTCGGCACCTCCCTCGACGAAGCCATCGAAGCCATTCGCAAACTCCTCGACAAACGCCCCCTGATCACCCGCCGCGTCGCCATGAACTACATCCCGCAGTACAGCGACTCCGTCTTCAAAGAAGCCACCCAATGGGTCGGCTACAGCTTCCGCGCCGGCCCCTGGCGCGACAGCCTGGTCAAATACGGCGTCGACCCGCGCAAAGACCCCAAGTACCGCGTCTACCAAACCCTCATGTTCCAGCTCGATAGGCGTGCCGATGCGGCTACCAATCCCGATCGCAAGGTCCCTGACGGCTGGCAGAGCCACATTTTCGACGGCGAGAACATCACGCACAGCGGCAAGACCTGGCAGATCTGCGACGTCACAGACCCTCTGCTCAAATCCATCTTCGACACAGACGCCATCCAGGAAGAATGCGACGTGCATCAGTTCGGATGGTTCTACAACGGCACTTTGTGCAAAGCCCGCGCCATCATGCGCGACAAGATGGAGTACCTCTTCCGCGGCACCGAGCCGCCGCAGGCAGAGTACGAGAAAGTCGCTAACATGCCCGATCGCATCACGCGCGACAAACTCGCCGAGACGTATCTAGAAGACACGGAAGTCGGGTCGAAGTCTACGGCGCTTGCGATCGAGGTTAGGAGTATGGCGAGGCTGGGGGCGAAGAATATCGAGAATCGCAAGAAGGAGAAGAGGATCAAGGCTGCGATGGAGAAGGCTGCGAGCGCTGGTGAGGCTTATGATGGGGCGGGCGAGGAGGAGGATGATGATGGGGAGGGGGATGGGGATGGTGATATGAGTGCTATTGATCCGAATCTTGTGGATGTTGAGCATGCGGAGGAGACGATGCAGGGTGATTTGGAGGCGGATGATGATGAGGACGCTGATGCGGATCTTGAGGCTGTGGGAAATCTGCAGGATGAGGATGCGGAGGACGGGCAGCAGGAGGAATTTGATGATCATGAGTAGATGTATGTGGCTTGTGTAGTATATCCTAGGCTGTCGAATGGCTTGTGTACATTAGTAGTGAATCAGCACGCACCAAGCAGCCACTCCATGGTCTCGCTTTGCTGATTACTCATCGCCGTTCTCGCTGGCCATTGAGGAAACATATAAAACACACTCAAACCACACGCGGCAGCAACATACAAAGAAAAAGCTGTACAAGCGTTGTCATTTATGCGCGACGCTATTTCCCGGCAACGCGTTAATGTTGGCAAAGTACATAGTACACGGTCTGCGACACAACGCAGACCAAGTAGCAAGGCAGACCCACATTGTACATTCCACCGAGAAGTCCCCCCTCCTATCCTATCTGGCGTGATCTATCTTGGTTGTCTTCTTGAAACCACTTTCACAAGTTCTCTCTTGAAGTCGCGTTTACGAGGTGGTGGGGAAGAGCTCCTCCTTGAGCACCACGCCGAGCTCTTCCCGGACGCTCTGCAGCTCCTGGAGGTACTCGTCGTATTGACCCTTGTTCTCGACCTTGGCGTTGATGCCTGCGCTGTGGTGTTAGTGTGTGCTCCGGGATATGCGCAGACCCGGCATTGCGTGTCGTGGCGAGTGAGAACGTACCCTCGAATATCCTGACGGCGGTGGGGAAGTCGTTGACGCGCCTGGCGGCTCTGAGGGCAGCGATGACAACGCTGGGAGAGGGCACGAGATCGTAGGCGAAAGCGTTGTTGAGGTTACGCTGCAGCTCGAAGACATCCTGGACGTTCTCGAACTCCTTCTCGTATCTGCGCGCAGCGAAAAAGGGCAAAGGTCAGCAAATGTTCAACAATGACGTCTTGGTATCCCAACTCCAACGCTATTTTGTTCCAGAAGACCGCGAGAGCTTGCAGCAGTTGTGCATGAACTCTGTGGAGCCCAATGAGCAAGTATGCGCTTTTTCCTCGCTTGCTTCACCTCTCCATCTCTCCTCCAGCCATTGCAACCTCCACCTTCATCCTCCCCTCCCAAAACACAGCAACACAGGAACGGCATACCTGGCAGTGAACTCCTCGAAAGACTCCTCGTGGTGGGGGTCGTGGGCATCGACGTCGCCAGCGAACCTGCCAGCAGAGACGGAGAAGGCGGCGCGCTGGACGGGCTGCTGCACGAAGAGCGCCCTCTGGGCCGGGCGGGCGAAAGGAGTGGCGCGCGCGCGAGTTGCGCTGCGGATGAGGGCGGAGACGGACATTGTGAGGGTGTGTGGTGTGGTGTGGGCGGAGCGGAGATGGGAGAGTCGGGTTATTATTCTTTGAGCTGTGCTGCTTTGCTGGGCTGGGCCGGGTTGCTGAGGTGCAGACGACGACGCATTGGAAGCTTTCGGGTTGGAGACTTGGCAGGAAGGGGAGAGCACGTGCCAGCATTGGTCGGAAGGGCAGGAAACGTCGGGCTTCGCCTACAATTTATTGTATTTTGCTTTTTACGATGATGGTGAATACATGATTTTGAGGAAAATATTGTGATTTTGTGCGATCATTCCTGAGGGTAGAGGTCGCGTGTTATTGTTACTATTTTGCCCTGCCGGGTACTACATTGCAACCACAATGAGCGGCCAAGCAGAGACTACGCCGTTGCTGAGACAGAGAAAGCCAGTAGCGAACGCCCCAATTCAAGAAGAGGATGAAGTACGAGTCGTAGGAGGAGAAGCAGATCTCTCAGCCTCGTGGGTCAATCCATTCACATGGCCTGCCTCGGTCTACATTGCTCTTCTACTCGCCTCTGCTGTTGCATACTGGAGTAAATTCCTCGTTGAACCATCATTCGACGCCGCCACACCAGAGCTCTGCAGGAGCACTTTCAACTACACCTTTCGCGTCAATGCAGCGCGATCTCAAATCGAACGGCTTTCAAGCCACAGCTGGGAGTATGGCACTGGAGTTGAGGCAATGCTGGAACTCTTGGAGCCCGAGAGGACGGTATTCGCGGAAGAACCCTTTCCTGCCGACAAGATACAGAAACTGCCGCTGAAGAAGCCACAAGGAATTCTTTGGATGCATAGGCACATTCGCACTAAGGATGCACCAACTTTATACGCCGACGACTACAGCGTTTCTGACCCTGCTTCGATGGGTGTTGCAGCCATCATGCTGGGCCAGCGGGATTCGAAGACTTTCCAAGCTGCCATGAGACAGAAGGACTACCTGCTCAACGACGCGAAGAGATACGAAAATGGCGCCATCAGCCACCGCGTCGAAGTGGCGGAGTTATGGTCTGATGCCATATCGATGGTTCCTACTTTCCTGGCCTATTATGCCGTCGCCTCGAACGATCTAGACCTTATGAAAGAGGCAGTGAGACAGTGCGAGCTGTATCGCGAAGTATTGATGATCAAATCCGGGCCCAAGAAAGGGCTTTGGAAGCACATCGTCGGACCAAGCGAGATGGCCGATGAGGGTGTCTGGAGTACTGGCGCAGCCTGGGCAGCTTACGGTATGGTCAGGGTCCGTGCCACGATCTCAGGATGGCGACCCAGCAACGAGACGATGGCGCTGGAACTTCAACACCTGGATCAGTGGATCGGCGAGATTCTGGACGGCGCCATCCGCACTGACGACGATGACTCTGGTCTCTTGAGGAATTACCTGGGTGATAGCGAATGGTTCGGCGAAACTTCAGGTACTGCTTTGCTTGCTGCTGCCACCTATCGCATGACTGTGCTCAACCCTACAGTCTTTTCGCAAGCGAAATATATTGACTGGGCACACGAGAAGCGCAAGGCTGTCCTTGAACGAGTCGACGACGATGGCTTCGCCTATCCGGCTGTCAACCCGCTCAAGCATGCTTCGAAAGAGCCTATTAAGGAGTCTGCAGAAGGAGAGAGCTTCTTGTTAATGTTAGGTTCTGCTTGGCGAGACTGTGTGTGTGCTGGGCGATGCAATTAGATGTTGCTTCTACCCACGGCAACGGAACCTTTTCTTTACATATCTAAGCATCAAGACATATCATTGAACGAACCGGTTGCTGCTGTGACAGTTATTCTAATCGACACTCTGTTCAAATCCCTTGACCTATCTCAGCGAGCCTAAAAACACTTCGAGTAGTCCAGCTCAAGCCCGATCTTCATCCCAAACTTGGACCACCAGCAAAGGCGAATCGCCGCGAAGAGGTAGATATCATCGACAAGCTCTTTCCGCACCGAATCATCCCGAGGCCTCTTGTTAAGCCGCACACCAACACAACTACAAGATAATGCAGCATCCCGTCGATCTGGAACCAGCGCCCGAGAAAGGATCCCCACCCGGATTTACGATTGGTCCCAACGGGTTGTAAGGAGAGTATCTGAGATTCGGATCGGTCAGCCATCGGTTGTACTCATGTGGATCAAGTATGCCCAACTGAGGCGGTGGCCGCGTGTAGCCACCAGGTAATCCATTCATGCTCACGCCTGGCGAAAAGGGTTGGTATGGCCATGGTGACTGCATGCCTCCAAGGCTGGGCTGCTGAAACCCACTCGGACTGTCTCGTTGGCCAGTCCATTGTTGTCTACCCGGCATAGGCCTCCGCGTGCTTCCACCGTCTCGTTGGCCAGGCCGTTGATGTCTGCCCTGAGCAGGCTTTCGTGCGCGTCCACTGTCTTGTTGGCCAGGCCGTTGCTGTCTGCCTTGGGTAGGCTTCTTTGCGCCCCCGCTCTTTGACCCTTGTGCAGGCGACTGTCCGACATAATTCCCAGGAGGAGAGTAGCGAGCCACGACGTACGTTGTCCCAGCCGAGGAAATCGCAAGGCCCATACCTACGTGCGTAGTTCCGCTCCAGATCATCTGCACACATCACGCATCAGTTCGCTAAGCTGCTAGAATTTCCTCGTCGCGACTACAACTTACCTGAGTATAATGCCCAACCGCCTGCGTATTCTCCGCTTGGAAAACACCGCCTTTCCAGTCTTTCTTCTCGGCGTACCAAAGCTTGCTCGACTCTGTGTACGCATTCGGCCAATGCCCGGGGCAGCTTGCGAGGTTCTCTCCTTGCTTTTGCTGACGGAGCTGCGTGGAGTGCTGCATGCCGCTGTCTGTCGATGCGAGTTGGTTTGCGTATTGTTGAGCATCGTTGGCGAGTTTGCTGTCCCAGTTTAAGGGTGCGATTGAAAGCTCGGCGCGAGCTGTATGGAAATTAGTGAAAAAATGCTCGAGCAGAACTTGGTTCGGCACTGCTCACCTGTTTGGTGTACTTCGAGGGCGGCGGACTGGTCTGAGTCCATCACTGGGACAGAAGGACGCGGTATTGATCAATGCGGCGAGTGCGATGGGCTTCTGGCGTGATAAGTATCTCTGAACGGATTGCCAGTCAGAGCATAAACTTTCCTCGATGTCTGGGTTTCCAATCGGGGCCAGAGTACTGCCACACATGCTATTGCTTTGCTGGGCGGGACCGCGGGTTCGTCGGTCACTGGGTATATCACTATTATACGCGGACAGCCAGAGATACGACCCGGACACTGGCTTACACTTTCACAATGATAGGGTCTACAGGCATTACGAGCGACCATGATACAATTTTCAAATGTAAGTAGTCGTTGAATGTCGTATCAAATGGAAATTGCTTGACAACATTGCTCTCCAACGAAGCTTCATCACTTGCGCAGCGCCACCGAAACTGCTTCAGCCACGAGCTTGTGTATGGCGAGTCCAGGATGGTACTAATACAGTCAGCTTCCACAATACATTCTATACAAGCCGCACTAAGAGCGCGAAAGCTCAAACTCACATCGTTCCACCAAAGACACTTGGTGCCACTCTCATCAAAGCAAGTCGCATTGTCCGCACCGTAAGCCTTCGGGTTGTCGATAGCTTTCATGAACGGCACAGTCGTGTCAACGACATAGGTCTTTGCTTGCGGGTTGGCGGCTGCGAACTTGGCGACTCGCGCCTTCAGCGCATCGTTGTACTGTTTGACGGCAGCGCCTTCGGCTTTGACATTTGCGTCGCCGCCAGCTTGGACTGTCGGGCTGAACTGGATGGGCGGCACTGTTAGGAAGAGGAAGCGGCGGGCGCCGGAATCGTACAGAGTCTGGGTTTGGTTGATGTACTGGTCCATGATTTGGCCTAGGAGTGTTGGGTAGGTTGGAGAGGACCAGGAGTTGCCGACGTCCTAGAACAGAAAGAGTCAGTAAGCAATAAACGAGCAGTACACATCACGATACGTACATTGACGCCAATCCACACGGCGAAGATCGAGTTGGCGGCGTTCCACTTCGGGAAAGCGGCAGTCTTCACACTCTTCAGATACAAAGTGACCTGGTCAACGAAAGAAAGCACGGTCGGGGCGAACGGCGTGACTAGTTTTGCATCTGTCGTCGCACCGCCACTTGCAAAATTGTAAGAGTAAACTGGGCTGGAGTTGAACTGCGTGATGTAGTAGCCAATCCAGTTCGGGCCTCCAGAAGTTGTCCAGCCTGGGAATGTCGGGTTGCCGAGCGGGTTGGACGAAGATGCAAGACTGAGAGTTGGGTCGAAGCCGGTTTGCGAGTAGCTGTCGCCGCTGTTCAACAAAGTCAGTAAGGAATGCCTTGGTTGTGATGCTTGTCACCTACAACGAGATCAAGTATTCGATACCAGTACTTGCTGGTGCTGTGCTGGAAGTGGCGGTCGTCGGTCTCGAAGTCGACTTTGTCGAAGCTGAAGTTACAAGTGTCGTCGATGATTTCGCCGGTGTGGCGGAGGTCTTGGACGTGGAGGAAGTCTTGGACGTGGTGGAAGTCTTAGATGACGAAGGTTGAGCTGAGCTGACTGTCGATGTTGCAGGTACAGGCTGACATTGGCCTGCGATCGTCAGCAGAGATAAAGTCTATGGTTCTGAAGAGACATACTGTGATAATCATTCATGAATATACACACGTAGCCTGATACACATGTAGTAGGGCCGTTCCATCCTATGCCTCTGTCAGTATTTGTTCGTTTCTGTCAATCAATCTGAGTAGACGATACCAATGCCACCACATGCTCCCCATGCCGTCTGTGGAGTGCTCGACGGTGAAGGCGTGGCCGAGACAGTTGTCGATGTTGATGTTACAGGAAGACATTGGCCTATAGATCGTCAGCAGAGGAAGTCTGTGGTTCCGAGAAAACGTACTGTGGTAAGTGCCCAGATATGTGCACACGTAGCCTGATACACATGAAGTAGGGCCGCTCCAGCCTATGACACTATCAGCATTTGTCCGCTTCTATCAAACGATCTGAGTAGACGATACCTTGTCCGCCACACTGCCCCCAAGCCGTCTGTTGCGCGTTGGCAATCGAAGTGACCGCAGCGGCAACCGCGAGTACAGCTTGTCTCAGTCTCATCTTGCAGGCCACCAATGTCGAAGGTGTCCAGTCTGCAAAATCCCGGACACTGGCTCCAAATATATCACCACACCGAGCCCGTGTGCAACACGCAAAATCTCCTATCAATTACAAAAACGCCTGTCAGCAAGCCATCTCTCAAACGAGCCAGCCCTGAGCAGCCCCATACTGCGCGACAGCCCTAAAAGGTGTATACCTGTCCGGCAGAGATGTAGCATCGGCATTTCGTCGTCCGCTCTCGTTGCAGAACGGAATCCCTGGATCGTTGCGAAACGCTGCCACTTTCGTTGGCGGATAAATCGCTTAAAGCGGGGGTTGACGGAAGAACATCGAGAAAGAGAGGGAGAAAGGTAGCGCCTCCCGTGCCTGTTTGTAGGGGTACTTTAGGTTTCGGAGAAGCTCGACGATCTACATATGGAATTGGGAGACCGATGTGGTATTATTTCGTTACATTTGGTCACGTATCATTCGTATTGGCGGGAAGAGTAGAAGCACGCCGGGTCAGTTGCTGACCGGGCCCCATCGAGATTAAGACGAAATAAGATGATCGAAAAGCCATGAAGTACTTGTTCTAGTGCTGTTCCTCATGCTCAAATTAATCGATGGCTCAACGAGCGAGATCGTTGCAGATCTGACGACTCAAAATTCAAGCAGCACATGGATTTTCTATTGCCGTTTCTCGCGACCCGGGCTTTCGGGTCTATCACCCTCTCGAGCAACCACAGCTAGGGCATCGCCAACACTCTGACGCGCTAATATAGTCGCAGGCGTGACAAAAACGCAAAAAGGATCGACGCTGTACATCTGTTACAAACCCCCGGAATCGAACCGGGAACCGTCTGTGCTGCCAATGGAGCTTATATTGCAACTGATTGTTAGACAGAAATCATAACCGTTAGACCAGGCTTGCGGGTTGATGACTAATCGGCGTTGTACGATAACATGTTTGCTGCTGCGACTGCAGAGACGGCGACGATACTGGGTAGGTTTTCCCAGTGGCATGCAGAGGCTACATGATGAGTCAGATGCTGAGCTAGACTTCCCGCCGATGCTGGACTTGGATTGATGCGACCATATGATCGTTGTGGGTATGGGTGGGAGATCGATTGGAGGTACGAGAGAGATGTCGGTAGGCGTCGGAAATCGGCTTGCAATCTCTAATTTTGAACCTTGGTGTCCATGTCTGGCGATATATGATGGCGACTGGGCATCGGATGAAACCGAACCGGCGTGTCGGGACCTTCACGGAGGAATAAACGGTTCTTCTGACGTGAGAGCACACGCGAGCTCCAAAATGATGTTGACGCAATTGCGGACTTCGATCTGTGCTCGTGCTTCGACTCGAGAGTGCTCTAGTGAAGCAGCTTCTTCTTCGTTTCTCTTCTTCTTCCTGTTGCAATCCCTTGGAGACTCCATCCACCAAAGAGGTTCATCCCTCCACCTTTTGCCGGATGAGCAGATGGACCTAGACTTCGACCAGAGCCGGCTGTGCAAAGTCCGCTACACAGCAGAGGCCCGCTCCCAACGAGAAAGCCGACCCTTCATGGCATGACCTGACCACCGATACTGAGGCGAACGGCATACCAGAGGGCCAGCGGATCTTCGCTTGTTCTAGGTGTCCAGGGAGGGTCTTGCAACCACCTGTGCAGATGGCTTTCCGCCAGGCCATCATACAAAGGCCTGGGAGCGCTCGGATAGCGTGCAGCATTATGGCAAGTGCTGTACTGGAGCGGCAGAAAGGCGCGCGGAAGATCTTATGCGTGGCGGCTTCACCGAATAGCGCATTCGAAAGGCCGTCCTGAAGCGAACAACAGACAGTTTCCGGACCTCCAACGAGGGCGCTGGACTGACCTTGCTTGGCGGCGCAGCAGCTGTAAAGCAACGCCATTTGGACGATGCTGGCGCTACCAAAGTGGGAGTAAGAGGAGGAAAAGTCATCCATGGACCCGACTTTCCAATATACTCACTCCTCAGCCACTCAACCCTCTCAACGCACTAGCATACAAATCCTCATCGATCGTACGCCTCTTCTGCTGCTCATCAACAGTAGCACCAGGCGTATACGAAGAGCGAGT
>Ga0265797_10009849_pt1 | contig 12285 bp, 11 predicted proteins | sample P2T30metagenome_FD_192433 | JGI IMG/M metagenome (GOLD analysis project Ga0265797, IMG submission 192433) | Plant litter microbial communities from East Loma Ridge, Irvine, California - P2 T30 | ecosystem: Environmental > Terrestrial > Plant litter > Unclassified | place: USA: California... | reverse complement strand
GTCTGTAAGGTAATGTATAGAGGTTTAAGAGGAAAAGAGTTATCGACGTTAACTAGTAGGTGAAACAATATTAATTCTATAAACGATAGAATAACTAGTTAAAAATCTGTGTAAGAGATAAACTATCTAAGTTAACTACAACGAGTGTACTAATAAAATCCATCTATCCTAAATACCCATTGCTATCCGTTCCTGCTATCGGGCATGTCCCTTGTTACTCAGGGTTTGTATGAAGGCGTAACTGTAGGCTATAGTGCTTGCTTCACGCTACAAAGGATAGTGAGAGATAGCTAATATATCAATACTACGGACGTAGGTAGTTAGGAAAATAATTCTTATATCTTCCCTCTTGAGCGAGGCGCACCTTATAAGCAGGCTCGGCGCATCTTCTTCGTTCGGGAAAAGCAAGCGTCTATCGTCCATCTCTTCAGCACAAGGTACTTGCATCTGTCCTTGTTACATTATTGCGTTCACATCCGCATCGCTAAGCTCGACATAGACGGCCCTCTGCATCAGTGCTCCAATCTTCAGACCCAGGCGAAGCATACGCATAGAACACCGATTTTGGATCCCATGCCCGCTTCACCTCTTTCAATCGCTCATAGTTTGTACCGAAAAAGGCAGTTTGCCACTTCTCGGCATCACCCGGTGGATACACAAGCGGGTCTGCTTCATTGAGATAAGCGCCCGAGCCGACGGTTGCTGCCTCGATCGCTGGATGGATGACAGCGGCAAGATCCTGGCGGCGCGCTACCATGGTGGCTTCAGGGATGGTCCAGTCGTAGATGGAGAATTCTAGGCAAATGGCCATGGCATCGCGCCAGTAGGGTACAACGGCATTTTTCGGATGTGCGACATGCGTTGTATTGACGTTCACGCCTAGGCAGCCGATCTGCCAGTTTGCGCTTGGGTCAAATGCGACACTCGATAGCATTGCCGAAGTGAGATTTTCGGGGCTTTCGGACAGATCCCGAGGAATGAGCCGACTGTTGAAGAGCTGCGAGACCACGTATGGGCCATAAGGAAGAGGCCCATCGGTTGCATTGTAGTGCTGGAGGTACGACGGGGCAGCATACGTGGCGAAGTTGTAGGGGATCCGCAGTGCATCGAGTTGCTTTAGGTACGGGGTATATAAGTCGGCCATTTCCGCTGCTGATCTACCCGGCGCCGTGGTGTTGTGAACCAAGAAGTTGCTAGCAAATAGGTTGAAGGATGGAGATGCGCCGGCATCGACGAGGCTGGGGACGAATCTCCACCAAGCATTTATTGCGGAGATGTAAGAACCGTTGCTTGGGCTGGCGGTAGCGTTGAAGCTTAGTGTCGCGGCGCCGATGAGGCTGTCGACGTGTACCTTGGCCGTCATGCTCAGAACCACGGCAAGGTTACCTCCTCCACCACCAGAAAGCGCCCAATAGAGATCCTCGTTCTCGACAGGGCTTGCAGTAAGATGTCTCCCATCTGCAGTGACGACTTCCCACTCCAGGACGTTGTCAGCCGCTAGGCCATGCACACTATTCAGCAGACTGTGACCGCCCCCGGACGAGTATCCTCCCGCGTAACCTACCGTCGGGCAATCTCCGGAAACTAGGCGGTATCCAAACTGAGATGCATAGAGAAGAGCTTCCCCACCAGTGACACCAGCCCCAACCTTGATAGCAGGGCCAGTATACGCACTGCTGGTATAGTTCAGAATCTCTTTGGATTCCAGATTATGGGTCCAGAGCGACAAACCGCCCGTTCCGGTAGACTTTCCGAGGTAATCGTGACCAGTGTTTTTGATGACCAAACGCACATTGTGGGCTTGCGTAAAGTTGACGGCAGCAACAACGTCGGTGGGGCCATGAACGGGAATGGCGTAGCTGACGTAATTACCTAGCGTACAAGGCTGATCGATGTGATAGAATGGACTGCAGGATGTGTTCTGATACCAGGGATTCATTATCTCTGCCGCGTTATCCAAGCTGTGTGGTACGTTAGCACGCTCTGGCATTAGGGTTTAGCGGACAACGGGCGGGTGACGCACAATGCCTTGGGATAGTCCCAACTCTCTTTGAGCGCTGCGCATTCAGCCTCGTTTTCTGATATGTCGCCATAACCTCCCGGCCGACATACTGCCGCTTGAGGAACAACTTGCATCAAACGCCCATCGACGGTGTCGTTCAGCTGGCTCCACACCTGTCGGGATGGCCAAGCATTGTCACCGGGAATGGCTTTGCAACTAGAGTTCACCTCCTGTCCTGGTCGGCCTAAGAGCGCGGCTGCATAAACCCCAGGCGCTAACAGAAGCACCATGGTAGCGGAAGGAAACATTGGGAACAACGAGGGATGGTAACAATGAGAGACCATCCAAAACCTTGTCTTCAATGCAGGACATTGAAACCTCTCCCTGCTGAACTTTATGTACAACCAGGCCGTTCGCTTGAGCACCCCTTTACGCTCGTATCTTCTCGCGGCCGTGCAAATCCCATTATTATCACGTCTGCTATTGGTTGATCAACTGAGAAAGGCTGAGTTGCGACAGTGGCTGTGAACGTTTTCGGTAATGAGAAGATTCGGAGTCGGCTTGAGTTGCCTATTGAGACATGGTCAAAGTTATGCCGAAAACAGATGCAGAATGCTGACGCAGATCGATTACCATATTATCGTCAGCAGTCTGACCAAAGAATGTCGCGCGTCGCTGTATTGACGGTGTGAACAATGGAATTGTCAAGAGGTGAGAGCCGGGTAAGCAGATGCGAGAACTCGTCCCTACCCTCGTTCCTGGTAATGGCACAGTAGTGCGAGGCATATTGGCGGATTGCGCCGAGCTGAACTAGAACGGAGCTACTTCGCAAACAATACGGAGCCGACAGGGATTCTGTCGAGAAATTCGGCGTCAACTTCTGAATTTGAAAAAGAGTGCATTCTACCAAGAGTAGAGTACTCACATCCTCTCCATTGTCAATGAAATTGCTAACAAGATAAAAATATACCCAACATTCATCTGTTTTCTACATCCAACTAGTCGGCAATCGTCTCTTGTACCAACTTCGCGACTGACACCATGCCGCCAGCGAAAGCACCAAGCCATACTAAGAGGCCTGAAGTGGGCTCGCAGCCAATGTCGAGCATGTGGACGCAAATGTTCCCACCAAAGCCGACGTATACGGAGGAACATGCGCCCGATCTTAGTGGAAAGGTATGCGGAAAGAATGGCTGACTCGAGCACCGTTTGAATGGTACAGAGACGAGTGATAACACCGACCACAGGTATATATTGTCACCGGCGCCAGTTCAGGCGTAGGGAAAGAGACTGCAAGAATACTGTATACGAAAAATGCCAGGGTGTACATGGCAGTGCGGGCTGGGACGAAGGCATCCACAGCCATGGCAGATGTTCGGGCAGCGGCGCCCAAGTCTTCGGGCACTCTTGCTATTCTACCGCTGGATTTGGCAGACCTGAATGCGGTGAAGAAGGCAGCAGAAGAGTTTGTCTCGCAGGAAAGCAGCCTCCACGGGCTCATCAACAATGCGGGTGTGCAGGCCCTCGATGACACTAATGGCGAAGCCCGCACAGCGCAGGGTCACGAAGTGCACATGGGAGTCAATGTGCTGGCGCCGTTCCTGTTCACCCGCTTACTCAGAGGGGTGCTGGCAGAGACAGCGCGCCGGGAACGGCCTGGTACCGTGCGCATCGTGTGGGTGTCTTCAATGGGCACCGAGACGATCGGAGAAAAAGGACGTGGGCTTTCCGCTGACTACGTTGACTACTGGCCACTCATGTCGCCGCTCGAACGTTATGGGTTGAGCAAGGCTGGTAACTGGCTGCACGGAGTCGAATGTGCCAAGCGGTATGCAGACGACGGCGTTTTGAGTTTTCCCATCAACCCAGGACACTTGAGGTCAGATCTGTATCGGGAAGGCGGAACACTACTCAAATTTGCATTGCGGCCTGTGCTGTTCCCGCCTACGTATGGAGCTTACGTCGAGCTGTTCGCCGCCTTATCGCCTTCGTTAACCACAAAAGATTCTGGAGCTTGGAGTAAGTACCTGCGAGATCTTGGCACTCTACAAATCGCTGACATTCTGTGTTCTCTAACCCAGTTGTTCCATGGGGTAGGCTGTATCCCATCCGTAGCGATTTGATTGATGCGACCAAAAGTGAAGCTGAGGGAGGCAATGGTCATGCAAAGGCGTTTTGGGATTGGAGCGAGGAGCAGGTCAAGGCGTTCTTTTAGACGTGATTTTACAACTATACCATACTATTCAATGTATTCAAGATGTTTCAGCTGAGTGGAGTAAAACACAGGTCCAAGTTCCCAATGTGCCACGACATGCAGTCATGAACACGACCGAGGAAGGAGGCATAGTCAAAATCGGGTGCAAAGGAGACACTGTAGCGTGACAGAGTCTCAGCGAGAACAAGGCGCATCTCCATGGAGGCGAGCTGTCGACCTAGACAGCTGTGGTGGCCCACAGAAAAGGGTGCGTAACCCGACGCGTCTTTTACAAGGCCAGGCTCCGAGTGCCAGCGTTCGGGCCGAAAGTCGGCGGCGTCTGTGTAGAGGGCTTCAGAGCGGCCGATGGCATACTGCGATGAGAAGACTGTCATGTCGCCCGGAATGAAGGTGTCAGCTACAGTGATGCCTTCTGGTGGGGTAGTGCGCATGATGGTCGAGGCAGGAGGGTGCAGGCGCAGCGTTTCGCTAATGATGGCGTTCAGATGTGGGGCATTGTCACGGAGTCGGTGGTCGGGGTACGGGCCGCTGGCGGGCCGAAGCGGTTGCAGCTCTTTCCGCACAAGGAGCACGTGATGGGGGTGCTTGGCGAGGTAGAACATGGCGAATGCTAGAGTGGCTGCAACGGTGTCGCTGCCAGCGATGACTATGAAACGACAGTCATTGCGAAGCGCCGATAGGTCGCGATGGGCGGGTGGCTGCTGCTCGTAGTGGGCGATCATGGGAGCCATAAGGCTTGGCCGCTCGGCGCGCTCGACGTCGGTCATCAGCATGAGGCGGTCGAGATGATGGTAGCAAAAGGCTAGGAATCCCGTCGTTGCTTCCGTGGGCACGAGAGACTGGGCAATGTCGACAAGCAGGCGCATCAACCACATGGGCAGTCGACGACCCATGATGGCCATGCCCTGGACGAGCTGTTCGACAGCAGCATGCGTCGTGGCACTGTGTAGCATGCCAAAGTCGCTTCCAAGGCCTAGATCGCCCATGGCATCGAATGCAAATGCCTCTGTCAGTCGGGCTGCATCAATGGCCTTGCCATGGGCTTGTGAAAGACGCGCAAGCAGTTGTTGCACATAGACGGCCACGCGGGGCTCGTAGGACCGAAGCGCCTTCTCCCCAAACCCTTTACTCCAGAGCCGGCGACGGGCAGCATGAAGGCTAACATCGCGAGTAGCGATGCCGCGATTGGGCTGCTCAAAATCGTACATAGCAGCCTTTCGACAGCGAGTGCCAGGCCCGTGGATGGCTGCAACAGCCTGCGGGTGGGTGAGCATCAGCGTCGAGGAGCCGACGCGAACGAAGTCGCCATATGCCGTGCTCAGCTGTTCGCTGAGCCGGTGCATATCATGGCCGCCTAGCTGCAATGACAGCCATAGGTCGCTGAGGCGCGCTGCAAAGGGGCCGGGGAAGCGATTGAGTGGGTGGAGGAGCAGGCGGTATGTCAGCAAACTCGCATAGACGCCGACAAGGAAGCATGCCCATAGGGCCAGTGCCCAGCCCAGACATGCTTGCCACTCTCCCAGACTGGGCGCCGATCCCTCCGACCTCCACGTGTGCGCCTCCGATCTCTCCACCCCCGTAACCTTCCCCTCCACCATCCTCCTCATCATCGCATACCATACCTTCGCGCCATATCGCTTCAGCACCGCTGCAGTGCTCACGACGGCAGCACTGCCTGTCAGCCATCGCGCCCCGCTGCCATGATGTTCTCCTCTGCTAAAGTAGCTGACGTGTGCAGTCACGCCTGCCGCCGCCGCCGTTGCCCCGTGTGCCAGCTGTAACTGCATCGTCGAGAAAGATGGGTACAATGAGTGAAATAAACAACGTACAAGTGAAGTCCGCAGGAAACTACCACTTCTGCTACTCTACTTATCCCCCCGTCACGTCTGCGCCCCAAAGCTCTTCGGACATTCGCCTTCGGTTTCCTAAACAGGCAGACGATGACCCCAAAGGAGCCATAGATACCTTATAGCTTACATGCTCCAATCTTCCCGACGTAATGCACACTACACCTCCCTCTTCGCCCATGATGCTCCCCACAAACGGCCAGACTGCCGTCGTTCAATCCAAAACACAACCCACTCCACCTCGTCTTCCACTCGTCGTCGCTCATGGCCGCCCTTTGCCGCCTTTGCCCTCACCTCACCACGTGCGTGTACGCGTCCTGGCAGTTGGCCTTAATCCTACCGACCACAAGATGGTGACACATTTCTTCATGCAGAACAATACCACCGGGTGTGACTTTTGTGGTATTATCGTGGAAGCCGGATCGGAGTCGATGCTCGGTCCTGGTCTCCGAGTATGCGGCGCTGATTTTCCCTATCGACCTAGCAACCCCTACAACGGTGCATTTGCAGAGTACGCCATAGCTGACGCACGCCATCTGTTGCGCATCCCGGATTCTGTCTCTGACCTCCAGGCCGCTGCCATAGGCGCTATTGGCTGGGGCACCGCTGCCTTAGCCATGTCTGACCCCACCGCTTTGAACCTGCCGGGGTTGCCCTCGAAACCAGATGCAAGGAATCTCCCCGTCCTGGTTTATGGAGGTGCCACCGCAACGGGCATCATGGCGTGTCAGATGTTGAAGCGGTGAGTAGCATGTCTCTTCAATCATCGTATTACATTCGCTCCATTGCAAGGGTCGCATCAGAAAAGCAAGGGAGTCTGCTGACATTTCCGCCTAAATAGATCTGGCTACGCCCCAATCGCAGTTTGCTCGCCTCAGTCTGCATCCTTCTGCATTAGTCTCGGCGCCGTTGGCACGGCGTCGTACACCTCACCTACATGCGTCCAAGACATCAAGGCACTTGCAAATGGGCAGAATATTAAACATGCCCTTGATTGTATAACTGATCCCGAGTCTACAGCGGTATGCCTGGCGTCCCTCGCACGTATTGGGGCCCGCTATGCCTGCCTTGAAGCCGTGCCAGATGCCTGGCTTACTCGCCGATCAGTCGCGGTCAAGGTCGTGATGGGCTTTGAGGGCCAGAACTTCGACGTGGACCTTGACCATCCTGTCTACTCGCGCAAGGCAAATCCAGTCTTACATGCTGTCGCTGCCGAGTGGGCCGCTGAGTTGCAACCGTTGCTAGATACCGGACACATCAAGACGCAGTCCATCCAAGAGATTGAAGGCCGTTTCGAAGGCGTCATCAAGGCATTGGAAATGCTACAAGACGGACATGTCAAAGGCAAAAAGCTAGTCGTGACAATTTCTTCATAGAAACGTTGAATCAAGTTACGCATATCAAAAGCTGGCACACTGATCTCACGAGGCCTACATATTGTGGTTGGTCTTATTTCTGTCGATGCATGTATTTCTTTCGTGCCAAGGATCTTGTCGAGTACTGGAAAGAGTGAAGGGAATCGCCGAAGAAAGTCGCTGTCGGAGGAGAGGCGTGCTATCAATGAGCAAAGCAGAATGCTGTCGATTGATCATAGACTTTTGTCTTGTTTTGGGCAACTACAACGATGACTAGCGCAAGGATGAGATGGAGCAGCCCCGTTCACTTGGGATATTGACAGCTTGTGGGTTTAGGAGGATGAAAAACCAGTCTACCCGCCTTTCACGACCACGCGTGCTCACCCTATTACGCTCTCTTTCGCAACTGGTGTCAAGCGCACAAACAGCCCCGGTTTGTCCCACACCAAGTACGCCTTCTGATTATCCATCCAACCTTTACTCTGCTCCGTGCCTTGGATGTCAAAGTTCCACAAGAATCGAGCGAGGATGTAACGCATCTCCGCGTACGCCAAGCTGAACGAACATTAGCATAACTGTGTCTCGCTTCTAGGACAAGATGAGATACGGAGACTCACTTCATGGCGATGCAAGCACGCGGGCCGTAAGAAAACGGGTGGAACCCCTCGCGACGGTCCTGGTCAAACTCGGCCGGGCGCTCGCCATCTGGTAACCAGCGCTCGGGATGGAATTCATCAGCATGCTTCCAATATGCTTCACTGCGGTACAAGACGCGGTGTGGAATGCCGAGAATGGTCTGCATGGGTCACGTGGACCGGAGGTCAGATACATTTCCTGAAAGCATCTAATAAACCGGGCCAGAGAACTTACGTTTCCAGGAATGTATTCGCCAAGGATGGTGTTGCCACCAGCGGGAGTCGTGCGCCACATCGTATTTGGGCCTGGAGGATAGTACCTCATCGCTTCTTCGATGAAGGCGCCCGTGTACGTCAGTTGCGCGACGCTCCGCATATTGATGTCTTCCTCGGTCGGGAAAGTTGCATGCAGCTCTTCGACGATACGTTGTTTGACGTCAGGCCTGATCGTCAGAATGAACGCCATACCCGTGAGGCTGCTGGAAGTGGTCTCTGCGCCGCCACCGGTAAGAAGTATGGCGTTCTTGAAAATCTCCTCGTTGGTCATGTAAAGGGTGTTGCTCTGCTTCGACGTCATGATCTCCATGAAGTCATGGCGCGGTGTTGTTAGTGACAATCTGCGCTCAACAACTTGGCGTAGGAGAACGACGTGTCGGTTAAAATCGCGATACAACTGAAGAGTCGTCTTGACAGGCAGAAAGAGGTAGAAGAAGGGGATGCGCTTGCACAGCAAGATTATGTGCGTGACGTAAATGTTCGCAAAGACGAGCTGAAGCCATGGGTGCAACATGGCGTTTTCCAAACACCCAAAGGGTTCACCAAACGATAAGTCGCCGATCAGGTCGAAGGTGCAGTAGGTGAACCACTCGAGCATGTCGACCGTCGCTTTTCCTTGATCGCAGATGTTGTGCAGCTTAGAAAGGAACAAGTCGACATGAGTTTTGATCAGAGGCTCTTGCTTGCACATGGCGCTGTAGGTGAAGCCCGGTGCCATGACGCGGCGCATGCGGCCATGATCACCCAAACTGGCGCCGACCATATCGTGGGCATCCGGGCTGCAGTACCACGTTGGTTTTGGATTCTCTTTGCGCTTGGCCGGCACGTAACGACCATATATGTCCTCCCATGCCTCTGGGGTAGCATACGATAATTCCTTCGGTCCAATACGGACGACAGGGCCGTACGTGGCGTGCAACTGGCGGATCTTGGTATGCCATTTGCCTGTCATATACCAGAATCCATAGGGAATTGAGGACGCAGCAAAGAGTTTGGGCCCAGGATACTTCTTGAGTGGATGGAAAAAGATGTTCCGTATAGGGCGGAAAATGAAGATGTAGCCCATAAGCTTGCATGGATGGTCAGACGGGTATTTGGTGGACACTTTTGCTACTACGTACAAGTGTGGTTGTGATGAATATCGTGGATCGCCAATCCGAGCCAGCCACTGCCGTTGCAAACTTCTGGAGGCCGAGCATGATGCTGACCTTGAGAGACTCACCACGAAAACGAAAAGAGGTGGTATCAGAAGTGAGAAGTTAATGGTTTCGGAGATGCAACGATAGTAACAATATCTACAGCTAATCCTGCGTTAATAATGAGCCAGGGTCGCAGCCATGTGTAGCTGATTGCGTTTCGAATGCGGTCGGACCTCGGAGCCGAATGTAAGCAGACACGTCTTGTGGAGCAACGAGTCGGATTCGATATTGACCAATCCTAATTTGTCGGCACTGCCGGAGTCGGCATGAATTGCTGGAATAAGGAACTGCTGCCGCACATGAATCTTGCCGAACCAAAAGACTAACCCGCAGCTGGATGGACCGGTTCGTATGGCTCGCAGCTCTTGGCCTTCTGCATGTAGGTCTGTCACGATTGAGGCTCTTGGGGAACAAGGGTAGAACTGCAAACCTCCACAACGCCGAGTAGGAGTACGACACCATCGGGCGTACTACTATGTCTACACAGAATCCGTAAAGGTAGAGATCGTCAAACCATGGACTAATCAGGTGAATTACTCCTACTTGACACGACTACATATCCGGTACCAGAGTCCAATTCAACACGTCTTCATCGATGTCCTAAGCACTAGAACTCTCTCAACACAACCACTTTTTCAGCAACTTCAACTTTGCTATCCTCTTCCATCACGCCCTTTGGTTACAGTTCCCCTGCTGTTCAAGTCATTCCTCATGTCACCAAATACCCCCATGAACGAGCCCATAGCTATCATCGGTAGCGGCTGTCGATTTGCAGGTGGAGCAAGCTCCCCTTCTAAGCTATGGGATCTCCTCCGCGACCCTAAAGACATACGCAGCAACATCACCGATAAGAGGTTCAACGCCGAGGGCTTCTATCACCCCGATGGCACACACCATGGACACATGAATGTTATGCAGTCATATCTCCTCGACGAAGATACGCGCGTCTTTGACGCCGAATTCTTCGGCATCAATCCCGTCGAGGCCAGGGCCATGGATCCACAGCAGAGACTGCTCCTTGAAGTTGTTTACGAGTCGATTGAATCAGCTGGCCTGAGTCTCGACCGAATGAGAGGAAGCGACACTGCTGTCTTCGCTGGTCTCATGTGCGGCGACTATGAGGCCATGATGCTTCGAGATCTGGACCAGGCGCCTACGCATTTCGCCACAGGAACTTCGCGTGCAGTCATGTCAAATCGCGTGTCCTACTTCTTTGATTGGCGCGGCCCGTCGGTGACGATTGACACAGCGTGCTCGTCAAGTCTGGTCGCTGTTCATCAGGCTATCCAGACACTTCGGTCGGGGGACAGTCACACAGCGGTTGCATGTGGTTCCAATCTTATATTTGGTCCGGAAATGTATGTCATTGAAAGCAAGCTGAAGATGCTTTCACCCGATAGTCTCAGTCGGATGTGGGACAAGGATGCTAATGGTTATGCGCGAGGTGAAGGCGTAACTGCCGTCGTTCTCAAAACGCTCAGCCAAGCTCTTGCAGACAACGATAGAATCGAAGCTGTCGTCAGAGAGACGGGTGTGAACTCGGATGGAGCAACACCTGGAATCACAATGCCAAGCGCTAACGCGCAACGGGATTTAATACATAGCGTTTACAAGAAGGCTGGTCTCAACCCTCTGTCTGCGGAAGATCGACCTCAGTTCATTGAAGCGCACGGTACCGGAACACCGGCTGGAGGTAAGTTCTCTCCATCATCCCGCGTTCATGGAAAGTGCGTTTGCTGACTCAATTATGTTCTTAGACCCCATCGAAGCTGAAGCTCTCAGCATCGCATTCTTCAGCAACACGGAGAAGTCGAGCAGTCCGATCAACACTGGATCTATAAAGACTGTGATCGGCCATACAGAAGGTTCAGCTGGTATCGCAGCACTGTTGAAGGTCACGCAAGCCATGCAGAACTCAACTATACCGCCCAACCTGTGGTTCCAACAACTCAACCCCAAGTTGGAGCCATTCTACGGCAACCTTCAGATCCCTACTAAAGGTATCGCGTGGCCGGATCGTCCTGGGCAACGTCCTAAGCGTGCTAGTATCAACAACTTCGGTTTTGGAGGTACCAACGCACATGCCATTGTGGAGAGCTATGAGCTAGAGCAACAAAAGACGGTCGATGGAACAAGTGCTGCCACAGTATCAACGCCATTTGTCTTTTCAGCTGCCTCGACGGAGTCTCTCCACTCTAATCTTGCCGCGTACGCGAGCTATTTGGACGCCAACCCCAAGACTAGCGCACGCGATCTTGCGTACACATTACGCGAGCGCAGATCTGTGCTTCCTTTCCGCATCGCCTTCCCAGACACGACTGTAGAGGGCCTGAAGTTCAGCATCACAACCCGGCTAGCCGAGTCTGGCAATGGAAGTCTGGGTGTACGCACATGGGCGGCGGGTAATGGTGGACACTCAAGGCTCCTGGGAGTCTTCACAGGACAAGGAGCGCAATACGCTAGGATGGGTGCAGAGCTAGTCGCTCAGACAGTTCTTGCGCGACAGACTCTCGAGAAGCTGGAAGGCTATCTTTCTGAACTTCCAGATGGTGACCGGCCGAGTTGGTCTCTTAAGGCTGAGCTGCTTGCCGATGCCTCGGTGTCTCGCGTTGGAGAAGCAGCCATCTCGCAGCCTCTTTGCACAGCAGTTCAGATCATCTTGGTCGACATCCTGCGCTCGGCTAATGTGCAGTTTGACACCGTTGTCGGCCACTCCAGTGGCGAGATAGCAGCAGCATATGCAGCCGGATATCTCA
>Ga0265797_10009848_pt1 | contig 12286 bp, 10 predicted proteins | sample P2T30metagenome_FD_192433 | JGI IMG/M metagenome (GOLD analysis project Ga0265797, IMG submission 192433) | Plant litter microbial communities from East Loma Ridge, Irvine, California - P2 T30 | ecosystem: Environmental > Terrestrial > Plant litter > Unclassified | place: USA: California... | reverse complement strand
CGCTGGTTCGCTACTTTTAAGGCTCTAATCACTCCCTTCTTTTTCCATGGCTGCACCCGCTCCTACCCTCAACCGGCTCGCTACTGCCCCCGCCAACGGGCCCACGCCGCGCTACACCTCGGCGCTGAGCGCCGTTACAACGCTCTTCTTTCTGTGGGGCTTCATCACCTGCCTCAATGATATTCTGATTCCGTATCTGAAGGCTATTTTCCAGCTGTCCTTTTCGCAGGCCAACCTCATTAACCTCTGTTTTTTTGGGGCTTACTTCCTCATGAGTATTCCGGCCGGCAAGCTGGTGGCCCGGCTAGGGTATAAAAAAGGCATGCTGCTGGGCTTTGTGGTGGCGGCCGTAGGCGCGTTTCTGTTTTACCCGGCAGCGGCGCAGCGCGTGTACGGGCTGTTTCTGGGGGCGCTGTTTGTGCTGGCTTCGGGCATCACCATTTTGCAGGTAGCGGCCAACCCGTACGTGGCTATTCTGGGGCCGCCCGAGTCGGCCTCGTCGCGGCTCACCCTCACGCAGGCGTTCAACTCGCTCGGCACGTTTCTGGCGCCGCTGCTCGGCAGCGCGCTCATTCTGAGCCGCTTGCCTAAGCTCAACACGACGGCCAGCGCCGCTAGCATTGATGTGACGGCCGTGCAAACACCCTACCTCATTATCGGCACCGTATTGCTCCTTATCAGCCTGCTGCTGAGCCGGGTAAACCTGCCCCAGATTGTGCCCGCTACCGAAGCTACCGGCACCACCCTGGATGCCAGCTCGACCCGCGCCTGGCACTATCGCAACCTGGTGTTTGGGGTGGTGGGTATTTTTGCCTACGTGGGGGCCGAGGTGTCCATTGGCTCGCACCTGGTGAGCTACCTGGCCCTGCCCGATGTGCTGGGCCTCGACCCCAAGTCGGCCGGCGACAGGGTGGCGCTCTACTGGGGCGCCGCTATGGTGGGCCGCTTCGCGGGAGCCTATCTGCTCAATAAGTTTTCGCCGGCTAAGCTGTTGGCCTTTAACGCCATTTCGGCAGCGGCGCTGGTACTTATCTCCATCAATACTACAGGGGCCGTGGCGATGTGGAGCCTACTGGCCGTGGGCCTCATGAACTCGATTATGTGGCCCGTTATTTTCCCACTGGCGCTGGCTGGGCTAGGCCGCCACACCGAGGAAGGCTCGGGCTTGCTGTGCACCGCCGTGGTAGGTGGCGCGCTGGTACCCATGCTGTTTGGCACTATTGCCGACCACAGCGGCCTGCGGCTGGCCCTGCTGCTGCCGGTGCTGTGCTACGCCTACATTGTGTGGTACGGGCTGCGCGGCAGCCGCCGCGTAGCGGCGGCCAGCTAGGGCTACTCCTTAGCCTGGGGCCCTCGCGAAGAAGGGGCGGCAAGCGTGACCACGTCCGCTTGCCGCCCCTTTTTTTAGGGCTAGCCCCTTACTTGGCCTTCTCCAGCAGCGCTACCACTTCCGGGTTGCCGCCTTCCTTGGCCATTGCCAGGGCGTCCTTGCCCTCGTCGTCTTTGGCTTTGGCATCGGCCCCGCTGGCTAGCAGCAGGTCCACGATGGCCTTGTTGCCCTTGGCAGCGGCGGCCATCAGGGCCGTGACCTTGAAGCCGTCGGGCTGGTTTACCTGGGCTTTGTGCTTGAGCAGCAACTTCACCAAATCGAGGCTGCCGCTGCCCGCGGCCGTTACGAGGTAGGTGGTCGGAAAGCCCGGCACTACCTCAATCACGGCATTGGGGTTGGCCCCACCGGCGAGCAGGGTTTCGGCCGCCGCCAGGTTTTTTTTCAGTACGGCCGTGGCGAGTTCTTTGCTGGGGGCTTGGGCATGCGCAGTGGTAGCGAGGCAGAAAAAGGTAGCAATGAAGAGTATAGCTCTTGTCATTTTATAAGAATAAGTCAATTGGCGGGCTAAGTTAAGGATAAAGGCAAGTACAGTAACGCTTTTGGCTAACCACCGCTGTTTCTGCCCCTAATGCAAAAGCGCCACCCCATCATGGAGTGGCGCTTTCGGGTGTTTCATCCTGCCTTCTTTATGCAGCCAGCACTCCCTGCTTTTCAATTTCGTAGCAGCCCCTTATTCTTGATTCTCACGTAGGCCCTCCGCCAGGGTCACCCACTCGCCATCGTTCGGGGCAAATACCCGGCTTGACAGGCCCTGATGGCCGGCCAGGGCGCGTACCAGCGCCCGGTCCTCGGGGGCGTGGTTGACGGCCTCCATGTGCACGGCGTACACGGTGGCCTGGGGCGCAAAGTAGGCCGTTTGCATGACCTCGGCGGCCGTCATGGTGATGGGGTCGCCCATCGTGAAGCGGGTGCCGCCCGCGTTAACCACCACGTTATTGGGCTGGTAGCGGGTAAGGGCCGCACGGACATCGTCGCACCAGATGGTGTCGCCGGCGATGTAGAGGCGCGCCTGCTCGGCTTCTACAACGAAGCCCGATACCGTGCCCATCAGCACGCCCACCTCGCCGGTACCGTGCTGGCCCGCGGTGCGGTAGAAACGAATGCCCTCCCATTCCAGCTCGTCCTCGATGGGGAAGACCTGCGTAAAGCCCTGCTCTTGCAGCAGCTTGGTATCGGCGGGCTGGCACAGCAGCGGCAGCTGCTTATCGAGCAGCTCCTGGGCCAACGCGTCCCAATGGTCGGGGTGGGTGTGGGTAATCAGAACGGCATCAACGGCGCGCAGCCACTCGGGCAGCTCAGCGGCCGGAAACGGCAGGTCGACGAGCGGAATGCGGCGGTCGTTGTCCGACATGGGCGCCGGGTCGTACTGGCCCTGCGGAGCCAGCATAGGGTCGACCAAAATGGTTTTACCCGCCACTTGCAGCAGCAGCGTGGCGTTGCGGATGAATTGAACTTGCATCGCGGAAAGTAGTTGCGTAGTAAGTCGCCCTAACCGGCCTAGTGCCCGTAGTCGACCAGGCAAAGGTCCTGGCCGCCGGCCCCCGGAGCCAAGAAGTTTACCAGCTGGTTACCCACTTATTTCCCTCCTCCTGCCCATGCGCCATACCTATCGTGAAGTAGATGCCTGCGGGGTGAAAATGGCGCTGAAGCTGTTGGCGGGCAAATGGACGCCCATCATCTTCTATCACCTGAGCGCTGGCCCACTGCGCTTCACCGAGCTGTGGCACGAGATTCCACGAGTGTCCAAGAAGGTGCTGGTGGTGCAGCTGCGCCAGCTGGAAGTGGCCGGGCTGGTGGTCCGCACGGTGCACAACGGCTTTCCTCCCGAAGTCAGCTACCAGCTCACCCCGAAAGGCATCGGGCTGGTGCCCATCATGCAAAGCCTCGACCAGTGGGCCATGACCCACATAGCCGAGGCCGTACACATTACCTGATGTAAAATGGGTTGGAAAAGTAGGCGCCAGCAGCTCAGCGGAGCGCTATAATTACGTTGGCGACTTGCAGCCAATCTTCATCGTCAATGACCCAAATGCGCTCTCAGAAACGGCCATAGCAAGCCTATAACCAAAAAGCCACCCTAGCAGGTGGCTTTTCTATGCGCAATACTTTTCGCTTGGTGCTTACAAGGAAACTGTCTTGGTTTTCACCTCGGCCGTGGCGGGCTGGCTAGCCTTGGCGGCGGCCATTTTGGCGCGGCAGCAGGCGGGCATGCCGGCCATGCTGGTGCCAGCCATGCCTTTCTCGCACTTGGCGGCGGCTACGCCGGTGCAGTGGTCGGCTTTTTTGCCCTTGGCGGGCTTATCGCCATCGTGGGCGAAGGCGGTGGCGGCCGAAGCCAGCAAAGCGAGGGCGAGCAGGGACTTTTTCATGGTAGCCGAAATAAGGAGGACTTAAAAGGGGAAATTGCTGAGACTAAGGTACGAAGCCGGCACAATAACCCGGCTAATCGGCCGGCACGTACACCTCATCCTGCCGGTTGGCATTGGCGGCGTCGCGAATAATGAGGCGCGTAGCGGTGAGCTCTACCACGGTTAGCGCCTCGTCGTTGCCCCTGGAGCCCACCACGTGCAGGGTGCGCTGTACCTCGTCGAGCTGCCATTTCGCTTTGCTGCCAAAGAGCAACAGCTTTACTTTGACGGTGCCATCATCCAAAAATTGCAGGCGCGCGAGCTTTAGCACCGAGCGCAGGGAGCTGGGGTTTTGGCGCAGTTTTTCGGCCCGGCCTGGGTCGGTTTTTTCCACGTCGGCCAGCAGGTTATCGGCTGCGGCCACGAGGGAGCTTTCGTCAAGCCTCCATTTCTTGAGCAGCAGCTTGCGCACGCTTTCGTAGGTAACGAGCACTTCGCCAACCTGATACGAGAGCTCTTCCAACGCCACCGAGGCCCCTAGCGGGCTGGCGGGCAGCGTTTGGGCCTGGTAGCCCAGGTGCGAAACAACGAGGCGGGCCGTGGAAGCCGCGCCCCCCAGCGGCAGGCTAAAACGACCCGCCTCGTCGGTGCTGGTGCCGGTGGGCTGGCCCTCGAGGCGCACGGTGGCCTGGGGCAGCGGGGCGCCCGTGCGGCGGGCCACCACGCGGCCGCTGGCGGTTTGGGCAGCCGTGGCCAGGGGCAGCAGGGCTAGCAGAACAAGTAGAAGACGGGGGAACATTGAGGCAGGCCGCGAACTTTGTAGGACAGGCCGCGCTCCAAAGTTCGCGTTGCGGCTCTCTTGTTTTCATGTCGCTTCGCCGAACTGCCTACCTCACGCTGCTGGTGCTGGCCCTGCTTACGGGGCTAGCCGGCTACTTTGCCGCCCAGTTACGCTTCAATTATAATTTCAACGACTTTTACCCCGCCGGCGACCCCGACCTGGATTACTACCAGGGCTACACCCAGCGCTACGGCAACGACAACGACTACCTGCTGCTGGCCCTGGAGGCCGGGCCGGGCCAAACGGCGTTTTCGCCGGCCTTTTTGGCGCAGGTCGATAGCGTATCGGCGGTGGCGCGGCGGCAGCGCAACGTACTCGCCATCACCTCCCCCACTACCCTCAGCCAGACAGTAGTGGAGGGGCTCGGGGCCTATACCCTGCCCTACCTGCACCCTGGTGAGTACCGCGCCGACCCTGGCCGCCGCGCCGCCGACTCGACCCTGATTTACAAAACGCCGGGCCTGGTCGGCAACGTCATCAGCCCCGATGCGCGGGCCGTGGCGCTGGTCATCCAAACTACGCCCGACCTTAAAAAGCCGCCCGGCGACTCGCTGCTCACGCAGCTGCGCGCGGGGCTGGCGCGGGCGGGTTTGCCCGACGCCAGGGTGCACTTTGCGGGCAAGGCGGTGGCGCAGTCGGTGTTTGTGGATAGGCTGCAGCGCGAGATGATTATCTTCATGTCGCTTTCTTTCCTACTGGTAATGGGGCTGTTGTGGCTCACGTTTCGCACCTGGTGGGGCGTGGTGCTGCCGCTGGTGGTGGTGCTGGGGGCCATTGTGTGGGGCCTGGGCGTGATGGGCGCCTGCGGCATCAGCATCGACCTGATGACGGCCCTGCTGCCGCTCATGCTGTTTGTGGTGGGCATGTCGGATACCATCCACATTATCAGCCGCTACGTGAGCGAGCTGGGCTACGGCGCGGGCAAAACGCACGCCCTGCGCACCACCATTAAGGAGTCGGGCTTCGGCTCGGGGCTGTCGGCACTCACGACCAGCATCGGCTTTTTTACCTTGATGACGAGTACGATTAAGCCCATTCACAACTTCGGACTGTTTACGGGCATCGCCGTTATTCTGGCTTTTTTGCTGAGCTTCACGCTGTTGCCGGCCATGCTGGTACTGCTCAATAAGCCGGCGCTGCGCGAGCCGCGTAAGCACGGCCACGACTGGGACGGGGTGCTGGGCCGCCTCTTTATGGGCGTGCTGCGCCGGCGGCGGCTGGTGTTCTCGCTCAGCGCGCTCATTTTGGTGGCCAGCGTGGGGCTAGCCACGCGGGTGCGCATCAACTCGTCGCTACTCGATGACTTGTCGAAAAACGACCCCGTGCGCCAGGATTTCGCCTTTTTCAACGACCACTTTGCCGGCGTGCGGCCCTTCGAGCTGGAGCTGAAACCCGCCGGCGGGCGCGACGTGTACGACCCCGCTGTGCTGGCCCAAACCGAGCGCGTAGAGCGCTACCTGGCCACCACCTACGGCCTCAAGTTTTCGGCCTCGCCGGCCACGCTGGTGCGCACGGTGCACCAGGCGCTGCACGGCGGCGGACTGGCCGAGTACCGCCTGCCCACCGATTCGACCGGGCTAGCCCAGCTGCGCGGGCCGCTGCGGCAGTTTCGGAAGCGGCCCGAGTTTCGGGCGCTGGCCCTGCCCGATGGCAGCGCCGGGCGCCTCACCGGCCGCATGGTCGATGTGGGCAGCATTCGGGCCGATGCGCTGAACGGCGCGCTACGGCAATTTTTGCGCACGAGTATTGACACCACGATTTTGCGCACGCGCCTCACGGGCTCGTCCAATCTTATCGATAAAAACAATGAGAGCCTGACCCTGAATATGATACAGGGCATGGCGATTGACGTGGCGATGGTCACGCTCATCGTACTGCTGCTCTTCAAGTCGGTGCGCATGACCCTGGTGGTGCTGGTGCCCAACCTGCTGCCCATTCTCATTGTGGCCGGCGTGATGGGGCTAGCCGGCGTGAGCATGAAGGTGAGCACGAGCATCATCTTCACCATCGCCTTCGGCATCGCGGTGGATGATACCATTCACTTTATCAGCAAGTTGCGCCTGACGATGGGCCACGAGCCGAACCTGTTCAAGGCCGTGCGGCGCACGTACATTTTGGCGGGGCAGGCAGTTATCGTCACCTCGCTCATCCTGGTGGGCGGCTTCGGCACGCTGTTGTTTTCATCGTTTGATGGCACGTTTTACGTGGGGCTGCTCATCGGCCTCACGCTGCTGTTTGGCGTGGTGGCCGAGCTCACGCTGCTGCCGCTGCTGATACTGGGCATTTACGGGCGCAAGCGCCGCAAGCCGGGCGCGGTGCCGGCGATAGCACAATAGCGCGAAGTTCTGCTTCGTGCGCGAGTGCAGCGAGCATCTCGCGCCAGGGCCGTCCGGTTCCGGCTGCTCGCTGCGCTCGCGCACGAAGCAGAAGCTTCGCGCTACTGTCCGGCGGCTAGTGTTTTGCCGCCGACGGTACCGGCGTGGCCGGCAGAGCCGGGCGCGTAGCCGAGGGCGTACTGCTGCCGCTTTGGCTACCGCCGCCGTTTTCGTCGGTTTTGAGGTCGTCGTTTTTTACGTTTTTGTGCGGGTGCGGCTCGGCCGTGAGCTGGCCGATGCGGTAGCTGAAATACACCTTGAAGCTCGTGAGGTGCTGCACAGTAGTGCTTTGCTGACTGAGCAGGGGGCTAGCGATGTCGCTGCGCACGGCGTTGGTGGGCGAAAAGAAGTTTTCGGCGCCCAGGCCCAGGCTACCTTTTTTGCCCGCCACATCGTGCTTCAGGCTCATACTGTAGAGCACAAAGCTGCTCTGGCTGCCTTGCAGCTGCACCTGCTGGCCCCGGTAGAAGCCGAATAGCTGCACGTTCCAGCCCTTGGGCAGGGCGTAGCTACCGTAGAGGCGGCCGCCCAGCACCCAGCCCGCGTTGCGAGCGGCGTAGAGCGGGTCGGCCACGTTGTTTTGCAACACGGTGTAGTACAGGTCGAGGCCACCGCTGAGGCTGAGCTTGTTGCCTACGTCGAGGCTAGCGAAAGTGCTGCCGCCGTAGGCGTTTTCCCGGCCTACATTGAAGTAGTCGATGCGCACCGCGCCGGGGTAGTTGGCGGCGCTCAGCGGCGTGCGCACGCTCTGGATGGCGCCGGTGGTGTTGCGGGCGAAAACCGAGAAATTGAGGTTAGCCTGCCCTAGCAAGGTGCCGTAGCCCAGCTCGTAGTTGTTGGTGTATTCGGGGCGCAGCGTGGGGTTGCCCTGGGTCTGAATGAGGGGGTTGGCGGCCTGCAGGTTGGGGTTGAGAAATTGCAGCGAGGGGCGCTGCAGGCGGCGGTTGTAAGCCAGCTTCAGCACGTTGCCATTACTAAGCTTGTGCAGCACATTCACGCTGGGCACCAGCAGGCCGTAGTTCGGAATGTCGCCCACTGGGCCGGTACCAAAATCGGCGGCGATGGCCGTGTACTCGTAGCGCAGGCCCGGCTTCAGGGTGAAGCTGTGGGGCAAGTTCAGCGTGTAAGCTACGTAGCCGGCGGCCACCTGCTGGCGGTAGGTGAAGGAGTTATCGGCCTGGGTGCTAGCCAGCTGGCCGTAGTAGCGGTAGTCGCTGCGCACGTGGCGCTGAATATCTTTCACGCCCACTTCGAGCAGCTGGCTCGAGCCGATGGGCGTTTGGTAGTCGAGCTGGACGGTTATTTCCTGGTTGGCGCTGGGGTTATCGTTGCCGGAAAGGCCCAGCTGGCCAGACTCGGAAGCGGCGTAGGTATCATTATTGAAAGCATACGTGCGGTTGTTGCGGCTGTAGAGGGCTAGCGCGCTCAGCTCGCGCTGGGGCACGTCGTAGGTATGGGTATAGGCGAGGCTGGCATCGACAGTACCCGACTCATCGGTGATTTGCACGTTGCGCACCGAGTTGCTGGCGCGGCCAAGGGCCGCCTCGGTGGTGGCGGTGGCCAGGTTATCCTGGTAGGTGGTGGCGTTGCGGGTGCCGTAGGTGAGCGAGGCGGCTAGCCCCTGGTGGGCGTTGATATCAAAGTCCCAGCCCAGCGTATAGCGCCCGAATAGCTGGTTTTGGCGCGTGTCGGCGGCCTGCGTAGTGCGGGTTTGGGCGCCGGTGGCGGGGTCGGTGGTTTGCTGCTCGTTGGTGAAGCTGCCCGGCGTGTTGTAGCCCGCCCGGCCAAAGCCGCCCAGCGCAAAGCCCATGCGACCAGTGCGGTAGCCGCCATTCAGGTTAAGGGTGCCCGAGCGCGTGCCGCCGCTGCCATCGACGCTCAGCTGGCCGCCGCGCAGGGCGTTGCCCTTGGTCACGATATTAATAATGCCGCCCGAGCCCTCGGCATCATACTTAGCCGAGGGCGAGGTGATGACCTCGACCCGCCGAATCTGGTCGGCCGGCAGCTGCCGTAGGCCATCGGCCACGCTGTTGGCCATAATGGTGCTGGGCTTGTTGTTAATCAACACCTTGATATTCTGGTTGCCGCGCACGCTCACGTTGCCGTCGAGGTCGAGGCTCAGCAGCGGCACCCGGCGCAGCACGTCGGTAGCATCGCCGCCGCGGGTGGTTTCGTCGTTTTCGGCGTTGTACACGGTGCGGTCTACCAGTTCTTCTATCAGCGGCTTGCGGGCCGTCACGACTACTTCGCCCAGCTTCTGGGCCGCGGCGGCGAGGGGCAGCGCCCCTAGCGGCACGTCGCCCCCGCCGGCCGGCACTACCACGCCGGAGCGTATCAACTCCTGGTAGCCCAGCAAGCTTACCCGCACCGTGTAGGTGCCCGGCGCCTGGCCCGGCAGCACCACCCGACCATCGCTAGCCCCCACGCTCCCGCCCACCGGCTGGCCCGCTGCGTTCAGTACTGCCACCGAGGCATAGGGCAACGGCTGGCCAGTGGCGCTGTTCGTGACAGTACCCGTGAGGCGACCCGTGCCCTGAGTTATCGGGCTAGCCACGCCCACGCGGGCCGGGGCAGACTGGCCTTGGCCAAATGCGCTGGCGCCCCGCAAAGTGGCGGTTAGCACGAGAATGGGAGGTAGTATTTTAGCAAGCATACGAATCTAGTAAGCTGGCTAAGGGCGGCAATTGCGAGGATAAGGTTGTTTCAGAACGAACTCATTTTTCTGTAGTGCCTCGGCGTTGTATAGCTGGCAAACAAGCGGTTGTTAGTGGCTCGTCGTGCCTCCTCGCTAGAACAGACGATTTGAATTCATTTTAACTCAAATTGGTCCGCTCTCTACGTGAAGAACAGCTACCTCTTCATTAACTTTGTATTTCAAAGTATAATGAATCACAAAGTAAATCCCTCTCGTGGGCACCTCCCGCAGCCGCTTCCTGTTTACTCAGCCTATGGAATACTTCGTGGCCCCTGGCTCCATCGTGCGCCGCATTTGGGGCACCTCCGATACCGTGCTCTTCATTTTTGCTGGTGCGGCGGCCGAGTTTGCGCTTAATAAAGCGGTAGACTGGCTCTACTTTACCGGGCGGCTGCCGGCCGACCCACTGGGCCGCCTGTTTTCGACCGTCGACTATGCCCGGCGTATCGTGTTTGCCGACCGCGCGGGGGCCGAAAAGGCCATTGACACTATCGCCGCCATTCACGGCGCAGTGGAGGCTAGCCGGGGCCAGCGCATCCCCGACTGGGCCTATCGCGATGTGCTGTACCTACTCATTGCCTACTCCATTCGGGCGTTTGAGCTGCTGGAGCGTCCCCTCACCCTAGCCGAGTGCGCGGAGATAACCGACGTTTTTTGCCGGGTGGGCCGGCGCATGGGCATCCCCGAGTTGCCCACTTCCTACGCCGCCTGGCAGGCCGACCGTGCGCAGCACCTGGCCCACGACCTAGCGCTAAGCGACTGCTCCACTGACCTTTATAAGCAGTACAAGAAGCACCTGGGCAGCCCGCGCTACGCGCTGCTGCGCGGCGTGCAGGGCCTGGTGTGCCCGTCTACCGTGCGCCAGCAGCTGGGCCTGGGCAGCGGCGCGTGGCTGCGGCCGGCGCTGGGCTTTTACCGCGCCACCAAGCGGCTGCCCGTCAGCCAGTGGCTGAAAAACACGATGTTGCCGACCGAGTACGCGGCCCGCATTCGGGCGCTCGACGAAGTGCCGGGGGCTAGCCCTGGCAGCGCGGGGCAGCCCGTGCCAAGGGGCTGCCCCTATACCCGGTTTCGGGCCGCCATCCAGCATTAGGTGATGCGACAGTTTAACAAGGCTTACGGCTTATTGGCAGCGGGCTTGCTGCTAGTCGAAATCCTGATTGCCCGCTTCGCGCACGACCGGTTTGTGCGGCCGTACGCCGGCGATTTTCTGGCGACTATTTTTCTCTATTGCTTGCTAAAAAGCACTTGGCCGGCCCCCGCGTGGCAGGTGGCCCTAGCGGCATTGCTCGCGTCGTATGCCATCGAAGCGGCGCAGTTGGTCCACCTATTGCGCTGGCTGGGCTGGCAGCATTCGCAGCTGGCGCACGTGCTGCTGGGCAGCCAGTTTGAGTGGGGCGATATGCTGGCGTACTCGCTCGGGGCGGCTTTTATACTGTCGAGCAATGGCGTAGCAGCGCTCACCGCTAGCCCTCAGCCAGGAAGCGCGCTAGAAAAGGAGCCGTGCGGCTGGCTTTCGAGCGGGCCACCTCGGCGGGCGGGCCGGCGGCCACGATGTGGCCGCCCTCCTCGCCTGCGCCGGGGCCCACGTCGATGACCCAGTCGGAGCCCGCGACCACGCGCATATCGTGCTCTACCACCAGCACGGTGTGGCCGGCTTCGACCAGGCCATTGAGCTGGGTCAGCAGCTTTTCGACGTCGGCCGGGTGCAGGCCGGTGGTGGGCTCGTCGAGCACGTAGAGCGTGTGGGCGCGGGCCTGGCGCTGCAACTCGGTGGCGAGCTTAATGCGCTGGGCTTCGCCCCCACTCAGCTCGGTGGCCGACTGACCCAGGCGCAGGTACCCTAGCCCCACCTCGCGCAGCACCGTGAGGGCGCGGCGCACGCTGGGCTCCTCGGCGAAGAAAACCCAGGCCTCATCCACGGTGAGGCGCAGCACGTCGGCGACGTTTTTGCCTTGATAGGTGATTTCGAGCGTTTTGGCGTTGTAGCGGGCGCCGTGGCAGGTGGGGCACGGCGAGTACACGCTGGGCAAAAACAGCAGTTCGACCATCACGAAGCCCTCGCCCTGGCAGGTTTCGCAGCGGCCCTTAGCTACGTTGAAGGAGAAGCGGCCGGCGTCGTAGCGGCGCTTGCGGGCCTCGGGCGTGGCCGCAAACAGTTTGCGCACGTGGTCAAACAGGCCGGTGTAGGTGGCCATATTGGAGCGCGGCGTGCGGCCGATGGGCTGCTGGTCTACGCGCACCAGGCGCTTTACTATGTCGAGCCCGGCCGTGATTTTGCCCTGCAAGGCTTCGCCCTGGTCGGCTAGCTCCAGGGCTTCTTCGGCGCCTTCGCTAGCCTCGGTTTCTTCGGTTTTCAGGCCCAGCGCTTCACTCACCAGCTCCACCAATACCTGGCTGACGAGCGTGGATTTGCCCGAGCCCGACACGCCCGTAACGGTCGCGAACACCCCTAGCGGAAACTCGGCGTCGAGGCCGCGCAGGTTGTGGCGGGTGGCGCCGGTCAGCCTGAGCCAGCCCACCGGCGTGCGCGGGGCGCGCGGCGTCGGCGGTTGGTGGTCGAGTAAAAAGTGACGGGTTTGCGACTCCGGCACGGTGGCTAGCCCGGCGGGCGGGCCGCTATACAGTATCTGCCCG
>Ga0265797_10009846_pt1 | contig 12287 bp, 5 predicted proteins | sample P2T30metagenome_FD_192433 | JGI IMG/M metagenome (GOLD analysis project Ga0265797, IMG submission 192433) | Plant litter microbial communities from East Loma Ridge, Irvine, California - P2 T30 | ecosystem: Environmental > Terrestrial > Plant litter > Unclassified | place: USA: California... | reverse complement strand
TGAACATGAAAATGATCTTCGCCAACGCCATCGAGTTTGGGTCTTTGATACCGCCTTTGTCGAAGAACAAGAAAGCCAGCTGCACGAACACCGAGCCTAGTTTGCCGCAAGCAGCGGCGATTCCGTAGCCCGAGCAGCGGTAGCGCGTAGGGAAGATCTCAGCGGGAATGATGAAGGTCAGGGTGTTGGGTCCGAAGGCGAAACCAAACTGAATGAGTGCGTAGAAGATGACGAGGACCCAGTGTGCTTCTGTATGGAACAGGAAGTGGAAGAGGATGGCGAGGACCAGAAGGGCTAGGGACAGTGCTAAGAAGGAGTAGATCAGTGCGCGGCGGCGGTCGAAGCGGTTGATCATGCAGATGATGGCGAGAGCACCGAGGATGCTGGCGATGCTGGTGGTTAGGGTGGTGTTTTTGGCGTTGGCCCGCAGGACTTGACGGATCGTGCCTTCATCGCCGAAGGGGGAATTGAGGAGCCAGGATGGAGTCGTTTCGCGATTTGGCTGTCGTCGGCCGGTCCAGAGTTTGGCCATCGTGCCAGGGTTATTGAAGCCGAGTCCATACTGGTACTACGCATTAGTAAGCTGGATCGCCTAAGGAAAAGTAGTATAGGCCAACTCACAAAGGCGAAATCCAAGAGGAGCCATGAAAGCGAGGTCCCGACCAACAAACGCCAATTCCCTTCTTTGATGAAATATGAATGCAACTCTGTATAGGAAAATTGGTTGTACTCGTCGTCATCGTCGTTGTCGGGATTTGGGATCTCCCACATGTTGCTATCGTTCGAACCCATCGAGGATCTGCCAAATCCATCAAAGGACGCGTCAGGTACTGACGTAATGCCGGTCAATTGTGGCATGAAGTCCGGATTGTTGTGGTTTTCATGCGTGTGTGGCATGCCTGCTTCGAGAGTGAGATCGCTAAGCTCTGTGCCATCCGATTGCATTGCAGTTTGTTGCTCATAGACTTTCCGAGTGTCTTTCAACGCAGTACGAGCATCCTGCTTTACATCATAAGTGTAACGTCCAGACTCAGGAATAGTCCAGCGGAACAAAATGGCGACCAAGGCTGGTACTGCTCCAACACCGACCACAATACGCCAGAAAATGTCAATGCCAATTTTGGCGTCGTCAATCTCGTCAGGGTTTGTCGTGAGAACCCCTACCTCTAGGTTGTAGTCACGCGAGAGGCCTTGGAGCGCAGCCATTCCCACAGCCCACGCCACAAGCTGACCGATGGGCTGCATGATGAATACAGCGGCCATCATACGTCCTCGAGATTTTGTTGCCGACCATTCGGCGGTGATACATGCGCTGAGAGGATACTCGGCGCCTAGGAGGAAAGTCAGTTGTGTGAAGTGATGAGAAGTGATGGAAAGTCAGTATAGACCCACCTATGCCTATGCCCATGACGAAGCGCCATACCATGATCCAGCTGTGAGCTTGCATCGAGGACTTGTCTTGTGAATGATTCATCCAGCCAACAGAGCTTTGCGCAAGCCCGATAGTGCTGAATATGACGATCATCAGCTCAACGCCGTACAGACGCTGTCGGCCATACTTGTCGGCGAGATAGCCAAAGATGATCATGCCCACGGTGGAGCCCGCGAGGGTCAAGGCATTGACGGTGATCTCGATATTAGCCTCATGTTCGGATCCCCAGTAGACGAAGGCCAGACAGGGCAATATTATGTTGGAGGCGAAGAGGTTGTAGGAATCGGTAAAGAAGCCGGTAGCAGCGACGGCCCAGACGCGCCAATTGAAGCCATGCTCGTCTATTATGGAGACGAGCTGTTTGCGCTGGCCATCGATGGTCGGGATGTGGTCGGTATATTTGGTCGGGTTGAATGGCCAGGCGCGCTCCTGCAGATGGAGGTGTGCACGATGCGACTTTGGTGCCTTGGAGATGGCAGGCGCGGCCATGGCGAGGCTGAAAACAGAAGGTGCCGTGGGAAGCGTGCGTGTCAGTCTGCAAGCGCCTGCGAGCTTCAGAGACGGCGGCGGGAGATCGTCTCCGAGTCGCTCATGTGCTCAGACGCCGGTGCTGCAAGGCATGCTGAGTCTTGCAAGGGCGAAGTGGCGAGAGTGGGTGCGAGAGACGGGGATTTCTCCAGGGAAAAGAAGCAGCAGCAACACACCACAGACACGGCACGCGGCACAGCAAAGGGTCTAGTAATAATGCAGGTATGGCAAGGGCAGCACCGTGATGGCTTCGGCGACAAGGATAATCAGATGGCTAGTCATTGTGAGGTGCACGCGTTGGAGGAAGTATAAGCTGGGTGATAAGGTAGGGCTGCCATGTGCTCGACTGCTCAGCATTAGGCAAGAGCCCACGTGCTCTCCTTCCAAGGACCGGCGTGAAGCCTCGTTTCGTCTGGTTTCGGCAGTAGAGCACGTGCTGCCGTGCCGTGGATAAGGCAATGTGTTCCAGAAGCCCGGGACTGCAGATTATTGATGTTGGTATTACTTGATGCGGACAGGCGGCGAGGCGAGGGTGGAAGCGATTGGGAAGTGGAAGGGCGCATGTAATTAGCTGTACGTGATGCTGGTAATGTTTTGCGTGCCCATTATTCTTCTGCGCCCACGAGGGTGTTATCACTACAGTAGATGTTTGATCAACAAGGAGGAAGCACAGCCATACAGACTTCTGTCCTGCATTAGGCAGGCCTTTGAGTTCCAGCTTGACACACCTGCCAGGTTCTGCGACGCCTGATACGAGTATGCAGTGAGTACATGATTATCTATCTCGCCCTGCTCCACGAACACGCTCGGAGGCGCACCTTGTTCCCTCCGTGACCAAGCTGTTCTACTGCTGCTTCTCGCTACCTTAGCGTCGGGCTCCTCCAGACACTGTTCCCTGCGCGCTTCTGCGCTCCTCCCACACTCGCCTCTCTGTGGCCTTGTATCGCGCGTCAACTAGACAGCGGCAGTCGAGTCGGCGCTCCCCAGTACCCACCTCGAGGCCCCCCAGAGTGTCCGTCGCACCCGTTGCAAATTCTGCTCGCCGCAGCCCGGCCACTCACATATTCGTCGTCAGGGCTCGCGTGAGAGCTCAAGTGCGCCCTCCATCACCACTTGCGATAGCGAGTCGAGCCCTCTCGCTCCTAAGCCATCCAAGCTTGCGCCACGCCTCCCAAACCACTCTCAGTGCGAGCTCGTGTGCAGATCGCAGTATTATCACTCTCTGCATCATATTCTCAGCACACGGAGCCACAGCCGCGAGAGACCGCCGTGCCGCCGCCGCCATCCGTCGCCTTCTCGCATCCAAACAGTAAGACAGTCCCTGAAACCAAGCTTCACGCGTTCGTCACTCCCAAGCCTTCGCCGTCCCTGTGCCGCAGCCTTAGCACCACCACCACCACCACCATCTCCTTGCAGCCCTCACTGTCCCCCAAACCACCTCCATCTATCACTCCACATGTCGTCACCCGTCATGCTGACCACCAGCGAAGATCGCACTCTCGCCGTCCGCCCCGAGCCCTGAACTCTATTCACACGACTCACCGCCATCGCTACCTCTTCGGACATCAGCTTAAGCTCGACTGGTGCCTGACTACCCCATTGTCCGGCTGCCGACATGACGACAGGCCTAGGCTTCAGTGTATATGAACTATACAAGTCGTCAACTAAGTGTGCACAGGCTTATCGCGCCTTCGCCAGCGAGTATGGCAATGCTTCCTCCCACTTTGCTGCCTTCCGTGACGAGCTCGAGCGCGTCGAGCAAGCTATTAGACTGCAAGAGCCCATTAACGCCTGGACTGGCCATGAGTATTCCGGCTCAGTCGCCTTTCGCAGTGTGCTTGATGAAGCCCGCCATTTCGCTGAAAAGCAGCGTCGCATAGTCGACAGGGGTGTTCAAAGTGGCGGCCATGCAAGCTTGGCCGAACTACTTCCAAACGCCATTTCCGCCTTCGAGGGTACTCTTCCTAGACTGCAGGAGCGTGTCATTCATAACCGCGTCGGACTGCTCACCTTCGACATCACTCAATTGCTGCAAAAGTCATTCGACCTCGATTCTCACTCGACTCTTGCCCAGCTCCACAAGGCTGTGACCGCTTCCGGACTCACTCATGAACAATCTACTCAAGTCGAGCAGTTGCTCAGGAAGCTTTCCAGCATTGGTTCTGCCTATGTTCGCCTGAACAGCGATGCAGCGCACTCCACAGCGTCGCAGCTGCCCAAACCGGACACCCTTGACAGTGAATTTGAGGGTTGCCTGGCATCAATGTGCACACTGATCGGCTTGCCTAGCCAACATCTTGCGTCGATCCCTGTCAACAGCTTTGGCAGCTCTCTTACTCATGAATGGTGGCACAATATCGTGCAGAGCACCTCTCAAATTTCCAGAGCCCCCGAGACGTTGATGCCCGAACCAAGGACTGAACGTAAATGTCGTGTCAAGGTCAAGATTGATGGCACATCATTCGTTGCTCACAGCTACGTTGTATTCAGACGATGCGTTTACTGGCGCACCGAACAAGGCTCTGTGTTGATGGAGCACAGGCTTTCTCAGTCAACGCGGAAGTGTTTCCCTTACACTTTGCCTCGTATGATGAATAAGCCGCTCACTCTGACCTTCCTTGAGATGCAGGACGTGAGCATGAAGCATCCGAGCGACCGTGTAATGGCGTGCAAGCCGCGCTACACGTTCTTAACACAAGAGCACTATCAAGTTTTCCAGACTGATATTCGCGCCCGAGAACTTGTTCACGAGTTCCACATCAGCTCAATATCTCACAAGACCTCACGAGGTGCAGACGCACACAATGAATGTGTTAAAGTCTGGGGACCTCCTACTAGCAGCGTGGACCGCTCAATATCTTTCCCAGCAGTCTTCAGCTCCAGCACCAAAAACTACGAATTCCCGCTGAAGTGGTTCAGCCCACCAGCCTCTCCTTTGCGAACGACAACGGTCCGCCTGGAATTCACCAAGGAACCCGGTGGCTTGAGAAGCGATGCCAGTTCCGTTAGTGGAGAAAAACCTTCAGGACTCAGGTCAAGTCTGAGGTTCATGCGCAAGGCGGCCACTACTTCTACAGCGAACATTGCCGCAAGCTTCCCTAGCAATGCCAGCATCAGGTCCGTCAGTACAAATATGGCCAACTCGTCATACGCGCCGCGCGAGCTTGTCGACCGCCTGGGCTATATTGAGATCAAGTTTGCCGATGCTGCAGAAGTTGGCGAGTTTGTTGCTGCGATCGCCGACCCATTCGTAGCCGCGACACCGGCCAGTTGGAGCAGCGCGCCATCGCTATACGCTGCCAGCTCGCCATCAATTTCGTCGACAACTTGGTCATCATCGCCTGTTAGTTTCCAAGGACAATCGAACACATCGACTGCACACGGTTTAGGCCCTATGACTCCGACCGGACTGCTCCAACTTCCGGACGCCGCTATGGACAAGCCCACACCAGTCATGGACAAGTCAGCAGACCAGTTTGACTTGCCTCAGGCTGGTTTCGACCATCTCATGATACACGGAGAAGACAGCATGGATTGCAGTCTGCCTAGCCAAGCACTTACACCAAGTAGCTTGATGCGTGACCTGAGTCGAGGACAAAACCGAACCGTCTGACTGAATACGACGGGAAAACTGCACGATGCACATGGGAGAATTTGACACGATCGGCTTCTGAGCCGAAAAGGGAGGAGGAATCTAGCGTTTCATTGTTTTATTTTCTTTCTGTTCATGCGCTTTCTGCTTTTCTATTTCTTCTTCTTTTTTGCCGAGATACCAAATGTTCGCGTCTGCTATACTCTAATGATACCTTTGCGAATGCTGTAGATATTGCGCATTTCAATTGATGGCTTGAATCAAAACACGTTCACTTTACTCGGGCAGCAACTTGTGACGCAGATAAATCGTGGCATTTGATACCTCCTATGCTCAACCCGCAACCATCAAACTACTTGAGCATAACGTTAAGCCGAGGTAAGTCGTTACCGCTAACAATTTTCTCTAGAGACTGCTGAATACTGCATATATCGCAGGCAAGCTGGGGCTTGTTCTTATTCATGTTGCATAAAGTGTTACCCGTATCGAAATTACTGCACCTAAACAAAAGCGAACATGGATAGAAAATCTTGTGGTCGCTATGCCAGCCAGGGGCAGATAAATTTCTTGCACGAAAAGTAAACATTGACGCAAGCAGGTCAAGGTTCAGCGGTCTGCGTGTGGTGTCATTTCCAGAAGTCCCCACTCAGGCTGAAGAAGAACCCTTGGAATCTTCCGGCTCAAGTTCGGAGACATTTTTCTTGTTGACGTGGGGGGAAAACGTGCGATGAAAAAGTACATATTCTGATCGCGGCAACTGTGGACCAACTCCTTCTCCCTCCACGACTCTCTTTTCTCTTTGTTTTACTGCTTCATCCTACCGCAATCATGGATGAACAGGAATTTGTCTCGCTCCTGCAGGCGCTTCTGCAGCCCGACACGCAGAAGGTCAAGGCGGCCACCGGCCAGCTCAACAAGACCTACTACTCCTCTCCTCAGTCCCTCCCTGCCCTCATCCACATCCTCACATCCCACCAAGACGACACCCTCCGTCACTTGGCCGCCGTTGAGGCCCGCAAGCTCGTCTCCAAGCACTGGGCTGCCGTCCCCGAGGCCCAGAAGCCCCAGCTCAGGGACTCGCTCATCCAGAGCACCACCAACGAGGAGCAGCAGCTCGCCAGACACAGCAAGGCTCGCGTTGTCGCAGCTATTGCCAAGTTCGATCTCGAGGATGGACAATGGGGTGAGCTGCCCGGCATGCTCCAGCAGGCTGCCACCAGCAACGTCGCCAGGCACCGTGAGGTCGGCGTCTACATCATCTACACCCTGCTCGAGGCGTCCCCGGACACCTTCCAGGAGAACATGACCGAGATGCTCCAGCTGTTCAACAAGACCATCCAGGACCCCGAGTCCGTCGAGGTCCGCACCAACACCATGCTTGCTCTCTCCGAGCTCGTCATGGTCCTCGACACCGATGAGGACATCAAGAACCTCAAGAGCTTCCAGAACACCATCCCTAGCATGGTCAAGGTGCTCCAGCAAGCCATCGAGGAGAACGACGAGGAACACGCCATGCAGGCCTTCGACGTCTTCAACAGGCTTCTCTCTTACGAGTCTGCCTTCCTCGCTGCCCACTTCGGCGACCTCCTCCAGTTCTTCATGCAGATCGCTGCCAACGGCGACGCCGACGATGATGTCCGTAGCCAGGCTCTTGCTTTCCTCATGCAGTCCGTCCGCTACCGCAAGATGAAGGTCCAGAGCTTGAAGGTCGGTGAGCAGATGACCAAGCTCTGCTTGCAGCTCGCCACTGAGCTCGGCGACCTCAGCCCTGACGACGATGACATCTCGCCTGCTCGCAGCGCTCTTGGTCTCCTCGACATCATGTCCGAGTCCCTGCCTCCTAGCCAGGTCGCCGTGCCTCTTCTCCAGGCTCTTGGCCCGTACGTCCAGAACTCCAACCCTGACTACAGGCGCGCTGGTATCTTGGCTCTCGGCATGTGCGTTGAGGGTGCTCCCGACTTCATCGCCACTCAGCTCAACGAGATCCTTCCCCTTGTCCTTCACCTTCTCGAGGACCAGTCTGTCCGCGTCAGGAGCGCCGCTCTCAACGGTGTCTCCCGTCTCGCAGACGACCTTGCTGAGGACATGGGTAAGGAGCACGCTCGTCTGATCCCTGCCCTCATCAAGAACTTCGACCTTGCCATCCAGGGCATGCAGAGCACTCAGCCCGAGTCTGACGAGCACGAGGAGAATGTCAACATCCTCAAGGCAAGCTGCATGGCTGTTGACTCTCTTATTGAGGGTCTCGACCAGGCCGATGCTGCTCAGTACGTCAACGAGCTTGTCCCCCGTTTCAGCACTCTCTTCGGCCACGACGACCACAAGGTCCAGATGGCTGCCGCCTCCGCTGTCGGTTCCATCGCTTCTGCTTCCGAGGCTGCTTTCAAGCCCTACTTCGAGAAGACCATGCAGAGCCTTGGTCAGTACATCAACATCAAGGATTCCGAGGACGAGCTCGAGCTCCGTAGCATGGTCGTCGACTCCCTCGGCAAGGTCGCCAGCGCTGTTGGTGCCGCCGATTTCCAGCGCTTCGTCGAGCCCCTCATGCAGTCCAGTGTTGAGGGTCTTCACCTCGACAACCAGCGTCTGAAGGAGACCAGCTTCATCCTTTGGTCTACTCTTGCTCGCGTCTACGAGGAGGACTTTGCTCCGTTCCTTGAGGGTGTTGCCTCTTCTCTCATTGAGTGCATGGAGCAGGAGGAGACTGACTCCGAGGTCCAGCTTGGTGCTGAGGCTTCTGATCTCATCGGCCAGGAGGTTACCATTGCCGGCCGCAAGATCAAGGTCGCGGGTGCCGGTGGTGCCAACGAGGGCGACGACATCGACGACTCTTTCGTCGAGTCCCTCATGGACGGCGACTCTGACGATGATGACGATGACTGGGATGACCTTGGTGCCATCACTGCTGTCGCCATGGAGAAGGAGATCGCCGTTGAGGTCATCGGTGATGTGCTCACCCACACCAAGAGCAAGTTCTTGCCCTACATGCAGAAGACCATCGAGACGGTTCTCCCGCTCCTCGAGCACCCCTTCGAGGGTGTCCGCAAATCCGCCATCGGCTCCAGCTGGCGCGCCTATGCCTGCCTCTTCGGCCTGGCTGAGGACGCCGGTATGCAGAAGTGGCAGTCCGGCCTCCCGCTCAAGGTCAAGCCTTCTGAGGACCTTGAGAAGCTTGGCAGTGTTGTCCTCACCGGCACCCTCGCCAAGTGGGAGGAGGAGATTGACAGGTACGTTTGTTCGCTTTTCTTTCTATTTTACCCCCATGTCGCTTTTATGATGAGAGCACTATACGCTACCCAGCTCACTTATATGCTACGGCACATGCTACGAAACCTTAGAGGCTGTTTCTGATATCATGCGACTTGCACCAACTGTTTAACAAATACGTTATCCAATGGAACACAAGCTAACAGCCGTATAGGGGTGTTGTCACCGAGATCAACCGCAACGTTGCCGCCACTCTCAAGCTTTGCGGACCTGCCATTCTGGCTTCCGGCGGTGCCGCCGGCTCTACTCCTCTCGAGAAGATTGCCGCCCACCTCTGCCTCATCCTCCAGAAGCAGCACCCTTGCCAGACCGACGACGACGACTTCGAGGACCTCGAGGTCCCTGCCGAGGAGACCGCTGAGTACGACTGGCTCGTCATTGAGACTGCGCTTGAGGTCATTGCTGGCCTTGCTGTCGCCCTTGGCGAGCAGTTCGGCGAGCTCTGGAAGATGTTTGAGTCCCTCATCCTCAAGTACGCCTCTTCCCAAGAGCGTTTCGAGCGTTCCGCTGCCGTTGGCACCATGGCCGACTGCATTGAGGCCATGAAGGGTGGTTGCACTCCTCACACCAAGCGCTTCATGACCATCTTCGCCAAGCGCCTGCAGGATGAGGACCCTGAGACCAAGTCCAACGCTGCCTTCGGCACTGGTCTTCTCTGCTCCAACAGCACCGACAAGGACATCGTCAACAACTACGGCCCCATCCTCCAGATCCTCGAGCCCGTCCTCGACGTCAACAGCGCCAAGTCCACCGACGACTCCCGCGCTCGTCTCGTCGACAACGCCGCCGGCTGCCTCGCCCGAATGATCAAGGCTCACCCCCAGGCCGTGCCCCTTCCCCAGGTCCTGCCCCGCCTCGTTGAGCTCCTCCCTCTCAGGAACGACTTCCGCGAGAACGAGCCCGTCTTCGACATGATCATCGCCATGTTCCAGGCCCAGGAGCCCACCATCCAGGGCCTGACCGGCCAGCTCATCCCCGTCCTCGAGGCCGTCATGGGTCCTCCCGAGGAACAGATCAGCGAGGAGACCCGCGCCAAGCTCGGCGAGTTGGTCCAGTACCTCCGCAAGTAGACTGGTGGATCGAAGGATTGAAGGGTGATCCCCAACAACAACGAACTTAATGAAACAGGAGGAGAATGAACGAACGACGATTGGCCGAGCCCTTTTACAACAATTGGGTCGGCGGAGCGTGGATATTCATATGACGGAAACGGCTTTTTTGATGGCATTAGATGTTGATGATACCCACTCTATTTTAGACTTAGCATTTCCTTTGATGAAACAAAAGCATTGAACATTTTTACTTTAAATTTTAATTTCTAGTGATATACTGCTTTGAACTTGTGACGTTTTCTCAGTAGAGAGTTGGTTCGTTTGGTTTTTACGTTGTTTTGATCAAGAGGACCGTTCGCTATCAACTTCAGCTTTCGCGGTTTTCCGCTTTCTCTGTTCGCCCTATTATTGTCATACACATTAAAGTTGTGCTCGTTTCTAACATTTTTCAATGCAGATTTGTTAAGTCTGTACCACTGGACCAAAAGTTAGTGGCGGGGCGAGAAGTGCGATGTTTACCCGTCTACCCTTTGGTTGGTGAGAAGTATAGCCCACAATGTATGTCTACGCACCTTACTACATTTCAATAAGACTACGCTACTACAATCGCACGTAGGGATTCATATCGAATATCCACCATCAGGAGGATACTGGAAGTCTTGTAAGGGGATCATCGTAGTTATTACGGTGCTACCTCAAAGTATAGATTGAAAATATCGACCTTCACCGCTAAGATGACTATCACATCTCGCACGCGAACTTATGATGCAGATGTGCTATACTTTCTACCACCTGAAGGACATGTGGTCTAGTGGGTGGTGTAACTTGCAGGCTGCACATGACCTGAATCATCATCAATCGATCGACCCCGGGCCAAGCAGGCAGCAGTCCCGAACTAGGTATTTAGATAGCCCAATATCCGTACTTTTTCGCCATCCGCGCCGTCCAAACAATAGAATGTTAAACCAAAGCACAACAACCACACCCGCACGGGGATCCATCAAACTCTCATATGCGCGTCCTCTCCCTGACGAGCAGGTGCAAGCACTCGAGGAAGCCATCAGACAAGCCGGTCTCGATATCCAAGAATGTCGTCGATACACAGATGAGCAACCAGATCGAATCGATCATGTGGTCGAGATCATCGCCGTTTATGATCAGCTCACATCAGACGAATGGTCGGACCTGCTTGGCTTGGTGGTGCAGACATTTTGCGAGCCGCCGTCGCTGGGCAACAATGTTTGGGCTGCGCGGAAGACCATGTAGAGCTTTGTGTTGGAGGAGAATGGCAAGCATGGACCTTCGGGTAGCACACCATCACATGTGACTTTGAGGTCTTGAAGAAAACGATACGCTATGGAGACGCTGATAGGGTAACACGAGTGCCTAGGTAGTATATGCAATACTACCTGGAGGCACCGATAAAGAATACTACGACCTCGCCCTTGAGATAAATGCCATGCTCACACACTGGCATATGACCATAGGTTGCTATACTTTGTACCATCCTAAGGTCGCACTTTCAATTACAATATCTAAGACGCTGTGCTATCCATCAGTTCATGAATGTGTATCCATTTCCCAGAAAAAGGAAGTCCACCACCAACCCATCTTGTTCCCTCACAAAAGCTCTCCAAACCGCCCCTCAATCCTGCAAACCCGCACAGAAATCCCCTTGTCCTCCTCGTCTCCCTTATAAAACCGCAGCAGAAAAGGTTCATCCCCAATCATCATCTGCAACGGGTTCTGGTTTTCAGCACTCGTCGGCCACCCATTATCATCAATCCCAGCCGGATGATTCAACGCCATCCAATCTCCCGTGATCTTGTCCGAGATGCGCTTCTGCAGCCGATCGTCCCCAGCCACGTACACATCCCTGGCATTGCCGAGCTTCTTGATGAACAGTTTGTACTCGTAGCAACCGCACGGGTTGGCCGGCGGGAAGCGATTAGGCAGGATCTTAGCGTCGCCTTCTCGCGCTGCGTGCAGGGCGAGGACGTGGTCGAGACCGGCGGTGCAGTGCTCTCCAGACATGTGGTTTGTGATTTCGACTCTGACTGTGCCGGAGCCGAATTTGTTGGGCCCGAAGCCGTAGGCGGAGAGGAAGTCGAGGGCGCCGCTGTAGCTGAAGAACCACCATTTGATCGAGTTCAGCCTCGTGGTCCATTCGTCTTTGTCCTCCAGCGCTTCGATGGGGATACCCAGTTCCTCGTCGCCCGTCTCCAGAATTTGTCTGATTGTGCGACACGCCCGCGGCGTCGTCTTCTCGTTGTATCGCGTCCAGCCAGCATCCTGGATGCCGATGCGTTCGTACCAGGCTTCGAGCAGGAGCTTGATGGCTCCATGGTTGGCTTTGGCGAGCGAAGCAGGGTGTTGGGCTTCTGCCACACTGTCTCGGCGAGTGGCGTCGAGCTCC
>Ga0265797_10009845_pt1 | contig 12287 bp, 10 predicted proteins | sample P2T30metagenome_FD_192433 | JGI IMG/M metagenome (GOLD analysis project Ga0265797, IMG submission 192433) | Plant litter microbial communities from East Loma Ridge, Irvine, California - P2 T30 | ecosystem: Environmental > Terrestrial > Plant litter > Unclassified | place: USA: California... | reverse complement strand
GGATGCTGCGTATGGTATTCTGGCTGCCCACCAAGTCGGACGCCTGAAGGATGAAGGTAAAGCTGCGCCAGAGATGATTTCTATGATCAAGAGACAGAACTGTGACAGAGCGTTGATCAACGCACGAACGTAAGTTGTACCGAGTGCTTGCATGATATTGTACTGACTGTGGGCAGACTGCAAGAAGTGTTTGGTGGAAATGCAGTATCGGATGAGTACGGAATCGGAAGGCATGTCGCCAACTTGTTTGTGACACAGACATACGAAGGCCAGAGCGACATCCACTGTGAGTCTAACAGAAACACGGCGGTGATTTTGGCTAATTCAAAACAGCTTTGATCCTCGGTCGAGCCATTACTGGATTACAGGCCTTCTGCTGATTGTAGCGAGGTTGCTCCAACTTGAATCTTTCCTGCTGTTGCTGTACTACCAACAAAAGTGTATGAAGGCGCATCCAATCACAAGTAGCACGTTAGCTGTAGGCGCCTAGAGATGTTATGCATGCAGACAGAGTTTATTTAGAAGTAGACGCATATCAAACCATGTGAAGGTCGATGCACGCTCCCGAGTTGGCCTCGAACGCGGCAAGTGTCACTTCTGATTGCTCGTATCCACAGTGCAGTTCGCCACGCGAGTTCAGGTCGAGCGACTGACCAATGTACGGTGACTAAGTGCAGTCAAAGACGACTGTGAAGGTACATGTCAGCCTTGACGCATCTTCTTGCGTCTTCGATAGGTTGCCACCAAGCGCGGTTAGCTGCACAGGGTAGAAACGCTCGGTGAATTTTGTGGGCAGCGACACTGTGCAGTTGGGCGGTCAGCTCTGTGTCGCCTCTTTGCGGCTGGGTCTGACACATGATAAATACAAACGCCCCTGCCTGAGCCCCATACTGCAGACTTTCTCTTTGCACAGCTCGGCCGCCTGTCTTGCACCCACAGCGAGTCTTAGGTACGTGAAGGCGTGTGGCGGGTGAGCCTTCCGCTGATACGCCGCACTTGCTTTCTTTGGACCCCCGCTAACTAACCGCCTTGCCTGCGCAGACATCCCACTTCAACTCTTCAACACCAACTCGCTCTACCGCAACAACCGCGATACCCTCCATACCAACCCACACACATACACACAGCAGCCATGGCTCTCAAGCGCATCAACAAGGAGCTCACCGATCTCGGCCGGTACGTGATATCCTTTCCCTTGACGGCGAGGCTCGCTTGCTCTCTTTTGCTCGCATGGGCAGCGACATGGCAGCGACCGGGTGCGAGGCCATACGCCAGAACCCGACGCTGCTGCTTCGCAAGACGACCAAGAATGGAATATTTGGCTGACACCCTACCTCTAGTGACCCTCCCTCTTCCTGTTCGGCTGGCCCTATTGGAGATGATCTGGTACGTCACTCTCTGTGCACGACTCCCGCGGCTGAGACACTCTCACCGACATGATCGTGGAAAAAAGAGACAAGGCCAAACACATGCTAACTGTGCGGCAGTTTCACTGGCAAGCAACCATCATGGGTCCTGGCGACTCACCATATTCCGGCGGTGTCTTCTTCCTAGCGATCCATTTCCCAACCGACTACCCCTTCAAGCCCCCAAAGGTCAACTTCACCACCCGCATCTACCACCCCAACATCAACTCCAATGGCAGCATCTGTTTGGACATTCTGCGAGATCAATGGAGCCCAGCCCTCACCATCTCAAAGGGTAGGCCATCCTGAAATTCCCACGGGAATCCATAATCCATGCTAACGAAAATTGTAGTGCTACTGAGTATCTGCTCGATGCTGACAGACCCGAACCCTGACGACCCGCTCGTCCCCGAGATCGCACACGTCTACAAGACCGACCGGTCCCGCTACGAATCGACGGCGCGTGAGTGGACTCGAAAGTACGCCATCTAGGTTGAGCGGACGCAAGACTGGTGGCGGAGCGTGGTTTCGTTAGCACCTGTGATGGGTTATGAGACGATGGTTAGGGTCGATTTCAAGGCATAGTGTCTGATGGGGGTTTCTTGTACACGGCATGCATGCTGGACTGCGTTCATAGCACTGGCTATCATCACTCTTAGCAGAACAGGCTCGATTTCTTTATCCGAGATGCGCAAATGTGAAGGTTTCAATATCATGGTGATTTCACATTTTGGGGGCTTCGGCGAAGCAGATTAGGCTTTCTTCACGTCATCGCCTTGTCCTTTTATGTTGTTGTTGTTGTCTCTTTGGCTTGTGATTCCTCCTCGACCGCCGGCATGCCTGGGATGGTAGCCATTGCATCACCGTGCTCTAACGCTGATGCCTTCTCTGCTTTTTTTCTCAACCGCTCATTCATCTCATCCGTAAGCCTCTGCCAATCTCTATCCATTTGCTCTCTTGCTAACCGTTGTTTAGTCTCTTCTTCTTCTTCGTTCTCTTTCTTTAGAGCCGTTTCTTCTTCGTTTGTCTTCGGCGCCTCTTCGTTTACAAGTTGTGGTGGCATCGACTGCCCCAATTGATCCGCCTTCCTAACTGCCTCTGCCTTTTGAGAAAGCATTTTAGCTTGCTTATCCTTTAGGTCTCGGCCGTATTCTCGTAGTTTGCGACGGCGTTCGAGTTGCAACAAGTACGAGTTGCCTACCAGAGGAGCGAGTAGAGATGGCCGTGTGTTCACTTTGATGTCGTTAACGAGTTGATAGTGTAGATCTCGGAGGGTGACTTGAACGTGCTTGATAGCCACGCCTTTGCGACCGAGGTCGTTCGTCTCGTCGGCGGGGTCGCGGAGGGAAAGCATATAGTCGGGCATGGGATCGATTTTTCCATTCTAGATAGTCGTTAGCGTGTGTGTGAAGAAGAAGAAGAACTGAGTGAATTCGTACCTCCCGTTTGGCCCTCTGTACGTCAGTCAGGACAGGATGCTCCGCTTTGTCGTAGAAGTAAGCCGGTTCAATAGAAATACCCCGCTTTGCTGTATCGAACTTGCCCCAGAAGTGAAGAAAGTTGAGGAGAGCTCGTGCGGAATCTCCTGGCGGACTCGGCGTATGCTTTAAGCTAGCGACGACCATCATGAACAACGGATATGACCCAAAACCGCCCCGAAAAACGTCCGACAAGCCCCTTGTGTCGAAGATGGTCTTGACCACGCAGTATAACTCCCGCAGATAGGGTATCTCATCCATGTAGCCTTGCATGATAACTCTTGAGATCGACGTGTCGTTTGCAAGTACAATCTGAATATCCAAGCCAGACTGCGCGTCCTGCGCGCTGATGAGGGGATAACGTGCGTGACGAACCACAGGCAACAGATACTCCTTGTTGTTGCGGAATCCTGCATAGCGTAACTCCTGAAGCATCTTGATATTCTTGTTTCGCTGTGTTTGGCTCGGTGGAAGTCTCGCCTGCGCAGGGTCTAGCGACTCCGACTTTGGTACCAGTCTAAAGTCTAAGTCTGATAAAGGCATGCCTATACCAGTTCGTTCCGAGCCGAACACTTCAACTTTGTAGTCTGGGAGCCATTCTCGAAGGTGGTTGCGCACCCGTTCGACGACGTGTTTCCTGGCAAGAGTTTCGTGGTGGTCGGGTGTGGTGTAGTTGTAGAATTCTGTGATTTCCAAGCGCAAACTGGAGATGTCTTTAGCATAGCACTATCAGTTGGAAGGTCAGTTTCGAGACATACCGACTGACTCCTGGCAGCGCTCTGTCCTTCTCGTTCAGACACCATGGAAGTTGGCTTTCCTTGATAGACGTCTCGCTCATCATGGGCTGCACAATGACGCCCTTGTAACTTTCCAATTTACTATGCGCGTGTCTTGCGGCGGCCAGCAGTTTCTCATGCTCTTTGAGCAAGGCCCTGGGCGCTTCTCTTCGCAATTTTTTGTTTTTGGCAGTCGAAACCGCGACCTTGCTGGACAGCCACGGCCCTTTATCTGTTCTCATCATCCTCAGCTTCCATGGCTTCGCGGTCGGTTCCTTTTCCGGCTCTCTTGTTTCTACTTGAGATCTTTGGGCATCGCGAGCCTCGGGAGAAGTCGAGGATTCGGATTCGGCATGCTTGCCATGGGCGGTGGCATCATCTTGCGTAGCTGGCGTCGCAGTGGAGAGCTGGCGCCGGTCGCGGGGTTTGGATGGATTGGCTTGGACAAAGTGCTGCCACAGCGCAATTGATGGATTGAAGCGGTCGTGGGCGCGACATATCAGGCCGGTGTGCGAGCGCTGCATGAGACCCAGAGTAACGCTGGCGACTCGCAATGCGGTCACGATGGTGGTTTTCCTCACTCTACACGAATCTTCTCCATGCATCTTCGCGCGCACCGTGCCAAGCATCTAGTCCGCTTTGGGCCGACGAGGCTACGGCGGAGAATAGGCACTCCCGCGGGCATGCTGCACTGCCAATCGCTCTTGCATACACCCGGCGTTTGACAGCTTGACACGTCTATTGTTAGCCCTCCATCTGCCATGTCCGCTGTGTGAAGAAGCTGTGTGAGCCGGCCAGACTGGCCCCAGTACCCCGCAGGCAGAGGCCGGCCCACGATGTTGTCTCCGTCGGTCCACTTGCAGCACTTGCTCAGGCCCACACCCTCGTCCGATATGAAAGCTGCCTGACATCATATTGACATTCTCAACAAAACTTCGCGAAGCGGTCAAGAAGCGGAGCGCGTGGAGGCACGAGCAGTCAGTAATCGTGCGCTGCTATCCTTGCTTGCAGCAGAGACAGCGAGGCCCAAGCTGCTCGGTTCCAACGTCACAGCTATGGCTTAGTGGGGCGTGAACCATCCCACCACGGCCAGCTTTTCTCCCCCCATTGCCCTTCTCAAGTTTCTATCAGCTTCTCGACACACGTCGTGTCTTCGCGCCCTTCTCTTTTTCCCACACCCCTTCGTTTAGGTCCCCTAAATTCCCCTCGTTCTGTGACGCCCGCAGCGCAAGACCTTTGCGGAGCTCCTTCCTCTGACTATCTGGCAGTACAGCGACTCCAAGACACCAGGTAATACATGTTTCCACACCCATCTTTTGGTTGCGCCGCTCGCCTGCCACCTGACATACCTCTCTTACCTCTTATCATGCCTCCTGTCATCTTTGCGTCTACAAGTTCCTAACATTTCCATGTATAGCAGCATAACGGAACCTGCCTAATCCCATCATGGCCCCTCCTGCAGAGGAGAAGCCTCAAAGGCCTCAATTCGAATCAAAAGCAAGCACACATCCCGCACTCAACCCCGAAATTACCAATGTGCCCGTCACACCCGGCGTGCATCTCTCTGGTAAGACCGCTTACTTCGACGAGTCCACTACCGAGAAGACGAACAATCTGCCCTTCGATCCCGAGACTGCCACCCCAGGCCCATCATGGAGCGCCAACTCCTACTTCTCCAACAAGCAAAGAGAGGACCAGGCTGGCGCACAAACAGAGAAGGCCGCGGGCGCACAATCTGATGGAGAGGTCAAAAGCAAAATGGGCGACACTCCCAACCCAGATGCGAAGACTGAACTGGCAGATGTAGATCCGCGTGCTGCGCATCCTAATCTGAACCTCAGCGGTCGTGTTATCAGTGCGACGTTTGCCATACCCTATTCTATCGGCTACTCACAAGGTAACGACTGGGAACTGACCCCGCGACGCGGAACTTCGGCTCTGTTCGATTCCTTCTCCTACCTAGCCTCAAGTTCCTCTCCGTGGAACCACACACTTGTGGGCTGGACTGGCGAGATCTCCAACGCGAAGACGGCCTCTGTCGTAACCGCACAAGCACCTACGAACAAAGCTGCCGCACCCATTCCCGTCGACCCCAAGAAGCCGACACAAACTCCTCAAGCTCCAAATAGCTTCCGTATAGGCCCAGAGGATCGTGAACGATTAGACAAACAGCTCGAGCGTGATCATGGAGGCAGAATTGTGCCAGTCTGGCTCGTCGACGAGGTTGATGATGGGAAAGATGAATACATCCTGAAAAACCAGAGTCATTGGCGGACATACGCGGAAAACGAGCTCTACACTCTGTTCCACTACAAGCAAAACGAGCCGGCTGATGGGCGCGCTGCACGGAAGTCGTGGGCCGATTACTACCGCATGAACAAGCTTTTCGCAGACAGGATCCTCGAGATCTACAAGCCGGGCGACATCGTCATGGTGCACGACTTTTACTTGATGCTCTTGCCGAGCTTACTTCGACAACGCCTACCAAGTGTCTACATTGGCTTCTATTTGCACATCCCCTTCCCTAGTAGCGAGTTCTACCGCTGCTTGAGCCGGCGGAAAGAGATTCTGGAGGGCGTGTTAGGTGCCAACATGATCGGTTTCCAGTCATACAGCTACTCGCGACACTTCTCGTCCTGTTGTACTAGGATACTGGGTTTCGATTCGTCTTCCACAGGAGTCGACGCCTATGGTGCTCATGTAGCGGTAGATGTGTTCCCCATTGGCATCAACGCAGTCTCGACGCAACGACAGGCTTTCGGCGACCCAGAGATCGATGAGAAACTCAAAGACATCCGTGAGATGTATGCTGGCAAGAAACTCATTGTCGGTCGTGACAGGCTAGATGCTGTCCGTGGAGTAGTCCAGAAGCTTCAGGCATTCCAGCTATTCCTCGAGAAATACCCTGAGTGGGTAGGCAAAGTAGTACTCATTCAGGTTACAAGTCCTAGCGGAGTGCATACGGACAGAAGCGATGGCGCACAGGAAAAGGTAGTCAACAAGATCTCGGACCTTGCGGCCAAGATTAACGGCACATACGGTACACTTGACTTCACTCCAGTCCGTCACTTCCCACAATATCTTTCCCGAGAAGAGTACTTTGCTCTGCTCCGACTTGCAGACATTGGCCTTATCACCAGCGTGCGAGACGGCATGAACACCACCAGCATGGAATACATCATTTGCCAAAAGGATAACCACGGCCCGCTCATTCTCTCGGAATTCTCTGGTACATCAAGTTCCCTCAGCGCCGCAAGTCACATCAACCCCTGGGACATGGGCGGAGTTGCCGATGCGATCAACGATGCTCTCAAGCAGAGTGACGAACATCGCGCCAATGTTCATGCTCAACTTTACAAGCATGTCGTACAGAACAATGTTCAGGCTTGGTCGAACAACTACCTGAAGCGTTTGATGACGAATCTTTCATCCTTTGATCAAGCGTTCGCTACACCGGCATTGGATCGGGCAAAGCTACTCTTCCAATACCGTGAAGCCAAGAAGCGGCTTTTCATGTTCGACTATGATGGTACCCTGACGCCCATTGTCAAGGACCCACAAGCGGCTATCCCATCTGATCGAGTCATCCGTACTCTCAAGACTCTGGCCGCAGACCCTGCCAATGCTGTTTGGATTATCAGCGGCAGAGATCAGGCTTTCCTGGATGAATGGATGGGTCACATCCCCGAGCTCGGTCTGAGTGCCGAGCATGGCAGCTTTATGCGACATCCACGCAGTCAGGAATGGCACAATCTGACCGAAACTACCGATATGAGCTGGCAACAGGAAGTCATTGATGTGTTCCAACACTATACAGAGAGAACTCAAGGTGAGCTTTCTACGTTCTTCGCCAAGAAGTTTAGCACTAACAGATGAACAGGTTCCTTTATCGAACGCAAGAAGATTGCTCTAACGTGGCACTACCGGAGAGCCGACCCCGAATACGGCGCATTCCAGGCGCGTGAGTGCCAGAAACACCTCGAGAGGACCGTTGCAAAGAAGCACGACGTCGAGGTTATGACAGGCAAAGCCAACCTTGAGGTTCGTCCGAAGTTTGTGAACAAGGGCGAGATTGCAAAGACACTTGTGCAGAACTACGGCGAAGGTAGCGGTAATGCGCCCGAGTTTGTTCTCTGCATGGGTGATGACTTTACAGACGAAGGTATGCATTGCACTTTGAGGTTTTCCGGCCATTCCGCTAATACGTATAGACATGTTCCGATCGCTGCGACAGTCCAAACTGCCAACGGATCACGTATTCTCGGTCACTGTTGGCGCCAGCTCGAAGCAAACGTTGGCGAGCTGGCATCTAGTCGAGCCTTCGGATGTCATTTCTGTGATCTCGTTGCTAAACGGATCAGCCGACGCAGGCAATGTTGGCGCGATTGCTGTTGTCGACGGAACGGTTCCTGAGTCTCGGGTGGTTGCATGAGGTCATAGGGCGAGGAGGCACTGACAAGCAATTTCAACTGTAATGGAGCACGGAGCATGGGGAGGCTATAGATCTACGAAATGCGGCATGGCGATCCCGGGGGTTTTCTAGCACTGGGTCTGGAAGAAGCAATCACATCCTATGTCATGATAGTCGTCCTCAGACTGCACCTGCGTGAAGGAACATCTCTGTGTCGCGATCGACGATGTCGATTGCTACCCGGTGGATAATTCTGCTGCATGGCGATTACCAATGCGCCCCTGGGACGAGCGTCTGCTGCCAAGGCGGTGGCGGTCGGCACGTCTGGGGCCTCGCCCAAGACCCCTGATTCCCACGTGAGAGCTGACTCGGGAGCCACGAAACCTTGGGATGCGAACAGTGGGAGCGTCGGGGGTTTTGAGCGTTTCGGAGAGATTTCCGCAGCACGCGAGAACTTGTAAGACGCCCAGGACACCAAGTGACAGCTCGCCGCACCTCGCAACAGCAATGTCTACGTCGGCAAGACAGGCACAGCACACGAAAGCGGCCCACGACTCACGATTCCGCAACACGGGCACGATGGCTTCTCTAGGCCTGGTATGTTTTGGCTTTCGGCTTTACTAGCCCACATTTATGCAACTTGGGGTTCGAGAACTGGCAGTGCATGAAACCTGGAACGCCTAGCAGTCGTCCCGCCCCAACAGCCTATCCGAGGGATGTTCCTCCTTCCTCTTGGAACTGCGTACCGTTGTCGTTGATCCGTCTTTTACCAGCCATTCCGTTCCTTTTTGACCACTCGTTATCCCTCCGCCCTGCGTCGACACTCGTTTACCAGCTATACTCCCACCCACTTATTTTGAGCGACAATCTTATATTAGTGAAGCGCATCGCTGAATAACACAAATCAACACCTGGTCTGACCTCAATCCGATACTGCATCTGCAACAGCGCAACAGGGAACTGGCTGGCGAGCACATTGCGACATTACAACCGTGCCATATCTACAATACGCCTCTCCTTGGTATTCCTTCTTCGACAAACACCATATCTCTCGGCGCGCGGATAACAAGGCACAACAAATTCCACACAATACACAATGGGTCTCATGGAGAAGCTGCAAGCTCGTATGTCTTACCTCGCTTCGCCCTATCTCCTCCCGGCCCTAATCCTTTACGCCTTGGGACACTTTACTAACAGCCGCCCACCTTAGGCCTCGAGCTGTACCGCCTCGAACAGCGTTACACACGCCGTGAGAAACGCACTACTTTTATCAGCGAAGCCCAATACGTCGACGGCGAATATGTCTATGCCTCATCGCCTTCTTCAGCAAACTCATCCACCACCACAAGTAGCAAGCGCTTCAGCAAGATGCCTGCTATACGGATAAAGGAGCTTGGCCGTATGGGCACAGGACGATCGTAAACATTCTCTCGGGTTCAGCTGCTCATTGCGCTCCTACATGGTCGACGATGATAGATGAATGTTTGCCCGCCCGGTCAGGCCGACAGAAACAACAGCATCACAGTCCGATTGAGGAAGAACGTGCGACGAAACAAACCTCATACAGTACTGGAGCACACCATGTACGCATGCCGTGAAGGAGTCGCACATGAATACATACGCCATGTGCAGAGACAGGAGACGACACGCCTCGCAACACCAGCGGGTGGAAGATGTAATAACGCAACGAAATTAACGCCAAAACAACTATCGACGAAGGACGGGAAGGCTAACAAAAAGTTCTTTGTACCACTTCATGTCGATATCTTCATTCTTTACAACACCTTTTCCTTTTCTCCATCTACCTTTTTTAGTCATGTTGCGCTATTAGAATACCCCCTTGTTCAGTTACCACTGAAACGCATCAATACAAGTTTATAGGCAAATCAGAACCCTGTATGCAACTTGAAGTGGAAGCATTTTTGCAATCGAGTCTCTTTCATTGCATGACAAAATAAAGTGCATACTCGACCCTGTCCTTATGAAGACTTGTCCAATCTTGCTTAGCTTCTTGGTTTTCCTCTCTAGTAGTCAGTACCGCGGACTTTGTAAGGCTGATAGGTAGAGTACCAGACGGCGGTAGAACGGTTGCCAAGAGTAACGTGCAGATGCGTAGGGCGTGGGAACCAGAATGCGTCCGAGGGGTAAATGCAAATATGGGCGCAAGGCGTGTGGGCGTAAGGCGCGTGCAGATTGGATGCGACTCTGTAGATAGGCAAGGCGTGCGTGCACTTGCTTCTGATGTACGCAGACTGTATCTGTTGATACAAGAGTATCCTGAGAGTAAGCCGACAGACTGTCATCAAGCATGATCCATCCATTTTTTCCTCGTCTACTTCCGCTTGATATTGTACTTACACTGGCTACTGGAAAGATGTTCAAGAAGTCGAACAAGAATACGCCTGCGACGACGATCGTCGAACCGCACGACCAACATCTGCCCGTTAGGTCGGGCTCTCAAGAGAAAAGTATTGAGCATCCCAAAGACAGCATGATCGAAGTAACATCGAGTCTACCACCCATGGATAGAGGAAAAGATGCTTGGCTTTTTCTAGCCGCAGCCTTCACTGTCGAAGTCCTAACAGTTGGTGAGCCCATCCCAGCACACAGCACCTTTTCATACTAATCCCGCAAAATACAGGCTTCTCTTTTTCCTACGGCCGTTTCCAAGAACACTACAGCACCACGCCTCCCTTCTCGGGCTCTGATAATATCGCAGTCATCGGCGTTTTGAATCAAGGCCTCATCCTCATCAGCATGCTTCCCATCGTTCAACTCGCTCGCCGGAAACCGCATTGGGCACGCTGGATGGCAACAGCAGGTCTCCTCGGATGTGTCGTCTCAAACATAGCAAGCTCCTTTTGCACCAGTATAACTCAGCTCATCGGCACCCAGGGCATACTCCTCGGCATCAGCGGAAGCGTCGCTTTCTGTCCTCTTCTCATCTTCGCAGACCAGTGGTTTGACAAGCGCAAGGGCCTGGCGTTTGGTATCATAGGCAGTGGAAGCGGATTCGGAGGTCTCCTCCTCCCTCTCCTTATCAACGCCTTGCTTACCAGAGTGGGATTCCAGACTACCATGCGTATCCTGGCTGGTATGATTTTCGGTCTTGGGATGCCACTGGCTTACTTTGTGAGACCCAGACTACCGCCAGCTGCCACGGATACAAAGAAGCCATTCTGGAACTGGAGGCTTCTCCACTCACGATCTTTTCTCCTTCATCAAATTGCTAATCTCGTTCAGGGTGCTGGCTACTATCTGCCTGGCATTTATCTACCTACCTTCACCCGCCACGTCTTTGGCGCTTCGGATTGGTTATCAACTCTCTCGCTTATGCTCTTAAATTTGTCTACTATGATAGGGCTCGTCATAATGGGCTATATGACTGATCGGTTAAACTCCCGGAAATGCATTGCCATGTCCGCTGTGGGTGCTACTCTCTCTGTCTTCCTTTTTTGGGGCTTGGCCGTACATGTTGCTGTCCTTTTCGTCTTCTGCATACTGTTCGGATTGTTCGGGGGTGGCTTTCCCGCGGCTTGGCCGGCTGTTATGAGAGAGACAGCTGAGAAGGCGGAGGCAAGGGGTCTCGGTCATGTAGATACTATGCTGATATTCTCTCTGTTTTGTGTTAGTAGAGGGATTGGAAACATCGTCTCCGGTCCTCTGAGCGAGGCGCTTGTTGATCAGATGCCTTGGGAAGGGGATGCAATTGGCGCTTACGGAAGCGGATATGGTGGACTTGTCGTCTTCTGCGGAATAAGCTCTCTCGTAAGTGGCATGAATGCGTTATGGTATCATCGTTTATAAGAGTTGGAGCATTGCAATGTACAAGGAAGTTGTTTGTACTGTAACCAAATCCATTTCCGTAACACAGAAGAGAACATAGATGTTCTCACATCTAGAACTATGTCACCTTCATGTGCTACGCGTACGAATGGCCGATGACAGACTAAGAGACTACAGCTTAGCAACCACGTATCTCTTCATAGCCGTCTGAGGCACTCGGCTACTTCCCAGTATTACAAACTATATCGTTTACTCCCACTAGACAGATTCAAAAGGGAAACATTGTGCGAAGTGATCCGCATCTAGTTAGTCATTGGATCGCTAGCATTGCGAGCATGAAAGCCTTGCAGCATGGGGGTCACGTAAGCAGGCGAACCGCACTCACAGGGCTCCCACATCACCGATCAATCAATGCAGAGAATAGATAAAA
>Ga0265797_10009844_pt1 | contig 12287 bp, 6 predicted proteins | sample P2T30metagenome_FD_192433 | JGI IMG/M metagenome (GOLD analysis project Ga0265797, IMG submission 192433) | Plant litter microbial communities from East Loma Ridge, Irvine, California - P2 T30 | ecosystem: Environmental > Terrestrial > Plant litter > Unclassified | place: USA: California... | reverse complement strand
GTCCTGCATATAGTCGCTGTCGACGCCGAACACGGTGGCGCTGCGCTGCTGGCCCTGGTTCAGCGCATAGGTCGAACCCAGGCTGCTGATCAGTTCATGGCGGCCATACACGCGGCTGCCGCCGGCGAAGCGGTAGTCGCCGCCCACGGCGACCATGCGGCGGCCGTTGTCATGGATGTCCTGCTCGCCTTCCAGGAACACGCCGGCTTGCGGCAGGCCCGGGATCTGGGTCGCCACCTTGGCGCGCAGGCTGGTGAGGTCTGGCTGGGCCAGCACCACGCTGTCGCCGGCCGATTCGATCGAACGGCGCACGCCCAGCTCGACCTGCACGCCATTGTCGAAGGTATAGCCGCCGAACAGCTGCACGCCGTTGCGCTGGGCATCGGTCTCGATGTCGGCCGTGTGCAGGGCTTCCAGGCCCAGGGTGGCGCGCTCGGTGACGCGGTAGCGCACGGTGGCGCCGCCTTCGGTGCGGCCCTTCGGCAGCGACGACGACGGATTGTCGAAGTTGGCGTCGGCGCGGCCGGCGAACAGGCGGCTTTCCAGTGCGCCGTCGTTGCGGGTGGCGTCGATGCGGGCGGCGCGGCCCTTGGTATCGAATTTTTCCATCTGCGCCGCTTCCACCGTGACCACGGTCTTGTCGTCCGGGGTGACGCTGGCGTTCACGCTCACCAGGCGGGTCGGGGCGGCCGGGTTGCGGTCTTCGACGGCGCTGCCGCCGACTTCGACGAGGTCGCCGAACTTGTACTGGGCGGCGATGCCGCCGACCCAGAAGCGCGGGTGGCCCTGGTCGACTTCATAGCTGATACGCAGGCTGATCGGGTTCAGGTCCGGGTCCAGGCTGGCCACCGGGGCGCGCAGCAGGATGCGGCCGGTCAGCGGGTCGATGTCGTAGTCGGCGTAGCGCGCCAGCATCCGGCGCGACAGCATCAGACCGGTCTGGTTGCGGTCGCGCACCACGATCTCGACGCGCTCGCTGTTGATGACCATCAGGCCGCCACCGGTGAGGAAGGGACCCGAGGTGCCGTTGGCGGCGATCTCTTCGACCATCTGGCGGGTGCTGTCGTAGCTGGCGAACGATTCAAACGTCAGGCCGCCAATCTCCGAATGGGTACGCAGGCCGGTCAGGTTGCGGTTGTAGGCGCCCAGGTTGCGCTGCGGGGTCACGCCTGGCGGCACGAAGTCGCCGTACATGATGTACGAGCGCTCGCGCTCGGCGCGCAGGTAGAGGCGGCTGGTCGACTGTGCCTCGAAACCGCGGCGCGCGTCGTCGCCGTAGGTCGGGTAGTAGGCCAGCGGGTCGATGTCGCGGAACAGTTTCGGTTCGGTTTCCTTGTCCGAATCGTAGGCCATGGTGACCAGGGTGTTGTCGCCCACCTGGCCCTTGGCGAACATGGCGGCGCGGGCGCCACCGGCCAGGCCGTCGTCCTTGCCCGCCAGGTGGCGCAGCTTGTCTTCGAAACCGTCGAAATCGCGCAGCGGGTTGGCGGTGTTGCCGCGCACCCGGTTCAGGCTGACGGCGCCTTCGACCACGCCGGCGGCGACCAGCGGACGCAGGTCGGGCACGAAGCGCAGCGCGCCCTTGGCTTGCAGCAGGCTGCTGGCGGCCAGCAGGCGCGCTTCGCCGGCTTGTTTCGGTGCGCGCAGCGAGAAGTCGGCATTGCCGCCTTCGACGAAGATCTGGTGGCCAGGCTCGCGCGGATCGAGGTCGGGGAAGTCCCATTCGCCGGCGCTGGCGTCCAGGGTGACCGGGGTACGTTCCACCACCGGCACGCCGTCCGCGTCTTCCAGGGCGACGTTGACCATCACCAGGCGCTGGCCGTCGGCCGGGGCGCTCTCGGTGTGCGGCTTGATGCGCAGGCGCGCCAGCTTGCCCGGCACCACGACGCCGATGCGCAGGCTGCCGCGGGCATTGCCGAAGCCATCCTTCTGGGTGACTTCGAGCACGTTGCGGCCCGGGCGCAGCGCCACGCCCACGTATTCGTAGACGTCGAGCTGGCGGTCGGCGACCGTGCTTTGCTGACCCACGTGGCTGTCGTCGACTTCGGCGCCATTGACGCTGAAGATGAACTGGTTGCCGGCGCCGCCCTTGATGCGCACCGTGGCCTGGCCATGGGCCAGGACCGCGCCGTCTTCCAGGCCGATGAAGGCCAGCTTGTTGTCCAGCTTGGCCAGGTCGAGTTCTTCGTTGTTGGCGGCGACAACAGTCTTTTCAGGGGCGGCCAGCACTGCGGCGGCCTGCAGTTCGGCGCGCAGTCGCTCGGCACGGGTATGGATGGCGGCGCGCAGCTCGTCGCCGCAGGCATCCAGGGCGAAATCGGCTCGTGCCAGTTCGCCGTCCTTGAGGTCGACGAAACGGCTGCCGGCGTCGCCCGCATTGCGGTTCGACAGGATGGCCAGCTGGCTGCCGGCCGGCAGGGTGGTGGCGTCGACCTTGGCCACGTGGGTGACCGGGGTCACGCCGGCGAAGCTGTAGCGGCCTTCGGCATCGGTCTGGGCGAAATTGCCGTCCTCGAGCCAGATACGCACGTCGGGCACGCCCGGCTCGTCCGCATCGCGCAGGCCGTTGGCGTTGCAGTCGGCGAACACGCTGCCCAGGATGTGGCCCTTGCTGCTGAAGATGCCGGCTTCAACCTTGACCTTGGCCGCGGCCACGGTGCTGGTAAACACCGGCGTGACGCTGGTGGCCTGGGCGCGGTTGATGCCGTCGCCCTGCAGCGCGCCGGCGCCGATCCGCACGCGGTAGCGCAGCACGCGGTTCGAGCGCGCCGCCAGGTCGCCGACGGCGATATCGAGGCGCGGGCCGCGGTTGGCGAAGGTGTCGTCGAACGGCGCGTTATCCAGGCGCATCGAGCCTGGCACATAGCTGAAGCCGGCCGGCAGGGTGTCGCTGACGATTACGCCGGTCATGGTGTCGTCCGAGGCGTTGAACACACGGATGGTGTAGTCCAGCACTTCGCCAACTTCAACCACGGCGCGCGCGGCGTTCTTTTGCAGGTACAGGGTGCCCTGGATCGGATCGAGCGGGACGTCGATGGTGACCACGCCGAGGGCGGCGCTGACGGTGAACTCGCCGCCATAGGAGCCGTACAGATTGGTTTCGCGGCTGGCCGGCAGCTTGCCTGGCTCGACCTTCGATGGGAAGCCGTAGTTGGTGGGCGGGATGACTTTCAGGCTGTACAGGCTGGGGGCGACCAGCGGGAAGTGGTACATGCCGTCGACGTCGGTGACGACCGTGCTCGGCACGCGGGTGGCGCCGTCGACGTCGAACACGACTGCCGGGCCGCCCGGGTTGCCGCCGTTGCCGGCGCCGGTGATGTCGATCAGGCTCACGGTGGCGCCCGGGATCGGCTCGTTGCTGACGCTGTCGTAGACGATGCCGATCGGGTCGACCAGGATGTCGGTCGAAATGGTGCCATTGCCGCAGCCGGCGATGCTGGCGGTAAGAGTGTCGTCGGGCATGACTTCGATCATGCCCTCGCCCATGTCGTTCTGGTGGTCGTCTGGATCGCTCGAGCGGTCCATCGCCATCGGGGTAATGCGGAACATGCCGCTGTCGGCCGCGGTTTCGCTGGCCATGAATGCCTGGCTGTCGGCGGTCTTCTTCGAGGTGATGGTGACGCTGATCTGTTCGGCCAGGGCCGGATCGGCATTGCAAGTCTCGGCCGAGATCTGGACGAACAGCTTGCCGTTGGCGCGGGTGGCGCGCGCCACCGTGGTGAAGGCGGCCGACGTGAAATAGGTGATGGTGTCGTTCTGCTGCGCGCGCACCGTGTTCGATGCGACCGTTCCGGTACCGCCGCCGGCCAGGGCGAAGCTGGCGCTGGCCTTGTTGACGACAGCGGCTCCCGCGTGGCTGCACAGCAGCAGGGTGGCGATCAGGCAGAAAAAGACGAAGTGTCGGAGCTGGGTGATCATGGCGCGCGGGAGTCGAGAGAGAATTCGGGAGCGGCGTCCCCGGGGACGCCGCGTTTGCTAGTGGAACGAAGGGCTTACGGGTTGATCTTGACGCCGAAGTCGAGCGTGTTCGACTTGCCCGGGTCCAGGTTGAAGCCGGTGGCCGAGACGGTGGTGACCAGGCCCGAAGTGACCGGCGCCAGGATCGAGCCGAGCAGGGTGTTGGCAGCGGCGCCGGCGTGGTAGGTCGTATTGGCCGGCACGTTATCGTTGATGACCACGGCGTTGATGGTGGTCAGGCCCTTGTTGGTGGCCACGATCTTGTAGCGGATGCAGGCGCCCGGCTTGGCGGTGATCGGATCCTTGGTGTACTCGCCTTCGACGGTGCCATTGCAGTCGTCGTCCAGGCCCTGGGTCTTGACCAGTTCGAGCAGCGAATCGCCCGCCACCACCGTCACGGCTTCGTGGATGCGGTCCGAGATCGCCGGATTGGTGGTCGACTGGGCGCGGAACCAGATGTCGGTGGTGCCCGGGGTCGCGCCCGCGGCCGGGGTGACTTCGGCGGTGACCTTGACATTGGCGCCGGCGGCGACGGTGGCGTTGGTGATCACCTGGCCGCTGGCGTCCTTGAACACGACGGTCCAGCCGGCCGGCAGTGGGGAGCCGCCGAAGTTGACGTCGGTGCTGGCCGCCAGCGCGAAGGTTTCCTGGCTGCCGCCGCCGTTGTTCAGGTAGATGACGAACGAGGTCATGGTACCGGCGGTGGTGAGCTTGGTTTCCTGCGCCGCCTGTTCCGGGCCCAGGCCATGGCCTGGCGCGGTCGGGCCGAAGCTGCCGGCGGTCAGGTCGATCGCGGCGCCGGCGCCGACAGTAGCGATGTCGGTGCTGGTGGCATTCACGCTGCCGTTGAAGCCGCTGGTGGCTTTCACGGTCAGGGTATTGGTGCTGCCGGTAGCGCCGGCAGCCACGGTGGCGACAGCCACGAAGCGGTAGGTGGCGCCGGCGGCCAGTTGCGGGGTGACCGTGATCGGGGTGGCGTTGTCGGCTGCGCCGTCGCCGTTCTCGTCCAGGAAGAATTCGATGCCGCTCAGGGTCATGGCGCCGGTGTTGGTCTGGCTCAGGGCGAAGGTGTCGGGGCCGTTACCGGTATTGGTCACGCTGTGGGCGAACACGACCTTGGTGCCGACGGCGCCGCTCTTGGCGCTGCCGTTGTTGATGGTCAGACTGGCCACTTGCTGCACGGTGGTGGTCACGATGTTCGACTGCACGGTCTTGGTGCCGGTCGAATCGTTATAGGTGGCGCTGGCCTGGTTGGTGATCAGGGTGCCTGCGGCGGTCGGACCGGCGGCGTTGGCATTGGCGGCTGCCAGCAGGGTGGCGGCGGCGACGAGCGTGAGACGGGTTTTCATGGCGTTATTCCTTCTTGTGAGACGGGAAATGAATCAGGTTTGAACTGGAAATGAACAGGTTAGAGAGCGACTGGTATTGCTAAAATAACAACTAATCATGTGGAGCTTGGGCCTTGGCGTTGAAATCGCTTATTTACTTGCCAACGCGGGAGCGGTTCCGACCGAAATCACCTTGACGCGCGAGGAGACGGTGACGGCCTGGCCGGGGGCGAGATCACCCAGGTTCCAGCGCAGGAAGCGGTATTCGGAGGCCGGCACCCGCTCGACCACGCGCAGGCCCTTGCGCACGACTTCACGGGTCAGGGGCAGCGGGGCGAAGGTCTTGCCGTCGAGGCTGGCCTGGACCGCCTTCGGCGCCGCGCTGCCGGCCAGGTAGCTCATCGAGCCGGCCGGGATCGGCAGGGTGGCCGCCACGGCCTGGGCAGGGGACTTGCCCTGGTTGCGGTAGGTGATCTGGTACTCGATGGTGTCGCCGACTTCGGCTTCGAGGGCCGGCACCAGCTTCTCGCCGCCCTGGCCGGCGCTGACCTGGAAGGCCTGCAGGCGCACATCGACAGCTTGGGTATCGGCAGCGAATACTTTGGTGCCGGCGAGCACGATGGTCCAGAACAGCAGGATATTCAGGATACGAATGGTCATGGAATTCCTTTCAGTGGTGCGGTGGGAGAGTGGCGTCATCATGGCTTCGGGATTTGCTGGTTTGTCGATGAGTTGGATTCTATCGACTTTACTGAATTTCTCAAGAAAAATATTTCATATTTGCTGTTTTGGTTGTTGTGGAGGAACATCATGACCGCCTGGATTGCGATTTTCCCTATGATGAACAGCATTTCGCCAACATGGAAAAGTGGTATTGTTGTTAATGGACAACAACCAACGAAGAAATTCTCGCTTGCTGACTTTGCTGGATTTACTGTTTATGCGAATTGGCGCATGATGGCTTCATGCAGCATGTCGCGCCGCCCCCAGGCGTCGCCCCACCTACTAACTATTGGATATATGGAAACGATCTACCTGGAATCGCCCGATGCGCTGCAAGACCTGCGCGCCATCTACTCGGCGCTCGACAGCGCCCAGGCCATCATCGAGTTCGACCTGAATGGCAACATCCTGCGCGCCAACGACAACTTCCTGAACGTCACCGGCTACAGCGATGACGAGCTGACGGGTCGTCATCATTCGATGTTCTGCGAGCGCGAGCTGATCGATTCGCCGGCCTATGCCCGCTTCTGGCAAGACCTGGGCGCCGGCAAGACCGACCGCGCCGAATACAAGCGCCTGGCCAAGGGCGGGCGTGAGTTCTGGATCAATGCTTCCTACAACCCGGTGCGCGACGCCACTGGCCGGGTGTGCAAGATCATCAAGTTCGCCACCGACGTCACGGCCGAAAAGCTGCGCTCGGCCGAGACCAGCGGCCTGGTGGCCGCGATCGCCAAGGCCCAGGCCGTGGTCGAGTTCGACATGAACGGCATGCTGCTCGACGCCAACGCCAATTTCCTCGACCTGCTCGACTACGCGCTGGAAGACGTGCGTGGCGAACACCACCGCGTGTTCTGCGACGACGAATACGCCGCCAGCGCGGCCTATCGCCGCTTCTGGGGCAAGCTCAACCGCGGCGAATTCGACGCCGGCCGTTACAAGCGCCATGGCAATAACGGCAAGACGGTGTGGATCCAGGCTACCTACAATCCGATCTTCGATGCCGACGGCAAGCCGGTGAAGGTCGTGAAATTCGCGACCGATATCACCGAACAGGTGCTGCTGGAGCAGGCCGCGGTCGAACGCGCCGAATCCGAGCGCCTGAAGGTCGACACCCTGCTCGAGCAGGTGGCACGTGCCTCGCGCGGCGACCTGACCGGTTCGATCGACACCAGCGGCGACGAACCGCTCGACCAGCTGGCGCGCGGCGTCATGAAGATGATCGGCGACCTGCGCGCCGTGATCGGTGACGCCGTCTCCGCCGCCGGCAAGCTCAACGACTCCTCGCGCGCCATCGCCGACCGTTCCAATACGGTGGCCGCCAGCGCCCAGGCGCTGGGCGCCACGGTCGAGCAGATGAACGCCTCGGTCGACGGCCTGACCGCCTCGATCAACACCATCGCGCGCAGCACGCAAGAAGCCAATGCCCTGGCCCAGAACACGCGTGATGAGGCGGAAATTGGCGCCAAGGCGATCGCCCGTTCGATCGAGGCGATGGCCATGATCAACCAGTCGTCGGAAGACATTGGCGAAATCGTGAAGGTGATCGGCGAGATCGCCGGCCAGACCAATATGCTGGCCTTCAATGCCGCGATCGAGGCCGCCAGGGCCGGCGAGCACGGCCTGGGCTTCTCGGTAGTGGCCGACGAGGTGAGAAAGCTGGCCGAGCGTTCGTCGCAGGCGACCAAGGAAATCTCGAAGCTGATCAACGAATCGGTGCGCCGCGTGGCCCAGGGCAGCGAGATCTCGCGCCAGGCCAGCGAAGCGTTTGATCGCATCACCACGGGTGTCGGCAAGACCTCGCTGGCGATCGCCGAGATTTCGGGCAGCGCCAGCGAGCAGTCGCTCACGGCCAAGGAAGTCAGTGCCGCGATTCTCTACATCGCCCAGGAGACCGAGCGTTCGGCCGGCTCCTGCGACAGCATCGCGCGTTCGACCGAGGGCCTGAACGAGCATGCCGGGCACCTGAACAGCACCGTGGCCCGCTTCGTGGTGTAAGGACCGGCCATGGAACTCTCAGACGACAAGCTGCAGGCGGTGATCGCGCTGGTGCGCAAGCACACCGGCATCGCCATGGGCCAGCACAAGCGCGTGCTGCTGCAGGGGCGCCTGCAGCCGCGCCTGCGCGCACTGGGGCTCGACAACTACGGCGCCTATATCGAACGCCTGGAACAGGACCGGTCCGAGGTCGCGTCCTTCATCAATTCGGTGACCACCAACGACACCGCCTTCTTCCGCACCCCGGCGGTGTGGCGCTGGCTGGAGCGCGAGTTCCTGCCCGAGTGGGCTGCGCGCGCCGAATCGGCGCCGCTGCGCATCTGGTCGGCCGCCGCCGCCACTGGCGAGGAAGCGTATTCGCTGGCCATGACCTGCCTCGAGGCGCGCCGCAATTTTCCCGGCCTGCGCTTCGAGATCCTGGCCACCGATATCTCGACCGACGCCCTCGATACGGCGCGCGCGGCCGTGTATCGCGGGCGCAGCGTGGAGCGCTTCGAGCGCGACCATCCTGAACTGTTCGCCAAATACCTGCGTCCGGTGGGTGACGCCTGGCGCGTGGCCAGCGAAGTGGCGCAGTACGTCGAATTCGGCGAGCACAATCTGCTGCAACGTCCGCCGCGCGCGGCCGGCTTCGACCTGGTCCTGCTGCGCAATGTGCTGATCTATTTCGACACCGAGGCCCAGCAAAAGGTGCTGGCCGGCGCCCGTGCGGCGATGCGCCGCGACGCCCGCCTGGTGCTGGGCGAGCAGGAATCCATTACCCGCCTGGACACCGACTTCGTGTTCGAGCAGGCCCATGTCTACCGTATCGGGGATTGATACCATCATGAACATGCACAGCCAAAATACCATGTCCCATGTGCTGACCGGCCAGATGCAGGTCGGCCAGGGCGAGCAGGTCCTGACCGCGCTGCTCGGTTCCTGCGTCGGGATCGGCATGATCTGGCGTCAACAGCGCCGCTGCGGCCTGGCGCACTGCTTCCTGCCCGAGGGTGTCGAGAGCGGCGAAGACTCGGCGCGCTACGTCAGCGCGGCCATCCCGCGCCTGCTGGCGCGGCTGGGCGTGCGGCGCGAGCAGTACGACGAAGTGGACGTGGTGATCGCCGGCGGCGCGCGCATGCTCAATCTGCGTACCCACGATGGCGCGGTCGGCACCCGCAATATCGCGGCGGCGCGTTCGCAGATTTCGCTGCGCGGCCTGCAGGTGACGTTCCAGGACGTGGGCGGCTCGCAGGGCCGGCGCCTGTCGATCGACTGCGACCGCCAGACCTTCAGCGTGGTGCGCATCGAAGCGGCCCGTCAAGCCCAGGCGGTGATGGCATGAACGCCTTGTCCCTGACCGATGTCGGGGCCGCCGTGGCCACCATCGAGGCGCAGCAGGCTGCCGCCGCGCGCGTGCTGCGCGAGGCGGCCGGCATGGAGATCGTCGGCACCTTCTTTTTGGGCGGCCAGGAGTTCGCGCTGCCGGCCGAGCATGTGCGCGAGGTGGTCGGCATGCCGGCGCGGATTACCCCGATTCCGCTGTCGCCCGCCTGCCTGGAGGGCATCTTCACCCTGCGTGGGGCGGCGATTCCACTGCTGAACCTGGGCTGCATCTTCGATCCGGCAGCGCCTGCGGCGTCAAGCGAGCAGCGGGTCGCGATCGTCGATGTCGACGATATCCAGGTCGGCCTGGTGTTCGACGCCACCGGCGAGGTACTGCGCGTACGGCCAGAGCAGCGTGCCGGCCTGCGCTGGCCGGATGGCCAGGGCCAGCAAGCCGGCGTGGTGCTGGGCGCGATCACGCTCGACGACGGCGCGCGCATCGTGCAGATGCTGGACGCCGCGCGCCTGGTGCGCATCGATAACGTGCCGCAGGTGCGGGCTCACGCCAGCGTGGCGCGCGAAGCCTGGCGCATGCGCTTCCTGCGCCAGGCGCAAGGCCGCAAGTGCATCTCGTTTACGGTCGGCGGCCTGCGCTTCGCGCTGGCGATGGAGGCGATCCAGGAAATCATGCGCGTGCCCGAGCTGCAGCCTTCGGTGATGCTGGGCCGCCTGTGCCAGGGCTGGCTCAACCTGCGCGGCGCGCCGGTCGGGGTGGTCGACTTCGGCGCGCTGCTGCAATGCGCGCCGGGCCCTGGTGACGCGGATGACCGGCGGGTGCTGGTGGTGCGCATCGGCCAGGAACAACTGGGCCTGCTGGTCGATGCGGTGGACGACATCCGTCCCTATTTCGACACCGACATCCTGCCGATCCCGATGCTGGGCACGGCGCGCGGCGCCATGTACCGCGGCTGCCTGCCGAACGCGGAACTGGGCGACAGCCTGTTCCTGGCGCACGAGGCACTGTTCTCGGACAGTGAAGTGAGCGAGATCTGCGCCGGCCACCGCCGCCTGTACGCCGACCAGGTCAACGCCGCGCGCGCGGCCGAGAAGAAGGTGGGCGCGCGCCGGGTCTACCTGGCGTTTTCGCTGGGCGACGATTGCGGCTGGGCCGCCGACATCGGCCAGGTGCGCGAGATCGTCGGCTTCGACGGCGCGGTCACCCGTCCGCCCGGCATGCCGGCCTGCGTGCACGGCATGATGCAGGTGCGCCAGCAGATGGTGTGCGTGGTCGACCTGCGCATCCTGTACGGCATGGCGCCGCTGGCGGACCGCTCGGCTTGCAAGGTGCTGGTGCTGGAACACGAGGGCGAGCGTTTCGGCCTGGTGGTGGACCGGGTCGACACCATCCTGTCGCTGCCCGACAGCCAGCGCCGTCCGTCGCCGCAGATGCTGCGCGTAAACGGGCCGGACGATATGCGGCGCGACGCCGTCGAAGTGCTCGAAGTGCCGGGCGAGGGCGGGCGCGAGGATGTGCTGACCTTGCTGGACAAGGAGCGTTTCCTGGCGACCCTCAAGCAGCAATTGGGCGGCATGTAGTGTCGGCATGGACGGGTCTCCCGTCCACCCGTTCAACTCACGCCAACTTGTCCAGCAGCGCCTGCAGCTGCTGTGCAGTATACGGCTTGGGCAGCAGCGCATCGGCCGCATCGGATTGGTGACTGGCCCCGCTCATGAAGGCAATCCGCGTACGTGGCGACCTGCTCCTGATCGTGCGCGCCAGCTCTTCGCCGCCCATTCCCGGCAGCTGCAGATCGGTCAGCACGATGTCCGGCTGGCGCTCGAGCAGCGCCAGCGCCGCCTCGGCGCTGGCCGCCTCCCATACCTCGTAGCCCATGAAGCGCATCAGTTCCGCCGTATTCTCGCGGATGTCGTCGTCGTCTTCCACCAGCAGTACACGCGCCTTCGAGGCCGCGGATGCGGCGGCATCCGCGGCCGGCTGCAGGGCCGCATTCTTCTGCCCCTGGTTGGCCAGCACGTGGCGGATCTTGCGTGCCAGCGCGTCGCGCGTATAGGGTTTGCCGAGCAGTTCCACGCCTGGATCGAGGCGCCCGCCGTGCACGATCGCGTTCTCGGTATAGCCCGAAGTGAACAGCACCGCGACGTTCGGCAGGCGCTCGCGTGCTTTCTTCGCCAGTTCCGGGCTGCGCAGCGGCCCCGGCATCACGACGTCGGTGAACAGCAGGTCGATGTGGACCCCGCTGTCGACCACGGTCAAGGCCGAGGCGGCGTCGCCCGCGCGCAGCACCCGGTAGCCAAGGTCGGTGAGCATGTCGACCACCGTCAGGCGCACCTGTTCGTCGTCCTCGACCACCAGCACGGTCTCGTGGCCGCCGGTGGCCGGCTGCGCCAGCGGTTCGCCGGCCAGGTCTTCTTGCCGCAAGGAGCGCGGCAGGTAGATCTTGACCGTGCTGCCTTCGCCGACCTCGCTGTAGATCTTGACGTGGCCGCCCGACTGCTTGACCAGGCCATACACCATCGACAGGCCCAGGCCGGTGCCCTTGCCCTCGGGCTTGGTGGAGAAGAAGGGCTCGAAGGCCTGGTCGATGACGTCCTGCGGCATGCCGCCGCCGGTGTCGGACACGGCCAGCAGCACATACTGGCCGGGGGCGACTTCAGGGTGGGCGGCGCAGTAGCCGGCGTCGAGCGCGGCGTTGGCCACCTCGATGGTGAGGCGGCCGGCGCCGTCCATGGCGTCGCGCGCATTGATCGCCAGGTTCAGGATCGCGTTCTCGAGCTGGGCCGGGTCGACCTCGGTAGTCCACAGGCCGCCCGAGATCACCATCTCGACGTCGATCTCCTCACCCAGCGCGCGCCGCATCATGTCTTCCATGCTGCCCAGCAGGCGGCCGATCTTGACCGCCTTCGGTTCGAGCGGCTGGCGCCGTGCGAACGACAGCAGCGAGCTGGCCAGCTTGGCGC
>Ga0265797_10009841_pt1 | contig 12292 bp, 7 predicted proteins | sample P2T30metagenome_FD_192433 | JGI IMG/M metagenome (GOLD analysis project Ga0265797, IMG submission 192433) | Plant litter microbial communities from East Loma Ridge, Irvine, California - P2 T30 | ecosystem: Environmental > Terrestrial > Plant litter > Unclassified | place: USA: California... | reverse complement strand
CCGCCTTCCTGGTGCTGCTCGTCGTCAACTGAGGGTGAGGACGTCGGCACCGCGCTCGGTGACGACGAGGGTGTGCTCGAACTGGGCCGTGAGGGACTTGTCACGGGTCGTGACCGTCCACCCGTCTGCCCAGATGTCCGCCTCGACGCCGCCGAGGGTCAACATGGGCTCGATGGTGAAGACCATCCCGGGCACCATGACGTCGTCGAACTGGGGGGCGTCGTAGTGGGGGATGACGAGGCCGGAGTGGAACGCGCGGCCCACGCCGTGGCCGGTGTAGTCGCGCACGACGCCGTAGCCGAAGCGCGCGGCGTACGACTGGATCGCGCGGCCGATGACGTTGACCTCGCGGCCGGGCGCGACCGCCTTGATGCCCCGTCGCAGGGCCTCGCGCGTCCGGTCGACGAGGTCGATCGTCGCCTGGGCCGCCTCGCCCACCACCACGGTGCGGTTGAGGTCGCCGTGCACCCCGTGCTTGAACGCCGTCACGTCGATGTTGACGAGGTCGCCCTCGACGAGGACGGTGTCGTCCGGGATGCCGTGGCAGATGACCTCGTTGACCGAGGTGCAGACCGACTTCGGGAAGCCGCGGTACCCGAGGGTCGACGGGTAGGCCTCGTGCGCCACGAGGAACTCGTGCGCCACGCGGTCGAGCTCGTCGGTCGTCACGCCCGGGCGGATCGCGGCCTCGACGGCGTCGATCGCCTGCGAGGCGATGCGTCCGCTCTCGCGGATCAGCTCGACCGTGGCGCTGTCGTGGACGTCGCCGCCGGAGTAGGGCGCCGGCGCCGCCTTGCCGACGTACTCGGGTCGGGCGATGGACGAGGGGACCGGGCGGAGTGCGGACACCCGGCCCGGGGTCAGTGATCCGTCAGGGTCCCGGGGCATGCCGTCCAGCTTAGGGGGAGGGCGGCCTCGCCGGGCCACGCGGCGGTCGCCGGGCAGGCGGGGCTAGCCTGCTCGCATGACTGCTGAGTTCTGGTTCAACACCCGCACGCACGAGGTCGAGGAGGGCAAGGTCTCGCCCGCGGTCGACCGTGCCGGCCCGTACGCCACGCGCGAGGAGGCCGCCGACGCGATCCGGATCATCCAGGAGCGCAACGCCCGCCTCGACGCCGAGGACGCCGCCGACGACTGACGTCCACTAGCCTCGGTGCTGAGCAGAAAGGCTGTCGATGGACAAGCAGAGGGACTTCGTCCTCCGGACGATCGAAGAGCGCGGCATCAAGTTCATCCGGCTCTGGTTCACCGACGTGATCGGCACCCTGAAGTCGGTCGCCATCGCGCCCGCCGAGGTCGAGGGCGCCTTCGCCGAGGGCATCGGCTTCGACGGCTCGGCCATCGAGGGCCTGACCCGGTCGTACGAGGCCGACGTGCTCGCGCAGCCCGATCCGACGACCTTCCAGATCCTCCCGTGGCGCGGCGAGATCGACCCCACCGCCCGCATGTTCTGCGACATCACGACGCCGGACGGCCAGCCCGCCGTCGCCGACCCGCGCAACGTGCTCAAGCGGACGCTGGCCCGGGCCGGCGAACGCGGCTTCACCTTCTACACGCACCCCGAGGTCGAGTTCTACCTGCTCAAGGACGCCCAGGGCGGCCCCGACGGCCCGCAGCCCGTCGACTCGGCGGGCTACTTCGACAACGTGCCCGGCGGCACGGCGCACGACTTCCGTCGCCGGTCCGTGCGCATGCTCGAGGACCTGGGCATCTCGGTCGAGTTCAGCCACCACGAGGCCGGCCCCGGCCAGAACGAGATCGACCTGCGCTACGCCGACGCGCTGACGACCGCGGACAACATCATGACGTTCCGCACGGTCATCAAGGAGGTCGCGATCGAGCAGGGCGTGTACGCCACGTTCATGCCCAAGCCCTTCAGCCAGCACCCCGGCTCCGGCATGCACACCCACATGTCGCTCTTCGAGGGCGACGGCAACGCCTTCTACGAGGCGGGCGCCGAGTACCAGCTCTCGCGGATCGGCCGCCAGTTCATCGCCGGGCTGCTGCGCCACGCGCCCGAGATCACGGCGGTCACGAACCAGTTCGTCAACAGCTACAAGCGCCTCTGGGGCGGGGACGAGGCCCCCAGCTTCGTCACCTGGGGCCACAACAACCGGTCGGCCCTCGTGCGCGTGCCGCTCTACAAGCCGAACAAGGGCAACTCGAGCCGCGTCGAGTACCGCGCGATCGACTCCGCCGCGAACCCGTACCTGGCGTTCTCGCTGATGCTGGCCGCCGGCCTCAAGGGCATCGAGGAGGGCTACGAGCTCCCCGCCGAGGCCGAGGACAACGTCTGGGGCATGAGCGACGCCGAGCGTCGCGCCCTCGGCTACAAGCAGCTGCCCGCGAGCCTCGACCACGCCCTCTCGATCATGGAGGACAGCGAGCTCGTCGCCGAGACCCTGGGCGAGCAGGTCTTCAACTACGTGCTGCTCAACAAGCGCCAGGAGTGGAAGTCCTACCGCGCCCAGGTCACGCCGTTCGAGCTGCGCTCCAACCTCGAGATCCTCTAGCAGCCGGCACCGTCATGCCCCGAGCCGCGACAGCGCTGTCCGACCTGGCGCGGCTCGGGTTCTCCGAGCTGGGCACGGCGCGGGACCGGCTCGACCGTCTCGTCGAGGCGACCCCGTCCCTCGCGTCGGCCGTCGCCTCCTTCGCTCGCAGCCCCGACCCCGACGAGGCGCTGCTGCACCTCGAACGGCTCGTCGAGCGGTCGCCGGAGGGCGTGGCGTCGCTGCTCGAGCACGGCGCCGGCGAACGGCTGCTGCGGCTGCTGGGGTCGTCGTCCGGGCTGGCCGAGTTCCTCGTGCGGCGTCCGGCCGAGCTGGGGCTGCTCGCCGAGCCAGCGCCCGCGCCCCTGTCCGGGCAGGAGTACGTCGACGACCTGACGGCCGACGTGGCCGGTCTCGTGGACGAGCAGGCGCGGGTCGCGCTCCGTGTGGGCTACCGCCGTCACCTGCTCCGCATCGCCTCCTGGGACCTCGCCCGCCCCGACCCCGTCGAGGCGCTGCCCGTCGTCGCCGCTGCCCTCGCCGACCTCGCGGGCGCCGCCCTGCACGCCGCGCTCGACGTGGCCCGGCGCGAGGTGCCGTTCCCCGCCGACGACGTGGCCCGCACCCGGCTCGCCGTCATCGGCATGGGCAAGGCCGGTGCGCGCGAGCTCAACTACCTCAGCGACGTCGACGTGGTCTGGGTCGCCGAGGGCGCCGACGACCTCGAGAACGGGCGCGCCGTCGAGATCGGCACCCGCCTCGCCGTGCACACGGTCCGCACGATCACCGACCTCGCCACGGAGCCCGAGCTCTGGGAGGTCGACTCGGCCCTGCGGCCCGAGGGCAAGGACGGCGCCCTGGTGCGCACCCTCGAGTCCCACGTCGCCTACTACGAGCGCTGGGCGAAGGGGTGGGAGTTCCAGGCCCTGCTCAAGGCGCGCCCGCTGGCGGGCGACGCCGACCTCGGAGAGCGCTACGTCGAGCGCATCGCGCCGTTCGTCTGGTCGGCGGCGCAGCGCGAGGCCTTCGTCGAGTCGGTGCAGGCCATGCGCGAGCGGGTCACCGCCCTCCTGCCCGCCGACGAGGTCGACCGGCAGCTCAAGCTCGGGCCCGGCGGGCTCCGCGACGTCGAGTTCACCATCCAGCTGCTCCAGCTCGTGCACGGCCAGGCCGACGACGGCGTCCGGCAGCGGAGCACGCTCGACGCCCTGGCGGCGCTCGCCCGGCGCGGCTACGTCGGCCGCGTCGAAGCGGCGGAGTTCGACCGCGACTACCGCGTGCTGCGCGTGCTCGAGCACCGCGTCCAGCTGACCCGTCTGCGCCGCACCCACCTCATGCCGACCGACGAGAACGCGCTGCGCGTGCTGGCCCGCTCGACCGGGCTGGCGACGTCGGGGGGCGGCCTCGTCGAGACCTGGCACGCGGTCAAGCGCCGTGTCCGCACCCTGCACGAGCGGCTCTTCTACCGGCCCCTGCTCTCCGCCGTCGCCGCCCGGCCCGAGGAGGACCTGGCGCTCAGCAGCGACCAGGCCGCCGCCCGGCTCGCCGCCATCGGCTTCGCCGACCCCCGCGGCGCGCTCGGCCACATCGCCGCGCTCACCGGGGGAGTCTCCCGCCGCGCGAGCATCCAGCGGCACCTGCTGCCCGCCATGCTGCAGTGGTTCGCCGACGGCACCGACCCCGACCTGGGGCTGCTCGCGTTCCGCCGCCTGAGCGACGGCCTGGGCGAGTCGTACTGGTTCCTCCGCATGCTCCGGGACTCGTCGGGGGCCGCCCACCGGCTCACGTCCGTGCTGTCGTCGTCGACGTTCGTCGCCGACCTGCTCGACCGGACGCCGGAGGCGGCGGCCTGGTTCGAGTCCGACGCCGAGCTGCAGCCGAGGACGCTGTCCAGCCTGCTCGACGAGACGCGCGCGACGGTGGGCAGGCACGAGTCGAAGGAGGGGGCGGCCGGCGTGCTGAGGCAGGCGCGCCGACGCGAGATCCTCCGGCTGGCCATCGCGGGCATCCTCGGGCTCGTCTCCATCGACCAGCTCGCCCGGGGCCTCACCGACGTCACGACGGCGGCCATCACGGGCGCGCTCGCCCTGGCCCGGAGGGACGTGCCGGACGTCGAGATGGCGGTGGTGGCAATGGGACGCTACGGGGGACGCGAGCTGGGCTTCGGGTCCGACGCCGACGTCCTCTTCGTGCACCGCGGCGTCGAGGGCGACGACACCGCGCAGCGACGAGCGGCCGGCGTGGTGGCCGAGATGGGCCGGCTCACGTCGGACGCCCTGGTGCCCCTCGACCTCGACACCGGCCTGCGCCCCGAGGGCGGCAATGGGCCGGTCACGAGGTCGCTCGCGTCGTACCGCGCCTACTACGCGCGGTGGTCGCTCACGTGGGAGGCGCAGTCGCTGCTGCGCGCACGGGTCGTCGCCGGCGACGAGGCGCTCGGCGCCGACTTCACGACCCTCGCGGACGAGGTCCGCTACCCGACCGCGTTGTCGGAGCAGGAGGTGCGCGAGGTCAAGCGCATCAAGGCCCGCGTCGAGGCGGAGCGGCTCCCGAAGGGCGCCGAGCCGTCGCGGCACCTGAAGCTGGGCCGCGGGTCGCTCAGCGACGTGGAGTGGTTCGTCCAGCTCCTCCAGCTCCAGCAAGCGCACCGGGTCCCCGGCCTCCGGACGACCTCGACCCTCGACGCCCTGGCGGCCGCGACGACCGCCGGGCTCGTCGACCCCGACGACGCGACCAAGCTGCACGACGCCTGGTTGATGGCCTCGCGTGCCCGCTCCGCCGTGGTCCTGTGGACGTCGCGCACGTCGGACGTCCTCCCGAGTGACCGACGCCAGCTGGAGGGCGTGGCGCGGCTGATGGAGTACCCGCCCGGCTCGGCCACCCGGCTCGAGGAGGACTACCTCGCCGTCACCCGCCGGGCCCGGGCCGTCTTCGAGCGGGGCTTCTACGGTCTCGACGAGGCGCCCGAGCCCACCGCCTGACCCCGCGTCCCAGGGCGCGATCGGGGCCTCGCCGCGCGCGACACGCCCGGGACGACATCACCCGGCGGGTGATGCCCGAATCGGTCACGGGTGATTTTTTCGTACCCCGAATAAGAGGCATGTACCCCGGGGTGCGTGACGGGCGTGTTTCGGCGCCGTGACCACCAGGTGGTCGTCGGGTCGGTGGCCGGTCGCAGGGCGAGCGCCTGCGGGTCGGGGCACGTGCTCCTTCCCGGGCGCAGTACTCACGGTGTGACCGGCATATTCCTCGGGCAGTAGCCGGGGTCCGCGTCCAGAGGCTGACGACCCTCCGGGACCGGTCGGACCGCCGTCGCCGCGCCTCCTCGGTCTGTCGGCATTTCGTGCGACACCGAACGGAGGACACCCGTGTACCCCTCGACGAGCTCGCCTGCCCCCGTCCGGGTGACCCGTTGTGAGCGACCTCCAGATCGCCTCAAGATTGCACCGACCCGACAGACCCCCTTTCCTCGACGACGCGGAATCTTCCCTTTCCCACCCCCGTGAGGCGGCCCTCGTGTTGACTTTCATCCTCCAGATCCGATCGATGGCAGGCGGCCACGCCGAGCTGTACCTGTTCGCGGTCTACTCGGCGTTCATCTGGATCCTCTGGATCATCAAGGTGCTGCTGTCGCGCCGCTACCGTCCCTTCACGGGCGAGTTCACCGGCTCGACGAGCGTGGTCGTCCCGGTGGTCGACGAGCCCCTCGACCTGTTCCGCGACGTCATCGGCCGCATGGTCGAACAGCGGCCGGGCGAGATCATCGTGGTCATCAACGGTGCGCCGAACCCCGAGCTCGCCGCGGTCTGCGAGGAGTACGCGCCGCTCGTGCGCTGGGTGCACACCCCCATCCCGGGCAAGCGCAACGCGGTCATGATCGGCACCGAGCTCAGCCGGGGCGACATCACCGTGCTCGTCGACTCGGACACCGTCTGGACGCCCGGCACGCTCTCCGAGCTGGTCCGTCCCTTCGCCCACGAGAACGTCGGCGGCGTGACGACCCGCCAGCGCATCCTCGAGCCGGAGCGCAGCTGGATCACGCGCTGGGCGGACTGGCTCGAGAACTCGCGGGCGCTGTACTCGATGCCCGCCCAGAGCGTCCTGGGCCAGATCGGCTGCCTGCCGGGCCGGACCATCGCGTTCCGGCGCGACATCCTCGTCCGGGTCATGGACCGCTTCATGACGGAGAAGTTCATGGGGGTGTTCCTCGAGGTCAGCGACGACCGCACCCTGACGAACCTCACGCTGAAGGAGGGCTACCGCACCGTGTACCAGCACACCAGCCTGGTCTACACGGACGCCCCGTTGCAGGTGAAGAAGCTCTTCAAGCAGCAGCTCCGCTGGGCTCGCGGCAGCCAGTACAACACCTTCCGCATGATGCCGTGGATGCTCGGGCACGCCCCCCTGCTCGCGTTCTTCTTCGCGATGGACATCATCCTGCCGTTCCTGCTCATGGGCGTGATCGGCGGCTGGATCTACCGGGGCATCACGGGTCAGGGGATCAACCTCTACCGCGGGATCCTGGCCGAGTACGGCGTCTCGACCGGGATGGTCAGCATCGTGGTGCTCATGGTGCTGTCGTCCGTGCTGAGCATGGCCATCCGTCAGATGCGCCACCTCGCCGAGAAGCCCTCCGACTTCTTCCGGCTGCCCGTCTTCATCATCGTGTCGACGTTCTTCCTCATGCCCATCCGCGTCATCGGCTTCTTCCGCATGGGCCACGCGAGCGGCTGGGGCACCCGGGCGGGTGCCTACGCCGGGGGAGCCGCCGACGACGCCGCGCAGCAGATGGCGCACGAGGCGACGGGGGACGACTCCCTGCGCGTGCTCGAGCGGGAGTTCGACGACGAGACCGACCCGGGCGTCGACGCCCTGTTCGACGTCGGCCCCTCGACGACCCCGGTCGGGCCGACCTCGGACGCCACGACCGTCCGGGCCCAGGACTCCGGCGTGGTGCTCGTGCGGAGCCACCGTGCCGAGACCACGGTCGACGCCACGCCCGCCGACGACGCCGTCACGACCTCGTCGGCGACCGCCTACGCGGCCGCATCGGCCCCCGTCGCCGCGGTCGCGCCTCCTCGCCGTCGCCTCAACCCCAAAGCCGGGTTCCCGTACCTGATCGGTGCCCTCATCATCACCCTGGAGGTGCTGTTCATTGTCTGAGTCGCCGCAGACCTTCGTCGCTCCGCTGCACGTGCAGTCGGGAGCCTGGTGGGCCTCGTCCCACGGCAACGCCCGCCGCACCGCGCTCGGCGCGACGGCCACGGTCGTCCTGCTGGCCATGATCTCGTGGCTGATCTGGATCTCGCCCACCGAGAACCCCGTCCGCACCGCGGTGCAGGAGGTGGTGGGCGCCTCGCCCGCCCAGGTCGCGACCCTGAAGCAGGACCGGTCGGCGCTGCTCGACCAGCTCGTCGCCGCCAAGGAGCAGCTGGCCGAGAGCAAGACCCAGCTCGCCGACGTGCAGCAGCAGGCGTGGACGTCGGAGGGGCAGCTCACCGACGCCCAGGCCCGCCTCGCGTCGGCGCAGGACGCCCTGCGCGACGCCGAGGCCGCGACCGGCGGCGGGGGCGGCTCCGCGACCGGCGGGGGCGCCGGCTCGTCGGCCGCCGGCGGCTCGGGGACCGGCGGGGGAGGCGGCTCGGCGGCGGTGTCGCCCGGGACGTCGGGCGGCGCAGGTGCCGGGAACGGCGGCGGCCAGGGCTCCGGCGGCGGTGCCGGTGCCGGTGACGGCTCCGGCGGCGGCGACGGCACCGGCGGCGGCTCCGGCGGCGGCGCGACGGGTCCGGTGCCGATCCAGGCCCCGTCCCTCGCCGAGATCGTCTCGCCCGAGTCGCGGTACTTCGGTCTCTACACGACGCAGTCCCCCTTCAGCTGGTCCGAGTTCGACGACGTCAGCACCAAGATCGGCGCGCAGCCGAACATGGCCGGCTACTTCCAGGGCTTCGACCAGGAGTTCAACGCGACGGCCGTCAACCGGTCGTGGGCGAAGGGCGACCTGCCGTTCCTCACCTGGGAGTCTCGCCCCATCGCGGCCGGCAACGACGCGGTGGTCGACCCGGACTACGAGCTGAGCAAGATCATCGACGGCGACTTCGACGCCTACCTGACACGGTGGGCCGACGCGCTCGTCGCGAACGGCCTGCCGATGGCCATCCGCCTCGACCACGAGATGAACGGCAACTGGTACCCCTGGGCGGAGGGGGTCAACGGCAACGAGAAGACCGAGTACGTGCAGATGTGGCAGCACGTCCACGACCTCTTCGAGGCCCGCGGCGCGAACGAGCTCGTGGCCTGGGTGTGGGCGCCGACCCGGGTCGAGGGCGTGCCGACGAAGAACCGCAGCCTCGAGTACACGGCGAGCCTGTACCCGGGAGACGACTACGTGGACTGGGTCGGCATGACGGGCTACCTGCGCAACAGCCCGGAGACGCCGCAGAGCGGCGACTTCCGGGGCACGTTCGGCAAGACCCTCGACCAGCTGCGGCAGATCACGACGAAGCCGATCGTCCTCGCCGAGATGGGCGCGGCCGAGCTCGGCACGACGGGGCAGGCCCAGAAGCCACGCTGGATCGAGTCGCTCTTCGACGAGCTGGCCCTGCCGGAGAACGACGACATCGTCGGGTTCTCCTGGTTCAACCTGACGGCCACCACCGTGTCGAGCGGCTCGTACCTGACCAACGACTGGCGGATCGTCTCGCGGCGCGACTCCCTCGAGGCTTTCCGCACGGGGATCGCCAGGACCGACACGGGCTTCGCCCTGAGGTCCTCGCCGTGACCGGGGCCGCCGCCCCGCCCCGTCACCAGATCCCCGCCGTCCCGGCCCGCCCTGCGGCGGCGCCCCCCACGGCAGCATCCCCCACGGCAGCACCCCCGATCACGAGGAGCGCATCATGAGCGACACCACCGACCACGCCGACGACCTCGGCACCGACCCCCGCTCGACCGGCGACACGACGAGGCCGGCCTCGACCCGGCCCCGCATCAGCGTCATCGGCACGGGCTACCTCGGCGCCACGCACGCCGCGGCCATGGCCGAGATGGGCTTCGACGTCGTCGGCGTCGACACCGACCCGGCGAAGGTCGAGGCCCTCAGCCAGGGCCGGGTGCCGTTCTTCGAGCCCGGGCTGCCCGAGCTCATCCTGCGGCACGTCGAGTCGGGCCGTCTGGTGTTCACGACCGACATCGCCGAGGCCGTGGCCCTCAGCGACGTGCACTTCATCTGCGTCGGCACCCCGCAGCGTCGGGGGAGCCACGCGGCCAACCTCACCTACGTCGAGGAGGCGACCCGGGCGGTCGCCCGGTCGCTCAGCCACGACGGCCTCATCGTCGGCAAGTCGACCGTGCCGGTCGGCACGGCCGCCCGCCTCCGGGAGATCGTCGCCGGGGTGCTCCCCGACGGCGTCTCCGCCGACGTCGTCTGGAACCCCGAGTTCCTCCGTGAGGGACATGCGGTGGAGGACACGCTCCGTCCCGACCGGATCGTCTTCGGCGGAACGGACGTGCGCAGCGAGGCCATCCTGCGCGAGGTGTACGCCGAGCCGATCGCCACGGGCACGCCCGTCATCTCGTGCGACCTGCCCACCGCCGAGCTCGTCAAGGTGAGCGCGAACGCGTTCCTCGCGACGAAGATCTCGTTCATCAACGCCGTCAGCGAACTGTGCGAGGCCGCGGGGGCGAACGTGTCGACGCTCGCGGACGCCCTGGGCTTCGACGACCGCATCGGCCGGAAGTTCCTCAACGCCGGCCTCGGCTTCGGCGGCGGCTGCCTGCCGAAGGACATCCGTGCGCTCATGTACCGGGCGAACGAGCTCGGCGCGCACCGCGCCGTCGGCCTCATGCAGCAGGTCGACGAGATCAACATGGCGCAGCGGCAGCGCGTCATCGACCAGGCGATCGACGCCTGCGGCGGCTCCGTCCTCAACCGGCGCGTGGCCGTCCTCGGGGCGGCGTTCAAGCCGCACACCGACGACGTCCGCGACTCGCCCGCCCTGAACGTGGCTGCGGCGCTGCACCTGCGCGGCGCCCAGGTGCTCGTGGTCGACCCCGAGGCGACGCAGACGGCCCAGCGGAGCTTCCCGACGCTCTCGTTCGCCGACACGATCGAGGAGGCGGTGGCCGACGCCGACGCCGTGCTGCTGCTCACCGAGTGGCCCGAGTTCGTCGGCGCCGAGCCCTCCGCCCTCGCCGAGCTGGCGGCGAACCCCGTCGTCATCGACGCGCGGAACGCGCTCGACGCCGAGGTGTGGTCGAGCGCGGGCTGGGAGGTGCGCCCCCTGGGCGGCCGCCGCGTCCCGGCTCAGCGTCGCGTGCTCACCCCGAGCAGCGTCCCGGCCTAGACGGCGCGCCCGGCACGGCGGAAGGCCCGCACCCCGAGGGGTGCGGGCCTTCCGTCGATCGACCGGGTCGGCCGCGGCTAGACGCCGAAGTAGAGCTCGAACTCGAACGGGTGCGGGCGCTGGGCCATCGGCAGGATCTCCTTCTCGCGCTTGTACGCGATCCAGGTCTCGATGAGGTCCTCGGTGAAGACGTTGCCCTTGGTGAGGAACTCGTGGTCGGCCTCGAGCGCGTCGAGGGCGCCCTCGAGCGACGCCGGCACCTGGGGGATGCCCTTCGCCTCCTCGGGGGGGAGCTCGTAGAGGTCCTTGTCGACGGGCTCGTGCGGCTCGATGCGGTTCTGGATGCCGTCGAGGCCGGCCATGAGCTGCGCGGCGAAGGCGAGGTAGGGGTTCGACGCGGCGTCCGGCACGCGGAACTCGATGCGCTTGGCCTTGGGGTTCGTGCCCGTGATCGGGATGCGGATGGCAGCCGAGCGGTTGCCGGCCGAGTAGACCAGGTTGACGGGGGCCTCGAAGCCCGGGATCAGACGGTGGTACGAGTTGATCGACGGGTTGGTGAACGCCAGCACGGCGGGGGCGTGCTTGAGCAGGCCGCCGATGTACCAGCGGGCGAGGTCGGACAGGCCGCCGTAGCCGTTCTCGTCGTAGAAGAGGGGCTTGCCGTCGTTCCACAGCGACTGGTGCGTGTGCATGCCCGAGCCGTTGTCGCCGAAGAGCGGCTTGGGCATGAAGGTCGCGACCTTGCCCCACTGCTCGGCGGTGTTCTTGACGATGTACTTGAACTTGAGGATGTCGTCGGCCGCGTGGACCATCGTGTCGAACTTGTAGTTGATCTCCTGCTGGCCGCCGGTGCCCACCTCGTGGTGCGCGCGCTCGAGCTCGAGGCCCGAGTCGATCAGCTTGAGGCTGATGTCGTCGCGCAGGTCGGCCGTCTTGTCGACCGGGCTCACGGGGAAGTAGCCGCCCTTGTAGGCGGTCTTGTTGGCGAGGTTGCCGCCCTCCTCGACGCGACCGGTGTTCCAGGCGCCCTCCTCGCTGTCGACGCTGTAGAAGCTGGCGTTCTGCTTCACCTCGTAGCGCACGTCGTCGAAGATGTAGAACTCGGCCTCGGGGGCGAAGAACGCCGTGTCGGCGATGCCGGTCGAGGCGAGGTACTTCTCGGCCTTCTTGGCCACCTGGCGCGGGTCGCGGCTGTAGAGCTCGCCGTTGCGCGGGTTGAAGATGTCGAAGACGAGCACGAGCGTGCGCTCGGCGCGGAACGGGTCGACGTAGCCGGTGGTGACGTCGGGGATGAGCTGCATGTCCGACTCGTGGATGGAGGCGAAGCCGCGGATCGAGGAACCGTCGAAGAGCTGGCCGACGGAGAAGAACTCCTCGTCGACGGTGGACGCGGGGATGTTGAAGTGCTGCTGGACGCCGGGGAGGTCCGTGAACCGGATGTCGAGGAACTTGACGTCGGTG
>Ga0265797_10009840_pt1 | contig 12293 bp, 8 predicted proteins | sample P2T30metagenome_FD_192433 | JGI IMG/M metagenome (GOLD analysis project Ga0265797, IMG submission 192433) | Plant litter microbial communities from East Loma Ridge, Irvine, California - P2 T30 | ecosystem: Environmental > Terrestrial > Plant litter > Unclassified | place: USA: California... | reverse complement strand
CTATCGAGGTTGTTCTCGATGTCGAAGACGATAGGTTGTGCGATGCGCTCCGAATGGCATTTCTCGCGGTGTTCGACGTAATCGACGTGTACAAAAGACTCGAGCTTCTCGGTTGAAGCGGGACGTGGCTGAAGATGGATTCCCCCCATGTCTGATATGCTAGCTGGACGAGGCGTCATGCTCATCCGCGCCTGGCGGATGTAGGAAGCACGGATAGTTGCTGAGGCATTCATGTTGGGCAATAATAGCAGTAATGACTGAATATTAAGAATTAAAAGTTACAGTTACTTGTACTGAGAGCACCGCGAAAGAGATATAGATTTTGAGACGTCAAGCCTATGGAAAAGCAAGCAGATGTGATAGACCTTTATGGGGTTCGTACGCGGCCTAATCAAACGCTGCTTGGCTATCACAGCGTTGATCTCCAGCTCAGACACCAAAGCCCAAGACTTGACATGTCTGACCCACGAGCTTCGTCATGCTTTTGGCGAACAAGCATCAACGATTGATGCAATTAAGCTCAATCAAGCTTTTTTGAAGGGATGTTTGTTTCCTTCAAACTTTGGGAGTGGGTCGATAGTGCGTGGCGCCGTTCCGGATGGCGGAGTGCCGCCACGTGTGTGTGGCAGTGACCTGTTCAGAGTGAGAGATGTTCGTTTCAGTATTTGGGTGGACGAGACGTTCAGCCCAAAATAGGGGCGACTAGACCAAAGGGGTTCGGATCGCCGGAAAGCGCCGCTCGGACCGAAAATCGTCAGGTACTAGCGCCGTGTGTACGCTTCATCCTGGAGGGCGATCTGAAAGAACAGCCGACTGAATCATGAAGCGAAGATGATAGCCAGTGTAATGAAAGCAGGTAGAAGAGGATCATACGCGGTGTTGCAAGTTCCAAAAGCAGCACCAACTCAGTCGTCGAAGGCTCTTCTTCGGCTCAAGCCATAGTATCAGAAGCAAAGTACGATACCATCAATGTATAGTATATCGAACTCGCTTTGGTACGGATGTACGGAGAGGACAGTGTCAGTTGGTGTGCCGCACAAAGTTTCTGACCGGTAGTTACCGCAGATGTCTACGCGTCTCTAGGCTGTCAATACACTCGGGTATTGTGTAATAATGATAGAGAAAGCACACATCATGATAGCTGAAGGCACGATGTGCGTGATACGAAAGATTCGATCTTGTCGATGTTCATGAAGAAGCTGTCGCGCAGCCTGGGACGAAATCACTTCATAGTGACGGTGCTGACATCATCCGCTAGGCGAGATCAAGAAGCCACGCCTTATCGTCTGCCCCGGTCCACCTTCCATCCTTTCTTCGCATTGACACGTTTAGATTCGACGTTGCCCAAATCAGCCCACTATCGCAACACAGCACAGGACCTCCGCCTGTCACCGTCTTATGTCTCTTTCACTGCTATCAATTTCGCATGCTGATACCTAGCTTTGTAGTAGGCCTAATACAAGAATAGGTACCTTGTCTACTTCAAACCATGACCTGCGAGACAGGAGCACTCTAAGCGCCCAACCAAGTGTTCGGTGCCTGAGAAGGATGAGGTACCTGGGCCCGGGGGTAGGTATTGCACGAAGACCTAAGAAAAGACAAGCGAAGCGATGCGGCAACAACATTACACTCGAACCCAACAATCATTGACGGGACCGGTATCCTTGCAATTTTCGGAGAACTGTTCTTGCTTTCTGCTAGAGTATTAACATCTGAAAGCGATGTGATTATCAGTAACAGGTCGAAGGCATAGAACCCGCGCATACTTCGTATACCACCATTGGCACCCAGCCTCCAGCACCGCGACCAGCGACCTCCTTTACGTGGCTATCCTCAACCATATACTTAACATAAAATCATTATGTGATTCAGTGCCGTTGTGCCGTTCGTAAATGTTCATGCGCGTCTACATCGAGGGCGGGGGAAGATGGCGCCGCGCCCTAACGCGTAAACCCGCCGGGAGGAACACTGCATGTCAGCCGCGCTACCCGTCAGCAGTATCTACAAATCATCGCAAGCGCCTGTTTACCCCAAGATTAGGTGCATGATGCAGCCTTCCCCAGTCGAATATGCACTCAACAGAGCACGACAGCACACTATTCCGGAAAATGGGCGTTGGTACCACAGATAGCAAGGCAGATACCACTTGCTGGTATTTAGCCAGTTTGGACCTGCGATAGCTTGGGAATAACTGCCGAACCAGATGTCACAGTAAGCTATACCGTTAGCATCTTTTGGCGATATTCTAGGATTGAGCGTCTTCTGTACTGTTTTTGGTCTGATCTACAGATACCCCGGACAACCTGAAGCACACGCTTGGCTCTTCTTCAATGATGTCCTGCGCATCATCCGTCTAGCCAGCTACATTCTCTCTGCTTCATATCTTTCTCTTTCGTCATGCTTATGGTGTTACGGGGCGCAACCATCTGGTAAATTTTCTATTTCCTTATCATTTCCTCTCGGGTCGGTTTCGTGAGCGTTCTGGTCTTTTCTCTTTTTTCCTTCCGATTATGAAGCTACCACTTGCATACATCTCTTCTCGAAGTACACCAAATGGCGGGTTGGATAGAATGGACACTGTCAGGATTGTGTCATGGACCGCTCTTGTCATCACAGTCATCGTCTTTGGCGCACGCCAGATCATGAAAGTCATCGTTTTTCGCACAGTCACGATTGATGACCTTTTCATATTCCTAGCATTCGTAAGCTACTCAACACCATTTCTCTTGTCTTGTATTAATTCATGCAGTCATTCGGTATCGGCCTCTCAGCAACAGCTGTCGTTCTATCATTCGAGGGCCTCGGCACTGCCGGCCCTTTGATGCTCGACCAGATCGACCTGCTCATCAAAGGCTATTACACGTCCGAGATTTTGTATGTCGCAGCTATTGGCCTCGCGAAATTGTCAATTTTGGTTTTGTTCTACAATGTCGTTGCAATGCAGCGTACCATCCGCCGAATCGTCATGGCCTTTGGTGTTCTGGTGTCAGCTTGGACAATAGCATCGGTTATGGCGATCGCATTTCAGTGCGAGCTCCCTCGACCATGGGACATCACAAGTCTGGAATGCTCTAACATGGTAAGTAGCACTGGCTGTTTGGTCTAAACATGACCGGGGGCTGATTGAAGCAGCATATTTTCTGGATTATCTATTGCATATTCGACATGTCAACCGAGGTCGCCATCATCATGCTGTCAGTATACCTTGTGGCATATCTTCAAGTACGACTTTCAAGGAAGTTTGCCGTCTTCGCATGCTTTGCGCCACGCATGCTTGTACTGAGTGCGGCGCTCGTTCGCCTCATCCTGCTGTATCCGGTCGCACCCTACGGCGATCCTCGATACCGGCTTTGGGAAGCGGCAATCATGTCACAAGTTCATGTGTGCCTCAGCATCGCTACTGCAAGCATTCCGTACATGGTTCCTTCCTTCAAAGGCCTGGACAGTGACTTGCGAAAGAGTCACCTTGCGAAGAACCGGCTTCACTCTATCGATGAGGAAGCGGGACGATCAAAGTCATCGCTTTGGTTTCGCCGACATAGCAAGACGAAATCCCTAGATCTTTGGGATTCTTCTGCAGACGCAGGTGTTCAATACCATCATCTATCGCAAGTCTCGCCTTATCCTTCCACCTCAAGACCTCTGTCGCCCTTACCACCTCCGAGACCACATACGCCGCTGGGTAGACAAGCCAGTGTACGCGGCCTGAATATTTATATACCATGTCGGGATCCTCAACGGCAACGAAGTTTGGATTGGGCAAGTCCACGAACAGAGAGCTCAGGCGCACTGTCACCATCATGCACATCGCCGCAAGCTTTGCTCTTGCAATCATTCATTCCTTCCAGGAAGGCACCCAGCCCACCGTCAAGAATCCATAGCCCCATGCCGACTTCCCCAAGCTCGTGCTATTCCAGTCGCACTCCTACACCGGCCTTGACCACACCGTACACACAACGCCTTTCGCTATTTCCGCCTGATGGCCCCTCTTCTAACTCATCGCAACCCCAGAAAAGCCCATATCTGACTTCTATCATACCACCTATTCGATCCATGCAATCGCAAACAGTACCCAGGATCACAGAGTCGCCAGAACTCTCATTCCCTAAAAGTCCTACCGGACCTGGGTCGCTGCTGGTACGGTCGTCCAGTCGTGCACAACCCCCAAAATTTAGTATTACAACGCATCTCCAGACGCCACCACTGATAACCGCACATGATGGGAGAGGTTTTAGGCCAGGTTCCATACAAGATCTAACGTCTCCGATGGGTGCAGCCATCAATGGATGGTTCAGCAGCGCGAAAACAAAATACTCTTCGCCTTTGTCTTCACCCATAAACGGTTCGCCAGATTGTCAATCGGTGGTCGAAAACTATGAGTTGTCTTCGGTGCGCTCGATTGATACACCGAGATCACCTCCTCCGAGTCATATGCGCTCACATGCTCGAGTAGACATAGCACAAGATGCGTCTTACTCGCCTAACGACACACCACTTGGCACGCAGAATCCTAGATGGCAAACGATTCCTTCTGTACATGACGTCCGACACAGTCCAAGGATTGTCTTTCAAACTCCTTCATAGCTGGAGTTCCGCAATTCTTGTATTATCCTGTCTTTCGTATCTAGTTTGGGTGGTCTTTTAGGCGCAGAAACAGGTTGCTTTGAATGTTGTATTATGATCATACGATGCGACGATTGCATCGCAAGCTGTATAACATGTATTTGTACTTGATAACGTCCCCACAAGAAGTCACCTATTGAGCAGGAGCAACCAAAAATATACCAAAAGGCGCATAGCCAGGATCAGACTGCGCCGTTAGAACCAATCATTGTGATGGACAGTATGGAATATATATGATCGGTGTATATGTGTCCGCCGAGGACACGTCGCATGACGTTGCTTATAACTGACGACAGCACACGATATGTTTTTTCCCTCAAAACTCCCTCTTGACGTGCCACATATCCCACGGCGCCTGCCATCCCATGAGGATTTTCACAGCCTCTTTGTACTCGTCCGTCTTGATTACATCCTCAAAATACTGCATACCCTCCCATCCTCTCGCCACAAAGAAGCATTTGGACTTCTTCACATCCTTGTGCTCCTGCTCTTCCAACACCCAGCCATATGTTACTGCGCCATTACCCTTGGCGGCCGGAGTGCAGATATCATCGAACTTCTGGAATTCCTTTTCAATCTTATCCCGGAACTCCTTTGTGACCTTGTCGGTCGGGAAGTAAATCTGCACAAACTCGACCAAAGGTGAGGATAGAGGGCCGCCGTTGTCAAAAGCCGACTGTCCATCCTTAAACGAGACGTGGAACATCTTCTCGGGATTTCCAAGACTTTTGATGACGGTTTCGCGGTACGCTTCTGCTTCCTTTGAGGATTCGGCTTTGGGGTCGTGCCATTCCGAGCTCAACTGTAAGTTACGCTTGTCCTGGATTTGGGTTCCTAGGACATAGTTTTCGGGGGCCTTGGCGCCTTTGAGGGCTTTGACGGCTGTGTTGGCTTGGTCGTCGGCTTCGGAAGCTGAGTGAGCATGGAAGCGGATTATTTGCGTTACAGTCATTGTGTTGGGTTGCGCGTTGAGCGAAAAAGGTAGCTTGGTCGGCGAGTTGTGTTGGGGAGTAACAAAGCTGATGCGATTGATTTCAGCTTTAGGCGTATTCGCAATTGCTGTGTTGACGTTGCTTTTGCTGCACAGTCGCGCACGGTGTCATATATAAGTCGCGAGCTTCGTCATCGAGAGCTAACAGCCACAGACCCAGAGTAGATTTCCAAGATTGGACACTACGTGTCATCAACCATTCGATGGCGCGTCATCAGCCACATCGGCGTTCCACAGTGTGCACGCCTGAGATGTTAGGTGGGTACACGCTTCGGCGTTTGGCATGTTACTGGATAATAGTCTGGCAAGTGCAGCTTGCGGGGTAATAATGCGCCTCGGCACTCTACAACCCATACTACATTGTAGAGGGAGTCAAAGAAGAAAATACCCAGAGTTGAAAGTCTTGCTGCGACTGCGGCACACTAACATAATTAAAAGTGATTGCTAAGTTCTGCTAGTATTGCAGAGTCCGATGTGTAATGATGCCGAGTTAGGGGTCACGGCAGCATGTTTCCGCTATACCGAATTCGGCAACGCATCCTCTGCGCAGCTGTCACACGATAATCTCCTTTTCGAGTGTGAAAAATCAGGATGCTTGAAGGAAGAGGCTCAGCCCGAAAGCGGCGAGGATAGTAATACATTATAGGAATCGTGTCTAGGTCTATGTCATAGCTTCACAGAAGCTGCCTATATACGGAAAAACAACAACCCAAACTCCTGCAAATGCTCGACTCGCTTGCTTCGAAAATACAAAAACAGAGGAAAATGGGTTCTGAGATGTGTTATGAATGATCTTGTCTCCCATGTAGCAGAACCGATTTGAACTTCACCAATCGGCAAGGTAACAGCACCGGGAATATGCAAGAGGCGGGTAATGTACAGTCGCGCCTAGAAACTGAACAATCCCGACCTCCTCTTACCCAACGGGTATACGATGAGCGCGGCCAAGAACAGGCCGACAGTGATACCAATCGCAATCTGAACAACTGAGAAACCGACGTCTAGAGCGATGGAGTTAATGGTTGTGCTACTGCCTACGTCCGCAGAGCTGAGTGTTGTGGCGTTGCCGGTGCTGTTACGCACGATCTGGTCGGCCGAAGTCAGACCCGATACGAGAGAACCTTGGACACTCAATCCTGATGGAACTTGTACGAAGATAGCTGGCAACATGGCAGCTGCGGCAAGACCGTAGCCGATCTTCCTGGTGTGTGGTGTGAAGTCGCTGACTGAGCTGGCGCGCGATGTATGGCCACTGCTGTTGTGCGTTGGGTCGTAAGCTGATCGCTCGACCTTAGGCGTACGGATGGGTCCATGGCTCTTCCTGCGATACACCTTACGCACCTTGACCAACTCGGGTCGTATCTTGTTCTCCCACATGTCTAAGCTCCAGTTCTCGATGTGACGACCAAAACGCGCATGAGCGTTGGCGGCGATACCGATCCCTAGTGCTCCGAGAGTGTTGCTGACTTGCGCATTGCTCTTGAAGTACTTTGAGCTGTGGAAGTTGATGACCCAGCCGATGAAAGCAATAACTGTCATGGAAGGCATCTGCTTGTACTTGGCCTGATTAACAATCTGTAGACAGATTGCGAACGCAGGAACAAAGAGGTAGTAGAAGTTCGTTGACATGGGCTCATGGCATGTCGTCCGGGAGGTTGCATTGCCGTCCATCATGCCATATAGTACAGTACCAATCGTGATACCGAATCCAAGGAAGAGAGAGTAGATGATGGCATACACCATGCGTACAGACCCAGCGACAATGTGCTTGCTCTGCAGCTCTAGCGACGCACAAAGCACCATGAAACCGGGCAGAATGAGGGCAATACTAGACTGAGCCATAGCGCTGAAGCAGAAGATCTCTTTCCCGTCGTGCCGGATGGATCCAAGAGCACGCGCAGCAAAACTAGTGATAACCGATGCTCCGATCTCGAAAACGTTGCTGATAAGGTCATTTCCAGGTGCGACGACGAGTTGAAGCCATCCGATGAGGCATCCCAGAAGGAAGCAGAAGGGCAGGTCGATAAATCGAGCTTGGAACGCGAATGGTCCGACAGTCGCAGAGGCTAAGCCGTACATCGGCACCCGAAGCCACTTGTTGAACTTATCTTTGCGCACCATGATAGCGTCCAGTCGAGGTGTAGCCTCTTCCACACCTATCCTATCATGGACCACATCTTTGTAGATCTCGTGCACATCTCGCAATTTGCCAAGATCAACACCCTGGCTAGTTCGAACGAGTTTAACCTCACTAGTGTGAACTGAGGAGTCGTCGAATGCAACAATCATGCAACCAGGCATGTATAGAAACTGTGCTTCGATCTCCAAGACACGAGCCGACATGTTCAGGTACTCTTCCAGTCGATGAGTAGGAGCTCCGTACATCATGAGCGCTTTACACAGCTTGCGCAGATAGTTCTGACGCGCAAGTGTACCAGCAAGATGAATTTTGATCTTGATCTCCTCCTCCTTCCTCTTGTTCTTCTTGAAAGGTAAAATAGACTCGTCAGACTTGGAACGTTTGCCCATGCCAGGACGGGCTGTCTTCTTGTATTGCTGATCAAACTCCTGACCAAGCTCTTGTTGCGCAGGTGCAGCAAAGCTATGAGCTGAGGATCCGACTAATTGCGAGATGGATGTTGCTGACTGGTTATTGTGATGGCTTCGGAACCAAGGACGGCCTCCGCGTGGGGTCGAGTAGCCGGAGGCGGGCGGCGATGGGTTCGGGGAGTTGGCCGCTGTTGACGCTCCGCTGAACGTGCCCGTGCTCAGAGTTCGATGGTGAACGGGTCGACGTGATGATGATGATGGTGGTGGTGCTGCATTAGAAGACATTTTCATGAGAGTACCCAACACTCCCGTTCGGTACTTGGTAGGACGAACGACATGCTCATCCTCAACGTCCATAGCGTCTGGTGTCACCTGGCCTGACGCGAGCGGTGCTTCGGTGTGATACAAATCTTCAGCACTTAATGCAGGCTGGCCGTTAGCAGCTCGTATCGTATGCTGACGAAGAATCATGGATGCACGCTTCATGAACCTGGGGTCGTCCTCGTCATCATCGGTGGTCTCGCCCACAGATTCGTATTGCTTTGAAAGGTTCTGGAGTTCGACAGGTGGAGACGCGATCTCCTTAGAGTTGCGTCGCGATATTGGGGCGGAGTAAGTACCGACAGACTTGGACAGTCTCGCTGCGCGGCGTTGAGCAGCAAGTCCTGATCTCTCCTTGAGGTCATGACCAACCGAAGGAGTGGTCGCCGCATTGTCGTCAAATGGGTTTGGTTGGTCGTTGAGATAGAATTCCGGAGGTGGCGTTCGGGGACCTGGTTTTCGGATGGCTGGGCGAGGCTTCTGTACATCTTTTGGAGCAGCGATAGGTTCCTGTATGACTTCTTCCGGTAGATGCTCATCCCCAAGAGCTAAACGTAGCGAGGCACGGATCTTCTGGAGGTCATCATGTGACACATCCGACCGTTCGAGGGGTGTGTTATGCCCTCCAGAGCCTGTGTCTTCGGGCGATTGTTGTGAGCGTACGGGATGTTCTTCATGCCAACCAACACGTTTCCTACCAGGAGTGGCGGACATCTGGTCCTCGGGTTCGAAGTTGGCCTGACGAGATGGGCCAGCATCTTGAAAGGGGTTCATGATGATATTGTATTCTCTTGGGCACTATCGGACGGCTAGTTGGGCGCGCCAGGAGTCGCCAGTGCGCTCGCAATAATTACCAACGCACCGACTTCCGCGACTAGGTGCAGATAACGTTGCACGTGGTGTGTCCGATTTGTGCGCTAAATCGCCGGTAGTTCTGAATAGGCAGGCTGATATCTGGGACCGTTCATGCACCTAAAGGTGGATGTTTGAAGGATCGTGAGTCCCAAGGAACGCACAGAGTATGGATATACGGCGTGGTCTGTGTAATGAGAGTGCCTGGAAAAATGGATAACGATTTGGTAGAGACAAAGATCGAAGAATGACTGAGTCGTTGACTTGAGCTGCTGGTTCAGATCGCAATGGAAAGTGGGCAGTCTCAACGTTGTGTGTGTGTGGGATTGATAAGAGCCGCTAGTGCGGGTATACCACACACGGTCCCGAACGTCACTGGAAGAGTTCTCAAACTCTGTAGTGGCGTGCCGACCCAATTTTCCTAGTCGAAACGCAGCGGCCAGAAGGTTCGGTGTCGGGTTCGTCAGCTTAGCAAAGGGAGGGTGGAGCGGAAGTTGCAGGGGACATGGAACGTCGGGAGCGCCAAAATCAGCGACAGGCACCAGAATCGTAGCCCAAAATTCCAGAACCTTGATCGCTGCAGCGGGAGTGGCTGCACTGGCGTTGTAAGTATTTTAGGGAACCCGCGAGGTCCGATGGTAAAGAGCCGCAAGTGCGCCGAAGTGGTTTGAGTATAAGAATGCCTGTATTCGCCGGAGACGCAGAGATTTTTGAAGGCCGTCAGGAGTCGGCGTACCACGACTTTCATAGCGAGTTCCCGCCCGCAGGATTGCACAACGTTTGATGAAGCTCTTGACTGACGACACTGGACGAAGCGCGGACACCGCTACAGCCAAGATTTGCAGTCATCGATACCCAGGTCGGCTGTCGGCGCAGCAAGAAAAGTGGACATGGCCGTGCCAAAGCTTGGGATCAGTCTGGTTGAGGGAAACCGAGATAAGGAGACAGTGGGTATAACTGGGTCGTCCAAGCCTCTCAGCGCGCGTCGGCCCAATCGTCGCAAACCTAGGGGCATCGTGGGAATGAGCTTGGTGTGCTATGATAACATGAGTGGATCTATGGCTCCTAGGCGATGATCGAGAATCAAGCAGCGCCTAGGTATATTATGCCATCGAGTCATAACAGCGTTGGCGAGCTGAAAAGAAATATGTTGAACGCATACAACGATGAATAGATTAGTCGCATGGTGTTGCGGCTGTTCGTGGTTGCGATAGTGGCGAACAAGAGGCTGAAAACCCTTGAAGGGCCGGTAAAGCTTATTTTCGCAAGCCCGGGAGTCCCTGCGCTTCCCAAGGTCCCAACAACAATGCGACGCCAGGAGATCGGAGCGGATGTTTCGGTGTCGCTCGCATCGTCACATGCTGAGGCGGCCGTGTACGAGTCTTGTAGGATCAATACGGCGACTTGCCATGGCCATGACGTCGCGCGTGGGTGGTGTGTTCTAATTCTGTTCGTATCTCACCACCAGCCAATACGAGCGTCTCCAGTCTCCACAATGTTCGCGACCTGGAGGTATCAATAGCGTGGAGCGCGTCTTCCCAACACTTCCGGGTGTATCGCAATGTCTTCGTCACCATCTTCGTAAGACGTGCTCGCTCTAGCAACCATGGCTTGTTAGGATGTATCAGGGTCCAGTCTGATGCCGGAGTTGCGATCATCAGGGGAGACGCGCGCTCACCTCTCCAGAGACTACGTCATAGCTCACGCTTCGCCAGCCTTGCATTCGACCCCTCCTAGACCCTTGGCTCCACTGTCATTACTCAGTGCATCACGTGCACCTTCCCCTCTTGTCGATTGCCATGTGGGGCACTCGAGCTCTTCCCCGCACCTGCATCACAGCCGAATGTCTCTGAGATGAGGATGGAGAACCTTGGAGGCGGGGATTTGACAGCCCCACCATGAGGGACATGCCATCTTAAAGAATGACATCTGGTTAGCAGATGCTTTCACAGTATTCACATGCAGTAGTGCCGATTCGTAACCATGCCGAAACTCAATCACGTATGTTTGCGTTGTTCCTACGTGAGCGTCTCGCCTGTCGCTAACACTACCAGGTCATTATTGTCGGAGCTGGTCCCTCCGGTCTTTTGCTCGGAGTCCTCCTTGCGAAAAATCTCGGCATCAAAGTTACGATCCTCGATGCAGATACCAAGATCAATGGCAACCCAAGAGCGGCTCATTATGCACCTTCAGCAGTTTACGACTTCCATCGCGCCGGCATCATAGACGATGTACGTGCAGTCGGGCTTCACCCCAGAGGTGTATGTTGGCGGTTGCAGGACACAACCTTCTTGGCTGGCATGGGCCGCGAGCCAGAAGACTCAAAATACTCAATGGTGGTGCTGCCGCTAGATCAATTAGGTCCGCTCCTCGTGAAGCATTTCGAAAGCTACCCCAATACTGAAATCAAGTGGGGTCATAAGCTTGTCGGCGTAGAACAAGATGATAATGGCGCTACAGCGGTCGTGGAAACGAGCAATGGCGAGGAAAAGAGGATCACAGGTGATTATCTGGTAGGCGCCGATGGCGCATCAAGTGGTGTTCGCACTGCATTGTTTGGAAAAGAGTATCCAGGAGAGACGCTGAAGCAGCAAATTGTTGCTACTAATGTATGATTGAAGCATCTGAGTATGGATTCGACAGCTAACATGTTAGGTCTACCTACCATTCGATGAGCGATACGACTACTGGGATTCCAATTTCATTGTTCACCCAACGGACTGGTATATGGCTGCTAAGATCACAAACGACGGCTTATGGCGAGTGACATACGGCGACTCTGAAGATCTCTCGAAAGAAGAACTCATCAAACGCCAACCGCTCCGTTATGAGCAAATTCTCCCTGGTCATCCAAAGCCTGATGAGTACAAGCTCGTCAGTATGAGTCCTTACAAACTCCAACAAAGATGCGCACCCAGTTTCCGTGTAGGTAAGGTAATACTAGTCGCTGACGCGG
>Ga0265797_10009839_pt1 | contig 12293 bp, 8 predicted proteins | sample P2T30metagenome_FD_192433 | JGI IMG/M metagenome (GOLD analysis project Ga0265797, IMG submission 192433) | Plant litter microbial communities from East Loma Ridge, Irvine, California - P2 T30 | ecosystem: Environmental > Terrestrial > Plant litter > Unclassified | place: USA: California... | reverse complement strand
TGCTCATCCACGTAATCGACCAGTTTCTGCACGATGCGTTTTCCCAGGCCTCTGCGCTGATGGTCCGGATGCACGGCGACGTCGACTAAGATGAGGAACAGCGCCCCGTCGCCTACCAATCGCCCCATTGCGACGACGTCCTGATTTGGGCTGGGAGCGGTATCGCTGAGCATATGCTTGCGCTCATAAGCGACGATGCAAGCAAAGGAGTTTGCGAGCGATTTTGGCACGGCCTCCAGCGGCGGGGGTGTCATGCCAGCGAGTTTACGCAAGTCATGATAAAGTTGCGGCGTCGGCAGGCCCTCGATGACGACGTATTGCGAGTCAGCCATGGGAGAAATTGAAGAATTGGTGAAATCGGTCGTATGGCGATAACGTTTGGCCTGCGATACGCGAGTGTGAGGACTTGACGTGTTCTTCCAAATAAGGTGCGGAGCAAAATGTTAAAGTGTGGAGAGAACGACCACGGGACCATCGTTCATTGACCACGTATCTCTGATCGGCCCACTTGCCCTCATTCGGTACTGAATAGGCTTTCGAAATTTGGCATTTCTCAATTCACACTTGGTTCACTTCGGCAATATTCACGAACACTGTTAGTCACGTGTCGCCGGACAGGCCATACAATTCGCCCCTTGAGCACTTCGTGTTTTGTTCCATATCAGGTGTCTGACTGGTAGAACCCAAACTGCTGACTGAAAGTGGTTGTTCATATGTCAAGCTCTCTGGAACTTGGTCTGATGTGGTACTTTGGATGGTACATCATAACCTCCTCCTCCTAAAACTATGCAGTCGCAATCTAATTGTCTCCTCTATATTCCGAGTCGTAATCACGACGCAATGATTCAGAATTCTGTTTGTGACTTTCCTCAAGCCTTGAATCTTGCTTCACACCTACATTGCCACGTATGTCTCACATAGTCGCCTACCAACTCATACATTGCGATTGCTAGTGGCTCCACAACAACATAGCACACATGTTGATCCAAGCATTAGTCATTACTATTTCCCCCAACTGCTGGAAATGACGCTCAGATGCCCTAGCCTTCCCCATGATGTCACGCGATAACAGCTCAAAGCTTACCAGGTCCCTCACTGACTTCCTCTGGGCCTCGACAGCGCCGGCTCTTGGGTTTGCAAAAATAGCTGCCGCTACAATAGTTGCACAATCTACAACCTATGCTGATAGCTGGAAAAGAGTATGGAGATGATGATGATGATGATGTGTGAATAGCTGAAGTGTGCTCAGCTTGTTGTGGATCACAAGTCTGGCTTTGTAAGCTGTAGAAAAGCTGTGAGCTGACATGTTATCAGGGTTCTTTGAGACATGTCAGTTCATCTCACAGCACTGATCCTCCATTGACTACCATCTGTAGGGTGAATACGTCCTTTCTACAACCCCCTTTTTCGGCGAGGAAAACGGTCCGTAAAAGTCAACGACCAAACTACAAATGAAGTCAGACTGGCGGTCGGTACTGGGACAATGCGAAGAACGAGGTGGTCATAGCTGGTGGAACGAGAATCCCACGGCTGGCACTTCTGTACACGAGATGGTGTGGTATCAACAAGCTTACGCATAAGGCAGATCTATTCAAGGTTCCATGGGGATGTGGTATCCGTGGAAAAAGCACTTTGTTTGCTCCACTTCCCCGCGTCTAGTGTAAAAACTCGTGTTGTGATCGATGTAGTGTGATTCCAATATTTATTTCCACGTAAATTGGCGTTCCACAGCAGACGTACAGCTTACCTCGTATCTGCAAAAATGGGAACTAGTCTGCTAATTTGGTTGGACTGTGAGCTGTTACAGTGGTTAGGTATTTTTAAGCTAAGGGGTGGTCGTATGTTATGAAAAGGTTGCGCTGTATACTCATGCCAGCACCCTGGCCTCCAAATTCTACCAGCAGACCAGCTGGAGCCGGAACCAAGTGATTGGGTATGCGGCCCGTTGTGAGCATGAGCTTACGGGTGAGCAGGGATTAGAGATCGGGTGAAGTTTGTGTGACGTTTTTGTCACCGATACTTTGGATCAGATGGCTGATTGAGATATTGCCGGTACATGGCACTTGAAAGGTAATAGAGTTTTGAAATGTGGATCTAAACTAGTTTGCTGTTATTTAAACATGATGTTGCTTATTTTATTGGTTGTTGTATCCTTCAGCTGAACCTACAGATGCGGTATATCGCTGATCTTTTAAGGATTTGTTGAGGTCCTGGGGATGCATTTAGGCATGGTACCCGAGAGGCTGGCTATCCGGTCGTGTCTGAATGGCCAGAGCATGAATGATGTCTGGGGTCGACGCAATTATGCAAATAACAAAACAAGTTAGATGAAGTGTGCACGTCGAGGCGGGTGATACGGGTTGCCCCATGGAATAAGAAAGTTGCCTGATCACCTCGCCCAGAAAGCCTTGGACCCAAAGTCTGAAGACATGAACGACGTGCGCGCCGTCGAAGACCGGTACTTGGGAGCTAAGCGGAGGCAGGGGTAGCACGCGAATGCGATGTCGACTTGGCAAATTGTGTGCCTGAAGAGTTCACTAGAACGTTAGGTGCTGATGATCTGCGAGCAGGCTAACGACGCCACAAATTACTGGGGACGATTCACCAACTCCAAATAGACTGAACAATCGTTTCAAGGCCCAGAGGGTGCCGGCATGTTGACTCGGCGATAGAATTTGGAAACCAGAAGCGATGAGACCGGCCTAGTCTCGCAAGCCGGCGTTCCTGCGAAGCCCCTTCGCTGTGGGGACGGGTTGATGTCGGGGTGAAGGGGTTTGAGATGGCCGACGTCCTACAGTAGGGTTTTCGGCTGTAGTAGGTGGGACTGCAGGGTCCAATCCAGGGTCAGTTGAGGTTACAGCTGCCGGTGAAACGGAAACATATCCAAGAAAAGCGTCAGCCCAGGCAGGGCGAGAGAAGGCGATGGAGAGAACCAGCATCGGACTTGGGGCCGGCTCTCCTCATCGACAGCACGTTTCGCTTGTTGACGGGAACTGGCCCCTACCTCTGGAGCTGGGGTTGGAGCTCAGGAAGCCACGATCCGGCCGATCTTTTGCGTCCCGGCAGCTAGCGCCAAGAGTAGACTAGCGCCATGTGTCCCGCACACCGGCGCGACGATCATCACCGACACGCGACTACCATTCACCACAACGCTCCCATGTCCAGACTACTGACGCCCTTTGCACTTGTTAAATGAGTCACCCCAGCCCAGCGCATCTGTCTGGCCTGTAATCAGCGGCTGATGGCGAGATGCATATGCATGCGATCCGTGCATGCTTACTGTGTGCCGGCAAAATGCCCAATATCCAAAGAAGAGGCAATCGCCCAATATCAACTCGCTATCCTTTTTGCTGTTACTCTTATCGTGCGTCTCCCGACCAGCCGACCGTCCGTGAGGCAAAAGCGGCTTACGGTACGATGATGCGGGCGGCATTCAACAGCTGAACACTCTGCCTATTGCGATCGTCCCAGTCGCCCAGTCCACGGTTTTCTTCACCAGTCTGGGAGGTGGAGGCTGGCCAAAAACACATTCGATGGCTGTGTATCTTGCATCTGGGTGGATAGAATACCCAAGGCTCAGCGCAGCTACGGCATGGATCGTCTTCGTAGACCGCTGAGCGACTGCACTAATTACGGACAAGCCATCAGTCACGTTAGAGGCTGTGATCCACTTCGCCCACTCTGACACGCAGCCTCCTGGGCCTGGCGCACGGCATCTCGGATTTCGAAGCCATTTCCGCCATGGAATATTGCCACGAGCACGCCTCCGTTTCACGCACTTTCCGTCCCACCGTGAGTGCCGCAGATTCTATATGTAGTATCTCATGCACCCACGTTGCTGGTTGGGAATAGGAATCATTTTGTGACCCAGTTGATCATCACTCTGGCAGTGATCACCTGCATTCCACCTACAGCTTGCCAGTATGGGTCTCCCTTCGTTGTTGTTAGCGGCAGTCGTGCTAGGTGTATATGCATTGTATAAGCACTGGGCCACGTCCCGTCGTCGCCGGATACCTACAGGTCTGAAGCCTTTACCAGGGCCCAAAGGTACGATAGTCACATCACTTACACGTCATCTATGACCAACTCACTACCTATACAAAAACTATATGAATGCCTCTGCTAACTGACATGCATAGGCTACCCCATCATAGGCTCGGTGCCCGAGGTCCCCGAGAAGAATGGCTTCATCAAGTTCGCAGACTGGGGCAAGCAATATGGTCCCATATACCAGTGTGACCTTGCCGGAGACAACCACGTGTGGATCTCGACAGATGAAATCGCCAGAGACTTGTTATCAAAAAAGGCAGCCATCTATTCTGACAGGCCGCACATTCCTTCGTTGATTGATGACAACCGTACGAGTGCGCAATACCTCCCACTACTAAGTCGAAATGGTATAGTATACACACGCAATTGCTTTGTCTTCACTTCTAATGCTTCACAGAGGGCCATACACGCCAAAGAAAATTTGCAAACATTGTCATGCGCGAGTCGGAAAAGGCCATATTCTATCGGTACCCCGAAATCGAATCGAAGCGTATGTTGGCCGAGCTACTGGAAGAGCCCGAGCAGTACAACCATATCCTTGAGTCCTTCATCTCACGTGTCACATGCCGATTGGCCTGGGGTCATAGCGAAGGTAGCGATGAACTGAAGCAACGTGCGCGCGAACTTCTCATTGGTGTCTCACCAACTGGTTCTCTGAGTAACAAACTCCCGTTCCTCATGGCACTTCCCGACTGGCTATCTCCACCCAAGGCATGGGAAAGGCGACGTGCAACCACCGAGCGTACATGGTTTCAGACCATGCAAGAACAGGTTGTCAGCGATATTCAATCAGGCCAAGCGGCTCCGTCGTGGATGAAGACCTTTCTCGAGGGTCGCAGCAAATGGGGCTTCAAGTCAGACACTGAAGGAGCCTATGCTGTTGGTATGCACGGCATTGCCGGAGCTCTCACCATTGCCGCTCCTATGCAGACATTTTGTCTGGCCATGACTCATTATCCACAATTTCTGCCCATGCTACACGAGGAGCTTGATCGCGTGTGCGGCGATCGACTGCCTCGTTCGGAGGATCGACCCAACCTTCCCTTCCTGCGCGCCATCATTCGCGAGTGCATCCGCTGGCGTCCCCCAGTCCCCACCGGTATTCCTCATTATCTGATCCAGGACGACGAGTACAATGGCTACCATATCCCAAAAGGCAGCACCATACATCCATTAGAATGGTAAGTGCACTATCCCTGTCATATATACGTTTATACTGATTCAGTCGCACAGGGCTATTTCTCGCGATCCTGAGTTGTACCCAGACCCCGAAGCCTTTAACCCTCTTCGATGGGTAAAGCCCGAGTACCCCACATACCAAGAGCCTCTTTCACAGTACCCAACCATAGTCAACTCGACACAATTTGGTTATGGACGGAGGACATGCACCGGACAGAATGTTACCGATGAAGATCTTCTTATTGGAATTGGCTCTATTGCTTGGTTGTTCGACATCAAGAAGAGACCAGAGGAGCCCACACTAGCCGTAACGCAGTCAGCTAAGGAGCATCCATATGGCTTGAACAAGAAGGCTACCATATCACACGAGGAGCTCAACGCCGGCATCACCAATGATGAGCACACCATGGAGAAGAAGATTCTCAGCAAGTACACATATCCCGGATCTGAAGCTACACCATTGAAGTCAAAATCTCCAGCACCAGCCTACAAGCCCATGGAATGGGGCGACGTGAGCAAGAAGCCCGAAGACCCCACCCTCGACTACTCAATCTTACTCATCGCCAAGCCAATACCCTTCAAATTCGATCTCAAGCCTCGCGACACTGTCCGGGCAAACAGGGTGTGTGACCTCTTCCGAGAAGGCATAGCAAACGGCGATTATCCCGAATCCCGAGAATACTGGGGAGCAAATCAGGGAAGAGACAAGGCTTTGGGTTGGAGCAAAGTGTGAGAGTGGGGATTTGCGTGATCGGCTAGGCTTGCAGCTGGGGGCTTGGTACACAGCCTTTCAGGACAATGTGGGGATCCGGTGCAGATCCTGCGGTGCGGATAATGAGTATCATGAGTAATTAATAGTAATTTCATATGGAAACAGTCTTAGTTGTTTGAGGGATTAGTTACTTAAGACTTTGGCTCGCATTGTTGGCGGTGTTGGCGGTATTGTTTGAGGACTTTGGCTGGCGAGGCTCATTTAATAGACAACTAAAGACTTGTTTTGTGAAAGATTCTTGTCCTCGTTTAGACTTGCAGCGCCATGTCTTGGAAACTACTGCTTAGTTTGCTGGCGTCAGCCATATGATATCAGCCGACATGGCGGTAACTTGACTCCGAGCGGTTTACAGGAATGTTTTAGCGCGTCCAAGGCTTTAGATGGCTTCAGGCTCGTTGATTTGGACCTGTGACTGCGGGGGGAGCACTTAGCCCATCCCGAAATCTGGTGTTCGCAGCCCGTAGAAGCGGTACGCACGTGACCGAGACAGCCCTACCCAAGTCTGACATCATGTCCCTTCGGTCCGAGACCACAGCGCGACACCAACCTTGTCCTACACAAACACGGCACACCAATGCGCCTACGATAACCCTCGCCAGCTCATCGCGAGCCGCATAGCGAATACCATGCTCGGCCTCGATTTCACCGCGACGCGTACGCAAATCGCATCCTACCTCTTTGGCGTCGCGCTCTTCAGTATCAGCTTCCTCGTCTTCCTCAACAGCTCCATATCCTTTGTCATTACACAGCGCATCGGCCAGTCGCATAATGTGGGCGATGCGGTCGGTACTCTGGGCTTTGTAGACGAATTGGTTGCACTGGTGGCATGTCCGGCGTGGGGTTTGCTGAGCGATAGGGTGGGCGTGAGGAGTGTTGCTGTACTGGGCTATGGGATCGTGGGCATATCGCTGTGGGTATTTGTACAAGCGAAGAATGTGTATCCCGAATTGTTGCTCGCGCGGGTGCTCTTCAGTCTGGGTGGGAGCGCGACGTGAGTTGTGAAGCTGTAGGGTCAACAGCGTGCAAACTGACATGCATAGCGCGACCATGGTCACTGCCATTCTGCCCTCAATGACGACCGTTAAACCCGTCAAGTCAGACCCACGATCACCGACACGCAGCCGTGGCAGGTCACATGCGCCTGCTGCATCGATTTCCTCCGAGTTGACAATTACACCCGCCCGCTTCCGCTCCACGTCTCCGGAAGAGCATGCTCAAGGAGCCATTACAAAGGACACTGGCGCATCTACTTCGCAACTGGCAGGACTCGTTGGTGTCTTCACTGGATGCGGCGCGCTCGTCGCGCTCTTCGTCTTCCTACCCCTCCCAACACAGTTCCAGAACGCTGGCGCGCGCCCAGCGGCGGCTGTCGCAGATGCTTTCTACGTGGTCGGCACAATCGCCTTGCTCGTATCTCTAGCCTGTTTCTTCGGGCTGCGTAATCTGCCTGGCGAAGAGGCAAAAGGCTGGAAAAGACTGACGAGCAAAGGCGACTACAAAGACGTAGACTCGCATCTCACGCGCGAAGTGGTGCTCTCATACCCGCGCCTCTTCCTCGAAAGCATACGCCTGGGCTTCACATCTTCAAACATCGGACTGGGATACGTAGGAGGTTTCGTCGCCCGTGCATCTTCGGTCGCTATATCACTCTTCATCCCTCTCTTCACAAACCACTACTTCTTACAGACAGGGCAATGCAAAGCAAATTCAAAGATACCCTCTGACATCAAGGTCGCATGTCCGGAGGCCTATAAGCTCGCGGCAATGTTGACAGGCATCTCCCAACTCATAGCGCTCATGTGCGCCCCTGCATTCGGCTTCCTTGCCGGCCGCTTCCCCCGATACAACATCCCTCTCTGCGTAGCAGCCGTAGCCGGCATCGCAGGCTACTCGGCATTCGGCTCTCTGACAAGCCCAGACTACAAAAGTGACGACGGCACAGGCGCCATCTTCTTCATTGTCGCTCTTCTTGGCATCAGCCAAATCGGCGCCATAGTCTGTTCTCTCGCGCTGCTAGGCCGCGGCATCAACAACGATGAAGTCTCCTCTTCAGATTCGCTGTCCGTATACGGTGGCCACACGACAACAAGCCACCCTTCTGCGGGCGCCACTCCGCCCCACAGCCCGCCTATCACGCCCATAGACGAAATCGCGCCGCTGTTGCCAGACTACAGTCGCCATCATTCGCGCTCGGCCTCGGCCTCGAGACCAACAATGTCTCATAATCATATCAAGGGCTCTATTGCAGGAACCTATAGTTTACTCGGTGGCTTCGGCATCTTGCTGCTTACAAAGGCTGGCGGCGCCTTGTTCGATAGCGAGGGGCCTGGTGCGCCCTTTTACATGATGGCTGCGTTCAATGCATTGTTGCTGGTGGTTACTGTGGGGGTGAGTGTATGGCAGGGTGTGTGGGGAGGAGGGGCTAGCGCATATCGGGAGGAGTTTGGTTCGGAGGGTAGGTGAAAATGGCAAGGTACCAAGGCAAGGAGGGGTTCTAGAATGGAAAACTGCATTTACAGTATGACTAGATGAAATGTAATAAATCAAATATACATTATCTTCTTCCTCATCTCCCGGTTTAATCTACATGACCAGAGTAACCAACCTCTCACAGCACATCACCCCAATTCAGTACGTCGATCTTCTTCCGTCGTGGCAGGATATCTGCAATACTCGGTCGGACAGCCAAATTCAGCGGCCACGGCTTACTGTCATCTACCTATCGAGGGAAACGAGTTTCTCTTTTTTAGTTACCATGTCAAGAATTGTTGTTGTTGTTGTTGTTGTTGTGGTTGTTGGTGGTAGTGCTACTACTGGATTTTGAACTCACTTTTGTGCTTCCAGTCCAGGAAGTAGAGCGCTGGATGGCGAAGAAGTAGTCGCGGTAAGGGTCACCGGTTGTCGAGGGCGTTTCTTCTGTTGTGAGGGGTTGGGGTAGGCTGGAGGCAGAGAGGGAAGAAGAGGATAGGTGGACTCGGCTGCGGGATTGTGGCTGCTGCGCTGGGAGAGAGTAGCGTGTACGGCTATGAGGTTTATCGATGCGATCCTGTCTCGGTATTTTGGGCTGATTGAAGGTGTTGGGAAGAGATTTTCTCGAGGGGTCTGACTTGAGTAGCGTAGGTAGCTTTTTTGCCTCTTCTGTTGACTGGTCAGAGTGAGTGGTGGGTGGCATCAAGTGTGGTTTCTCTGGTGGGCGCCCACGCGCTGGTTGAGAAAGAGTGGGTTGGCCGCTCATCTCCTCCAGTGCCCTTTGAAGCATCTTTGTGCTTCCAATGATGCCTTTTGTGTAAAGTGTGTCGCGTATGCTGTCTTTGTAGAAACGGTGATAGGGCTCTGGACTGTCTCCTTGGTCAATGCATTCGATAGCGTATTGCTTGTAATCTGTTCTGTTGCGGATGATGAAGTCATCCCATTGCCACTTTGGCACCATCTTGTCTTCTTGATCGAGCTTGTACATTTGTGCGCACTGAGCTTTGAAGTGATTTGCACCCCCGGTGTAGTCTGGGTACGCTTCTTTGAAGGATTGGAAGATCGTCATATGACCGTTCTGATCAAAATTTGCAGGAGGCTTCCTTGTTGGCGTCTTCTCGGTCGCACGATCAAGAGGCTGGTGCGACGATTGTGGTGGAAGCATGTCTTTGACAGTTATTGATACGGAAGGCGAAATCGGGCGCGTTGTAGATGCTCTCCTAGGGCTTGGCTCATCATACAAGCTCTGATGTCGTGGAGACATTGTATGTGGAGGTACCCTCTGATCAAACGCATCAACATCGCCAACATCAAGATCCATATCATCGGCATCCTCTCCCTTCACCAACTTGGCTGCAGACCCAGGTCGACTGTCGACGCTGGTGCTTGACCTGCGTTCCTCTTGAAATCTACGCAGCGATTCTTCTCGGTCCTTGCGCAGCGCCGCCACTGGATCCCCACTGACAGGCGCACCGTCACCGAATCCTACAATCTTTATTTCCCGCCTCTTGGAGTGTCTTCGGCTATTTTTACTCGGAGAATCAGCAAGCTTACGTTTGACCGCTGCCGAAACGGGTCCAGGGATGCTTGGTGATGTTTCCGAGTTGCTAATCTTTGAGGCCGGTTGGGTAGAATTCGAGGGTATGCTTGGTGTGACTGTAGACGCTGCCTTGCCGACTGAAGTCTTTGGCATCAAAGGCGCAGCGCTCTTGGAATCTGCTTCTTGAACTTGCATTGCTTTAGTCAAGTGTTCGCTTACTGTTGGCACATGCTCAGTATTAACTGCCATGCTGTCATTCGCTTCAGCCTCTGCTTGTTTGGCATTCGAATTCTCATCGTGCAGAACAGGTACCGGATCTTCCACAACAGGAACATGATGGCGTTCAGTTTCGGCGGTGTTAGAGGCTTTTGGCATATCGTATGTACTCTGGATGACTGATGTAGATGATGTGTGTGGGTCTTGGCTGCTTGATTCTGACCCTTTCCTTGGACATGGCTGGGATATAGCTCCCTTGAAAAATTTACCTTTTGCGTCAGGCGTCTCTCTCACCTGGACAACAGACCGTGCCCTATCAGGTATGGATGAGAGGCGGCTACTATCCGCCGAGTCTGGTCTCCTTACTTCCACTAGATCTTCACCTAGAGCTTGCGGAACGAAATCTTCCATTTCCTCATCTGAATCGAGACGTTCAGACTGTTGAGTAGACAGCCTTGCCTGTGATCCGGATGCATGCTCTGCACTCGACGTCTGCTTCTCGATACTAGAGTCGGGCGGAAGTCCTTGAAGAGCTCTTGTTGGCATTTGTGGTGGTTCCGGGCTGGGCGACCAAGAGACCTGGCTAGTGGTATCCTCGTCATCCTGCGTTGGGTGAGGTAAAGAGTCAGGTGAGGGATCGACGTCAGATTGATTGTCCGTATCAACGGCATCTTCAATTGCAGCTTTCTCATCAGCTATGCGGTTAATTGCCTGAAGAATGGATTGGGGCATATTGCCATTTTGAAACGGCGGTAGTCCAGGTTGTGGCTTTAGCCAGCTTGTGTCTTTACTCAGGCATTCTTGTTGTAGCATGGGCACCTTGAGCGTCTCGCGGTTAAAGACAACACCCTGCATCCATGAGCATCGATTTAGGTGAGTGGCAACTTTTTCAGGCAGATGTGATTCACTGTTATTTTGCGCTGACAAGTCAATTTCAGCAGCGTGTTGAGTCTTGGCCATAGCAGGACTAGTTTCTTTACGTCGTCGCTTCTTGCGATGGACTGGGGCGGGTGACACGGAATGCATGTCTTCATTCTCTGTTTCTTCTCGTGGTGGTGATGATTGCAGTGATATGGACGAGGGTTTGGGAGATGTAGCTGATCCAGAGACAGTTGGCTGTTTACGAACAGTGTTTGGTATGCAGTCCTCTGAAGTTCTTGCTTTTGGTTCGCTAGGGATCGACTTTGAAGGCTTCTCGAGGAGGCTGAGCAATTTGTGTTTCGTCTCGTTCTGGGTATTGGCAGCCCCTGCAATTATTCGCTCCCGTTGCAGATTCCTCGCCAGAACAGGCTCACGGCCTTTTGAACGAGATGGAATGGGGTGAGATATCTGTGTCCCAAACGCTAGCTGAGTATGCGCCGTCTGGGAAGGAGCGTCTTCATCATCACCACCCGGCGCAGCCATTGCGGGCTCGGCCACTTCGGGCTCGCTATACTGTGCCAAGCGTCGATGGTCCTCTTGCGCGCGGGTCTCGCAAAGCTGCTGTAGTATTACACGAATTTGCCTGCTCTTCTGAATGGGTGGTGTGTCTCGGAAGCTTCTGTCGTAGTGTGCGCCTACCCAATCCACCTGATGCAATATGAAGCGCAGACGGTCCCGCTGTGGCCCATAGGACGTGTATCGTATGGTGTAATTACGGATGGAAATAACGGCGCCCTTGTGAAACAGAGAAGAAGTAGGCTGTTTCTCCGCGAGTTGTCTGGTGCAGCCGGGCGTGATGTGGGCGACAATCTGGTGACGGCCGTCGGTGAGCGTGAGCGGATTTGTCTGAGGCAAGTTAGGTCAGAAGCAGAAAACATGGTTACATCACGTGCCTGTAGGACTTGCAGTGTGGTGTTGTGCTCGGGATGTATGTGATTGATTATATCTAGGCAGGAGCCGTTGTCGTGGTAAACGCCCTCCCAGTCCCTATCCAGCTTGATGTGGACGCCAGATGCTTTGGTCTCGTATCTCTGCCGCAGCCAGTGACTGCCTAGAAGGAGTTGCGATTGGAAAGTTTCCTCAAGCCAGGCGTTGAGGCAGACGGCCATATATTTTGCTTCTTTGTTTGGCGTTGGGTGGAGAGGA
>Ga0265797_10009838_pt1 | contig 12293 bp, 16 predicted proteins | sample P2T30metagenome_FD_192433 | JGI IMG/M metagenome (GOLD analysis project Ga0265797, IMG submission 192433) | Plant litter microbial communities from East Loma Ridge, Irvine, California - P2 T30 | ecosystem: Environmental > Terrestrial > Plant litter > Unclassified | place: USA: California... | reverse complement strand
TGATCAACTCGATCACAGTTGACAATTGTGGGTAGAAGATAAGAGGAAGATAGGAATAGTCAGCGATTCAATACGCGACTTGTGCGGTTTGCGTCAGCCATGGGCAACCATGTGTCAATCACACTGCCTGTTGCGTATTCTGCAGGTGCGCGACTTGTGCGGTTTGCATCAGCCATGGGCAAGCATATGTAAATAACACTGCCTGCTGCGTAGTCTGCAGGTGCGCGACTTGTGCGGTTCGCAGGCAACAGCACTACAACCGGAGTCTTCCCCTACGCTCGCCACATTACAAGCACGTGATGATTTGGCGAAGATGAAGTACGCTTCCCTTGGTCCAGGGGTAGAGGACACACTGAGGCTGTTCAGTAATATCGGCCACAGCCACACACGCACGCGCTAGGTTGTTGTATGTCTCAGCAATGTGCAAAGCGTCTCGAAATGTCTTTCGAAGGGAACAAGGGAGGTGAAGGTCCATACCGCGGCGGCGGGGACGGCGACATGCACGGTAGGGTAGGGTGGAGTCAAATGCCCCGGAATGTCACCGCAGGGATGGGAGAGGCTTGTCGCCGCTTAGCATGCGCCCAGTGAACCTTATTCTGCACCCTCCGGCATACCGAGATGCAAAGAAGTACCGCTTGATATAATAATAGTGTTGCACAGCCTCGTACGGCGTTGCACACTCCCGTGCGATAGGACGTGAGCTTGACACTGTATTTACCATCGTGCCTGTCCTACGCTTCTTCCCATCTTGATGCGTGCCTGCCTGTCTGCATCTCTAAACCTTGCTTCGTCTCTGAATACATTGCAGCACTCTCATTGTCATCCATGCCAAACCTTCTTCCCATCGCTCGCCCCGGCTCGAGTAGCAGCTCGCAACCTTTTTGTCGGCATTCCACTCCGCATACTCGTGTGAGCACCATGACCACCATGAACACCTTCTCTAAGCGTCTAGTCGGCTCTTACGTCCTTGACTGGCTCGTCATAATGTTGGTCTCACACCTTGATTGCAGCTACGAACTCATCGCATGGCCCCTTTCCACACGACACATTGTGCGGCATCCTGCATTTGCTGACGTGTCATAGTGCAATTGCAGCAATCGGCGGCGGTTTGAACTTCATCACACCGTACAAACGCCCATTCTCCCTCCTTGATCTGAGCATTTCATTTCCCTTCTTTCCGGAAACCATCAGCATCACCACTGTCGGTCTCGTTTCAATCGTCGCCCCCGGCGTCATCATTGCTGTCGTTGCGCTGCTCCTAGTCCCTGGGCCAAAGTACTCCCGCCAGCTTAGCAGGAAAAACCTCCTCGCTCTGAAGCTCTGGGAGCTTGAGAAAGGTCTAGCTGGACTAGCTCTCTCCGTCGCGTGTGCTTTCTTCATAACCCAAGCACTCAAGAATCTCTTCGGAAAACCGCGTCCCAATTGCATCGCTGCATGCATGCCGGACTTGTCTCGCGTCGCCGAGCACACGATCGGTGGCTATGGCCAGTCTCTCGACCCTCGCTGGACTCTAGTCTCTGCTACGATTTGCACCAATCCGGATACCAGTGTCGTGAACGATGCTTTCCGCAGCTTCCCTAGCGGCCATTGCACAGTCGCATGGGCCGGTATGCTCTATTTGACCCTTTTCTTGTGCTCCAAGTTCGCCATCGCAGTGCCACACCTTCCAGAAAAGACCGGTCCATCAAGAGACAGCGGTCCTCTCATGCACGAGCAGCTTCCACTACACGAAGGCGGACTGTCGTCTGACACGTTTCCCAGCACATCGGGTCCGCACCAGGTCTCGGTCCGTAACCTTGCAGCGTCGCCGCCAAATCATCTGATTGCTATAGCTTTCGTCCCAATTGCTGTGGCATGCTACATCTGCGCTTCGCGATTCTTCGATTTCTACCACCATGGCTTCGACATCATCTCTGGATCGCTGATTGGCATCGTCAGCTCATATCTTGCGTTCAGGTGGTATCATTTGCCGTTGGCGAGGGGCCAAGGGTGGGCTTGGGGTCCCAGAAGTCGGGATCGGGCGTTTGGAATTGGTGTAGGAGTTGGTACATATGCTTAGCGGTGATAGGCGAAGGGAGGTTTACTCCTAGCCTCTAGGGCTAGACTACCAGGAGGTCAGAACAGCTTTGATACGTTGTTACTGCTGCATGGAAGCATTTGATCGCCTTCTTCATCGAAAAGCTCACCTTGAGCTTCGAATCCATTCTTCTATCTGTGGATCTTGTTCAAAATGAGTCTTGTGTAGGCACATATATCCAGTGATAACGGGTGCAAAAGCCTTGCTCTATTTTGACTCAAATTTTGTAGACATAAATATTGATATCTATTCACGCTTCGAAGCAAGCTCACGCCTTTACTCTGCCAACTCAGAGCTGGTCAGGCGTATCCTTCTCGCCAACGGAGATGCTACGTGCCCGAGACCAATCCCTATGTGCGCTCACGCCCCCGAAAAGCACCCAGATGGAACCGGCGACGACGCCGTAGGCAATGTAATCACTTCTAGTACCGTCCGCCGACAAAAGTAGACCTAAGCCTCCATTGATCATGCCAATTGTAATAAGCACTCTTCCTGCCCAGACGTGGACGCGACCGACGGCGGTGCTCATGCCTCGTCGCTTATACATGACATGGGCAATGTAACCAGCGATGGCCTGAATCCAGGCGCAGGCGAAGATCACCAGGCCGATGATCGGGTGATAAGAGTCCAGCTAGTAGTAGCGTCTTCATTAGTACAAACGTCTATTGCCAATTGCGCCGCAGCCAACAAGTACGAACCTCCTGTTGATCCCGGGCCATCCAGATGCCCATTGCGGAGCCGACGGTTATGGCAATCAGGCCAACAATTTGTAGGCCGGCGTGAAAGATCCAAACGCGAGGGTGTCGGACGAGGGCCATAATAATAGCGCCGAGTGGGAATATGAAAACCCATGCAGCGGAGCCGAGAGATGCATGTGCGGTTTTGATGTTGTCGTAATTGGCTGCGTTGGCTGCCATTATCGCGGAGCTGTCTGGAACTTGGTGGTTAATCTCACTACACTTAGATCTCAAGACTGCAGGTCACTGACCAGTAAAGTGCTGAAAGCTACGAGTAAGAGACGTTTCGATGTCTGTTGGATTGGGGGTCGTGGTGTAACAAACGGCCGATATGTCTGAGTTGAACCTCTCGAATCGACGACGGTATGGTTTGAAATTTAAACATGACCACGCACACGCGAACATGCGCACAGTCTGCATTGGTGTCGTAGACGATTGTATCATCTTATCGTAACCATTCGCCATCATTAAAGCATGATTCGCTCTAGAAAGCAGCAGCACATGTGGACCTGAGCCACGTGAAGCACATCGTGTCCAGGATAGGAAGGCCAGAGGATCGTGCCGTCACGTCGTCGTCGTCGTCGAGTCTCGACCAATCGAAGGAAAGGTATTGTAGCACAGTCAGCGCTCGAGGCACGCCACAAGAGTAACGCAGGGGCAGTAACAGCGGTACTGCGATTTCCACAGTGTGAGACAGCAATATCGACACGTGACTTGATCGGCGTCTTCCGGGGACTCGTCCGGGGTCTTTGGGGCGAGGCTGGCGCAAAGAATCGGTGGAATGTCACCACGGAGAACATGGTTCAGCCGCTTTTCATCCACTCATGAGTAACGAAACGCGTGTGTTCGTCAGCGACGCACGGGTGACAAGATGTCACCGTACATGCGGCGGCTTGAGACATCATCAACGTACAACGTGTTGGTGTTTTCCGTGGCTGGCGTAGTGCAGTCGCCGCCTTGAGTCTGAGAAAGCATCTGGCATTATGCGCAGAATATTAATGCAGGCACAACAGATCCTTTGGTCTATGTTAGCTGAGCTTGTACGAGTGCAGTCACCTCTATACGAGTATAGTTACCTCGACTCCATGCGGGAAGACGCGCGTGAGCTGCATGTCGATCATTCATGCTTCCCCGCCCCTTTCATTCGGCATGCGAGCCGCTGAATGGCGGGTTCGACGGATGCTGAAAGGTTAAATCCAGTGACATTCCAACGCACAAGTCCCTCAGATGATGTACTACACGAATGAGTTGTCTGATTGACTCGTGTGGTTTTCAAAGCCGCGGTACACGCGTCAAGACCTGTACGCTTCCACGGCTCTATGGTAATAGCGTCCCATCAGCCGGCAGCATCTTATAGGTCGACATCCGTACTCGCCCATCGACGCACAAACCTCTCAGGTGATCGACGAACGGTTTGGCCATGAGTTTCCGCGGCTTCGAGGTAGTAGCGTCTCTCAAGCCAAAAGACGTTTCGGCCCGATGGCACAGGCACAGGCACATTTGGAGTCCACCCAAGGAATTATCAAATACTCAGTCCAAACTGTAGTCGATGGCTTATCGCTAGGGAAATGCCTATACCCATAGTGGAATCCGAGCGTTCCGTCTGATGCTCAAAATCTCGCATTATAAAAAGACCCGGTTGCACCACGTCGACGACTTTACTCTGTGTACTTCTACTCATCTGCAGCTTTTTCTCTTGGAGAACACAAAATGACGGGCCGACAACTCCTCATCACAGCCGCGTCATGCTTGGTTGCAGTCACATCGGCTCTTCCTGGAATGGCCAATGGTACTGGTACTCTCAATGCATCAGGACTCAAGTCGTGCTCCGCATCTATGGACGGACGACTTCCAACCGTCATTCCTTCCGACTTCCACTTCAGTGGAAATGTGAGACGTTACTACATCGCCGCAGAAGAGGTAGAATGGGATTACGCGCCAACAGGATGGGACAACTGGCTTGGCGTACGTGCCGAACAAATGAACTTTCTGGGCTCACTTATACTCATTATTTCAATTAGGTTCCAATGGAGGTCTCCCCGAGAGCCAACTCTGCTGGTTACAATGCCTTCGGAACAAAGTGGCTGAAGGCCCTTTACCGTGGTTACACTGACGAATCGTTTTCTCAGTACAGCGAACAGCCAGCATGGCAAGGCACACAAGGCCCTACCATCCGTGCCGAAGTGGGCGACATGATCGAAATCATGTTTGTCAACAAGATGACTACCAACTACGCCACAATGCACTCTATGGGGATGGAATATTCCAAACTCAGTGAAGGAGCGGACTATCCGAACACTACCACACCTGGCGCCAGTAATCATCTTCCTCCGGGAAGTGCTGTTCCTCCCGTTCAACCTGGTGTTGGACCCTCTGGTTGCGTGGTATACAAATGGTTGGTAGACAGTGCCGCGGGTCCAGATGCGAGCGAGCCTGCCCGCACACACAGCTACCACTCGTATGTATCGCTCGAACAAGATACCAATGCTGGTCTCATCGGCCCGTCGATCATCTACGCTAGCGGACAGATGGCGAAGACGATGGCAGAATACCGAGAGTTCCCGCTCTTGTACATGATCTACACCGAATCACAATCATTCCTCTCTGGCAAGAATGCTGCAGCTCTCAGGAGCGGCGGCCAAAACGGACACTCTAGTCAGTGGTCTGGACAGGCTCCATCAACCGCTACAGCCAGCAACATGTCAGCATCGCTGCCGCAGGGCAACTCTTCAATCTGGTACCCTCAGCTCGTGAATCTAGAGTCTGCTGGCCAAATTTCGGCGCCACCATTCCACACTATGAATGGTTACGTCTTCGCCAATAACCCGATATTCGACATGAACGTAGATGACAAGGTCATCTGGTACGTGAATGCGTACGGCTCCGCGAGTCACGTCTTCCACATGCATGGGAATGGATTTGCTTACCATGGAGCTAATGAATACGCAATCAGTATCAATGATGGCGTAGGTAAAACTCTAGTGATGAACGCTACGGGACGTGGTCTATGGCAGGTTATCTGCCATGTCAGTAACCATCAGGCTAAGGGCATGCTGCTCAACTATCGCGTCTCTGATTCTAGCTAGGATTGGTTATCTACATAGGGAGAAGAAGTAGAAGAAGCGTTGAAGTATTAGAGTTAGGAAATCGTTAATTGAGTTAGTTATCTGTGAATCACATCGCATACCACTGCATCCGTGTTTCACGACCCTCATGACCAGCCGCGCTAACCTACCGCGAGGCTTTATCCACTAACACAATCCGTAGTTCCAGCCAGCCACGAGCGGATTTGCACGACTGTCTTTGAGGCACGCAGCAAGCAGACAGCACTATGTATACCATCCCTATGGTCGCCGGCTTTACTGTAAGTCGAACGTAGATGGTGTGAGTACTTGAAATTTTGGCTGAAGAGCAGTTTACATTGATCGCTCTTGCCACAGGACTTTGAGAGTAACACTGGTCACAACGTCGCCGTCTCAATTCCTTCTCTGCAAAACCACGCCACTTCAACACACCTTTCACCGCCGCATTCCGGCTTCTCACTGCGCATCACTGCACGTCACGTACACCGCAAATGGCTCACTCGGATCCTGGCACAAGCAACGACCTCACACGTAGCAACGCATCTGGTATCGCAGATTGCGGGAGTATCAGCGCCATGACTCCGAGTGGCGCCTCTTCTCCGCTCGCCAGCAGTATCGCGCACTCGCCTCTCTTCAAACTCTCTCCGGAGTTGCGCAACAAGATCTATTGCCTCGTACTGATTCAGGACGACGATGAAGACTGGATGGCAGATTACCGGATCACTGTCGACAAAGCCACTGGAGTGCCCGAGCCTGCTCTCCTGTTGACAAACAAAGTCCTCCGCGCCGAAGCCTCGGGCATCTTCTATTACGAGAACGACTTTTGCTGCAACATCACCGACTTTGACCCATCTCCTGTGCTGCTCTTGCAGTCAAAGCTCGCCATGTCCATCGCCGACCATCCCATGCAAATCGACATCGAACGTGGTGATAGTAGCGTCAACTGGAAGAACTTGGTTTCGTGGCTCCACATGTGCCACAGGGGTGAATGTCCCGGGCTCGATCGCTCTGAAAGCGGCGAAAGAGATGGTGGCGAAGCTCGACTGCTGGAAGGCTTGTTCGAACTGGAATCGAAACGCCTAATCATCTCTTCAGATGCGCTGGATCTTGTGCTTGTATCCATGTACTGCGCATTGGAGGAGATCAATATGGATTGGTGGTGAGTGCAGAATGCTAGCGGACTATGATCATCAAGCCGAACACGACCGCGAGTATACTGGCGCTGGCGAATAGGAGGAACGACAGACCTGGCAGCGAGTTGTTGCGTTAGTGTCCTTTGGTGTATCTCTTCCTATGCTGCAGCTGCTGGTTTGGCAGTATCTCAAGAGGAGCTGTTATGGATGGCTCGGGAGATGGAACGCACATGCAATGATTCTGGGCGGGAAGATGTGACAAGATGGCATGAGTAACACTGTAATTGCTGTTTTCTACGTTCTGGGCCTTTGCACGATTCACACTCCAACACCAAACCTTACCGTGATAACAGTGCATTCATAATTTTTCAGCAACCGACCATCTACTGTTGTTCACCACCCGCCTAGCTTCCAAGATGAAGAGTGGATCTAAGAAAGCGCCTCCGACCGCGGACCGTCTTCTGTCCTTCATCACTCGGCCAGCTTCCAAGATAAAAGAGTGGATCTAAGGAGTCAAGCCTGATCGTCTAAGCTTTATCGATCAATGATTGCACACCCAGCTATAAACGCCATTGCTGCACGAAGCAGAAGCTCTTCCGCCCCACGAATCGCGGCACCACTGGTTCAAATCAATCCCATGTTTCTCGTCGCCGCGAACGCAAATCCAGTCGTTGCAACCACTTCCAGTGGTTTCAGCGGAGAAGCTGGTATTGTAGTAGATATTGCAAGCCGCTTCGACATTGATCCCGTCAGTGGCCCTTACTTGGAGGGTGGTTGCCTCCTCAGGCAGCGCGAGGGCTGTAGCGAAGTTGCTGAGGAGCGCGAAGCTTGCGATTGGGTTGAGGGTGATAGAGTGGGCGAGCATGTTGTTGGCTGGCTAGTATGTGGTTGGTATATTCCAGCGATGTTCACACGTTGGGTTGAGAAGCTTATACTTTAGGTGGTGATAGAACGATTAGTAGACGTTCTTGTAGTTGAGTGGGATTCTTTGATGGATAGAATCAGGGTGGGCAGTGAACGAGCACTGAACAGTTCGTTCGGTTCGTTCGGATCCTGTTGAACAAACGAGCAGGCATCTGCTTATGTAATTGAACGACTGAACAAATGTGTCTGTTCGTTCAGCGTGTTCATCGTGTTCATTGTGCCAGTCAAGCTTACTCTAAACCCTAACCCGCATGTCAGGCGTTTGTCTAAGATCGCGACCGCAGCCTCCAAGATGCCCACAAGTCGCGGGCGGAAACGGTCCATACCGTACCGGACCGTTCCAAGAAGCCTCATGCGTCATACAAAGCTCAGCATCAACGCTCAACGTAGTTCACGCTCGTGCATCTTACGTACATGCTAACATATCCCATAGATATTCAAAGCAGCGAATTATGACAAGGCGATGTTACCAAAAGATGCTGGATGAGTGTCCATTACGAATGTCGACTGCACTGAGCAAAAGGTCGACTTGAAGTCGATGCAGGGATATGAGAAGACCAATCCGAATGCGGAAAGTGTAAGACCTTTGCTGGCTCGTGCACTGAACGAACGACGAACACGCCAGCAGACCCTGAACAAATGAACAAAGCCTGCTCAGAAGGCCAAATGAACGAACACTACGCCTGTTCGGTGTTCGTTTGTTCATTGCCCACCCTGGATAGAATAGTGCCTCTGGGTGAGAGATGTACGGTACTTGTACATTCCAGCTACGGACGTGTTGCACGAACTCGTGACTCCTCCAGTTGCTGGAGGGTAGGACAGAGTTGGGACGCCTTTAGCAGCTGAGAAGTACAGATGTTGGACGCCTTGTGTAGTCGGAGAGCACAAGTTTCACAGGCCTTTGGCAGATCAAAAGCACAAAACTCGTAATTCTTTCAGCTTAAGTCTCAGCTAGAATATTTGTGTTCACCACGGCGAAGAGGACATGCCTTAGTATGTTACATGTATGTCTCTATGACATCCGTATCACAGTTTGTTGTGAAACTAGGGTCCTGCCCCTAAACACTGCAGCTGTTATCTGCTTATCGCAGGCTAGTGTTTCAGGCTGGCTACATATATACAGTCCTTACCTCCAGAATATAGAGAATGTATGGGAATGATTTTGCGCACAAAGCTACAGGGCTGCCATTACATGACAAGATGTAACATGGATTTTACATTACATTTACATTTGGTCTGCGACAATGACATTGACATCGTGATTGTGCTACATGTCGCGATTTCGCACGATGTAACAACTTTGCTGCCAACCTATACCTGACACGAGCTTTTTTCCAAAGCTACGATAGTCTAATCGATTTGCAAAGCCACGTCGGCTTTCGTACAATCGGCTAGCATGCTGTATGATTACTGTTTGGGTCTAGCGCTGCGGCTGAACCCGTACCTGCGAATTCTGTCGATGGCGTTTGCGGCATAATTGACCGTGCTTATTGAGACAAGAGCGATCAATTGGATCGATGCATATATTCATTGTCGATGCTCGATGTGTAATTTGTTAAGGCGAAATCGATATTCGCTAAGTGACAATCATGACACCTGAGTCTCTGCGCCTCGACCACTCACCGACGCCTTCGTCAGCTACGGAGGCGGCGACGACAGAAGGCAAGTATCGTGAAGGGACCAAAGGAAAGAAGCCACTAGCTCACAAGCTATGGAGCCATTCCAAGGGACCGGACGATAGATTACCTCTACGCAACAAACATCGACAGCGCATATTTTACTGTAAGCACTGCAACACGTTTGCGCCGTCTCCGAACCTCGATTCTATTCGTCGTCATCTGACGAAGGATCATGGTTTGGTCATCGAGGAAGACGAAAGAAAGCTCGCGATACAGATCAAAGGATCTCTCGAGGCATTTTGGCGAAAGAAGACGACTGGAACCGACGTTAAGTCTAGGGAAGACGACATGATGAACAAGCTCGAGCGGCTCCTCGATCAAGACGCGATCGATTTTGCTCTAGTAACCTTGATTACCAGGCGGAACTTGCCATACACCTGTATGCAGTGGCCAGAGCTGCATGCACTAGTATCACTCTTGAACCCCGCTACAGGCAATACCATCGTGCGATCACATACCACTGTTCCGAGACGAATCGCCAGCGAGTTTGAGAGACAGAAACAGCTGTTGAAAGCCGCGCTGCAAGCGTCGAGGTCGTTGATCCACTTCAATGTCGACACTTGGACATCGAAGACGATGGCAGAATACCAAGCGATAGTGGCATTCTTCATGACTCCTAATAGCCAGCGCAAGAAGGCACTTTTAGCTCTTCCGGAACTTGATGCTAGCCACTCTGGGAATGAATGTGGTGCGCGTTTCATCGCTACCATACAAGACTACGGCATCGAACGGCAGCTTGGCTACATGACCTGCGACAATGCGAGCGCTAACAATACCATGTGCCGTTATATCGAAGCCGAACTCGGCTCTAGGACAGCTCCGATACTTTGGAGATCAGATTGGAGGCGCTGCAGATGCTTAGGCCACATCATCAACCTCTGTTGCCAGGCCTTCATGTCCGCGCCGGACGAGGAGGCAATCGATTACGCTGTTCAGCAGTCGCAAAAGTTCGCTCCAGAGCGAGTGATCTCAGTAGACACTCTTTTCGGTGATGTGCTGTCAGGCGAGGAGGACGATTTGATAGAGCGAGCACAAGAAGATGACGATTCGGATGAGTTTTTAGAAGAACAGCCTCCGCGTAAGCGAGCTCGGAGGTCGACAGCTGTAAGCTAACGAACATCTCAATCTCGAGCTAAGAAAGAGCGACGAAGAGGTGGCTGGCGCCTACAAGGCCCGATACGCACTTTGCGACGATTCTTCGTATAGGTGAAAAGGGACACTGCCAGGAAAAGGCTGTTCAAGTCTTTGTCTGGCCTGACGCCGGTCGTTGGTAACGATACCCGGTGGAGTAGTTAGGATGCAATACTGCTACGAGGGCTGCAAACACGATCCACCGTCGACGAGTTCATGGCAAGGAAAGATTGCAGGTATATTCTTGCAGCAGGAGATTGGAAACTCATCGAAGACACACACAAGTTCCTTTAACCCTTCCATGAAGTCACGAACAAAGCACAAAGAGACGATGCCACTTTCGACAAGGTTCTGTTCTACTTAGACTTCCTCCGCAGCCATCTCAGCAAGTCACGCGACACGTGGGCTGGCAATCAAGCCTTCACGGCCGCCATAATGATGTGCTGGTACGCTTTTGACAAGTAGTTTCTTGCTACCGAAGAGACACCAGTGTACGCCGCTACTATACTGCTACATCCAAGTCGGCGTCTAAGATATCTACAACAGCATTGGCCTTCATGCTGGTACTTTGATGCCGAGAGACAAGCAAGAGACCTGTGGAAAGCAGAGTATTAGAGCAAAGACGTCAATCCTAACTGCGAAGAGGAGTCTAGCCCCGCTTGCCCTGTAGAAGAACCTACCGAGCTAAAGCTGTATGAGAGAACTGCTTTTCTTGCTCCCGAAGGAGACGAGTTCGACCGCTTCATCTCTCAGCCTCAGAGCGCGGTGTCCGATGCTATCGCGTGGTGGCTCGAACCTACGCAGCAGCGTGACTACCCACGACTTTCGCAGATGGCGATTGACGTTTTGTCGATACGTCCAATGTCGGCAGAAGCCGAAAGGGTGTTCTCAGGAGCTCGAAGGACAATTTCTTGGGAAAGAGCTACACTCGGGAGTGTTTCTGTCGAGCGTGGGGAATGTCTGAAGAGCTGGAGCCTTCAGAAGATTTCGATGCTCCATACGTCCGAAGATGATGCTCCGGTAGAGGTGTTCGAGGCACTAAGCACTCCGATCCTGCGACAGGCTGCTACAATATGACATTACAATGACAAGCACGCTGCTACATGCTATATGACAATGACATCGGCCATATTTTGTTACAATGTAATGTGATGGCAGCCCTGCAAAGCTACTGATCAGAAAGTGATCAACATGACATCTTCTCCAATCCGCCGTGCTGACTCTTGCAATCGGACCAATGCTGGTGACCTCGAGCAATCTCACCCTGGACCTTGCACACGGCGCACCGCCCGATCCATTCGTCGGTCAGCTCTCGCAGACGGGCGGGGTCGAGAACGGAGCCTATCGCTCGGGGCCCCTTCTTCCACCGACGACGTTGCGGCGAGTGCCCGGCCATCCTCTTGTCGGTGCCGATGTTTCCTTCGTTCTCGATGCCAGCGTCACCTTTGTCCTTGTCGATCTCGCGAACGGCGATAGCGTCGCTGCTCTCGGTCCGGTCTCGTGACGTTTGTCTGCTTTCTGTCTGCACG
>Ga0265797_10009835_pt1 | contig 12294 bp, 14 predicted proteins | sample P2T30metagenome_FD_192433 | JGI IMG/M metagenome (GOLD analysis project Ga0265797, IMG submission 192433) | Plant litter microbial communities from East Loma Ridge, Irvine, California - P2 T30 | ecosystem: Environmental > Terrestrial > Plant litter > Unclassified | place: USA: California... | reverse complement strand
CCGCCGCTGACGACGAGCTCTCGGCAGATGCCGGGCACGACGACTCCCCCGAGTCGGACCCCGCCCCCGAGCCCCTCGCCGAGACCCCGCCCGCTCCCCCGGCCCCCACCGGCCGGGTGGCGGCTCTCGAGGCCGAGGCCGCCTCCCTCCGTGCCGACAAGGCCGCCCTCATCGCGGCCATCCGCATCCTGGTCGAGAGGTAGCGGCGACGCGCCTCACCGGTGATCGTCGTGAGGAGACGACGTCGGCAGGTCACCGTCCTGGGGAACGGCTCCCGAGCGCCGCTCGGGCCGAGTCGGAGCTCGGATCTGCCACGCCATGTACGCCACGACGAAGAGGCCCCAGAAGACTGATCCGTCGACGTCATCCAGGTGGCGCCACGAGGGGTGACCCCCCGAGTGCAAATCATGTACCGCCTGACGCCGGATCTCGACCGAGCTGAATTGGAGCGTTACGCCGAGGCGGAATGAACCCGTGTAGACAACTAGGCGCACCCCGATAGTTCCTCGCCCACCGGGGAGCGACTTGTCGCCGTTCTGAGCAGTGGCGAAGTGACGTTCCTCGCACCGACGGATATCGTCGGCTTCGTGAAACCCGCGTTCGCGCTCGTCGTGCGCGCACCGGCCAAGCCCGACGGCGCCGCCTACGGCGCCAGCGTGAGCGCCGGCGGCTTCGCTCTCCCCCACATCATGAGCTACGACGACAGCGTCGCTGCTGACCGCTCCCTCCTCAGCGTTTTCGCCGAGGTCACTGCCATGCCCCTCGCCGTCGACCGCGAGGACGGCACCGTCGCCCTCGTCGAGCACGGCGGCGCCGTCCGCGTGCTCGCCTCTGCCTAATCACCCACCACGAAAGGCCACCACTAATGGCACTCAGCCCTGAAACCGTTCAGCCAGTCGTTGCCGGCGTCCTCGCCAACGAGCTGATTTCCAAGGTCGTCGACAACACCAACCCGGCTGACTGGGCGGCCGTCCTCGGTGAGGCCGCCAGCTACGGCCTCAGCGAGGACGCGCTCGTCTCCGCCACTCGCAAGGACCCGCAACTCGTCGAGTTCGCCCAGCGTTACGCCCGGGAGCGGCGCGCGGCGTCCATCCGGGCCGAGGAGCTCGCGCTCCGCCTTACGCGCTTGAGGTAGCCGACGTAGGACCGAGGAGACGCGAGCGCGCCGCGTCCCCTCGGGTCTCACGCGAGCTGCTGAAACGTGAAACCAGTAAGGGCAGCATAGGCAGCAGCATCAGTCAAGAGGCCTCGGTACGTCGCTACGATCTTCAAGGCGACCTTCCAGAACCGATCACCGGCGTCAGCGTCGCCGTTTGCGGCCATCTGGCTCGCCACGGACACGAGAGCCCCGTTTAAACGGTCAATGTGCTCTCGAAGGTTTACCGAACCGGAAAGAGCCTAACCACTGGAGCAGTCCTGCCGGCGAGCCCGACGGGGTGACAGCGCCTTCAGTCCCACTTTTTGGCCGATCCTGACAACCTTAGATGTAGGCGTAGCGCCACCCAGCACCTCCATCACCCGAGCTACGCGGTGTGGGAGGAACGCTTGGCATGCAGCAATGGGGCCAAGTGCATGCACTTGGCCCCATTGCTTAGACAAGTGGCAGCTAGCAGCTTGCCTGCGGAAACTTGCGACCGTTTTTTGGTCAGCCGAAACCTGCGCGACTCCTAGCGGGCAGCGACGTTGATCTGCTCGAGAATGGAGTAGAGGCTGACAAGCTTCTTTCCGTAACGCTCAGCCGCGTCGCCGGAACCGTTGTAGCGGCGGAGTGTGGTCTGAATTTCGGTGGCGCTGAAGCGCAGCGGGTCCGTGCTGATGCCCACGTCTCGCGCTCCCCACAGCAGAACCAGAGCCGCGACTCGAATGTTGTTCTTCGGGTCGTGGAGGCTCAGCCAGGTTGCGTAAAGCTGCTTCCAGTCAGTCACGTCCGGGGTTTCGATCGCGTATCCGTTGGTCGTCGCCCAGTTGAGGGCGCTGGCTGCGGTTCGGCCGAAGATTTGGCCGAGCCCCGTCGAAGAGTCATCCTTCAGCTCAATGGGAGCTGTTGGGGGTGTCCCTGTGGGGTTCGCCGTGAAGGTGTCTCGTGCTGCGTAGTACGAGTACGTCGCCACGACCGCGGCGTCTGCCGCGGCGTCGTCGAACCTTTCCATGGCGTGCTCCCAGAGGATGACGCTCTGAATAAGTGACTTGCGCATTCGGTTCTGGCGTGCGATCTGGGTAATCCACGCGTCGTGCTCCAGCAGAATGTCCACCGCCTGGGACGGCCTCCGAACAACCTTGAGGGGGTTCTTCTGATCATCATTGGAGTTGTCCACGAACCACTGGTCAAGGAATGACGCTAGGTAGTCGTGCGTGACCTTGGCAGGGAACGTGACGTCGAGACCAGACGGTGCGGATTCGACCGAGCTCTGACCGGGGTCCCGCCCCGAGACAACGTTCTTGTCGATCTCAATCTGGCCCGTGCCGGATCCCACGGTGACAGTGGCGATCTGGTCGAAGGCCCAATCCTTCGGGAGCGGGAATCCCAGGTTTCCGCTGTATCCGATGGACATGCCGGACACGAAACTCGAGGTGGTAAGACCGCTTGCCCCCAGGCGGGCACAAATGTTTCGAGGACCGTAGAGACCAACACGGTAGAACGCCCCACGGCTGACGAAGTAGTCCACGACTGCACGGAAGTAGGGAATGATTTTGCTGTCGATGTCCTGATCGAGAGCGTCCCAGTCCACGGCGAAGTAGATGATCGTGTTCCGCTTGAAGCCGTAGGCCTGCGCGGCGTCAAAAGCTTCCTTAGCTACCTCTCCTCCTCGCTTGGAGGTGAAGTGCGAGGGCGTCGCGCCGCCTGTCTGGAAGATCGGGAAGACCTTGAGCCCAGCGGCAAAAATCGTCGCGAGCTCGCCCGGCTTGATGTTCTTATTCGGAACATTGTCCGGAGTGTTGGTCAGGTAGCGACCGACGATTCGGTAGCCGGCGTTGTACAGCGTCGCGGCGCGCTCCGCGGTGATTGTGGTCACGCAGTCGGCGGCGCCGACTGCGCGAGTCGGATCACCGGTGCTGACGAGCAAAGAGGCCCACGTCGGGTAGTTCGCATCCCCCCCACTGGGAAGAACGGCAAACGACTGGAACTGCTGCACAGAAGCCTTCGTCCCTGCTCCGTAGACGCCGTCGTAGGCGACGGCGTAACCGTTGAAGTTCAGGGCGGCCTGGAATAGGTGCACGAAGTATTTGCTGCTGTCGGAGCTACCGAGCCCGACAACGGCCTGAGCACGAATTCCAGCCTGGGTGCCCGGGCCGAAGTTGCCGTTGGCTGTGGCGTCATCCATCCCGATCTCGTACTGGAGCGCGTACATCAGCGCCTGCTGAACTCCGCGCGAGTACACACCGTCCGTGGGCATCACGAAGAAGTTCGCACGGCTGATGTATCGACGGTTGAGGTCCTGCTGGATGGTTCGCACGATTGCGCGTCCGGACGGAATGAGGACCGACGCGTCGGTGGTGAGCAGGCCCTTGAAGATCTTGGGCGTGACTCGACCATCTGCGGCATCGAAACCCATGTCCCGTCGAAGGTTCTGGAGAGCCCCAACCATTTTCGACCAGTCACCGTCAAGGGCACCGTCTCCGCCCGGGTATCCCTTGGCGTAAAGGGCACCCTGCAGGATTCGTTCGATGTTTTTCGTTGCAGTTTTGGTGTTCGCAGTGATGTCACCGAATCGGGTGAGCGCTGCCAACGTTCCGGGACCGAATGCGCTGGAAAGCGCGGTGATTCCGAGTTCCACCTGAAGTGCTCTGGTGAGAGCGTTTACGGTGCTCGATCCCGTCAGCCCGTCCGCCTGGACGGTGACCCAGCCTGGATAGCTGGAGTAAACGGTGTTGAGCCATTCCTGAGTGTTCTTGACCCATGCATCGGCCATTGTGTTCCCCCATTTTTTTCTTGTTCTGTCACCCCCCTGGTGACATTGAGAACTAGACCATGGGCCACCGACAACACCTGACTCTTTGGATTAATTCTCCTGTTCAGGAGGCGTGTTGTCTCTCTTGTCGCTATCGAAGTAGCGCTCCTGGAGAATCAGGACGAGTGCTGATTCTTGGCCCGTGGCGAGGCCAGCCAGAAGGCCCGCGTTTTCATCGCGTTGCTGGTCGAGGACTTTGCTGGCGTTGCCGAACGTGGGCTTGAGGGGAGCCGCGTAGGCGGCATCATCTGTCCTCGCGAGGCTCGCGATAGACGCGGGCCCGAAAGGCATTGTCGAGGAAAGACCGTTGGCTTCGAAAACATCGGCCTCAACAAGTTCCGCCGGTTCTACAGGCCCTGTGGGGTCGGTGGAGACGAAGACGATCTGCCTGATGAGGGCGCATCGATATTGCTCGTGGGTGTCTTGGTAGCCGGACTGGTTACTGAGGGCCAACTCGCACTCGTCCAGCGTTTCGTCCGAGGCCACAATGGTTCCGGCCGGGGGCACCCCGGGTATGCGGGCGAATTTGTTGTGCGTTGCCTCTCGAGCGTGTTCCAACGAGGCCGTTTCGTACTCTGCCGCGGTCGGCGTGGGGTTGGCGCAGGCCGTCAGTCCGAACAGACCGCAGGTCAGGATCGCGAGGCTTTTGGCGATTGGGTTAGGCATTGGGGGTGCGATCCATGTCTTCTCCCGCTTCGAGCTGACGGTCACTGATTCGTGGCGAGGAGCTAGTGGGGGAGAGGTTGAGCGGCCGAGCTCCACAAAGTGAGCAGAGGACAAGCGTTGATTATGCGACACGAGCCCAAGAGCCGCATGAAGTCGCGGAACGTCGAAGGGCGCCCAGGTTGTCTCGGGCGCCCTTCTGTCCGTGCTTGTAGGTCAGATCCGCATCCGAACTCAGGCATGCCTAGCCAGCGGCATGCCCCTCGGTGTGGCTTCGGGAACTGCCTGGCTTGAACGAAGCGCGCTAGAAGGTATTCGCATTGAGCCGGGCTTGCAGCGCTCGAACAGCCTCAGATGAAGGAACACTCAGGACACCGTCGACTGGGGTACCCAGGAACGTTTGCAGGGCAGCGATCGTGAGTGTCCGCTGTCCGTTTTGGGCAAGGCCCGCACCGTCGACCGCGAGCAAAGGGTGGGCCCCGTGATCGTTGAGGTAGCGCTGCAGGGCTTTGACCGTCAGAGAAACCGGGCGGTCCAAAGACCCGTCTACGGGCCCGGAATAGTAGTTCAGGCTTCGGAGGCGTTCTTGGAGGGCTGAAACTGTTCTTGGCCCAAGCGCACCATCGACATCCAGAAGTCCGCCGTTTTCTCCCGCCGCCGGCCCTGAGGGACCACTCGATGCCGAAAGGGCGGCCTGGATCAGCGGCCCTGGGCAGGCGGTGTTGTTGACCTGGCCGTGCCCCACGATCGTCAACGCGTGTCCGGCCTGAGTGCTGAGCCACGTCGTGAGCTCGTGCAGAGCGCGCCGGGCCGGCTCTGGGAACGAGACTCGTCCGTCGCCGATGTAGCAGATCCCCCAGTAGGCGGTGTTGTGCCCGGCTGCATGCGTGCCGACGGTTGTCAGGCCGGTGAGTTCGTAGATGGTGCCGGAGTGGTCGATGGCGTAGTTGTAGGACCCTGTCCACCGGTTGGTGTGTCGATCGAGGTCCTCGATGTTTCGCAAGATCTGCGCGACGCTTCCTCGGTCACCGCCTTCCGCCGTGACCGAATGATGAACGATCACTCCTTGCCGGGATGCCGGCCGGGCCTGCCCTGCACCTGGGTGTGCCCAGGAGCTTCCCCACGTCGCTCTCGAAAGAATTTCCACCATTTTTCCCCCTGAATTTTCGGGCCTTGAGGCCAAAAACGACCTTAGAAACGACCCCCGACACTAGAACGCAGTTTCGAATGTCGGTGGTTTTTGATGCACTATGAACGTGCTCGATTCGGGGGGGATCGAGCACATCAATGGGGGGAAAGTCAGGCCGGCTCTCGGGGGAGGGTCGGCCTGATTCCAGATAGGGGGAAACGCGCATGAGCGCACCAAATGAAGCGGCTGAAAGGCAGTTGCCAACGCAGGTCGAGTATCCGAGACGGGCGTCCTGGCGGACGTTCGTTCAGACCTTGATCGCGTTCGTTCCTACGGCCAATGGGGTCTTGTTCGCCATTCAGGAGCTCTTAAAAGAAGAACCGTTCTCGTCGTCTGTTCCTGGATGGGCGTTCGCGGCAACGAATGCGGCCGTGCTGCTGGGTGCCTTCTTGGCGAAGGTTGTCACGCAGTTGATGAGCAACCCCGCCGTTGACAGCTGGCTCGAGCGGACCACACCGGGGCTGGCGACTCGCGCGGCTGGCCCGAGCTCCTGACGAAATGCTGCCTGCCTGCTCCCATGTGAAGAGGCACTACCCAGAGCGGACAGGCACCCTGGCGCGAACGCGGAGCCTAGCGAGGGCGTTGCCAAAGGGCCCTGCCGAGAGGCAGGGCCCTTGCTGTCACGCGACTAGCCACTACGCGCACTCCTGGTGTTCTCCTTGCGTGACTCTCTCAAAGGCCAACAGACTGTTCTATGGACCTCAGCTTTGAGCCATGCAGGAAAGCTGGCAGCTGGAGGCCATGAGGGGGAACTCAATGCGTAGAAAGCTTTCGATTGCCGCTGTTGCCGGCATCACACTTGCCCTGACCGGTGGAATTCTTGCCGGCCCGGCATCGGCTGTGGAGACGAAGACGTCGGCGACCACAGCGGCTGCGGCCACGTGCACGACGTGGCGTGATGGCACCAATCAGACCTACTCCTCAGGCGTGCCGACGTGTGGGTTCTGGTTCGGCGTTCAGGGCCGCATGGCGTCCGACATCGGCGGCTACACCGGCCCGATCAACGGCGTCATGGGCGTCAATAGCTGGAAGGGTGTTCAGCGCTACCTCAACCACTGGGGCGCTAACTTGACCGTCGATGGCGCTCCCGGACCCGCCACGTATCGTGCCCTGCAGTCGTGGCTCAACACTCTGCCCGGCGGCCAGCGAGTCGCAGTCGACGGTCAGATCGGGCCGGCCACCTATCGCGCCTGGGCCTACGCGATCATCACCCTCTACTAAGAACTAGGCGTCCCAGCGAAAGGGACTTCTTAGAGCTGCAAGCGGAAGAGGCACGGAGCCCACAACTGGCGCTTCGTGCCTCTTTCGCTGACCTGAAAGCCCCAGCCGTCTTGCCCCGCATAGCTGGTAGGGCTTAGCGGTTATTTGGCCGTGGGTGGCGTGGTGGAGCCGGTCATGATGAGGTCGGCCTGCCCGTACTGGGCGGCCATGACGCTTCCGTCGCACCGGATAACGGCAATCTGGATCCACTTTTGCCAGAGGCTGGCCTGCACGGCGCCGGCTGGGAACGGCAGGTCCTTGGTGACCTGAACCGAAGTGTTGGTGCCGACGGTCTTGGCCGTGGTGAGACCGAAACTGCGCGTATATGTCGTCGACACGGATGCGCTGACGCCGCTGATGTCGAGGCCGAAACTCGCGGACACCTCGAGCGACGTTGTCTCTTCGAACGTCACAGATTCTGACTGTTCCACGCCGACGGTGGTGATGGAGTGGTAGACACCCCCGTTGGCAGGGAGGTATTCCTCCGACTCCCAGTACGGCTGGGAGGCGATGAAGTAGAAGGGGGTCTCCTCAGCCCTGTTGGGGAAGCTCGAGTCATTGGCGATGGCGGTCCAAGGAAGAGCAGTCAGCCTGCTGTTGCCAGCGGTCAGACGCGTACCGGTCTCCGCGTTCTGGGTGGGAGTCACGGCCTTGACCCTGACGGGAAGGTCGGGCTGCTTGAGCAGCAGCGCGTATGGCGTCATGGCGGCCGTGTCCGGGGCGGGAAGGAAGGTCGGGGGGATCAAGAGGAGGTCGCCGTCGTCGATGCCGGCTTGGGCAGCTTCGGTCAGCTGGGGGGAGGTGAGGCTGCCGTCGTGGGAGTTCCAGTTTTGGCCCGCGTCGCTCCACGCCTGCGTCGTGCCGACCACTCGCACGAGGTCTTTTCGCACACACCAGTAGTGGCCGACCTCGGGCACGGCTCCATTGATTCCCCAGCAGAGCCCCATGGCGACGTACCCAGGCGGCGCTGTGGGAATGAAGTATGCGATGTCGTTCGGGTTGTTCGAGTGCTTGTCGTCTGCGATCCAGGAGAAACCAGTAGGTGCGGCGACCGCGGTGGGGTCGTCAACGCTGGCCGCGAAGACGAGTGTGCCGGGCGCCAGGTGCTGCTTGCTGGTGTCACCGTTCACGAACGGGAGCGCTGTGGTCATGACGTCTCCGAGCGTGCGGAACTCCTCGCTCAGGCTGGAGCGGAAGAAGGTCCCGACGCTGGCCATGTCCTTGAAGGTCATCGCTGACGTCCAGACGCAAGAGAGGTCGCCCTCAGTACCTGCGGAGTCGAGCACCAGGACGCGAAGGGGGCCGAAATCGATGCCGTTCATCCCGAAGTTAAGGTTCTGGTAGACGGACACCACCTCCGCCACGGCTGCGTCATCAAAGTGCGTGGTTGTGGTCTCTACATCGGTCATTGATGCTTCCCTACTCGTCGGTATCGAAAAGCTACGGGATGAGTAGACCTGTCCGTCAGCACCCAAAAGGGGGGCCTCTATTGAAGCGATTCCCGAATTCGGTGCGGATGCCGCACGCCCCGCGAGTTGTGCGCCGGCACCCAGCCACGAAGCAAGCTCAGGCCCCCTGATGTGACCGAGAATATTGATTATGTCAGGCAGGGAATGCAGGGCCCCTAGGCATACCGGCTCGAAGACGGTGGCACGTCAACGCCGCCACCGGCCCACCCGCCCGGACCAGGACATGCCCCTGGTCACCAAGCTTGTATAGCCGCACCATGTCCTCGCCTTAGAGAGCACGGCTAATTAACCAGAGACAGCCTTGGTCCGCTCGGCGCCGGCCTACGTGGATTGGCGTCGATCAAAGACGATCGTGCCGTCGGTGCTGGTGGTGTCGCTCATGAGGTGATTCCTTCGTTCTCGGTGGCGCCGCCCTTGGCGACGCGGTCGATGTGGTCGGGGCGGAACCCGGTCCAGTGGTCGTGCTCGGAGACGACGACGACAGGGGCGCCGAGGTAGCCCAACTCGCCCTTGACGTACTCGAGGGCGTTGTCGTTGGTGGTGACGTCGACGACTTCGTACTCGAGGCCCTTGGCGTCGAGGCTGCGGTAGGTGGCCGTGCACTGCACGCAGCTGGGCTTGCTATAGACGGTGATCATGTCGGTTCCCCCTTCGGGTCATTGTCACTCGGCCGAACCGAACATGCCGGTCCAGCACTCGGGGTGGATGCCGGAGCGGATCAGCTCGCGCTCCTCCGTGGGCCGGTCGGGCATGGCGTCTTGGATCGGCGTGCCGGCGTGCCAGTCGCGGGCCTCTTGGCCGGTGAGGGTGATGGTGCTCGTCCGGTGGCAGAACATGCAGGCGTCAGTGACGTGTGTCGTGGTCGTGGTGTCCATGTGCGTCTCGCTCTCTCCTCGTTTTTTTGCCGTGAAGGCGGTTTCATCGCCTTAGCGACCGGACGGTGCAGTGCAACCCGGAGGGCGGCAGGGGAGAGAAGTTCGGCGCGAAATAAGGGAGCGCAGCGACCGCGCGCCGCACTTGTCGGAGGACACGGTGGCGAAGCCACTTGAACGGAGCCCGGAGGTGGCTACGAGGGAGCGAAGCGACCGAGCCGCCGAAGGCTTCACGGCAAAACAACGGCCCGCAGGGCCACACAGCGCCGCGCAGCGGCTCCCCCGGGAGCGATAGCGACCTCGAGCGCAGCGAGTGGGGCGAACGGCCGCCACTCCCCCGCCGCGAGGGTCCTGTCAACACCTCAACACCTCAACACGTGTGGAGGTATTGAGGACCGCCCCGGGTGGATGGTGAGGGCGCCCGGGGCGGCCCGCCAGCTAGGACGCTGGCACAGGCCCGGAAAACCAGAAGATTCCGGCCGCCCCGAACGTAACAAAATGTCAGGTTCGCCGCCCGGAGTGAGAGAGGGCCCCGGCTCGTGGGGGGACGAGCCGGGGCCTGGGGGTCAGATGAAGGGACCTGACCCCGCCAGGTTGGGGGGAACCTGCTCGAGCAACGCTACGCGGCAAGGGGGCGCTGGCCTCCGGCCTGGGGGACGACGTGCAGCGCTCTCAGAGGGGCACTGCAGCCACGCGGGCCACTCCTCGAGCTCGGGCGAGCTCCAGGCAATTAGCGCGCGGATCTCCAGGTCGTGCTGCACCGTCCACGCCACAGCACTGTTGAAGGTCGGGGCGGTGTGCAGCCACGGGCGCCGGCCGCCGGCGTCTCGGCAGTGGGCGTAGATGTCGAACACGAACCCGGCCTGGATGGGCCTCATGAGGACGTAGCCGAGAGGGTCGGCTTCGCCCTGGCGGATGAGCCAAAGGCCCCGCCCACCCGGGATGGGCGGGATGGCGTAGGGGTGCTCGTGCGGGCGCCGGCGCAGCACGGCGGACGCATTCCCTCCTGCACCTCGGACCCCCATGCCGGCAGACGCTACGAGACACCGCCGACACCCGGTTCTAGGGTGTGGGCATGACCGCCCCAGTGCCGCGCGAGCTGCTGAATGTCCTCGTCGACGTCAACCCTGCCGGCGTCACCGCCACGTTCGACCTCGGGGGGCCGTTCGACCTCGACGTCCCGGCGGACTGGTTCACTTACGGCCTCGAGGTCGTGGCGGCTGACACGGGGCAGCTCCGTCACTTCGGGGTGAGGTTCTCCGCCACCGAGGCCAAGGCCTTCGAGAGCGCCACGCAGGCCAACTACGACGCCTCGCACGTGACCGACCGGGGCACCTCGATCGTCGCCCGATTCCCGGACACTTCCCTGCACGTCGATGCGGTGCGGTCCCTCAAGGGGTTCGGCACGATCGAGGGCGAGGTCGTCTCGGCGGAAGTCCCAGCACTACGGTGAGGTAGTGCTCTCCACTCTCCTGGTGCAGGTGTCGTGGCTCCCCGCCGCCGTCCTGCTCCTCGCAGTCCTCACCGGCCCGTTCATGGCGGCCGCGATCGCGCCGCGGCCGCGACTGCTCCGGGCCCTTTTCATCGCCTCCCTCGTGATCCTCGCCGGCCTGACCCTCTACCCGGAGGGCGGCGCCGACCGAGACGTGACCTGCACCGTCGGGCTTCCCTACTTCGGGCTCCGAGCCGTCGAGACGGTGGCGAACGTGCTGCTGTTCATCCCCCCGGTCCTGCTCGCGGGCCTGCTCGTCCGGCGCCCCGTCCTGGCCATCATGGGCGGCACTGCCACGTCAGCACTCATCGAACTCGTCCAGGCGATCGTCCCGGCCATTGGACGCGCCTGCGACACCGGCGACTGGATCACGAACACCATCGGCGCTGTCCTCGGCGGACTCATCGCCCTCGCTGCCCTAACACTCGAGGGCCGACGCACAGCAACACCCTGAACCCTCATCCCTGAACTCGGAAGGAGTTCAACAAGACACCTCACGGGCAGCACGGCCGGATAGCGATCGGCAAGTGGCACGCTGAAGCTGGTCAGGCGAGTCCCTAACGTGGGTCCCAGTGCACCGACCAGAACGCGTCGATCCGTTCCCGGTCGGTCCACCAGGTGACATCGACCTCACGAGTCAGCGCGTCGATGAGGCCCCCCTCTTCGCCAGGCACTCGACTGTCAGTAACCCAATCACTCATGACGAACCGGCCCGCCGCGTCGAAGATCTGGTCGGGGCCGTCCCAAAACTCCAATTCATAGAAGTCGAGACCACCAGTCTCTGTCCTGTAGCTGTGGGCTACCACGGTCGTTCCCGCAGCAGGTCCTGAGCCAATTGTGCCGACGATGCCATGCTGATCCCAGTCCACAAGCTTCGGAACCCTGGGATCGACCTCCTCGCGCGGAGGTGTGATTGAAGAGCGTTTAGGCCAGAGCCGCATGAACGAATGTTGTCACGGACAGTCGCGCCGGGCTGCCCAAGGGCACTACCAGCCAAAGTCAGCCAGCGTCTCCCTGGCGGTCAACCGATCACCGATGACCGATCCTTCACCGAGCTCGGTTTCAGACTGATCAGTCAGAGCCGATGAACCGAAACGGTCAAGGGGAGCGGTCAGTTCTCGCGACAATCGAGCGCTGCATCTATCCGTGAAGCAGCGCCAATTTGCTGCTTTTGGGTGCTTTAGCCAAATCGGCTAAAGCACCGAAAAGCTCCAAAGGTCGATGACTGCAGAGCCCTCCTGCTGCGTCCCGCTAGCCGATCCCCTATCGAGACGGGAACTGTGATGCGGCAGGCTCTGCCACGCTGACTGTGTGATCGCGATCCTGTCCGCCCCCAGCAACCTCGGGCTTCGCCCGCCCGTGCCCGGCAGCACCCCAGGTACGTCCAAGGCCCCGGAGG
>Ga0265797_10009833_pt1 | contig 12296 bp, 11 predicted proteins | sample P2T30metagenome_FD_192433 | JGI IMG/M metagenome (GOLD analysis project Ga0265797, IMG submission 192433) | Plant litter microbial communities from East Loma Ridge, Irvine, California - P2 T30 | ecosystem: Environmental > Terrestrial > Plant litter > Unclassified | place: USA: California... | reverse complement strand
CAGAGTTTGATAGGCGGCGTCGCGATGGCGATTTTGCGATGAGCTGGGAAGCCAATGGCTTGGCTTATGGCATCCCTAAAGAAATCGATGCCTGGCTGGCAGCGGGCTCCCATGTGCTCGTCAACGGTTCACGGGAATATCTGCATGAAGCGCGCAAACGCTACCCGGACCTGTTAGCTGTTCTGCTACAGGTCGAACCTGAGATGCTGCGAGCACGGCTATTGGAGCGTGGCCGGGAGACGCCCGACGACATCGAGGCCAGATTGATGCGTAACAGCAGGTTCGCGAGCAATGCCGGGAAGGGCGACGAAAGCGTGCTCTGTCTGGATAATTCCGGGCCGTTGCAGGATAGCGTGACCCGGCTGGTGCAGTTGATCGGCAGTTCTGCGCATGCCTTTGACTAAGTTAGCGACGCTGCGACTAACTCAGCTCAGCGCAAAACCGGGTCAAATTTGACCCGCTTGCCAATCAGCAATGCGACTGCCAGTGAAATTCCACTTAGAGCCAGCACTGCCTTGGCTGTAGCGGTCAGCCAGTCGGCTTGCTCCGGCGCTGCCCATAATAGGCACCCAGATATCACTGCCGTCAGCAGAAACAACAAGGCTGGTTTGGACATCATGCTCTCCTCGCGCTGCACAGTTGGCGTCTAGAAAAAAGGATCGTGGGGACCGTTTTGTTCATCCGTGAACGTATTGGGAGGGACTCGATCCGAGAGTCCATCTATCAGCCATATGGCCGCACAGGTGATCGCAGCGAGTAGCAGCACAAAGCCCGGAAAGAAAACGCTCCACATGATCAACTACTCAAAATGTGAAGCGTTGCTGTGGACGTGGCTGCAAATCGCTGTTGGTCAGCGGTTTGGCTGCGAACTGGCCGGGCTCGACGCGGGTCGCATGTTGGAACTGGACCGGAGTGGCACGCATCTGCTGAACCAGTTGCGTGGCAACTGCCTGCTGCTGATCACTTTGGAAGTTGGCGAATGCGGCGCCTGCAAGCAGGGTCAGGGCAATGGCGGTAGCCAGGGCGATGAGGCTGTTCATGGTTGGGATCTCGCATTCAAGTTTCTATGCGAGTAGAAGAGCAGTTCTCGTGCCAGTATTTTTAAATTAAAAATACTATATAAATCAAAGGCTTATTGAGATATCGGATTGCCTTTCCCGTGCATGTTGCAAGGTGGTCGAACTGTTGTATTGCAAAATGCATGACCGCGCTATGGCGTCAGTCCAGTGGCAGCTCCGTTGTACGCTTCACTTCGCTCATGGCGATGCCGGAATGGGCCTCCTGAACGTGCGGGCGCTGTAAAAGCTGATCCCGGAGAAAGCGCTCATAGCTGGCAATATCCCGCGCTACGACCTTGAGCAAATAGTCCGAGCTGCCTGCCATGGTGAAGCATTCGAGGACTTCGGGATAACCGATGATGGCTTGCTCGAATTCGTCCAGATTGCTGCGCCCATGGGCGGACAATTTGATGCTCACGAACACGGTGATGTCGAAGCCGAGCCGCTTATGGCTCAGCAGGGCTACCTTGCGTTCGATAAAGCCGTCTTCTTGAAGGCGATTGATGCGCCGCCAGCATGGCGATTGTGACAACTCCACCTTCTTGGCAATTTCGGCAGCGCTCAGGTCTGCATTGCGCTGCAGCAGGCGCAAGATGCGGCGGTCGATGGCGCTTAGAGGCTCATGCATGTTCGTTTCCATCTTTTGATTTTTATTGGAACGTTCATGTGCAGTATTGGCGCTGACGGCACGAATGAGAAAGAAAAACTCACCGAACTCCGGTCTATGCTTAAGACATTCGTCCATACAGTGATCCTGATGGATGTAGGCAGGTGGTACCTACCGTTACCGCTTGAAGGTCGCGATAAAAACAATAGGAGCGCCGTCCAATGTCTCTGGCTGAAGTCCGCTTGGATGATAAGTATCGTCTCGCTACAGGTCATCTCTATTTAACCGGCACACAGGCGCTGACTCGCCTGCCCATGCTGCAAAAGCAGCGTGATACGGCCGCTGGCTTCAATACCGCATGCTTTATTTCTGGCTACCGGGGCTCTCCTCTCGGGGGGCTGGACAAGAGCCTCTGGGAGGCGAGGGAGTTTCTGCAGCAGAACGCGATTCACTTCCAGCCCGGCGTCAATGAAGAACTCGGTGCCACAGCGGTTTGGGGTAGCCAGCAGACCAACCTGTTTCCAGGCGCCCGGTATGACGGTGTGTTTTCCATGTGGTACGGCAAGGGGCCGGGCGTTGACCGCAGTGGCGATGTATTCAAGCACGGCAACTCGGCGGGCGTGTCGCCTCTAGGCGGTGTGCTGCTGTTGGCCGGAGACGACCACGGTTGCAAGTCATCCACCATTGCCCATCAGAGCGAGCATGCGTTCATTGCCGCGTCGATTCCCGTGCTCAATCCTGCAGACGTCCAAGAGATTCTCGACTACGGCATCATTGGCTGGGAGCTCTCACGCTACAGCGGATGCTGGGTAGCCCTGAAAACAATTGCCGAAAACGTCGACTCGTCGGCCGTGGTGGATGTCGACCCGCAACGCGTGAAGGTTTACCTGCCAGATGATTTCGAGCTGCCGGACGACGGTGTGCACATCCGCTGGCCAGATCCACCGCTGGCACAAGAGAAGCGCCTCAACGTCTACAAGATCTACGCGGCCCGGGCGTTTGCGCGCGCCAACGGCCTGAACAAGGTCATGCTCGATTCGCCCAATCCTAGGCTGGGCATCATCACCACAGGCAAGTCGTACCTGGACGTACGCCAAGCGCTGGACGACCTTGGTTTGGATGAGGAGCTCTGCGCCCGCGTCGGCCTGCGCGTGCTTAAGGTAGGGATGAGCTGGCCGCTGGAGCCTGTTTCCGTACACGATTTTGCCGACGGCCTGGATGAAATCCTAGTGGTGGAGGAGAAGCGCAGCATCATTGAGGACCAGTTGACGGGGCAGCTCTACAACTGGCCGGTCGGCAAACGGCCGAGAGTGGTTGGCGAGTTCGACGAGCAGGGCGAATCGCTCTTGCCGAACCTCGGCGAATTGACGCCCGCCATGATTGCGCGTGTGATCGCGCGGCGCCTGGCGCCGATCTACACCAGCGAATTGATCGAGGCGCGACTTGGCTTTCTCGACGCCAAGGAAAAGGCGCTGGCAGCACGCAGTTACAGCACCGTGCGTACACCGCACTTCTGCTCGGGCTGCCCCCACAACAGCTCGACCAAGGTGCCCGAAGGCAGTCGGGCGATGGGCGGCATCGGCTGTCATTACATGACCCAGTGGATGAATCGCAGTACTGAAACGTTCACGCAAATGGGCGGCGAGGGGGTGACGTGGATCGGTCAGGCGCCGTTCACTGATACGCCTCACGTGTTCCAGAATCTGGGTGACGGCACGTATTTTCATTCCGGCCATCTTGCTGTGCGTGCTGCCGTGGCCGCAGGCGTCAACATCACTTACAAGATCCTCTACAACGACGCGGTAGCGATGACCGGTGGTCAGCCCGTGGACGGAGAGCTGCGAGTCGATCAGTTGAGCCAGCAGGTGTTCGCGGAAGGCGTGAAGCGCATTGCGGTGGTCAGTGATGAGCCGGACAAATATCCGAGCCGTTCGACCTTCGCTCCTATCACCAGCTTTCACCATCGGCGTGAGCTCGATGCCGTGCAACGCGAGATGCGCGAATGCAAGGGCGTTTCGGTGATCATTTACGATCAGACCTGCGCGACTGAAAAGCGCCGTCGGCGCAAGCGCGGCAAGTTGGTCGATCCGGCCCGTCGCGCATTCATCAACGCGGCGGTGTGTGAAGGCTGCGGCGACTGCAGCGTCAAATCGAACTGCCTGTCGGTGCTGCCGCTGGAAACCGAGCTGGGCCGCAAGCGGGAAATCGATCAGAACGCCTGCAACAAGGATTTCAGTTGTCTGGACGGTTTTTGCCCGAGTTTCGTGACGGTTCACGGTGGGCAGTTGCGCCAACCCGAGGCAATAGGCGCTGGCGCCTTGTTCGTTGCCCTGCCTGAGCCACAGCTGCCGTCTCTGCAGCGCCCCTGGAGCATCCTGTTGCCTGGGGTGGGTGGCAGCGGTGTAACCACCGTCGGCGCTCTGCTGGGCATGGCGGCGCACCTCGAGGGCAAGGGCTGTACGGTTCTGGATCAGGCCGGGTTGGCGCAGAAGTTCGGTCCGGTGAATACCCACGTGCGTATTGCCGCCCACCAGGAGGATATCTACGCGGTGCGTATCGCCGCCGGCGAGGCCGATCTGTTGATCGGCTGCGATCTGGTAGTGGCTGCTGGCGAAGATGCGTTGGCCAAGCTCAATGAGCAGGTCTCTCATGCTGTGATCAACAGCCACGAGGCAGCGACCGCCGAGTTCACCCGCAATCCCGATGCACAGGTACCGGGCCAGGCAATGCGCCAGGCGCTGACCGACGCGGTGGGTGCGGACAAGACCTGGTTCGTCGATGCTACTCACCTGGCGACTCGCTTGCTGGGTGATAGCATCGCCACCAACCTGTTCATGCTCGGTTATGCCTATCAGAAAGGCTTGGTGCCGATCAGCGCGCACGCTATCGACAGGGCCATCGAACTCAACAACGTAGCGGTGGCGTTCAACCAGCAAGCGTTTCTCTGGGGGCGGCGTGCCGCTCACGATGCGGCAGCGGTGGTGCGTCTGGTGCGGCCGGCCATCGCAACAGCGCCGCGCTGCGAAACACTGGAAGCGCTTATCGAAGACCGTGCGGCGCGCCTCACTGCCTATCAGAACGCAGCCTACGCTGATCGTTATCGGCAGCTGGTACAGCGCGTGAGCATGCGCGATAGCGATCCGCAGAAGCTACTGAGCCAGGCGGTGGCGCGTTATTACTTCAAGCTGCTGGCCTACAAGGATGAGTATGAAGTCGCGCGGCTGTATAGCGATAAGGCGTTCACTGATTCCCTGCAGGCACAGTTCCAGGGTGATTTTCGTCTGCAATTCCACCTGGCGCCGTCCTGGCTCAGTCAAACGGATAAATCCACCGGTGAACCACGTAAGCGCAGCTTCGGCCCCTGGATGCTGAAAGCGTTCAAGGTGCTGGCAGGATTACGCTTTCTGCGCGGCAGCTGGTTGGACCCATTCGGCCGAAGCGAGGAGCGCAAGCTCGAACACAGGCTGATCGAGGAATACGAGCAAAGCGTCGTATCGCTGTTGGAGCGTCTGACCAACAGCAATTACCAAACAGCACTGGCGATTGCCGAACTGCCGGAGCAGATTCGTGGGTATGGCCACGTCAAGGAGAGGGCGGTGGAGCAGGCGAGGGTCCAGCGGCAGCATTTGCTGGCAAAGCTGGCGGCGGAGGACGTTACGGTGGTGAGGTTGTTTGAGCCGGCCGCCTGACGGGCGTGAGCTGCTGATGGCATGACAAATTGCGGTTTGATGGTTAACATGCCGGCCGGCTGCAGAAACGCACGCCGGATCGAGCAGGTCTCCTTAGTTCAACGGATAGAATAAGCCCCTCCTAAGGGCTAGATGCTGGTTCGATTCCAGCAGGGGACGCCATGATCCAGCGCGGGACGAAAGCACTCATCCAATTCAGCCGACGGTTTTCATTAGCCTGAAAAAAAGCAAAAAAAGACCCGGCAAAATAGCCGGGTCAATAACCGTGATTAGCCTGATGAGGAGATAACTGGAGCTTCCGTCTGGATGCATTCAGATTATCAAGCCAGCTTGGCAGCTGACGGCTTAGATAATAATCATTCTCGAACCATAGTCAATACAAATCCTTCTCATTTCTATCTAGATCTTTTCTGAGCACTGCTTTGTTCAGGAAAATCATTGATTTGCGCGCTATGAAATATCTGCATCGCGCATGTCATCTTGCGAGTCAGCAAGCTACGCTAGGGCTTCTCCCTCCAGCCAGGTAAGCGACATGTCCGATCAGCCTAACGATGTATCTGGCGCAGAGCCGTTGACCGCCATCGAGGCGCGCATTCTAGGTAGTCTGATTGAAAAACAGGCGACGACTCCAGAAGCCTACCCCCTGACGCTGAATGCCCTGGTGCTGGCATGCAACCAGAAGACCAGTCGCGACCCGTTGATGGCGCTTACTCAGGGAGCCGTCGGCCAGGGGCTGCGAAGCCTGGAAGAGCGAGGCATGGCGCGGCTGGTGATGGGCAGCCGTGCTGATCGCTGGGAGCAGCGAGCCGATAAGGCGTTGGAGTTGGTTGCGCCGCAGGTGGCGCTGATTGGCTTGCTGTTGCTGCGCGGGCCGCAGACGGTCAGTGAGCTGCTCACGCGCAGCAACCGTCTGCATGAGTTCGACGATGCCGAGCAGGTACACCACCACCTGGAGCGTTTGATCGGCCGCGGGTTGGTGAAGTTGGTAGGGCGCCAGCCTGGTCAGCGCGAGGACCGCTATGCCCATCTTTTGGGCGACCCGGCTGAACTGCAACTGCAACTGGACGAGCGCGCGGGGCAGGGGGAGCGCACCAGCACTGCATCTTCTGCAGAGCGCCTGGAAGCGCTGGAGGCGCGGATCAATGAACTTGAGGCGCGTCTGGCAGTGCTGGAAGGCAGCACGTCAGCCTGAGTGGCTGGCCATTCGGGTTTGGTTTTCTTGCCACGGAATAATGAACGTTACGTATCGCCGGTCATCAATATGGCACTGGTCATTATTCTGACTCAAGGTCGATCTGGCCGCTTTGCATGATGTTCTCAGATTTAGGTTGAGCTTCCGATCGAGGAGCTGGTTACAAGGAGTTGTTGCAGTCCCATGCGTACGATCTGGAAGTCCTTCAGCTCGCTGTATATCGCCACCGTTCTGATGTTGCTGGGCTCCGGTCTGCTGAGCACCTACCTGGCGCTGCGCCTGGCTGAGTCCGGTGAGGGCGTGTGGGCGGGCGCGCTGATGGCCGCCAATTATTTCGGCTTGGTGCTGGGTGGCAAAATTGGCCATAGGCTGATTGCGCGGGTCGGGCACATCCGTGCCTATGTCGCCTGTGCCGGGGTGGTTACCGCGGCGGTGCTCGGGCATGGTCTGCTCAACTGGTTGCCCGCCTGGCTGGTACTGAGGGTACTGGTCGGCTTGGGCATGATGTGCCAGTACATGGTTATTGAAAGTTGGCTCAACGAGCAGGCCGATACCAAGCAGCGAGGGCTGGTTTTCGCAGGGTACATGGCAGCGTCCTACCTTGGCTTGGTGCTCGGGCAGTTGGTATTGGTCGTGCATCCGACGCTTGGTCTGGAGCTGCTGATGCTGGTAGCCCTGGCATTCGCCTTGTGCCTGGTGCCAGTGGCCCTGACACGGCGCTTGCACCCTGCGGCGCTGCATCCGGCTCCGCTGGAAATGCGTTTCTTCTTTCAGCGGGTCCCGCTGTCGCTCACCGCTATCGGTGTGGCGGGCCTGATGATTGGCTCCTTCTACGGCCTGGCGCCGCTCTATGCCGCCGAGATGGGGCTGGCGACCGAGCAGGTCGGTATGTTCATGGGCTGCTGCATTCTTGCAGGCCTGATCGTTCAGGCGCCGCTTGGTTGGCTGTCTGATCGCTTTGATCGGGTCAAACTGATGCGGGGCATGTCGGGCGTCATGGTGGTGGTGGCTGCACCGCTCGCCGTACTGACAGAAGCGCCGCTGCTGCTGCTGATCTCGGTCGGCTTTATCGTCAGCATGCTGCAATTCAGTCTCTATCCCCTGGCAGTGGCGTTTGCCAATGACCACGTCGAAGCTGATCGGCGAGTGTCGCTGACAGCCATGCTGTTGGTGACGTTCGGGGTGGGAGCCTGTATCGGACCTTTATTGGTCGGCGTGCTGATGCGCTTCTTCGGCCCCAATATGCTGTACGCCTTCTTCTGCATCTGCGGGCTGTTCCTGGTCTGGCGTGTGCGCTCGAATATCGTTACGCATCTCCATCAGGTTGACGACGCGCCGCTGCAGCACGTGGCCATGCCCGTGAACATGACCGCATCACCGTTGATGGCAGCGCTGGATCCACGTGTCGATGAGCAGGTGGTTCAGGAGCAGATGCAGGATCCTGTGGTGGAGGATGCCGATGCTCACGGGCAGGCCGATTCTGCGGAGCAGCCTGCGCAACCGTCGCAGGCCTGATCGGCCAAGCGCGGCTATAGAAAGGTGTCGTTCTCGAAGCGGCGGGCTTCACGTTGCAGCTGATAGACGAACCGTTCTATCAGTCGCTGTTGCAGCCCACTGAGCGTTGCGAAGTGCAGACCGATGAAGGTCAGATCGAGCTTGTCGTCATAACGTACATGGCGCAACTCTACCGCAGCCTCAAGGCGACCGACTGGTAGCAGTGCAACGCACTCTTCATACACCTGCCCTGGCTGAAGCTGTTCACAGGCATTACCGGTCAGGCGTACTTTGCACCCTGATGCGGAAATATCTAGCATCAAGCCGTCCAGTGGCGTGCGCAGCTTGGTGCCACCTAGTTCGACTTTAACCTGATCGGCCTGTCTGAGTGCCGCTCGGAACGCGTTACGGCGCTGGTGATAGAGCACCTCGTCAGGAATGCCGCCAACGTAACAGCGCTCTCCCTGGTAGTCGCTCTCCTGCATGCCAGCCGCGCAATCCCAGGCGATCCGTACGCCGTCATGAAGGGATTCGACCCGGAAAGCCTCGCCGCCATTCATGTAGCGCTCACCATCGCTGGGCATCAGTTCGTCGAGAATCAGCAGATTCTTCTCGCGATCCACTTCAATGACATAGCTCTGAAAGCGCTGGTTGCGCTCTTTGAACATGATGATCAGCGGGTCGTGGTGTTGTTGCAGCAGACGTAGGTTGGCGACAATTTCCGTGGGTGTCTTGAGCACTTTCGGGGGTTGCGGGCCACCGTCCGAGACGAAGGGGTTGGACACGGTCCAGTGATCTCCAGGGCAAGATGCTACTGCGTCAGTGAGCTCGGCAGTATGCCGTCACTGCGCAACTTTTCATTATTTCAGGCCTGGCTAAGCGGGCGCTTGCTGCCGATTTTAGCGGTACCGCCGCTGCTGTCATAGAGCGATGGCGTCTCATTGCCGCGCAATATCCCTAACATGCTCTCGGTAGACTTCTGGCTTGAGCGGATGATGCGTCCGTTGCGCAGATTGGCGCTCTGGCAGCTCTCCAGTAACGCGCTCAACCGATCACTGGCGCTCAGCAGTTCGTCACCCCGATCAGCGCGGGTGGCAAGCGCCTGCAGGCCGGCACGATCAGCAGTCAGCTGCTGGCCGAGAAGTGCCTGGGTGCGAGTTTTGCCGTGCTGATCGAGACTGGCCAGCAAGGGCTGCTTATCGGCCAGGATCTGCTGCAAGCGCGGCAAGTCATGCTCGCTCAGCGCGTGGTATTCGGCTTCGATCAACTCAAGTAACTGCTCGGCGTGGCCGATATCTTCGTTGAACAGGTCAAGCAGGGGCGTAACGTTCATAAACGGGCTCTCTGGGATGAACCGGTACAAAGTCTTCCAGCCAACAAGCTAGAAAAACCCCGAAACGGTTCCTGGGCGTCCAACACCCCAGTGCAAGCCCGCAGACTAGCGCTGGGATTCGAAATTAAGCAGCTTGCTGGCGACGCGCTGGTTGTCGACCTGGTAGCTGCCGTCAGCGACAGCCTGTTTCAGCTTGGCGACGCGCTCGGTGTCGACGACGGGTTGGTCGCGAAGTTTGTCGACGGTCTTCTGCAATTGCTGTGCTTCGCTGCTCAGCTGAACGGATTCGCCGCTCTTGCTGCTCACTGCTGCCTTTTGGCTTGCGGCTTCGCTACCACCGGCCTTGTTGTCGATGGCTTCGTTCTTGCCGCCCTGGGTGCTACCGGCACGTGTGGTGCTGGCCGGCGTGGAGCTGTTGAGTCGGTTGAAATCGATGACCATGATGCAGAACCTCTGACAGGGTTTGGACGCTTGCCTAGTGTGTCGGCTACTGCTGAGAAAACTTTAGGCAAAAAAATCGCGTCGCTTGCACAGTCTAAAACACGCTGCTTGAACAGTCAGCCAGAGGCTTCGACAATCTACCGCTCAGAAGAATTCCAGCGGCTTGTTACATAGAAACTTCAACCTGTCCTGGGCCGATGACACGGGCACGGACCACGCGTTGCGAGCGCTGGTTGCGGACATTGATCTGCCGGCCCACTGCGCCGTCAGATAGCGCCTCGCCAGGCATGCGTACATTGATGCCGCCAGTGCGTGCGCTGATCACCACCTGATCGCCACGGCGAATCACCTCGGCTTGCCGCAAATGCACGGGTGCGAGGATCTGATCGGGTTGCATGGCTCGGGTGATCTTCTTGCCAAGCGCCTGCTCGATGTCAATCAGGTAACCCTGATTAAGCAGGCCGACATCGCGCTCCGCGAGGGCGATATCGGCACTGCTGAGCACGCCCTCACGCTTGACTGGTCGCACCAGCGTGACCACGTCGCGGAACAGCCGCACCTGCGCAGGCACGAAAACCGTCCAAGGCGACGTCCCGTCGCAGCGCACGCGCGTGGTGACCCTGCCGATGGGTTCTGCGGGTGTTTCGAGGGTGACGGTCAGCGGCTGATCACATAGCGGCAGGCGCAGGCGTGGATCAAGTCGGCTGACCTCGATCTCGTGCCGCGCCTGGATGCTGCTGCGTTGTAAATACTCTTCAACTGCCTGCTCAAGAAATCGCTGGGTCTCGCCGATAAGCTGATCGGGCAGAGTGACTGATGCGGTCGTCAGCGTGCTATAGCCGAGCGCCAGCAAAGCGGGTAAAACTGCCCGGCAGCGAAGGCTCTTGGTCACGGAGCGTCGATTAATTGTCGTTTGTGCATTCATACCTGGTTGGAAGCAAGGCGCGTGCCGCCTGCTACGCTAATCAAATCAGATGCACTATTGGAACATGGGAGCCCGTACATGGCCGGTGTGATGGACTCGGTCAACCAGCGTACTCAGCTGGTTGGACAGAATCGCCTGGAACTGCTGCTGTTTCGTCTCGATGGCCCACAGCTATACGGGATCAACGTCTTCAAGGTGAAGGAGGTGTTGCAGTGCCCGAATCTCACCATCATGCCGAAATCGAACCCGGTGGTTCGCGGTGTGGCGAACATCCGCGGCGGCACCATTCCGATCCTGGATCTGTCCATGGCGACTGGCAAGCGGCCGTTGGGTGATCTGCAGGGCAGCTTCGTCATCATTACCGAGTACAACACCAAGGTGCAGGGCTTCCTGGTGCGTTCCGTGGAGCGCATCGTCAACATGAACTGGGAAGAGATCCACCCACCACCCAAGGGCACCGGGCGTGACCACTACCTGACCGCGGTAACCCGGTTGGATGACAAGCTGGTCGAGATCATCGACGTGGAGAAGATCCTCGCCGAAGTCGCGCCGACTTCCGAAGTGATTTCCGTTGGCGTGGTAGATGCCGACACTCAGAGTAAGGCCGTCAGTCAGCACGTTTTGATCGTCGACGACTCGTCGGTGGCGCGTAAGCAGGTGATGCGTTGTCTGCAGACCATCGGCGTCGAGGTGACAGCGTTGAATGACGGGCGCCAGGCACTGGATTTCCTGCGCGCGTTGGCAGATGAAGGCAGGTCTCCCGAGCAGGAGCTGCTGATGCTGATCTCCGATATCGAGATGCCGGAAATGGATGGCTACACGCTGACCGCAGCGATCCGTTCCGATCCTCGTATGCAGAAGCTGCATATTCTCCTGCATACTTCGCTGTCTGGGGTGTTCAACCAGGCAATGGTGAAGAAAGTGGGGGCCAATGATTTTCTGGCGAAATTCCGTCCGGATGACCTAGCCTCTCGTGTGGTCGAACGTATCAAGTCGAGCGACCACTCGGCATAACGCTTGAGCTGGCGAGTGAAAAGACTCGGCGGCGATGGCGATAAAATCGACAAATGGGTATTGGCCATTTGCCGAATCGACTTTTCAGATGGGCGAGGCTCCGCGAGTGTCTACAGGTAATTTGGATTTCGAACAGTTCCGGATCTTTCTGGAAAAAGCCTGTGGCATCGTACTGGGTAGCAATAAGCAGTACCTGGTCTCCAGTCGCTTGAACAAACTGATGGAGACTAACGGCATCAAGTCGTTGGGCGATTTGGTTCAGCGCATGCAGACCCAGCCGCGCAGCGGCCTGCGCGAGCAGGTGGTCGATGCCATGACCACCAACGAAACCCTGTGGTTTCGTGACGCCTATCCATTCGAGGTACTCAAGAATCGCGTACTCCCCGAACTCATCAAGGCCTATCCAGGCCAGCGGCTGCGTATCTGGTCGGCGGCCTGTTCGTCAGGGCAGGAACCTTATTCGCTGTCGATGAGCATCGACGAGTTCGAGCGCAGCAACATGGGGCAGCTCAAGACCGGTGTGCAGATCGTTGCCACAGACCT
>Ga0265797_10009832_pt1 | contig 12297 bp, 10 predicted proteins | sample P2T30metagenome_FD_192433 | JGI IMG/M metagenome (GOLD analysis project Ga0265797, IMG submission 192433) | Plant litter microbial communities from East Loma Ridge, Irvine, California - P2 T30 | ecosystem: Environmental > Terrestrial > Plant litter > Unclassified | place: USA: California... | reverse complement strand
TGCAAATAGCGACGCAAGGCCTCGCCTCTCGCGGTCGTCTAGCTCGGTCATGGCTGCGATTGCGCGCCTCATCTTTCCTTGACCCCATAGCTCCTCAGGTAAAGCCAGAATAACCGCGGTGCATGCATGCGCATGCGTTGGCAGGCTGTGAACGAGCTAGCACGCCCCACTCGAGCAAATGGCGAGGCTGCGGCGTCTGCTTTCGACCTCTCGGCTTTGGTATGCGCAACATAAACGCATTTCCTCAGCGTTTGCAGGATACAGCACAGCAAATGCAATAGTAAACCTGGACAACGGGTGGATCTTAGGGCGGTCGTTAGCAGAATGCATGACCGTGGAGGGAACGGTTTGGGCGAAACTATATAGATGAGCCTTTCTCGACCTCACTTCATCGCCTGACTTGAGACGCGTACGACGAACGAGGCAATGCTGTGTCGCAGTGAGTCACCTGCGCTGGTTGCCTTCCAGCCACCGGAAACAGAGCACGAGGAGGGTGTATAGAGGTGCCGTGTTCCTTGTCTGCTCCAACATGGTATCGTAACCGGTGTACCAGCAGCCGGAGCATCCCACACCATTCCAACAAGCAAGCCCGCCCCCGCTTGGCAGTGGCTCGGCTTCGGCAAGCAACGCAGCTCAGCGACCGCAGCACCAACGACCGCAGCAACTCTCGTCCGGCGACAGAACGAGTACGCGCTCAGCAGCCTTCACCATGCCAGCTCTACCGAATACGCGACTTGATAGGTGACTGACTACTCCTCACGTTTAGCGAAGTGGAGTTATCAAGATCACCTGCTGATCGGCTGCATATTTGCTCGCATGTACCGGGCGAATGTATCGTCAGCGGCGAGATGTCCTGACTTGAACGCCTCTTTATCATCAAGGCAACCATCTGTTGTCATTGTACTTGCGCAATGAGAACACTGTCGCCATTGGGTGATCCGCCCATTGAGAATGCTGCGCATTCTCTCTCGTGATACGTTGCAGCAGTTCAGCACCTCATTGGGGACCAACTTGTCGTTATCTTCCCATGTTGCTGGGAATTGTTCAGCGGAGCTAGCTGCGCTATCGAGAGCCTGCAGCAAGACGCGCCACACACACCCTGGACAAGGGTCAATCCAAGGCAACCTTCCTGGAGACTTGGACACACACCTCAAGTGCTCACATCGTTCCTCTGTGTGTCTGGAACATGGTATATCTCAAGAACCCCGCTCCAATAGAGTGTCCTGCTTTCTTGCTTCCTCCTTCCCACCTCCCTTCTCTTCCCATCCCTCGTCTTCTTTGGAAGACTTGCACAAAACTTCATACATTATTCAAGGTTGACGGTATCGACCATAGGCATATCGACTCACACCTTGTCTAGCCTGTTGGCCGAATGTGATCATCGACATATCTGACCCAAGCCACAACTATGGAGCAAGACTTTCACGGCGGACAGCCAGAAGTGTCCTTTCCAGACGACCGCTATAATGGCTATCCAGAGGCAAACTATGTCGAAGTCCTTCCTGAAGCCAAAGCTGGCAACAAGAAAGGAAAGAAAGACAAGAACGACAAATCAACGAAAGAGAAGAAGCCTGCCGCTCCCATCGTACCCTCCTTCGAGGGATACGTGTTCACTGTCGCCGACGCAATCCGACCTGGAGAGCCAGTCTCATGGGTCCGAACACACAGAGCTCAGATGCATCTAGACAGCCAAGAACTCTACGCTAAAGCAGAGAAACATAGGAAAGAATCTGGCCTCAGTCCCTCCGGTCAGTTTCAGGTCCTAGGGACGAACCAGCGTGCTATCGTGAACCGTCTGGTTGATGCGAAAAATGCAGCTGAAAAGGAACCTAACGCCGTCTGGACCCTCTTCGGAGTGAGAAAGAATTACAGGGAGCAGAGGTCGACATTCAAGACCTTGAGAGTCAACGATTCTATGCGCGTGACCCTTCGGCGTGGTGACAAGACCAAGGATGTCGTGCATGACCTTCCTGGCAGTCGCGCCGAGGTTGACAAGGCCAACATCGTAGACCTCAGGGAGCCGGTCGTCGTCAAGAAGGACAAGGAGTCTGCGCCGAAGGATGAGACAGAGAAGAAGAAGAACAAGAAGAACAAGAAGCAAAACCCTGACAACGCTGTACCAGTCCACCCGGAATTCCTGCCGCAGTTTCCAGATCCATTCCGAAACCAGCAGCCTGAGGTTGTACCAGAATCTTATCCGCCTTATGAAGAGCCACGACCGCGGCAGGCTCCGCATGATCCTTTCAGCACGTTCGATATGTCTGGTGCACTGCCTGATGGCAGAATCCCTGTACCGCCTCATCATCATCAACCGGAATATCCACCAGAGGCGCCAATGGCTCCACAGCAGCCGCATTACCACCAAGAGCCTCACCCTTTCCAACCGGTTCCAGGCGTGTTCCCTCAAGCATTACCCATTCTCGATCCGTTTGACGGCAGACAGCCGCGTGATCCTGTGGCACACGGCCCGCAGCACACAAGCGCTCGCGCTCCTTCTCACTCTCGCCAAAGATCTCATTCCCGTCGCCGCGAGTCCGTAGACAGCGGCAGACTTCGCGCAAGGGAAGCGCAAAGGATCGAAGACGCAGTGCGAGACGGAGTTCGTGGTGCCATGCGTGAGGTCGCAGCCGATAACAAGGTCCTCAACCACTGGCCGGTCAACAGTGGAAGTGGCTCGGGAGGCTCCTCGCGCTCAGCCGGGCAAGAGGACTTCTGGTCCAATTCTGGCTCGTCTGGGAACAGGCGCTTCAGTTACAGCACGCCGGGCACATCGCCGGATCGAGGCGTGGGCTACGATCAAGAGCGACCCACAGGCCAATTCCACCGACGTAACTCCTCAAGCACCAGGCCGTATGTCGATGAAGGAAAGCGGTATTACATGGACAGGGAGAGGAAGCACGTCATCAAGCCGCACAACACATATCGCGACCATGGGAGAGATGTCAGATACCCGAATGACCGCCGGCAGAACTATGATGACTATCCCTCTACCCACCAACGACGTTCATCGCGAGACCGCCACTACATTGACCGACCTCGTGTTCAGCGACGGGTAACCGATTATCCACAGGCGTTACACGATGCAGATTTCTCTCGACCGGGAAGGAGTGTAGATTATGAGCTCACGAGACCGTACGACAGGGAAGACCGACGCCCTTACGTGTATGAGGAGCGGCGTGATAGACGCGGCCGGGTGGTTCCGGGCATTTACCGTTGAGTCCAAACGGCAGAGTTGCAGTTGCGCGGTGGCAGTTATGTGCTTCCTCTATTGCTGTTCTCTTCGATCGTTTTCCTAGTCTGTGTTTTGATACCCCAGACCGCTGTCGTTTCCTCGCGGTCCAGACTGATGTCGCGAAAAAGCCGCGCTTTCATTCCAACTCGGGATCCGAGTATGTCAGCGAACACTAGAACGGGCAATGCAAAAGTCATTCAATCCCACGAATCTATTCATTCCACATCTGGTAGATATATCGATACCCAGTTTTTGCATGGATGAGTCCCTCCACCAACGCCACGCTAAAGCAAAAGCAACCAAAGTACCACCGTTCATCCCAGGATCTCGTTCCAGTCGGGCGTGACAATGAACTTGCCCTTGACCTGTCCCATGCCCATCGCCGTGCCGCTCTCCACCTTGCCCTCTTCATTCTTGTTGAAGTTTGCGATCAGAACGTCCTGCAAGAAGCTCGCTTCGCTGCCCATGCCGATTTCCATCGGTGTGCCGCCCCAGTCCAGCGTCGCGCGACCAGACTTATGGATGCGCATCTTGCCCACACGTCCTGGGTTGAAAGTGTGAGTGTTGCCAGAGGGCTCTGGGTCGGTTGACTGTAGCTGGTTCGAGGCATTGGCAGCTGGCGCTGCTGCTTCGCCGTCTTCGGTCGCTTCTGGATCGGGTTTGATGATTTTGTGAGTAAGATCGGGGAGTACAGGTGGGAACTGGAAGAGGTAGACTTTGTCTGCTCTGGGGTCATCTTGGGCTGGTTGCGCGTCGGCTCCTTGCATTGCAGCGTCGCCGTCTTGGTCTTTGGTAGCAAGGCGGCCGAGTTCGTGGTGCAAGATGCGGAGATCCTTCTGGTGTAACTCCCATTCGGTCTGTTCCTCGTTGGTCTGGAAGTCGGGTCGTTCGCCGGAAATCCTGATGCGGTCCTTGTTCTTCCTTCGAGTCTCTGGTGACGATACCGGGCTCTGCAGCAGCACCTCGGGGACGGCTGCTGCATCCTGTCCGGGCTCTGGGGTCGTTGGGCGGGCGTCATCCGTCGGTTCCTCCTTGATCTGTGGCTCGTCTCCTTGCTCACTCGAAGATTCTGAGTAGGTGCCTTTGTACTTGTGCTGTTCGCCGAGTACCTCGACATCCTTCGCTCTCTGCTTGCCCTTCTTCTTATCGTCCGGTACTGTAGCTGGGCCGTCCCTGGCTTGGGCTTTCGCCGCAGAGCCGTCCTTTGTGGCCATACCTTCCGCGTTCAAGCCGAGAGTCCGCTCCTTATGCTCGACACGTTGGACTCGCACAGGAGCTATGCTCTCCTGGAGGGTTAGGTCCACCATTGTCAATTCGTCGACGTTTCGCTTGTGCATGCCCTTGTTCTCGTCTTCCTCCTCGTCGTCGCTTGAAATGTAGCCGCCGTCTTCAGTCTTGATGTTCGCTCCGTCTGCCATCATGACATCGCTAATGACACCTCTGGACCCAGATTCTTGCTTGAAGCCACTTCCACCGCCGCCTCCACCACCCCCTCCACCACCGCCTGACCTCGCAGCCCAACCCGGTGCACTTCTCCTAGCAGCTGAAGAATCACTGCTTACCTGTCCGAGTGAGAACGGACCGCTCATGACAGGTGCATCTGGAACCTTGCGTTCGCTCTCACCCATGTAGCCACCACGCTGCCTTCCTCTGAAGGCACCGCGACCTCGAGCCGCATCTCTCCTGCGATTGCGTTGGTCTTCCTTCGCCTTCTTGTCATTCTCCTCCTTGCGCCTGTCGGCCTCCTCTTTCTCGAGCTCCGCGCGAGATTTCTGCGATCGACGACCAGCGAATTTGGGCTTTGCGACAGCGGGCCTGCCTCGTGCTGCCGGGGTGCTGCTGCTTGCGCGACCAGCAGTACCGGCGCGTTGTACAGCGGGGTTTGTCGGTGCTGGAGTGCCGGCGGGTGTGCCAATGGGAGTTCCAGCAGGTGTTGCTTGAGGTGTCGACTCGACAGAGATTGGCGCCTCGGCTCCAGCAGATGCTTGACCTGCATCCTGCGCCGGCGCTTCTGGTTGTGGCTCTGTTTTGACAGCAGATGCTGCTCCTCCTCTGCGGGGAGGCGGTTTCTTAGGAGGCATTGTTATTATGTGGTAGTTGTTTGACTGGAACAGCTACGAGGTGCTTCAAGCTTTCCGCTCAGAGACGCTCGACAAAGACAAAAAGTTGCGCCCCACTTGTAGGGTTGGAGAGACCGTGCAACCCTGTGACGATGCTCACGACACTAAGAGAACATTATTGTTTGCCTGTTTCCCTCTCGTGTGCGCCTGATGTCTGCAATGTCTCGAACATACTGTATTTCTGATATTTGATGGCGATACGCAAGCCTGACTCGGTATAGGAAAGCCATAAAATGGTCGTACAGTCCGACCACCAGGGATGTACACAGCCACCACGCTTGCAGTATAGCTGCATGAGGCTGACTGTGTAGTCTCCCCGGCGCCGGCACATCGTCCTCCTTCGCTCAAGATGTCATTTTGCTCCTTCCGTCTCGCTTCAGAGCGGTCTAAAGGCGTGGCATATTCGAAACATGCTTGATCCTTTGACTGCACTTGGCCTGGCAGGTAATCTTATACAGGTCATCCAGTTCAGCTACGACATCGTTTCCGAGGGCAACAAGTTGTATCACGATGCCAGTGGCGTGCTCACCCAGAACAAATCAATCGAAGAGGTTTCGAGCGACCTCACCGATTTGTCAGAGTCCCTCAAGACGAAGCAAGAGGAATGGCGCGTTGCACATGGCCGCACATCACTAGACCCGGACGAGTTGCGTCTGCGCAATCTCTGCGACAGATGTGTCGAGGTAGCGTATGAGCTGCAGATACAACTCAATAAGTTGAAAGCCAAAGAAGGCCGAGCCAAAAGGCTCAGAAGCTACAAGCAGGCCGTGATAGCTGTTTGGCGAAAGGATGAAGTGGAAGAGCTCGAACGAAGGCTTGCGCGCTACCAGAAGGAAGTCGACACACGCGTCTTATTCAGTATTCGCCAAAACCTACAAGATGCAGATGTCAAAAGCTCCGAGCAATTCGCCACTCTGGACCAGCGCACGAAGGACCTCGCTGCTGCTGTCCTCGACCATCACGGAAGTTTTGATACAAAGCTCGATCATCATACGGATGTTCTGTCACAAATTGCTGCTGGTCAGATCAAAACGCACGAGCTACTCCAGGTGGTCGTCAGTGCTGCGCGGACACCCTCTCCAGCGCCGCCCCAGTACGAGCGCCTGGCGCCGGCCACAAGTAGTAGTGCCGTTGAGAGTCCAGTCTTACGTCTTCATCAATCGTCAGCTGCTGGCGAAACCACCAAGGTCCGTCAGCTCCTGAGAGACATTTCTATCGACGTGAATGCACGCGATGAGCACGGCTGTACGCCATTGCACCTCGCTGCGAATGCGGACACCGCAAAATATCTCATCAGAGACAAACGGATCGATCATGGTGTTGAAGATTACGTCGGACGATCAGCATTACACTATGCAGTTCTCAAGCGGCGCCTTGATGTCATCAAGGTTTTGCTTGACAACAATGCGGACAAGGAGTGGCAGGATGATCTGGGAAAGACGGCCACATACTACGCCCAAGCGTGTCCAGCGGCTGCGTTCATGCTTCGTTATGGTACGGACGTTGAAGCGAAATCTACCGATCACTTGAACAATACTGGCCTTCTACACCTTGCCTGGCTTGGAGACAAAGAGGGGACGCAATATTACCTAGACCAAGGCGCGAACGTGGACGCGAGGAACGACAACGGAGAAACAGCCTTGACCGAGTCTTCACGGCATGGCGACGCTGAAATCGTCGAAATGCTCCTCAAACACGGTGCCAACACCGAAATTGCAGCGAACAACGACTGGACACCGTTGTTGCAAGCAATCCGCGATGGCAGGGAGTCCATTGTACCGCTATTACTCCAGTATAACGCGAAGAAGAGAGCTAAGCTTGCTTCTGGAAATAGTACGCTCGCCGAAGCTTGCTGGCGCAAACACTTTGGCATTGCTCGTATTCTCATCGAGGCTGGCTCGCATGTCGACACTCGTGACCTGCAAAAAGCAACACCACTATTCAAAGCCGCTCTCGAGGGAAACATAGATTTTGTGAGATGGGCGCTCCAGAAAGGAGCCGACGCAAATGCAAAAAATGACGCCTTTCTCACGCCTCTATATGTGGCTTGCGAAAAAGGGCATTCGGAAGTAGCGGCATTACTCCTCGAGGCTGGGGCATCTCATCAGATGAAAGTGCCAGAGAGTAATTGGACGCCACTAGCAATCGCTGCCAACCGTGGTCGAAACAAATGCGTGAAGGTGCTGCTACAGCATGGCGCAGACCCTAATGTCAAAGCTCACTTCCAACATACTCCTCTAGCAGAAGCGTGCTATCATGGCCACCCGAAGATGCTGAAGCACCTGATCGCTGCGAAAGCAGATCTCGAGGCAACGAACAGCAGCGGCTTTACCTTACTTGGCGTTGCCGCGCATCGTGGCCAAGACGAATGTATCCGTGTACTGATAGATGCTGGTGCTAAGCTCGAAGCCAGAGGATGGGGCCATAAAAGATTGGAGTAGGTCTCAAATAGCACTTCGTCATCCTCTAATAGCTTACTGACATTGTCGCAGGTGGGATCTGACGCCTCTTATGCGCGCAGCACGCTGGAATCGTCCTTCCACAATAGCTCTGCTGGTACAGCGTGGTGCCAACATCGAAGCACGCAACACCGCTGGAAAGACATCTCTTGTCATCGCAGCAGAACTTCAACACGTCGACGCGGTGAGCATGCTGCTTACGTGTGGCGCCAACGTCCATGCAGCGAGCGACCAAGGTTGTACCGCATTGCATGCGGCGGCACGCGCAGGCAGCCAAGAGATCGTTCGAATGCTGTTGGATGCGAAAGCCAATACTGATCTGCGTGATTCATTCGGCCGTACGCCATGGATCTACGCGGTGCATGCTCACAAGGATGAGCTGCTGAGAGCGCTTTTGGAGCCTGATACTACGCGAGACGAGTTCCTGCAAGCATTGCAACGAGACAAACACCCGGGCGACATTGCAAAGCATATGAATATGATGTACCAATGATATACACGAACCTTGGCAACAATGTCGCTTGTGGAGATCGCGCCCATTCTGCGATAGATGTTGCCCGTAAGTTTGCGTACATCCTTGGGCTTTACACCTGGTGTTCTCGTATCTGCGCTTCGATGTAGAAAAGCTATCAGAGCTTTAGATTGTCGCAGCAGTGTGTCCAGTGCTAGTTTCAGTTAAAGAGTTGGGGAAAACATGATGTCCTCTCGATGAGCACTCTCTATTGTGCGCAGACTTGTGAACAGTTGCTGATTCTGATGCTTCATAGCTTGATACTTGCGGTCAAGCTGGCATCTGGTTGGAGTCTAGGTTCTCAGGTTCTCAAATGTGAGGTCATGTGAACAAAACTAATTGTGCATCCAATGTAAGAACCAGGTACGAGCTAAAGACTGAGTGAGCATCATGAAAACGCACCCACGTCCTCGACAACATGACTCGGCCTGCGAGATGCAGTGGTTACGATTCGGCTATGTCATTTGGAGCACGAGCTTGACCGGCTGGCTCCGTGCGATCGCGAAAGTCCTCCAGCCTCCACTGTAGCACCACCTCATTGCCATCTCAACACCCCAATCACACCCATTGACTCTTGCAATAATGTCTTTCATGCGCACTAGAGCCGTCCGCAGCGTCCAGCAGGGCCTTAGGGCCGGTGTTGCCCGCCCCATGGTCCAGGGCCGCACCCAGTTTGTCGCGCGCCGCTACGCCAGCTCCGGTGGTCACGGCAAAGAGGGCTCAGATCTTCCTTGGTGAGTGTCGCGCTGAAGGCCGCGAGGAACCCAGTGAGTCTCAGGAAGCTAACGCGTATCCTTAGGTTGATCTCTGCGCTTACCATCACTCCCGTCGGCGCTTACTTCCTCTGGCCTTCAGGCGAGTCTGGCCACCACGGTCACGACGAGCACCACGAGGAACACCACGAGGAGGCTGAGGCCAAGGATGAGGAGCCCAAGGAGGAAGAGAAGCCCCAAGAGGAGGATTCTGAGCATGAGAAGGCCAAGGAGTCTGAGGAGACCGCTAAGCCTTCCGGCACTGAGGGCGACTCGCAACCCAGGACTGACGGTAACAAGAAGTCCACCGGCAATGAGGAGGCCGAGGAGCGCATGCCCAACAGCGGATCTACGAGCACCGAGGGTGTCCAGGGCAAGGGACAGATGAAGAACGACAGTGAGGGCATGAACCAGGGCTCCAAGCGTGAGCCTGACGGCAAGGGCGCCTTCAAAGATCGCAAGGACTCTGGCCTCGCCAAGGACCTCTCTGCCGATACTGAGAAGACCTATGCAGAGGACGGCAAGACCGAGGCTGTAAGTTGACAGCCAGCTGTCACAGTCACGAGTATGCATAGCTAATTATCAATACAGGCCCTTCCCTCCAAGCCTGGCTTCTCCCAGGCCGACACCGACAAGCAGGGCGAGATTTCTTCCAAGCAATCCGGCATGTCCAACACTCCTACCAGGCACTCCATTCCCATCCACGAGTCCGATGAGAAGAGCAAGAAGCCCGAGGGCGGCCCTGACACTGCCAAGTCTATGGGCACCATCGACCCTAACAGGCCTCAGAAATAGACGACAGACCAATGTAGAGTCTGTAGATGAGTAGTTGAGCGACTTGATTGTACTGGAGAAGGGCTCTTGCTGGATGGCGAGATGTATATATGTATACCTATGCAAAAGCTTCTTGCCTGACTTATATGACTTTCATTGAATTGGTGATATCGTGCGACCTTTGCCGGTCGCCACATGCTTTGATTGAAGCGCACATGCACTATGGAGGAGCTTCCTTCGTCACGTGCATGGTCGCGAGCATTAATCCCTGAATCTCCCATTCACTTCTGGGACATTGGTGCCTTGGTGCCTGTTAGGCAGGCGCGACCCCACGTTTCGTCACTGCTGCTGGTCCCGCCAACATAGAAAGCTACCTCGATCACCACGCCTCCAAACTCCAACTCACTCTACACATCTCACACGTTTCTTTTGCTGCAATTCCTGTCTGTCTAAGCACACTACACCACATATCTCTTTCTCATCAACCCTGTGCTCGGCTGCACCCACGAACGCTGCGAGCATGTCCTCATCAGCAGGCGTGCCGCCCAACCCTACCTCCCACCATGTCGCCGCTATACTACCCAAACTCAGCGATGCGGACCCCGATATCCGATACATGACTCTCAAAGATATCCACACGATGCTCGAGACGGGTGCGCCCAGCTTCCTCACCCACGACTACACCACATGCGCGAGAGTCGTCGACGGCCTCATTCACACGCTCAACGATGGCAATGGCGATGTACAGAACATGGCCATCAACTGCCTGGGCCCTTTCGTCAACAAAGCTCCCGAGAGCATCCTTTGCCCGACAATCGAGAAAGTCAGTAACATTAAGACTGACAACACCATCGACACAACCGTTCCTGCCCTGGCGGTGAGGGCCATCGTGGTGGCTCTGCCTCATCCTGTGCCTGGAGGCCCGAGGGGTGGCAAGGTGCAAGAATCCTACAACGCAGTCTCAAAGGCACTCATCCCTCGGTTGGTCGGCAGAGTCCTGGTACCACTTCCGAACAGCAAGAATGCCCCGCCACCACCCAAGGGCATGCTGCAAGAAGATTTGGAAAAGGCAAGCGACAGTAACAGCTTGGATTTGCTCACAGAAGTCGCGAAATGCTTCGGACCCATGTTACAAGAGGTGGAGGTACAAGCTCTTGAGCAGATTGCCATGCAGATCTTGCAAGACAGCAGATGCGGAAGCGTCATGAAGAAGAAGGCTGTTCTCGCACTTGCTGCATTGGGACCATACTTTAGTGACGCGCTACTTGCCAGCCACGTCAGCTATACAATTGAGCAGCTGCGTCAACCTCACCTCACAAATCAGCAGCGAAAGATCTTCATCACGGTCTATGGAAGCATGGCGAAAGCTGTGCCCAAGAAGTTTGGCCCGTACCTTAAGACGCTCGCACCTTTCGTTATCGCTCCATTAAGCCAACAGGAGCTTGATCAGCAAAAGGAACAGGAGGCAGAGTCAGACGGCGAGCGTGACCCTGAGATCGAAGAAGTGCGGGAAGCCGCGCTCGTCGCGATCGAGAACTTCTTGCAAGCCTGTGCGGTAGACCTCAAGGCACACCTGGGTGATGTGATCGCCGCTTCGTTGCGTTTCCTGAAATACGACCCTACTCTCGCTGATGACGATGATGAGGAAATGGAGGAAGAGCAGGAAGACGATGACTTCGATGTGGATGAGGACTTTGAAGAGGAGACCGGCTTCGAAGACGAGGATGACGTGAGCTGGAAGGTCAGGAGGTGCAGTGCCAAAGTGTTGCATGCTCTGATTGCTACATTGAACCCACCCTTCATCCAGGATGTTGCACCGGCCCTGATAGCTCGTTTCAAGGAGCGCGAGGAGAGCGTCCGAAACGAGGTCATCTCGACTCTTGCATTCATCATTTCCAAAAACGGCCCAGCGAATCTGCCGAAGAGCACTACTGCCGAAACCAATGGTGTTCCGCAGAGCAGGAAGAGGAGACGAGGTGGCAGCGACGCTGTACTGTCCGATCTTCACACTCAGAGAGTTCTGATGAACGGCTATGCATCGCCGTCTTCACCACCAGCGACCGACAAGGCAAGCGAACTGCTAGCAAAGATCAACCCTCAGATTGTGAAAGAGACTGCCAAGCTTTTGAAGACATCCACTCCTTCGACAAAGCTTGTGGCTATGTCGCTTCTGAAGGTCATGGTCTCCGTTCAGCGAGGTGGCCTGGAAGAACATGCCGATCTGGTCATCGAGCCTGTGGTTGAGACGATGAAGTCGGACGCAAGTGCTTCCGGCAACGCTATTCGTATTGAAGCTCTTGCCCTCCTCCGCGTCATTGGAGAGAACCATTCGAGTAAGATTCTGCAAGTCCACCTGGGCAAGGTCGTACCAGCACTGGTCGCAGCGGCTAAGGACCGCTACGCAAAGGTGTCTAGTGAGGCATTTGCAACCATTGAGGTTTTCGTCAAG
>Ga0265797_10009831_pt1 | contig 12297 bp, 7 predicted proteins | sample P2T30metagenome_FD_192433 | JGI IMG/M metagenome (GOLD analysis project Ga0265797, IMG submission 192433) | Plant litter microbial communities from East Loma Ridge, Irvine, California - P2 T30 | ecosystem: Environmental > Terrestrial > Plant litter > Unclassified | place: USA: California... | reverse complement strand
CGAGAGGCGAGAGAGCTCAGCTGTCAATGGGGATGTTGGATCCCATTCACAAGCCCAAGCTGCCCATGGCAAAAGCTGCGCTGGTCGGCGGAGCAGGAACAGGATCTGCACCTGCGTCCGCAGCGCGAGTTGTCCGGGCGATGCCATTGGAATCAAGCAAGCCTGGACCACTCCTAGTTTTCTTCTTGCCACCGGCAGCTTTCGATTTGCTCTCGTTCACCACTTCAGGGCCGAAATTCGGCACCTCACATTGACAAACGGATTGGGAGAGTTTTACTGACTTTCGGTTGGTTTTGATGTGGCCAACTTGACCACAGTTGGCGCACTTGCGTGCAGTGCCGTCCTTGCTACGGCCTTTGCCGGGCTTCGACGATGTTGGCGCGGGTGCTGGCGTAGCAACCTCAGATACGCTGGGTGATCCTGGGCCGGGGCCAGGAGATGCGGCGGCGGGACTACCAGCCATCGATGCGCTGGCGGCATTGCGGGCCTTCAGACGCTCGCGATGCAGGCGGCGCTCTTGGTTGCGCTCGAGACGAGCAAGCTCTTCGCGAAGCTTCTGCTGAGCGAGCGCATCGAGTTCGCTGTCGCCGGTGGGGATGAGGGTGTTGTGGCTGTGAATTCGTCAGTTCTATAATTAACACACGTAACAAGACTAAACACCACATACTTCATGCGTGCGAGCGTCCTCTCCTTAGCCTTCTTCCGGTAAAGCTTGATGACCTTGGGGTTGTCAATGCGAACAGGAGTCTCGACCCAGTTTCCGTATGCGTCACGGTGCTTGCGCTTGATAATCATGACTTCCTCGTTGCGATCCACGCTGTGTTTACTGAACTGACTAGCGGAGTCGTCAAAGGCAGCCGGTGTACCGAAGCTGGTGCGTGGTGTTCCAGCGCGACCGATAGCGCTCTCGGGTTCGTCCTCGTCCATCTCGGTATCTGAGCCCTCGATGTCGTTGGAGAGACTCTCCTTCTGCCTGTTCCATGTCTCGGTAATGTCCCTATCATACTTCAGCTGCTGGGTGGCAACGTTGTACTTGTGTCCAGATTGCTGTTGCTTCTCCTTGGTCTGCATCTTCTCGGCAGCACTCTCGCCTCTGGGGGTATAGCCACCCTTCATGTTGGTCTTGAGCATAGAGAAAGCCTCGCCACGACCTGTAGGGTCGCCTTCGCCGTGGACCTTCAGCATAGCCTTGCCTTGACACGCCTGGATGAAGTTCTTGGTCGTACGCCAAGGTGCGAGCATCTTCTCGATGTTCTCCTCGTCCTCAGCTTCGTCGTCTTCTTTCGCGTCCTTGCTATCCTGGATACCAAGATCCGCAAGATGCTGGACACCGACCTGCATCGTGTCAAGCAGACACACGTCTTCAGGCTTAATCCAGCCGCGAATAGTTTCTGAGTCAGGCACGACTTGGCCAGGTGGAGGCACCCAGTACCCATCGTCCTCAGAATTTTTCGCCTTCTTCTCGTACTTCATGAACTCACGCATCTTGCTTCGTGTCTGCGGAATGTCCGAGCCGGGAATGTGCTTCATAAGCACCTTATTGGTCAGAGCAATACCACGTCGCGAAGGATCCAGAGTCTTGGCGTAAATGCGGTAACTGATACCACGCAAGCGCCTCTTTGCAGCGTCGGTGACCTTCCTCGAGTGCTCGCCTGGCACCTCGGAGATTGGGAATTGCTGACCGACGGCGTGCAGATTCTCGACGTTTCGTAGGTACATTTTGTTGCCGTTCTCCCATGTGTGGCTGATAGACAAGATGAAGTCGTTAGACTTGGGCTTGTGTTGGAAGACTGGCGCACGATAAAGGCCGTTCTGAATCGTCGGCACAGTCTCTCCACCATCGACGTGTCCGAAATTGGAGAAAGGACTCTTGTCTTGGTTGAGAAGCACATGAGTCTCACCAATCTCTCGCTTCGGTCGCTCTTGATCGTCTGCATCACGCTTGCGGTAGAAGTTGATCAACCTGTTGCCCATACCAAAGTTGGACAGCATGGTCGGCACTTCTTCGGAGTACTCGAGCAAAAGTACGTTTGCGTTGTCGCCAAACGAAAGGTCTTCCGCTTTCGCAAAGAGGTCTTTCGCCTCGCGCCCACGAACGTGTTTGCGCTTCTGGTGTTTGGGTTTCTGGAATCTGTAGGTTCTGCCCGCGTTCTCGTGAAGCACAAGAGGGTTGCGGTGGAAGGAGCGTTTCTCTTTGCTGTCCATGGCGACCTTGTAGAATGGCCACTGTAGTTTGAGGGCGGGCAAACTGTGCTCGGTGGCCATGCTGCCAAGCGTACTGCGAATCTTGTGCTGGTGATTTTCCTTGAGAAGATCGTATGCGGCGTCATTCGAGATATCGTAGCGTTTGGCAAGATCTCTTCCGAGAGCCGCGTCGCGCGTGCTACCACTAGGAACATGCTTGACGGGGCGCTTGGCGTGAGGTGCAACTTCGTCGATGAGGAGGTAAGGATCGTTCATGTCGAGGGTGACATTTCGTGCGACCCTGGCAGACGCCACCTCAGGCTCCTCGAAACGAAGGTACGGGTCTTGCACAGCGAGCGAAGCGTCCATATCGAGGATATTGGTCTTGCGCCTCTTCTGTGGTCGCATGCGCTCTTCCTCTTCGTACGTGCCTTCCATGCGATCATCAAAGTCTCCAGCATCAGATGCAGTAGCAATACTAGGGATGTCCCAATTCTCGCAGATAATGGCAAGATCCTGCATGGTAACGCCTCCGATGACTTCGGACTCGTCGATTTCGCTCAGAGCCAGTTCATCGTCGCTCTCGTCGCGCGTGGCAACACCGTGATCACAACCGATCAGTTGGCGACCGGTGTACGAATCCTGCGCGTTCTTGACAGTGGCAGCTGCAGCCTTGAAGCTTCTTTCTTGATCCGGAAGCAACTCGAGTGTGAGCTTGGTAGGCTGAATAGGCTTCGGAGGCTTAGCTGGCACTTTGCCTCTGTAGGTGCCCGGTAGAGGGCGGAACAGTTGTGTGAACTTGGGGACCTCGTCACTCTCCCAGCTAGGGAACCATCTACGATGCTCGTCCTTGTCTTGATCGTTGAAGCCACCCCAGCCGACATTCTCACCAGCAGCATGCTGGCGAGAGATCTTGAAGAGTTCTCTTTGCATGAGGGTGAACTCGTCGACCTCTTCTTCCTCATCCTCGTCATCATGCATAGTGCTTGACGCAGCAGGTGATAACGCATCGTCGGCAGCCAGATCCGGTGGACTCATAGAGTTTGGACTCGCATGAAATTGTGAGGTCTGTGGTTGTCCTGCGCCGAGTTTCGGCAGCGCCAACCCACCTCCGAACTTGGGCAACGCCAGACCTCCAGCTTGAGGCGCTGGAGGCTGCTGGTTCTGTGCTGCCAGGTCCGGCTTACGTTCCTGGACAGGAGAGCTCGAGAAGTGTTCGCCGAAAAGGTCGTTATCCTCCTCGCCGTCCCCAAAGAGCCCGCCGTCGTCGTCATCGTTGTGGAAGCCGTTCGTGCCATTTGTCTCCCCTGCATCGTCCTCCATCAGCGCGCCGTTCAACTGCGCCGTGAGGTCTGCATCGCCATCGTCGTCGTGGTTGCCGTTCGCGGCACCCACTTCCGGGTGCGCTGTGGCTTCTTCCTCCTCTGGCAAGTCATCGTCGTCACTCAAGTCTCCGTAATCCACGGCATTCTCGCTCTTGTCGCCCGGGTCCATCTCATAGTCCGCAGCATCGCCCTCGCCGAGGCCAGCGCCGGTGCCGCCCATGTTGAGGAAGCGCGCGATCTCGTCATCTTCGTTCGGCGCGTCGGCCATGTGGTCGTCCTGGGTAGAGTGCGGCATGGTGTGGGCGGGTGAGTGGTAGAAAGAAGGCCAGTAACCGGCGGCGCGCGCAGTCAAGACGTCGTTGGGAGCGTCGCTGATATTAATAATCCTCTCCAGTAGCACAAGCCGGCCTCGAGCAGCTGTTGCCTACAGAGCCAGCCACGCGCTCAGTCGCTCAAGCCAGGGATGCTCTGTTGCTGTGGTTCATTCGCAAGAGTCGCAGTGGCGCGGCGCGCGCTATGTCGAGTCCGGGTGTCTTGTCGCACAGGAGTGGTGCAATGCTAAAGAGCGAAATGGGTCGTCGATTTCTCGTGGTCGCGATACTTCCAGAAAGGCGTTGGCGGTAGGGAGTAATGGATGTGATGCGCAGGGTGTCTGCACGTTGCCTCACACCAAGCCGAGTGGATGTCGGAAGCTCAGGCGTCAAGCGCGAAAGAGCGATCGGACCCCGCGAAAGACGCGGGAGGATCGGCGGGCCGGGAAGTTTAATGCTTGGCTGGCATTCTCCGATGTCAGTGGCCTTCACTGCGTCCTCAGTCCTCCGTGCCCAACGACTTCACGGCATACATCGATCACTGCAAGGCAGTTGTTTACTTCATATACTTAATCACATGTCTTCGTCGTATACACGAAGCAGTTCATAACGTACCTTGGAGCTCGTTCACCGCCCATGAGAATATCACTTGCTCATGCTCACATGCATCTTCCCTACTGGTGTTTGGGTAGCTGCCCAAAGTTCACGTCGTCTCAAACCTAGTCACGGGCACAACCTCAGTCAATGCAGCTTCTCAAACGACGACTCTCAATTACACAATATGTACATCGCCTCTCCTCGAACGGAACTGCACATCTACAAAATGCGCGCCCTGACTCTGTTCACACTCAAACCCACCTGAATCCAAGCTATATCCAGTCCAACATTGACAAACCTAGAAACCGAACGGGTTCTGTGGTGCTGTGAAATTTGTTAGTATCAAGTCAGAACGACAGAAGTCACGATCAAGATAGACTTACTAGCACGACTCAACTCCGCCCTCCCCGTCTTCTGCGCCACTAATTTAGGAACAGGCGGCTGCACGCCGAATCTGACCGGCGGAGGGGGGCCAGTCTTCTGTGGAATCAAAGGAGCCATAGGGCCGAGCACGCCACCTGTCTGCTGAGGTGGCAACTGAGGAGGAGCTTGGCCGAAGACACCGTTCACTACTCCTGTGGGCTGTGTGTGCTGGAAGGTAGGCTGTTGTGGGAAGCCAGTCTGTTGCGGGAACTGATGTTGTTGCTGGAAACCGGTTGGCTGGGGTGCGAAGCTGTTTGCTAGGCCAGAGGGAGAGGGCTGGAATTGCTGGCGAGGAGGGTCTGCGAAGGGAGAGCCGGTTTGCTGACCTTGGTTGAGGGCTTGTTGGTAGCCGACACCCATACCCGGCTGGCCGAATTGGGCTTGTCCGAACTGAGATTGGGGCTGGAAGCCTGTTGGCTGTGGCTGCATGGCAGGGAACTGTTGTTGCATGTGAGGCATCTGGGGCATCAGTCCGTTCTGCTGCTGTTGCTGTTGCGGGAAGCCACCATAACCAGTAGGCTGAGCTTGTTGGAACTGTTGATATTGTTGCTGCATCTGGAGTTCCTGCAGGCTCTTGCCCTGAGGTGCGACCTGAGGTGGCTGGAAACCAGTGTATTGAGGCTGGAGAGGTGGTGGTGGGCCGAATGCAGACTGTTGAGGGTTGAAGCCAGGTGCAGATGCTGCTCGTGGCGGAGGTGGCATGGGGAAACCAGCGCCCGTGGCCTGCTGTGCGGGAGGTGTTGGTCGCTGGTACCCAGTCTGCTGAGGACGCAAGGCAGCGATTTTGTCGAAGATGGCTTGGTCGGCGGTTGGTGGTGCCGCTTGTGCTTGTGGTGCTTGTGCGGGCTCGGTAGGAGCTGCGGCAGGCGCGGGAGCAGGAGCAGGAGCAGGAGCCGCGCCAGTAGGTTCAGGCTGCAGTGGCAAAGCAAGAAGCGAAAGGTCGTCGTTGAGCTTAGGTTGAGGCTTTGGCGGTTCGACGACGGCTGGTGCCGGGGCTGGTGCCGGTGCAGCTGCTGGAGTCTCGGTTTTGGAAGGCTTGACGTCCCAGGCATCATCGTCAAAGCCACCAGTTGGCTGGCGTGCCGGTGCAGTGGTAAGCGGTGTGGCTTTGGCATCTGACGAAGCGTCTTTCGGCTTGAAGGCGTCTTCACTGACAACATCGTTTGTCTGCACAGCAGGTGCTGGTCTGCCTTTGCGGGTGTTGTTTCTGAGAGAGCCATCCGCTCCAGTGAAAAGACCGCCTTGTCCTGCGGATTCGCCCTTGCTATCTTCACCGTTGGCGGCAGCAGGCTTGTTTCGCTCGTATTTGTTGTCGAGGTACTTCATAACGCGGAGGATATCGCCCTCTTTCAGACCAAGAGTACGCAGTAGCTTTTCGTTGACATCCGGCAGGATCTCTGGTCCCATCTCATCACGGGAGAAAGCACCAGCATAACGCTCGCAAATCTGCGGGTTGACGCCACACGCGAGGAAGAAGTCAAACCAATCATGCTCGTCCTTCTTCACGGAAGCTCCAGCTGCAGAAACGCTCCTGCCTTGCGGACTCTTGCCCTTCTGTGTCGATCTCCGTTTGATGTCGCTCAGAGGCTTGTCCTCGTCGAGTGACAGTCCGGTTTCTCCTTCCACGTATTCCAGATCTTCAACGGCCATCTTCGTAACGGGAACTGCAATCTTGACACCATTCTGCTTGTGCAGGTGGATTTTGCCATCTCGCAGACCAATGAATTCGGCTTCGACCTTAAAAGTGCCAGATCGATCGGTCCAGGTGCGCACACGTTCCTGCTTAGGTTTGCTCTTCACAGATTGATCTTTGGGGCGCCTCTCGTCTCTCTTAGTCTCGCCCATCAAGCTACTGGCACGGCCCGGGAGATTCAAGCCAAGGCCGTCTTTCGTACTCTTGCGTCTGTCGCCTCTGGCTGCTTCACGTGCTAGACGCTGCTCTTCAGCCCTGTTTTGCTCGACCATACTACGAGCCGAGTCCAAGCCAGTGATCTGTTCGCGTTCCATGGTGCCAGTGACTTCGACGTACGAAGACGGTACGACGCCCTCTTTGCCGTTCTTTAGCCTTCGAACCATCCACCACTCAGAGCTCTTTGTGTCGTCCAGTACGATCACCTCGTCGCCAATGGCTACTGTGACCTCGTCCAATCCTTGCGCCAAGAACTCGTAGACCATGTGACCCTTCTTCTTTCCAGCAGCACCAGATCCAGCACTTGCAGCGAGGACTTCCCTCAGACCCTCCCCTCTGACCGCACCTGCAAGCTCTCCAAGCGAAGCAACGATCTCCTTTGCAGTATCCTTTGCTCCAGCGTGGAAGTCAATACTCCTGGATGGCCGTACAAGCTCAACAAAAACGTGCTTGCCCTCGATGCTGTAGTGGGTGAGCTTGTCCGCAGTCCACTCATTGCTTGGACCATCTTTGCTCTTCTCCGGGCTGATCATGATCATACCTCTGCCCACATTGATACCGAGCGTAGTAGGCATCTTCTTATTTTTGCCCAAAGCTTTTACCATTTCGTGGACGTTGTAGAGGTGGTAGCCGCCAGGTGAGCGCAGACCAGGATCCTCCTCAGGTGGGTATCCTGAAGAAATAGAGCGGTACGGCTGCGATGTCTGGACTCCGCTAGGGAAATCGGGCGAGCGCGCCGAAGGAGGTCCATAGTCTGAGAATGTAGGCGAGGCATATTGAGTCACTGGAGGTGACATGGGAGCCTGAGACTTGGGCCGTGTGGGCAGGGACGGAGCTGGCTCTTCGTCGCTTTCCTCAGGTGTGTATTGCTGCGGCGCCGAGTATTGTTGCGGTGCCATGGGTGGCGGAGGTGCAGCCAACTGTCTTTCCCGGATCGTTTCAGCACTGCCTCCGCCCGTTTTCTGCGCAATGATGCCCGCCAGAGCGGCGGCAGGGTTGTTCGAGGGCGCCTCGTTCGAAGCCGGGCCTACATAATCGGCCTCTCCAGGCAAGGGCTTGTCCATATCCGGTTCGGGTCGCGCAGGCATGGGCGGTGCAGCAGGTGCAGGTGGTGGCGAGATGGCTGCGGGTGCGCTCGATCCCACCTCAATGTAGATCGCGGGAGCAAAGCCATATTCACCATTACTGCCCACGAGCGTCCAGTCCGGGTCACTGACGTCGTAGACGTCTAGACGCGCATCCTCTCTGAAGCTGAGCTCCTCGTCCGTCTGCTTTGTGTAGTCGTAGAGGGCCTTTGCGGAGTGTATGGGCGTAGCCTCTTCAATATAGTTGCTAGGGATCAGACCCTCAGGCTCATCCTCGTCGTCAGAGGCAGCCTTCTTCTTTGCTTTCCACCAGTCATCGTCGGTGCTCTTCTCAAGCACAAATAGCAGGTCGCCGTCGGCAATCTGCAGCTCCTCGTCAGACTGGGGTGCGTAGTCGTATATGGCGCGGTAGACGCCTAGGAAAACCATGGTCGGAGATTGTTCGTAGGTAGCAAGCGGCGCGGTGCTATGACAAGCGCAGTCCCATTGAACTCGGGCGCGGTGGTACAGGCAAAGGCAAGCAAGATTGGCAACGTGGTCGCGCGCGGCGGGGAGTCGGAGTGGCTTCAGGAGGCAGCGTCAATGCTGGGCGGATGTATAGTGACCGAGCTGCTGAGTGAGAAGTGGCAAATGGCAGGCGCAAGCACGTGATATCGCGTTTCAATAGAACAGATGGGAGAGGATGATGCTATGCGAGTAAGTGAATATTAGATCGAGGAGGCAGGGAACAGTGGCAGTAGTAGTATCAGTGCATCATTCTTGCTGCAATCGCCCGCCCTCGCCCGCCAGCCCAAGCACTAACCAAACGGGCTGGTTGCTGGTCGACGCTTGCGCAGCGTCCGCGGCTTGGCCTCAGCAATGACAGCATCTCTCTCCATCCTCGCCCTCGTCTCCACATCGCACTGTCCATCCTGCGCCATTCCACAGCAGACTTCTTCACCATCTTACCCGGTCAACGAATACACTACACTATCCGTTTCTTCACGACTTTAGATGATTCTACCGTTCCGCAAGTACTGTAGCACTCAACGGTCTTGTAGAACCTTCATATTGCTGTTCTTCACATATTACGAGGCGCGTGAGTGAGGACCACTGTCAGACTAAACAACTGAACATGCACTTCTGCAGTTGGAGACACTTCACTTGCAAATACTTCTTGACGATATGAAAGTTGTCTCGGTCAGATTTTTCCATATCTCTGTCTCAATGTCTGTTGTACAAGTTGACCTGATCGGTCAACCGGCAAAATAACGAAGACTCTCAGCTTATCCATCCCGAGGAGTAGCAAATGTTGCTTTCCTGACATCTTCTGTTCCATCTATGATCAATTATGCAGGCCATTGGTGCTTGAACAAGCGTCCACAACACGCACCAGGCGACCTTGCACTCCAATTTGTCACCGGCAGTGGCATTCAGTCCTCCTCATCTGTGTCTGAGTCAGTCTCCTCGCCACACGAGATACTTATCGGATCCGACATACCACCTTCCGACTCAGCTGGGTCGGTTTGTACGACCTTGGGCTTTGCGTTCTGCTTAGTGTGCGACGACTTTGTCTTCGGTCTAGAAGAGGAGGTTGAGCCTCTGGCTGCGTGGACGTGCGTGTTCTCATTGTCCGACTCTTCTTCAACTGGCTGCAGGTTTTTTGTGTTTCTCGGCTTCTTGGAAGTCTTTGGCTGCTCTTCTTCGTCTGATGACTCTGCTCTGCGCTTCGTCTTCGGGATGTGCTTTTGTGGCTCTTCGGCATCCACAGCAGACTCGTCGTCAGCCTTGCTGACATTGTCGTTCGTCGACTGGGCGGCTTTTGCGGCGGATCTTGACTGCCTGCGGCTTGAGCCTGGAGTGGGTGCCTCACCCGCGTTGCTTTTCTTGTGGCCCTTCTTCCAGGCACTATCAGGGTCTGTATCCGGCCAGGCGTGCTTCGGCGGTCCGGACTCTGTAGACTGGGTAACGAATCCTTTTCCCCAAAGTCCGCCAAATCTTTTCTGCCCTGGGACGTCTTTTGATAAGTTTCGGATCGGATTGGGCTCGAGGTCGTCCTCAGCCTTGGCGGCTTTGCCTTTGGTGATGCGATTAGGGCCCTTAGAGGGTTGGGTGTCTTTTGTTGACTGTTCGGCCGGTCTAGACTTGTCCTCATTTTTGCCGCCTTTGCCTTTAGCAATGGGCCTGGGCATTGGGGTGAAAGATGGCCTGTTGGACGCTGGCTTCTTGGTCGAACCACGGGGGGCTGGTTTCTCTGGGAGTTCAGGTTCTTCGGCGGACAGTTCGGGGTCATTGGCATGGTCAGAGATAGATGCCTCGTCTTCCACGCCGTCTAAATCTCTCGCACCAGTGCCCTCTGCCGCATCGTAATCATCGCCCATCTCCAAGATTTTCCGATAAGTCGCCAAGTCCTCCTTAAGCTCCGCATTGCGAGCTTGCTCCTTGAACAGCTCCACGTTCGCCTCGTCCAGCAGCTTCTGGAGGTTTTCCAACTTGGAGGTCTTCTCCTCGTCGTCTTCTCTTTCGTCATCTCGCTGCCTCACCACCCTCTCTAGCTCAGCAATGTGGGCTCGAGCTTGGGTGAGTTTAATGTCTTGGTCACCGGCGATCTTGCGAAGTTCTGTCACTTTGGCTGCCTCGCCCTTGTGGTTGTCGTGTCTGGCACGATTCTGCTCGTCCCTCTCAAGCCCTCCATCGTCGCCTCTCTCAGCGCGAACACCGTCTACCAGACGAACGAAGTCCTCCATCTCCTCCGGCTGCAGATTGTGGAATTCTGCCTCCACGCGGCGGTATGACGCACCATTGTTGTCGGCGTTGAAAGGCATGTAGACCCGGACGCTGACTTCTTGGTCCACGGTAGGGGCATCGTCCTGCAGTTCGCGGAGCGCAATGCTCATGGACGTGATGGCAGGGGCCAATGGACGGGCGAATGCGCGGGCGGATCTGGCGATGACCCGCTCGAGAGCTGCGAGGACGGCGTCGGGGTCTTGTGACATGAGCTCGTTGTCCGTCGATGCTGGGGCTTTAGCAGCTGTTGTTGGTAACTTAGTCTTGCCAGCTGTCGTTGGAGTTTTGTTAGCTTTCGGTGGCATGTTGACGGTTGGTGGTGTTGTTTGAGGGGAAAGAAATGATGGTGATGGCGACTGAGTGTCGCTGTGTTCTGGATGGGAAGAAGAGAGGAACTGCAGGGCTTCGTGCTGGGTTTTATGTCTCCGAGCCAGATCTCCTCTGACAATTGCGAATACTGTTTGCTCTTGTCTCATTCACTGTGTGACGGGACATGGTATTTGCGTGAGCTGCAGCATGCAGGGCGTGCGACTTTGTCCCGGTATGCATGTCTTAGCTCTGCTGTTGCTCTTGGATTCTTTGAGCGGTCTTTGTTCGCATGTATACACGCATGGTTGCCTAACAAATACGCACAGCTGCTTGTCTGCATGTCTCTGCGGTATCGATCACCTGGTCTACACAGCTGCGCAAAGTGGCAAGGTGTACAACGGCTTCCAGATCGATATGCACCTGTAGATATTGATGAAAGTTTCCACTGCTCTTGGCTTCTCACGTGAGCTACTATCAATGAAGTCCCTACGAACATGCATATCTAGATGTAGAGTTGCTGTGCAAAACCTCACGTAAATACAGCGATCTTGGATGGACCTGTGTCCGGATGTTGTCCCTGATCTTGTTGGAGCTACCATTGAGACTCTGCTAATGGTACCTGGCTTCCTTGAAAAGTACTATGTGCGTACCATCAGCTGCAAAGACGTATCATTCCTTGCGCGTCACTGTGCTACTAGTCATGTTAGCAGGCAAAGCTGTTTCTCCTCATAGTTATAGTCCTTGACGCTAGCACGTTAGCTGCTCTGATGTCGCTTAGGCTGTCCAGCGATCTCACTGGTGGGTGGGCAAAGTCGTTCCTATGCTCATGTTCGATGACACTCTCGCATTGGTTGTTAGGATGCTTCTGAGACTATCTAGCGACCTCATTGAGAGGGAAGGTTAAATTAACAATCATGGTCTCGGACAATTGTATACCAGAAATCAGGGTGCAGCTGAGGTTGCCGGGTAGTCTCAGTGGCAGACAGACAATATCCATGTGCTTGCAGCTGGTGACACCAACACACCAGCTGTTGGAATTCCGCTGATAGTGTCCAGTTGTCTCGACGGCGGAGAGTCGCCCGGATCCCTCCCTAGAGGCGATGACACTGGTGTGTTCGCACGAGGTTTGGATCCATGAGACTGCTGCGTTGCGGGAGTTTCTTGTGAATTTGAAGGGAATGCTACGGAAAGAGCAGGCGAGGTTTGCAGAGGAGGCTGCTGCTAGGACAGGTCCCTTTGCGGAGTTTAATGAGGCACTTGAGACGCTTGTGTCTGAATGGTGGTCTTTGTTGTAGGAAGAAGTTGAGTTGGAGATGCATGTGGAATGACGAGATCGAGAGACCCAGGCAATCGAGCCAGAATTACAAAAGCATTGGACAGAGTCCTAC
>Ga0265797_10009830_pt1 | contig 12298 bp, 11 predicted proteins | sample P2T30metagenome_FD_192433 | JGI IMG/M metagenome (GOLD analysis project Ga0265797, IMG submission 192433) | Plant litter microbial communities from East Loma Ridge, Irvine, California - P2 T30 | ecosystem: Environmental > Terrestrial > Plant litter > Unclassified | place: USA: California... | reverse complement strand
AGATACATGTAGCCGACGGTTTTTGCAGAATCTACTACTGTACTCGCCGTCACATATGCAGATCTCATTGTTCCTGTCGACGGGTTGGTTTTTATCACACAACTATGTGTAAGGCAACTTTACATGGCATGCCCCCCCCCGCAGGCTTATCTCAGCCAGCGACCTCACGTCGCTAAGGTACCTTAGCCTCACCATGACATGCCTCCTAGCCAGAAAGAGCGGTAAGCCTGGGAAGGGGGCATACCTTGCATATTGCGATCCCATTGGTCGAACGATCTCGGGGGCATACCAAGGGCCCAGCTCACGCACGAGCTTGTGCCCGCGTCTCGCGAATCTATTTGAAAGCGTGGCTCACACACCCTTCTGTGCTCGGAAGTCACAACATTCACTTTGATTCCACCAGATCTGCATTCTCCAACCCTGGCCCTGTGAGCTCCTGCCTGCAGGCACGAGCGAACAGGGCAACAATCACACCTAGAGTGTGACGGATTTCTTTTAGCTAACATCTCCCCTGCGCGGAGACTCGTTGTCTTCGCGCAACCCCAATCTCGCAACAATTTCAGGCTCACTGGACAAGATCTGAGAGAGGATCTTTGTGCGCAGCGCCCTTCAATTCAAACAACTTTGACTCTGAAGCCGCTTTGAATGAAATCTTGGCCTCCTTACGCAACAACGATCAGTGGTATTTGCACGCTGGTTTGCCTTAACATCTGGAAAATGCTTGGACCCCATCGGACCTACCACTGGTAGTGATCTCACCATCAACATCAGTACCAACCGACTCATCGATCATAACATCATTCGTGGAAACCCCGACATCGTTGCATACAGCACCTGGAACTGGACAGCACAGTATTCCGGCTTGTCTAAACACTCTTCCCCCACCTACCATCGAGCACTCTGCACCCTCCTCGATTTGTGCAAGTACAGACTTGTCGATCGCCGTTCGAGGCCATGAATCCAACAAGTCGAGCACACACGCGTCGACGCCCGCAGACAGCTCGAGAACCTCGTTTCCATCAGCAAATGTCACATTCGGGCTTCCATCCTCGGATAACAGTCGTTACACACCTCGATCTCCGAGCATTCTGGCCCACAGTCATTCACTCTCGCCAATACATACTGGCTCGCAGTCTGGCAACGTGTATCGTTCACAATCGTCATCAGACCAGCAACACCAGGAGGTTCGGTGTCGAGATGGTGGTTGTCAGAAAGTTTCTCGAAACCAGCGAGCTGACGAGTGAGTTCATGATGATACGCTGAGCATTGCGAGACGTAGCTAACGTATTCAGCGAACACCACGACACGGCACATAGACGAAGATACTCTTGCCTGAACGAAGGGTGTAACGCATCACCTTTTGGCTTAAGCGCAGACTTGGCGAGGCACATTACATCCGTACACCACAACACCAGAAACGAGATTTGTACAGTCTGCAGCAAATCGTTCAAGCGGCGAGATCATCTCAAAAGACACGTTCGGCATGTGCATCAAGCCGTGGCCAGCGAAAACGGTAGCTCTTAAGCCACGACCGCCCGACTGGATGCGCATTACAATCTCGGACCGCTCTAAGGATCGTCGGTATCGACACGCCCGTCTAAGCGCCAAGATGTGTGACACCTGGAAACCTGCGGTCCGACCTGTGTCGCAACCATTTTGTGTGCTACACTCGCTGGCTGTTGTGGACCTCATCACCCACCGGATTCGTGGTCTTCTACAGAGTAATGATCGCCATTCGATGCAATTTCCAAGGTCCCCATACCAGAAAAGCAAACGCAAACACAACACTGACTAATTTTCAAGAAAGCAGAGTGGTGCAACTCCAGCGCATGATCCGCAACGTACCAAAACCGGCCTCTGGACAGGTGGAACTACAAGATGTTCCCGCTATGCTTCGTTCGACATTCACGCGAGGTCGTTAACCCCGGTCACAGCCTCGCGTTCCACAGATCTCCAATGCAAAGCGACACATTCGATCAATCTATTTTATATCTTGAGATACCCATTGCATATAGACTTTCCTATTTTACGACCACCCCGACATGCCCGTCATTGCCTTCGTCGCAGGCATATTGCATTGGAGCTGGAAAGGAGTGTACGTCTGTCTCAGATGGTGCCCGGGCCTGGATACGCTCTGGAGTCAACGCACCAACATTCACCACAAAGAAACAAACACAGATCACGCACGTGGCCTAGTGCGTATTTCCTATGTTCGGAGTTGGTTCTTTACGCGGGTTTCCAGCGAGCGTTATCACGGCCGTCTTCAGTCATAAGCGCGTTTTTTTGGTTTCAATTTTTGATGTTTCGCTTGCTTATAGAGGCGGAGGAGGCATCGGATGCCTTAAAGGTATTTCAGGCCCGTACACGGTTTCAAGTTGGTTGTCTGTATACGCGAATATGTTTGATGCGGCTACGTTTGATGCGGATATTTTGGATGCGGGAGGCGCGGGTAACTTTTCTTTCGAGACTCAGTATTGGTTAGCATCATTGTATTTGAATGAGCTTGAGTTCTCTTCACAAATCCGCGCATGACATGGAGCTTTGGCGTCACTATCATTAGCCATATATAGACGAAGTGTTTCCACCGTCAAGATGCCAATGAGAACGCGAACATTTTCTCGGTGGTTTGGCCATGTGACACGAAGTGACTTCCGATAGACCGCCAGAAATATCTTGCTTCGCAGTCATGAGACGGCTATGAGACGGCGCTGCATCAGAAAGGTTGCAGAGAACAACCTGCTACAAAATGCATCCGCCATAAAACTCCATCTGCAGATCTTATTTTGGCAATGGGATCGAATAATGCTGAGAGTGCCCAGCGCTTGAGAAGCGAACCCAAGCCTGTTCAAAAGTACCGACCACATCTTCAGGCAGTTGACCGCCCTCACAGGCGGTGATGTTCTCCTCCATTTGCTCCGTGCTGCTTGCTCCGAGAATCACGCCATCATCCTTGCCCAAGATCGAATGGTGCATGATCCATCTCAAGGTAGCCTCCTTCAATGATAAACCTGCCTCAGAGCAAGTTTCACTGAGTCGCTCGTGAATGTCAAGACTCAGATCGTTGACGTACATTGCGCTGAATACCGCCATCTGATCCATTCTGCTCCCAGGCGGCGGGTTACGCAAGTCTGCCGCTGGTCGTGAGAAGTATCCTCCTGCGAGCGGGCTGTACGCGTAAAAAGCGATATTGTGCTGGCGTAATAAAGGGAACAGTTCTTTCTCGCCTGCTCGGAAAAGAGAATTGTAGCCTCCCTGGTAGACCGAAGGGCGAACAAAACCGTGTTTGGCACATAGTCGCAGGATCTCTTCGACCTCCGTGACGTGGTAATTGCTCACGCCGAAACGAGCGAACTTGCCTTCGCGGTGTAGCTGGTCAACAGCGCGAAGAGACTCCTCGAGTGGCGTCTTCCTGTCTGGGCCGTGGAAGTAGTATAAGTCCAGTTTCTGTTGCTTCAGAGCAGCCAATGAGGCATTGCAGTTGTCGATGACTTTCTGGAATGCTAGTGAGCCCGGTGAGAAGCCTGGCGCTTTCGTCGCGATGGCAAAGTCGTTCTGAGCTTCGGGGACGCTGCCGAGATCTTCTTCGCTCTTGCCGGCATTGTACACTCGTGCGGTATCGAGCTCTTTGATGTTGCGGGTTTTGAGTGTTCTGAGGAACGAGCGCAGCTGCTCCTGTCCGGACAATTTCGTAGAGCCTGAAGCGACTGAGCTGCCCATGAGGCCAGCGATGATTTTCACCATGTTTGTCAGTTTGGAGTGGTGTGTTATCTGGTATAGAATGAAACTCCTATAGTTATATAGTCGCCCAAGAAAAGGTCATGTACTGTCTCCTTGTGGATAACTCCTATATCTCCGATGAGGCTTACGCGCTAATCGAGTGTATGATGCGAAGTCCCAGCCTACCGGATCCTGTACCGCTCTGCTGTCTTGTTTAGGTACAACCAGTGCTCAACTAGATGTACCAGTCCGACATCGGCTGGAGTCTGTTTGTCAGCGGAAGACTACCTTAAGCCCTCAAGCTTTAGCATAGTATGAATCCTTCCGCGGGATGCTTAATAACACAGCGAAATGTGCATTGCTGCAGGCCGGTCTTGGAGGTAGGTGTGCAATCTTTCATAAGTGGTCACTACGAGATATGTGCAACAAGTAAGTTACATGTACATAAGTTTATGGGCGGCGCTGTCGACAACACTAACCCTGCTTGCCCCACGACACATCTTGTGTCATTTGAGGTGCAATGTATGTTGCTACTGCGTAAGATCAGATCACGTTTTGCTTTGAACCTAAGATAGTGGCTACATGTAGTCGATTGAGCACTACGACCTCTCGCCCATCGATGATCAATACATCAAAAACACATGGACCTGCCGCCTTGGACATCGCTGTCGTCGCCATCAATTTGTCTGACGTCATCCTCTAACAACGCGACAACTCCCTTGTAGAACGCCAGACAAAAGCCTTCGTCGTCCAGGTCGTACACTCTCTCATCAAAATCGCACCTGATGCATCGTCGAACCGCAGCACCGTACCGCACGCCTGCTTGATCTTCCACCACCTCTATCAAACGTGACGCAGTCCGAAACTCGGTCAGAAATGGCAGCATCCCGCCTGGTATCTCATCGCCAGGTTCCTGGAGCTGCGATATTGATTTACCGAGACACAGCTCAATCAGGAAAACTCCCAAGGCATAAACCCACTCATTGCGTATACAAGCCAAGCTCACAGGATCAGCGCCGAGAGGTCGTCTGGATGGACCAACTCTAGGTACGATATCCCTCGAGATAAACGGCAAGTCGATCACAGAGCCATCATCGCCTCGGATTAGTCCGATTCTCTCCCAATAAATTTGATCTTGCAACCAGGGCGTCGAATACAGCTGAAGTAAGTTCCAAGAGGCTATGAGAGCAATTTTTCGCCGGCCTCGAGCACGTAATCTGCCCTTTTGACCGGCATTTACTGGCAGGAGCGTTTGCACAGGCGCAATAATGTGCCGTGGTCTGTTGGCCCCTGCGATCGACGGCACTATCGATGCAGAGCTTGTCACCATGTTGTTGCTCGCAAGAAATCCAAGGCAGGCGCATGTCGTAATTTGGTTGGGCGTGGCATGTCTGATAGGTGGGCTTTGTATGCCGGAGCTTATTTGCGTCCCAGTATTGGTGTCGGTGCGCGTAATTTGCATCTCGACATCTGCGATGTACTCGGTCTCTGCGACAGGTCCAGTACTAGCCCTGACGGCGAGGGCGACACGAAAATGTTCCCGGGCACAGGTGCCGCCCACCATTCGGACATCCTTTCTTGCCGGGCGAAGGCCAAGGCATACGATATGATCCGGTTTGCATTGACATTGTAGACCTGCATCCAAGGTCATAAAGATCAATCTCGCTTCTTGTCTGGATCTTCGGAAGTCAGGCACCTGAGCTTTCTTCGTTGAAGCGATCGCCGTGAATGCCACGGCCTGGTCTGTAAGCCTCACAAACGACTCATTTCCAGCCCGTATACGCGCCACTGCGGACTCTAGATGAGATTTCCGCAATGCTAACCTCAGTCTCATACTTGTGCCGATATTTTCATCGGTATTGCTGGCAGGGTTGCTCTAATTGGCGTTAATGTTAGCTTGCATTTGGTTTTTTTTAGGTGATCTATCACCTTGGGAGGCGGTGGAATGAGCCGTAATGATCAGAAGACGCTCATCGAACCATACCTTGTCTAAGGGCAAGCCCAGGTCGATGCTGATATCCCTGATCGCGTTACTGATATCGGCCATGACCTCACACCACACAGAATACGATGAGCCAAGCAAAGCCCTCATTTGTCTTTCGAAGTCGGGCGCTTTCCACAGATGTGATGTTGGCTCTTGAATCAAAGATTGAACCTCGCTCTCAGTGGCGATCCGGTGCAACAGGAGTAATGCAGTATTTCGAAACACCTGAAGCTCTGTTCTGATAGTCCTATGCAGAATTCGAAGCTCTCGGCGAGGATTGAGCAGCCTTCTTGTCGCAGAGATTCCTTCAGAGTATCTCTCGATCCCATTGACCATGAGAGGAAGTGCTCCAAGAACAATCCCGACAACCTCAATCCCAGACATCCTGAACAAAGTAACTACTTCTCGAAGTCAGGTTCCGAATCACACTTGGGTGAAGTCGTATGTGTCTGCGCCCACTTCGGCTCTAAAGGCTAGCCTTGCTCAGCGGGGCTCAGCCTCAAATCATGCAATGTGACGTCTTGAGATATGTTGCTGATGTGTTCACGTAGTTTTCCCGGGCAACCAACTGCGGCTGAGACGGACGCAGCAAGGAAGTGTTGTGGAATATTGACACACTTCATTGTTTCTAGTCTTCGTTACGTAACACGAATTTCGATGGATGGCATAATCGAGGATATCTCTTCAGCGTTTGGAGATCTACAGGATAGCATTGCGCGACTCTCAGCTATCGGAACTCCCAATGATGACTTCCACACTCTCGACGAAACTGCAGACCTTTTCTCGGCGTGGTTGCGCAATGTGGCTGTCATCAGAGCACAATGCAAGACCTTTGAGCATTGCCTCAACACCAACTCCGAGCTGAAGGCTACGCTAGTTGAACTTCTCAGGGATGCCAAAGATGACTTGGCTGAAGGTGGGTGTATTTTCCTCTCGAGCTGGCAGTAGAGCGGTTTATAACACGGTGCAATCAGCACAAGATGCAACACAGTACAGCATCGACAGCTTCTCGCTCGATGACGGCAAAATTGCAACATTGCGCGGTGCTCCAGATCTTGTGCCCGTACTTAACTTGGGTTCGATCCTAAAAGATGTTCACAACACGACAATCTGTCTCATGCGGCTGTCCAAACCGCTTCTTGACAGTCACCGTTGTCACCAAAACGCTACTCGGCCCTGCGACGAGGACGACGAGCATCACGTTTCACACTTGCAGCGTTTGTTCCCGCATGCGACGTTGGCAATATTGAAGCGACTGTCCAAGTCCATCTGCAGCCGGCGGCTCGAACTATTGCGCATGAACTCTCATCGGAAGAGACTCTATCCAGCCCTTGGAGATGATGCGTTCCTCCGCATGGTGCTTCTGGATTTAGCGTCGATTTCTGATGAGGCGATAAAGTACGAGGCTAACACAAGAAGTAGCTCTGAGGCCGATTCTGGTCGCCCAGCGGCAGAGCCGAGCAGTTTGGAAGATGCGGAAATGGGGGAGACTCCCCGCGAAGAACGATCGAAACTGAATACAGGGGAGACGGAGAGTCTTATGGTCTCTCCAGAGTACACACCCGAAGATCTGGAGCCCTCGACGGGTGACACCACACAACGCCGTAAAGGTTTAGTTTACGACACCAAGTCACACACCGGACGAAAGGCTAAGGAGGCGTCCTTCATCGATTATGAAGTATCAGACGATCGGCCAGAAGCAGTCACTTTAATTACATGCAGGAGATGTAGAGTGGTACGTTTGACGAGAGTGTAAACATTATCGTAAGCTTACATCAAGCAGCGTAAGACGAGGTGCGATCCTGGATTGCCTGAGTGTGGGCCCTGCGCAAGAACAGGATCAGCTTGCGAATACTACGACAAAGAGAAAGGCCGGGTATTCAATCGGAAATACATCGTATACCTCCAGCACAAAGCCCGTGAGCTTGAGGATGAGTTGGAAATGGCTGCTGGCAAAGATCTGAGCGCATCAAAGGAAACAGAGAATGAAGACGCGGACGAAGTGTTACACGATCCATCAAATCCTGCAGGTAGAACATCCCTCGTTATGGCCACGAGGGAAAAACCACATCTGACTAAAGACTAGCTATCGATTTCGAGCCGACGCCCAAGACTTGCGTGATGTGCCGCCGAAGGGTGGCACACTCTAATAAGTCAGAGCTCAGGTATGATTCGCAAGAATCCTCAGAGCTTAAGATCCTAACCAGTATCAGAGCGCACTATCTTGAGGATCTCCAACCATACCTATGTCTCCATGATGGCTGTAGCTCACAAGACATTCGATACTCGACGATCGATGAATGGACTTCACACATACGCACTTCGCACGGACAAGTATTTCGATGCATATTTGGATGCAACGAGCCCTTTCACGCAAGGTCGACTTTTGAAGAACACATGGTCGATGAGCACTGCGCCCAATTCACGAGTCAAGAGCTTCCCACACTCGCAGAGCTGTGTATGAAGCATACGCTGGCCACAAGCGCAACGCAGTGTCCGTGCTGCGGCGAAACCACTGAAAGCTCTGATCACCTCTATCGCCACCTTGCGAAGCATCTGGAGGATATCGCTTTGCTGTCACTCACGCCCAAATTGCCATGTAAATTCTCCACCGACGCCGATCCTGCTCTGCAACTTGCGGACACCATACCTTCAGACTTTGATGAAGAAAACGCTCTCCAGTCCACTGAACCTAAACAAAAGCATGCAAGAGTGCGTACTGATGACCGCGATACCCATGGAACGCCGAGGCGGACTCGTTCGGCTCCACGTCTAGAGCGTGAGTTGGGCATAGGATTCTACGACAACGTTATATTAGATGACATCAGCGGTGAGCCCTTGAACAGTCAAGACTTCATGTTCCGTCGTCACAGCTGGAATAGTCCATCAAGTACCACCCAAAGCCTTGCCGTCGATCCGAACATCCTAGAGCCTAGAAGAACAGAAGTCTCTTTGGATGATGATGCCACATCCAGTAACGTAACAGTTGGCCACGAGTCGACCTCGTTGGTCGATCAATCCATACCCGCGTCGTCTGAAGTTCGCGAAGAGCAGGGCCACACCCCCAAAGAGGGCCCAAGGCCATTCGAGGTAGACGAAGAGGGTTTCAGAACCATTTTCTCACCCGAGTCAGGATACCAATACCTCGAAGTTCTTAACGATGACAGCGGCCCCGTTTGCTTTGTCACGTTCGACGGCATCGTTTCAGCATTCAGAGCTGCATACAAACTCAACCACCGCCTGGTGTCTGACTCAAATGCCACAAGACTTTCGATCGATTTCTCTGGAAATTCGCTCAGCGTTCGTGTGGCTGCCGGACCGCCTCCAGATCAGCCACTGTTGAGCGCCGTGGAGCGGTACCATGTACCTGTCAAGGTCGTTCCCGTCGCACATTACGTCGAGCAATATCAGGACCATGAGCAAACAGATAAATCTTCATGGGAAGCAGAGACTTATGCTCGCGGGTATGGGTCGCTCGATTCCCTCTCTGACTAGCACCGGTACGCAACTGGCGATAGAACACGTGAGCACTCACCACCTACCATGCTGATTGACACGACAGAAAATTTCAGAGGACGAAGAGCTGTGTTGTACAAGACGTAAATTACACCCCCACGGGTCTGTCATTCTAGATACGAATTCTGTCAATCGAGTACTTGCCAACCCTGAGGTCCTTCTCTCTCGCAATCTCCAGCCTGGTCTTCTTGCCGTCCTTGCCACTCCTCTTCGGGCCCTCAACACGGCCGCCCAAAGGCAGCGCAGCAGCCTCAAGATCATCGATAGGACCGGTGGTCAGACCAGCCTTCTCAGCATCATCAGCATACTTCTCAAGCTCAGCCAAGAAGCGCTCGAGGGTCTTGGCCTCGAGGCAGCCTTCCAAGCTGGCTGAGACCTCGGCGCGCACGCTGTCGAGGATCTCTTGTGTAATGTCGACATTGCCACTCAGGCCAACGAGCCAGCCGCTGGTGCTGATGGCGTCAATGGCGCAAGTAAGCAATTGGCCGATGTGGCGGATGGCTTGGTCTTGGGGACCTCTGAGTTGTTCGGTGGCGCTGCCGGGTTGCTTGTCGCTGGCTTCAATGCGGTTGGCGTACTCATCGTTACCAACATCGATGTAGCGAGAAGTCCAGCCGCCTTCGGCAAGTTCGATGCGGAGTACCTGGATGAAGAATACGAGTTCCTTGTGGGAGAGGCGTTTGCGAAGGACGTCTTTGACAGACTTGGGAGGGAAAGAGCGCAGGCGGGCGAAGATGAGGCGGAATGACTGACTGCGGACTTCCAGGCCATTTTGCAGGGCGGACAAGGCGTGGCTGAGTTCCTTCTCAGCCGCAAGAGTCTCGACTTCGAAGTTTGAGTCGGCATCGCCAATTTCCATCTCGATGTCTGCGTCCGTTGGTGCAGGCGGTGGGAGGGTTATTTGAGCAATGTCAGAGGATGGTGTGTCGAGTGATTCGATCAAGATTTTGAGTGCCTCGACGACCTCCTCACTTTGGAAGAAGATTGGTAGTTCGAGTACATCATGAAGAAGTTCAAAACTATCGTCGGCAGTACCAAGAGCGCGTGCCAACTCTCCAGCAGTTACGGTCTGTTGCAGAGCCTTGGAGATATACTCGGCACTCAAGAGTCCAGCCAAAGCCAGCCATTGAATGATGATTGGAGATCGTAGTGCTAATCGGAGAGTTTGTGACACGCCATCGCGTGCGAATATTGTGCCAAGAAGGTGCAGAGCCTTCTGTCTGTCGACATTTGTTGGGTCGTATGAATCGGTAGAAAGCTGGAACACGTCGTCATCGACGTCGGTATCGGTATTCTGAGGAGATGCAACCAGGGCAAGATCCTTCGCAAGGAATTCCTCCAAAGCATCCACGTCGCTTGCCTTGGCAAAGTTGTCGACCTTTGACTTCCATTCCTCGTATTTCGCGTTGGTCTTCTCGCTACTTTGATTGTCTGTGCTTGAAGCCTTTCCAATAGCGTCAATCAAGGTAGAACCAGTCGCTCTTCCGCGCTTCGAATCTCTTACATCAGCAGTAAGCTGGAACGAGACAAGCTGGGTGCCGTCAATAGCAGCAACAAGACCAACGTCAGAGAAGCTTGACACCACACGAACACCAGAGTCAGACTCTGAAGCGTTGTCCCGCTTACGCTTTTTGCTTGACCCGTTGTCTTGGGAAACACCCAATGTGACAGATGCTTGGATAGAGCCAAATCTTGATTCGTATATTCTCGCCACTCCAGTGCTGATCGCCAGGATAGAAGATGACGATGTGCGTGTGCAGGATGTAATCGGCTCGGAAGGGTTGCCAAGCCTGGACTGGACCCGAGGAGTGAGAGTAGTCAAGTCGTGAATCGTCAAGCGGCCCTCAGATAGCTGGGAGATTTGACCTGTGGCAGCGTGGATTTCCCAGGATGTGCTGATTTCCGAAGTTGTAGCAGGGGTTTCGGGGAGAGGAATGGCTTCGAGGAAGTCGAGTCCTGATACGGTGCTTCCAGCCTGTTGGAGAGAGGCATTGCGAATCTTGAAAATTTGTAGAACGGCCTGCTTCCTCGTGCGCGCAACACGCATGAACAAAAGAGAGGAGCCAGAGATGGAGGCAGAGACTGCAGTGGCCAAATCTTGGCGTTCTTTCAAGATGCCCTTCTTCGCAGTGTCGAAGTCTACGATGGTTGCGTGCTCAATTTGCGGCTTCGATGATCCATCTCCAGAGTATTTCCAGTCAATGCGAGTGCCATCCGGGGTGATACAGTCGACGGTTCCATTGGCATATGAGACCAAGAGCTGTGTAGATGATGCGACGCCCTCGCTCGCAGGTGGCAGCGCTTCCAGAGCCAAAGGCAAGTCCTGGAGCTTGACCTCGCTCTTAACGGGCGCAGCAAAGCTAGCGCCCTCTCCCACGCGCTCTACGAAACGTACGATCTTGCACTTTGACTGTGTGCGCGAGTCCTTGAGCGCGGCATATGTGTGTCTTTCAGCAGGTGCATCGCCATTTCGTCGCAGGTAGGTCGAGGTTGGCGGGCAGCAGAGATGCAATTGGGGAGGAATGGCGTATGAGGCTACAACAGACTGTGACTGGACCTGGTATCTGTCAGTATGTCGCTTGTTTCTCAACGACTTGCGCAACCGTACATTGTAAATGTTCAAGCTCTCTCCATCCACGCCGACGACAACTTCATGTCTCTTTCTTTTCTTCAGGCCACGGTAGCTGAATACGGGCGCAGCGTAGATAGTGCCATTCTCTGCGTCCAATGGCTTTGGCAGCGAGGCAATTGTGTATGGAGCCTCCATTATGGTTGTGGTTGATCAAAAGTTCTTTACTTCCAACTCGTCTTCTCTACAGCCGCCCAAAAAAAGTCCAGCGCCTGTCTCTGCCTCTGCGCAAAGCTTCCGAGGCTTGAGCGGCTCGAGCGGAACGCCACGCTCCGCCCGCACTTGCCGCCATCTAGGTTAAGCCCAGTTAAGCCCAGTCCAAGCCAATTAACCGAAGAGACGCGTCCACGGCGCGTCATGGGGAAAGCGAGCGTTAAAGTGTAGGGTGCAGGTGCATTCACTCATTGCGACTGAGTGAATGACTTTGGCTGCACAATTGCCACTATCGCACG
>Ga0265797_10009828_pt1 | contig 12299 bp, 13 predicted proteins | sample P2T30metagenome_FD_192433 | JGI IMG/M metagenome (GOLD analysis project Ga0265797, IMG submission 192433) | Plant litter microbial communities from East Loma Ridge, Irvine, California - P2 T30 | ecosystem: Environmental > Terrestrial > Plant litter > Unclassified | place: USA: California... | reverse complement strand
CAATACCAGCAGATTTATGCACCAGCTTTGCAAGCAGATTTAAACGCTAAGTTCGAAAATCGTTTTGTGGCTTACAGAACACTGATGGAGTTTGTAGGCTAAGCAGCAAACTTCATCCGAGTAAACCAAAATCTATCTTAACTTCTCATTATTCCTATGCCGATCTGCATCGCGGATACTTTTCTTTTCCAGATTTTTTTCAAAGGCAGCTGTTAGGTTAATACCTGTTTGGTTCGCCAGACAAATCAGCACAAACATCACATCAGCCATTTCATCGGCAAGGTTTACCTCTTCATCACTTTTTTTAAAAGATTGCTCGCCATATTTGCGGGCCATAATCCTGGCCACCTCGCCAACCTCCTCCATTAAAATTGCAGTATTTGTAAGCTCGTTAAAATACCTTATCCCTGTGGTATTGATCCATTGATCTACTGTTTCTTGTGCCTCGTTAATGGTCATGTTCTGGTTTTAAGTTTTTACTGGGTTAAATTTCATAATTTAGGCTGATATAAAATTTTATTTCTCAAAATAACACGCTAATCTAAATTGATCTTATGACTACGCTCTTCACCGAAAAACAATATAAAGCAATACAATCTATCTGGATTCCAGGCGTAATTATTGCCTTCCTGCAAATCAGCTGCTATTTTATCTATAGTTACGGACCCGAAACGGTTACCTATGATTACCTGTGGAGAGTGCAAACCTGGTTTTTAGAAAGTTTGATTTTCGCCTGGTACTTCTACAAGAATAAAATGTTTTCTAAAGGCATTATCATCCAATTATTGTTTTCTCCTTATTATATATTTAAAGAAGATTGGCCAAGTTTTATAGATTACCACTTCAATTTCACCAATAGTGGATTAATTTACCAGGCTATTAGTACGGTTGCTTTCTTTTTACCAATTATCATATTCGCCGTTTTCTACTTTAAAGCAGAAACAAAAGCACATCATCACGCTAAAATTAAAAGGGTTTTAATCCAATTGCTGTTCACGTTAATTTTCAGTGTGACCATCTCTTCTGATCCAGATTCAATGTATAAGATTATTGGAGGTTTTAACACCAGCAGCCTTTATTGGAAAGATGCTATTGTGTCGATTTTATTTATCATTATCTCGTTGAAAATGATTTCAGTTTTGGTTGGATTCTTTTATCTATCCAATAGAATTTACAATGCAAAACAGATTTTAAGACCGTTAGATGAACAGTCGGTTTCGTCAAATCTTTTTAAATGGGGATTTCTGATCAGTTATCCTATTTTATTGCTTTCAGTGCTTGACATGGGATCTTCGGCATTATCTGTTTCTTTTTCTTTTTCAGACATAGCCTTCACCACATTATTTTATATCACAGCTAACCTAATGGTGCTTTTTATCTGTGGACGATTCTTTGCAACGTTAATTCAATATCGAAACTTTACGCTGAGACGTTACTTCGGCGTGGTAAATGCACTATCGATTTTACCTGTAATTAATTTATCTACTTTCTTTACGCTACTTTTATTTAAGCGAAATCCCGAAACAACCGGAACCTATATTGATAAATTGAAACAAAACAGAAATGTACATTTAATAATCTATTGCGCATTGCTAATTTTGTATTATACCTATAATTATTTCTCGGTTAATGCAGATTACAGAAGCTTTGAGCCACTCTATAAATTGCTGGTATTCGGCATATCTGTTATTGTACTGGCAAGATTTAAATGGAGCACAAAAGTGATCCCATTTTTAGCCGTGGTTATTTTATATTATGCAGATCTTAAAGACTTTTTCGACTTTGCAGATGGACTTTGGCCTTTTATTCAAAAGAAATTGATCTCTTTTGTTTGGATAGGAACTGTGGCAATGATGATTACCTATTATATTATAGACTATATTCTTCATAAGTCCTTTTACACACCATATTTCGAAAGGCAAAATCGTGATGACTTCGAGGCTTATCTGAACAAGTTTTAGGAGTTACGATTTGCGCAATACAATACCCACTTTTTCGCCAAAAAAACTGCTGTTATTACTGGAGCGTTCTATGAGTTTGAAATCGAACGAATATTTGCCATCAGCAGGAACGGTAAATCTCTTACTTTCAGCTTCATACTCATGCACGGTATAGTAAATGGTACTATCGCCTTTAGAACTGCTTTCATTGTAAGACTCTTTTGTTGTTTTTGAGTTAATTACATGATCTTCCGCACGCATATCTAAGCTATCAAGAAGAATAGATTTACCCTCATTTTCTATATTAAATTTAACTGAGAATACACCGGCCTCATCCTCACTACTCTTAGAAACCTTTGTCCAGATGGTGATTACATCGCCCTTTTTTAAACTCAGGTTTTCTGCAGACACGATTTCGCCAGTGGCCAGCTCTAAAACTGTTAACTCCTTTCCAACAGGGTTACAAGAGCTAAAACCTAAAATAAATAGAACAGGAAATAAATATTTTTTACACATATCGGAGCGGAATTTTTATTGGTGAGCAGTTGTTTTTAAGGTATAATGCTTGCTAAAATAACTAAACATTTTAACAAAAAAATCCGTGCTAGATGGAGCCAGCTCTTTATCTGTTTTAAGGATATAAGTTCTTCCCTTGTAATGAACAGGACATAAAACAGTTATAAAAGTATTGGCTGAATAGCCAGCATTAACTTTTGAGCTATTAGTAACTACATAACAGCCATCTTCTTCTCTTAATTGATAATCATACTGACTGTTCAACCTTAAAATATCCTCATAAGAACTATAAGTTGATTCACTAATCAGATTTTTATTAATTTCATCAATGCTTTTATTGAACCTACTTAAGGTCTCTTGAGATGGCCTAAACAACTCAACAAACGTATAATTACCAGGCGTTCTTGGAGAAACGTGATCGTCTGGATCCAGAAAGTATTTAAGCTCTTTCTCAATTTTAGTGAACATGTGATTTACCCAGTTCACTTCCAAAACAGGCATATTTACCACATAATCCTCCCAGGAATCAAATTTTACTGGCGGATAATTCGTCGCCATTAAGTTTTTAGCATGTTTTAAAAGATGTAGAGAGAGTTCCAGTTTTTGCTTTTTAGGGTATTTTTGAGTCCAACTGATTTCCGCTTTATAAAACAGATAGCATTTTTTTACTTCGTCATACTGAATATTGTAAGTGAAGAACGTCTCGCCCTGATCGTAAATAACGCTATTTTCATCTTCATAGTAAACGTAATCTATCCGCTCGTTACCCTTTTTCAAATCGGCAATAGTAAATCGCTTAGCATCGTCTGACGGGATAATGAAAACCTGTTCCGTATAAAGTCCTTCAGTTTTGCTGATAAAGTCGCCCAAATTTACACTCAGAAAACTAGTATCAATTTTTGCGACGTCGATATTACCCAATACAACTTCTTCAGGCGTAACTTTTTCAGTTTGGAAATCACAATTTTCAGGGATAGTTAATGAATAGCGATTATCAATCACCACTGTTTTTAAAGGCAGTTTGAGATTCATAACCCTTTGATATTCGGTTTTAGAAACTTCTTCGATATCATCAACAGGAGCATCTTCACTGTCATCTGATTTAATGATTCGTTTACATCCACAAAAGCAGATGGCCGATAGCAGTATCAATAGCAAGGATTTTTTAAAGGAGAAGCTGGAGCGTATATTCATCATAACATATTTGAAGATAGTCAAATATAGAATAAACCTGCTAATTATACCTTATTCTCTTGCCAACCGTTTTCTGTGCCCCGTTGGATTGTTTAATAATTACGCTTTGTTTTTTGTATCAATAATAATCGTGACTGGTCCGTCATTCAATAATGCAATTTTCATATCTGCACCAAAAATGCCGGTTTGGATCTTCTTACCAGTCAAAGCCGCTAACTTTTCAATCATTTTTTCATAGACTGGAATGGCAAAATCAGGTTTGGCCGCTAGTGTAAATCCAGGCCGGTTACCTTTCTTTGTAGAGGCGAATAAGGTGAATTGGCTAATCAGCAGGATATCCCCATCAACATCTGCCAAAGCTTTATTCATCATCTCGTTTTCATCATTAAAAATCCGCATACCAACTATCTTCTGTGCCAGCCAATCTAAATCTTCGTCGGTATCTGCAGCCTCTATCCCCAATAGAACTAGAAAGCCGGTTTTAATTTCGCCGGTAATTATCTCGTCAACAGTGCAACTTGCTTTTGTAACTCTTTGTAAAACTGCTCGCATTTTATATTACTTTTGGTCGATAAATTTGGTATGCGCAAGATAAGTATTTTAGTAATGGCTATGGTTTTGTTGTTCGGCTGTAAACAAAAATCAATCGTACATCCAGCCTTTTATTTCTGGAAAACGGATTACCATAATACTAAACCTGAAACCAAATATCTTGATCAGTTTAAATCAAAAGCATTATATGTTCGGATCATGGATGTGGATTTTGATCCGGAAAGGCAGGAGGCAGTACCAGTTTCGCCGATAAAGTTTTCAGATCCCCTGCCACCGAAAGTGGAGATTATCCCTGTAGTTTTTTTGGTTAACCGGATATTTTACGATACAGATAGTAATAAGATTAAAATTTTGGCTAACCGGATCGCCAACTTTGTAGACGCCAAAGTAAAGCAGGCCGGAAAACCAGGTTTCGCAGAAGTTCAAATAGATTGCGACTGGACCAAAACCACCCGAGATCAGTACTTTAATTTTCTTAAACAATTGAAAGCTCAACCCTTGGTGAAAGGAAAAATGATTTCAGTTACGCTTCGTTTACACCAGGTGAAAAATGTGGTGACGAGTGGTATTCCACCAGTAGAAAAAGCCATGTTAATGTGCTATAATATGGGGAACCTGCGTAAATATGGCGATCAAAATTCAATTCTCGATCAACATGAAATGAATGTTTACCTGAAAGATTTCGTTGAAAACTATCCACTGAAACTCGACGTAGCCCTACCTCTTTTTGAGTGGGCTGTGGTATTTAGAAATAAAGAATATGCCGGGATTTCCAAACGGATTACTGAAAACCAACTGAGTGATAAAAAATTATTCAAACAACGAGGAAATTCGATTTTATATGACCTTTTGTTAGATTATCCGGCTGCCGGGTTAAAACAAGGAGATGTGGTGAGATGGGAGAAAGTTTCCCCTCAAGATTTACTTGCGACATCCACTTTTTTATCCCGATATTTGAAACCAGCAGAACGAAATCTAGTTTTCTATCACCTTGACACCGACCTTTTAAAACATTTTACGCATGAAGACCTTCAAAAAGTTATCGCTAATTTTTAGTGTTTTCCTTTTTACATTTTTTGGCGAAATCGCTGTTAACATTGCCTGCGGTGGAGAAGTAGATCCCTACGACTATTATATTTCATATTTCCATAATAATGTACAGGGAGATGAATATACGCCTTTCGCCTTCAACCAGATGACTTATTTAAATGGAGAAGAAGATGTGGTGAATGAGTCAGAAGTTAATAGCCAGGAATGGGGGAAATATTTGGATGTAAATTCGCGAGATGTACACAAAGTGATGTACAGTATAGACGGCGCTACAAATGTTAAGTTGATAAATTTTACCGGTGAAATTTCATATTTACCAGATAGTTTACAGAAAAACACCTTTATCCAGGCTTTAGCAAAAAACAAAAATGCACTGAAATATTACACCTTTGCAAAAACTACAGAGCCTTTTGCCAATGTAAATTTTGACCTTTGGGATCCAGAGCCAAGGGATACCACCGCTATGAGTGACCTTGCCAATACAGCATTGAAATTTACGGAATCAGAAAAGGATAACTTTTTAAAGCTTCGTTATGCTTACCAAGCTCAAAGAATGTTTCATTACGCAGGGTTACACACTGAAAGCAAAAATGTTTACGATCACTTTATCAAATCAAACAAGACCAAAAGTGCAGCTAAAGGGTGGGCATTAGCCCTGTATGCGGGATCAACCAGAAGACTAGGAAATCCTGAAGAGTCTGCCTTCTTATTTTCCAAAGTATTTACCACTAATCCCGAACGCAGAATCCAGGCTTACAAAAATTATTATTACAACAGTGCACCTGTAAATGGTGCTTTAAAATATGCCAAAACAAATGATGAAAAAGCCAGTATCTGGGCCATCAATGGTTTTGGAAATCCAGATTTTAATATTGAAAGCCTAAGCAAAGTTTATCAATACGAACCAAAAAGCCAACTGAATGGTGCACTTTTGGTACGGGAGGTAAATAAGCTGGAACAGGCGCTAATAAAAGACAGCGACTTTGACAAAACATCTTATCAGTACTATTTTTATAACAGTGATAATTCGAAATATAGAGACAGTGTTCAAAACCTCAACCTAAAACAACTTCATCAGGTCAAGGATTTCGCGCTTAAATTAGCAGCAGAAAATAAATATCCACAACCAGAACTCGGCACTTTAACGGCCGCATATTTATCTTGGATGGAAAATAATGACCTCGAAGCATCAGCTTATCTGGCCAAGTTAAATCCAACCAAACTGCCTGAAAAATTACGTGATCAATACCGAATAACCGATTTATTGATCAAAGCTAAAAATATTAAAAAAGGGAATCCATTTAATGAAAATGAGCTTTTAGCTTCTTTAAAATGGTTGGATGAAAAAAGATACGCAGAGAATAAAACAGTAAGAGAAGGGCAATATAACGACTGGGCAAATGAGGATAAACGCTTTACCAGAACCACCAGAAATTTTTACCAGCAAATACTCGCTCCTGCTTATTTGAAAATGGGAGACTCAGCAAAAGCAGCTCTCGCAATGGTTAAAGGAGACCTATCTTATAACCAGATGAAAAATAATTCGCTTTTCAGTAACATGAGTTATCAGAGTACTTCATTTTGGCAGCAATGTTTGAGTCCGAGAAGTATGCAGGCACTTGCAAATTATAAAACCAAAGCGAATGGAAATGATGTAGTCGCTTTGCTAGCGAAGGCATTAAATAAATTAAGCGATGATGAATTTTATGAACTTTGGGGTACAACTTACCTGAGAACACATCAGTATGACAAGGCGGTTCGATTGTTTGCAAAGGTGTCGCCACAATACAATTATCCTAATCCCGAGAACTGGTATGCCGATGATGCAAACGGCAAGCTATATTCCAATCCGTTTATTCAAACCATTAACGACTATCCGAAACAATACGTGGTTGCAAAAGCATCAATCACTAAAAAGGCTTTTGCTGCAGAAATGCTCCGCCTGCAAAAATTAACCGTTAGTGATAAAAAGAATGCCTCACTTTATTATTATAAAATGGCAAACGCAGTTTATCAAACAGGTTACTTTGGTAACAGCTGGTTCTTAATTAGTTATGATTGGTCATCTTATGAAAACGCAAGTGACGCAAAATTTGGCTATGATGTGGATTACAAGAAAGCGCAAACAGCGAAAACGTGGTATTTGAAAGCCAGGGCGTTAAGCACAAATGCAGATTTCCGAGCAAAATGCACATTTATGCTGGCCAAATGCGTTCAAAAGCAAATTATCTTAAATTCTCGTTTAAATTCTTTCAGTTACTGGGATAAGAAGGATGTAAAGTATAAAAATTTTATCAACGCGAATTACAATAATCCATACTTTAAAGAGCTGAAATTAAAATATAGCCAAACACCTTTTTATCGTGTTGCCGCCGGAGAATGTAGCTATCTTGGAGACTTTATAGCGAAGAAATAGCGGAAGGCAGAAAGATTAAAGAACAAAGAGCAAGGAATAAAGATTAAAGACTAAAGCGGAAAGCTTAAAGAATAAAGCTTGAAGGCCTGAAATAAAACACATAGTAAGTAATCCTTCAAATCTGTGTAATTAACCCAAAGCAAAACGAACAACGATAGACGATCAACGAAAAACACTCATCAAATCAAATCGGTGTAATCCAACAATCTGTGTAATCAACCCGAAGGTGAAATCAACCCGAAGGTGAAATCAACCCGAAGGTAAAACGAAAATCGCCCCCCTCCTACCATCTAATCAAGGCGCTGGCCCAGGCAAAACCAGAACCGAATGCTGCGAGACAAACTAAATCTCCATCTTTAATTTTTCCAGCCTCCCAGGCTTCACATAAAGCGATTGGTACAGAGGCAGCTGTAGTATTTCCGTATTTTTGAATGTTATTAAAAACCTGATCATCATTTAAGCCCAATAGGTTTTGAACATACTGACTGATGCGCAAGTTGGCCTGATGGGGAACCAGCAGGTTGATGTCTTTTTCGGTAAGATGATTTGCGGCTAAGGCTTCGCGAATGACTTCTGGGAATTTAACCACTGCTTTTTTGAACACCGCCGGACCATCCATATAGGGCAAAACAGCACCACTAGCCAAAATCTCTGGTGTCATAAATAATCCACCTAATTCCTGATCTGGAAATTCAGGTTTATCTTTCATCCATTTATTGGCATGAGAACCCGGATAGTGCATTGCTAGAATCTCGGCATCTGCACCATCACTATGTAAATGCGTACTTAAAATACCTTTACCTTTTTCTGCTGTAGGCTGCAAAACCACTGCTCCGGCACCATCACCAAAAATTACAGATACGTTTCTGCTCCGCGTCTCGAAATCCATAGCAAATGAATGCTTCTCACTTCCCACTACCAAAACATTTTTGTACATACCGGTTTTAACAAACTGATCAGCCACCGATAACGCATAAACAAAACCCGAGCATTGATTACGGATATCCAGCGCTCCAATTTCGCCCATTCCCATTTCTCGTTGCAACAAAACACCACAGCCTGGAAAATAGTAATCAGGGCTTAGTGTAGCAAAAACAATAAAATCAACGTCTTTTGCAGTAATACCAGCGCGTTCAATTGCAATTTTTGCAGCTTCAATTCCCATCGTGGTAGTGGTTTCTTCATAGCGATCTGCAAAACGACGTTCCTGAATACCCGTACGCTCCTGAATCCACTCATCATTGGTATCCATAAAACGACTCAAATCAGTATTGGTGTATACATTTTTAGGAACGTAATAACCTATTCCTGCTATTTTAGACTGATGCATGCTGTTAGTGATAATTTGGTTAGGTAAAGTTAATCATTTATTGTTTAAGCTATTGTTATTTCATAAGGAACAAAATCTTGATACTTGATACTAAATACTTGATACTATTGTTTATTTTTGCACCATGTCTACAGAAACCAAAGAAGAGACCTTTACGCTCGAAGAAATTTTAACTTCCTTAAAAACCGTACATCGCCTTATTTTGTGGAATGATGATATCAACACTTTTGATCATGTTATCTATTGCATGATGAAGTACCTGGATTATAACGAATCTCAATCAGAAAAAATTGCATGGAAAGTGCACAATGATGGCAAGTGCCCAGTGCTGGAAGGCTCTTTCACGGAGATGGAAGTTTACCGTAAAATTCTGCAACAAGAAGGATTGACGGTTTCTGTTGATTAAAACTTGACTTTCTTTAAAGAAATAAAATTACTAACTTTAAATAAGTAATTAAAGCTATGCAAGTTACATTAGAAATAAGAGACGATAATGCTTTATCAATATTGGAGACATTGAAGAGTATAAAAGGAATTAAGATTAAGAACATTGAGCAATCAAATGAAAAATATCTTAGCGAATTAGCCAATGCTTTTAAAGAAACAGAATTAGCTGAAAAAGGACACATAAACTTAAAAAAGTTTGAGGATTTAATAAATGAAATTTGATGTATTTACATCATCCCTCTTCAATAAAGAATTCAAAAAAATTTGTAAAAAACACCACTCTGCGAAAAATGATGTCATTACTTTTGTAGAAAATCTAAAGAGAAGCCCGATACAGGGCACATCGATTGGTAATGATTGTTACAAGATTAGAATCGCCATTTCAAGCAAAGGAAAAGGTAAATCGGCAGGTGTTAGATTAATTACTAAAATACGCGTAACTAACAAAACGATTTATCTCTTATCCATTTATGATAAATCAGAACGAGATTCTATCTCAGATAAACAACTTGAAGCAGTTTTAAAATCGATTGAAGAATAATTAATGGCCTAGCTTAGTCAGAATTAGATCTAACTCCGCCTGCGTATGCTGTGTTTTATCTTTCGCATACCATCCATGTAACTTCTCGGCGAGAACAGTCATTTCATCGGTTTCTTTTCGCCATTCTTTCAAAAGTTCCTGCAAAATCTGAGGTCGTGGTGCCCATGTGGCTAAAACCTGATCGGCTGCTTCATTCAATATGATTAAAACCGGAATTGCCCGGCCACCATTAGTTAAATGTGCATCAATTAATGGAAGATTTTTATCGCGAAGTACAAATCTCAGATTGATTTTACCTAAAGACGCCACCGCTATTTTATTAAATACCGGAATAATTTGTGCAGCATCTCCACACCAGCCTTCTGTAATGATTAAGAATTTATACTTATCTTTAAGATGATCAATGGTTGAAGACAAAGCTTCCGACAAACTAACAGTCTTATCCACACGATTCATTCTTTGCACATTCATTTTGGTATAGTGCAAATCATAACTAGCTTCACTGGTGGATTTACCCTCTAGTAAAAGTTGATCGACCAGGGCACGATAGGTTTGATAATCCATTCCTTGTGCATTGAAAATTTCGCTGTAATTAACCATGATATTTTAAGAATATGACGCAAAGGAAAGTAGAAATTAGATCATAATAATCACGGCTTTGCAAGAAATCGCTTCGCGTATGATTCCACAGGTTTGGGATTACACCGATTTTTTTTCTTGATGTAATCATCTCGAATTTATTACGGCACCTAACTCCATAAGTATGTCAATAAATTAATTTTTTAGATTTTTACAATCTGCGATCTGTGGCTAAATTTAGAGCACCATCAATTTACTCAAATGCTGCGTTAGAGCCACGAAGTCAGCAACGGTTAATTGCTCGGCCCGCTTCTCGAAATAAATATGGTCATCCATTTTATCTTTCGGCATTACCGCAGACACCGCATTACGTAAAGTTTTTCTTCTTTGATTAAACCCGGCTTTAACTACCCGCCAGAATAGTTTTTCATCGCAATCTAGCGTATCTACCTCATTTCGGGTTAAACGAATTACTGCAGAATTTACTTTTGGTGGTGGATTAAAAGTGCCTGGTTTAACGGTAAAAAGGTATTCAATTTTGTAATATGCCTGCAGAAAAACACTTAATATCCCGTACTCTTTTGTACCAGCCGGTGAAGCGCACCGTTGCGCGACTTCTTTCTGGAACATGCCCACCATCTCCACTACTTTGTGGCGGTTATCTAAAATTTTAAATAAAATCTGCGAAGAAATGTTGTACGGGAAATTACCGATAATAGCAAACTTGCCAGGGAAGTTGGCTTCAAAGTCTAATTTTAAAAAATCGCCGTTAATTAAACGCTCACCCAGTTGCGGGTATTTCTCATTTAAGAAATGATAAGATTCGGTGTCGATATCAATTAAATAAGTTTGTAAATCTTCACGTTTCAACAAAAAATCAGACAGAATTCCCATCCCAGGGCCAACTTCCAAAACCTGGTTGTACTTGTCGGTATTGACCAAACTTTCTACAATCCGGTTCGCAATGCCCTTATCCGTTAAAAAATGCTGACCTAAATGTTTTTTCGCTTTTACTAAACTCATACCCAAAATTTACCGAATATTTAACTGCAAAGTGCGCTAAGATTTCGACGTTAAGATCGCAAAGATAGACTTATTATTCCTTTGCGAATAACTTAGTGTTCTTTGCGGTTTCATTTTTTTTAAAGTCTTTAGCCGAAAATCAGTATTTTGCGCTAAAATTTTCAAGGAATTATGAGCGATAAACTTAAAATAGGCATCAGTATAGGCGACGTGAACGGTATAGGTTTAGAGGTAATTATCAAAACATTATCCAATCCGGCAATTTTAAGTTACTGTACACCAATTGTTTATGGTCATACTAAAGTTTCTTCTTTCCACAGAAAAGCAAATAACCTTGGCGATTTTAGTTTCAACGTGATTAATCATGCAAATCAGGCTCAGGTTAAGAAAGCAAACATGATCAATTGCTGGGAAGAGGATGTAAAAATCGAACTCGGACAGGTAACCGCTACAGGCGGAAAATATGCATTGCTTTCGTTAGAAAGAGCAACAGCAGATTTAGTAGCAGGAGAAATTGACGCTTTGGTAACTGCTCCCATCAATAAACATAACATCCAATCAGAAACATTTTCTTTCCCTGGTCACACAGAATATCTGCAGGAAAAAAGCGGAAGTAAAGATGTGTTGATGTTCTTAATCAGCGAAAATTTACGCGTAGGTGTAGTTACCGGCCACATACCAGTAAAAGATGTTCCAACTTCCATTACCAAA
>Ga0265797_10009827_pt1 | contig 12299 bp, 11 predicted proteins | sample P2T30metagenome_FD_192433 | JGI IMG/M metagenome (GOLD analysis project Ga0265797, IMG submission 192433) | Plant litter microbial communities from East Loma Ridge, Irvine, California - P2 T30 | ecosystem: Environmental > Terrestrial > Plant litter > Unclassified | place: USA: California... | reverse complement strand
GGCGGATTAGTAGTTAGGTGGGTGACCACTAGCGAATCCCCGCTGTTGTATGTTTTTACCTTCTTTTTTGCGCCCTCAAAATTCATATCCGCCGACTCACTCGTGCGAAACCCACGCAGATCGCACATGAGGATGGCGCGCTTCCCTGTTATGCATTTCTTTTTGCTCACAGTCTCGAGATGTATCTGGCTGCAGCTGCTTGAGGGTGTTGATCGCTTGCGCAACCAAAGGACTGAACAACAAAGCCAAGGAGTAGACGTGCGCGTAACAAATGCCACGGCAGCGATGCCGATACACTGAGCTATTGCAGCAAACGAGATTCGACAAATTAGAGCTTGTTTACACGAACAGGTGCGGTTCGCCCGCCTTGAACCGCCAGTTCAAAAGGTAATCCTCATAGATCCCCAGCATCTGCGGCTTCCAACCGAGAGTCTTGTAAGCGCGAACAGCCTTGGACCTCGCACTGGAGCCGTAACCAATCTTGCTAATCGGGTCAACCTCCATTGCCTCCTCTGCGCTCAGGTAGTCCACATCCGGCGTGTCTAGCAAGCCTCTTTCGAAAGCCGCTTTGCTAACAGCTTGCGCGAATTCACCCCAGACCATCTCGCCGTTTTCCACAAAGTAGTACGACCCCACCCCTCCCCACGTTGCGGCGCCACCGCCCTGCGCGGCTGCTTCCGTAGCCTTGACGAAGAAGTTCGCTAGATCGGTAATGTGTAACGTGTTGACGATGGCCTTGCCGTCAGCCACGGCGAAGCCCTTTCCGCGATCTAGGATGGAGTTTACGTATTGCCGTGCTGCGCTACGCTCCTGTGTGTCCTGGGCGTGGCTCATGCCGTATATGATCGGTGGGCAGACGATCATGGTTTTGATGTGCGGCGCTTCGCGGTCAAGCGCTAGGATCATGGTGTCGATGTTCATGTGTGGCGCTTCGGGAGGGAGCTTTAGGAGATCGCTCGCATTGTCCCAGTCGTCGTAGACCTTGGTGGCAGCCTGGCCGTAAGTTCCGCTTCTGGCAACTTCACCGGTGAGTATACCGCAGCCTGAGGTGTGGATCAGGTAGCAGGCGGACGTTTTCTTCTTCATGCCATCGATGATGGACTTGGTCAACGGCTCGTAGTCGCTACTGCCCCAGTTTATGACTATGTCTGCGGCCGCAGCCGAAGAGGAGATGACGTCGTGACTGTCAAAGTCTCCGATCACGAACCGTGTCCCTTGGGGCAGAGATTGCTTCATACTCTCTTCTTTCGCCTTGTTTCGGAGGAGGACCATCCATTCGTATTCGGGATGCGCAGCTGCGATCGCGCGAGCGCTTGCATTGCCAACCCATCCTGTAACCCCGACGCTTTATGATTGACGCAAAGGTTAGCAGGTCTCTTTGGAATAATTTGGACGGAAGGCTCACGCGAAGATCTTGACCATGTTGAGAGCTGCTCTACGGACTGACTGGTTTGAGTGGCTGCTTTGTTAGTGATGGACCTTCTTAAGTAGCAGGTAATACAAGCTGGCTTACTTCTTACCTCTTGTTCCTACATGTGAACATGATCGCGTCCGGCCAAAGACCGTTGAAATTCGTCCGGAGACGCACGCATGACGCATGTTCGATATCTAGTCGCTTCCTTCATGCACCCTCAACCGTCTAATCTCTAATGCTCATGCACTGACTGTGCATCATCACATTGTTGCCTTTGGCATTTTCGCACTCTCGTCCGGAGACGGACACCGTTGCAATTCGCCCAAACAATGAGCGAATAACGCAGTCGAAGCGATTACTGCATCTGTATGTAGCTCCTAAAGCTGCGAACGCATGCTCATAGTGCGAAGCTTGCTGGTTAGTTTTCGCGCAGGTGATGCCGCTTACCCGACTAGGGACTTGATTACGAATACAAGAGAGTGATGCGGATGTGGAGGCTAAACAGAGATGCATTCTGATCTGTCGATCAACAGTGATCAACCAAGGATGATCTTGGTTAGCGGGGTACAGTTTGCATCCCAGATTGCCTTCGGCACCCGTCCTGCTGCACGACGGTATGCTATGCCATCCTTACGTTCAACCCATAGCACGTTGTAGAAGTGGTATTCTCGTCCATCTGGGCCTTCTTCACCATACAACTCCATCTCTTTCTTAACCTCTTAGAGCTTGTTAGCTTGATCTTGCATCGAATGCTCCTTGAGTGGGGAAGACAGAAGCGCAAGTGTGGCACTGACCCAAATATTCAGATGTCGCTGGAAAAATCAGATCGTAGCCCACATATGCTTTCATCTCTAGCCTGTATAGCTTATCTTCTTGATCGCCCTCAACACCGGCGGAATCGACGGCTCCAGTAGAGATGGCTATGAGATCTACTGTGTCCCCCATCTTGAGTTTAGCCTTCTCCATGTGGCGTAATATACCGGCAGAGAGCCCTTCCCGGTTCTCGAGAGTAATCAGGTCGCACGCATCCTGCCGTGTTGGGCCATTTTTGAAATTTGAGAGCTTGTATATCGACGGGAACATCATGCTAAACTTTCTCCCAAATGGGCGGTGATGGGAGTAATGAACAGCTCTGGTTTTCAAGGATAAACAGGAGGTCTGACAAGAAAGGATAGGCCACATATCGTGACGTTGAGGAAGATGTTGCAAACTTGCACTGGGTGGTGTATGACTAGGGAGGGGCGAAGGCCCCGATTCTCGATAAGCTGAGTGAGCGGCATCTGCAATGCCTTCGGTGGGGTCATCATGATGCCCGATATGAGCGGATGGCACATTCGAGGATTTGTCGTCTTTCTTAACTATGGGTGCTCCATCTGCAGAGACCCATGACCTATCTGCTGGTACTTGGCACTGCATATTTTCGGGTAGAGAGTACCATTGTACGAGCTTTTGCGTCCTCCAGACCGGTAATCGTGAAGCGCAATGATGTTGTTTGAAATAAGCAGATCGTGTCCGAAGATGGTACGGGTCGACAGGGCATGTCCATCCACACCATGACCATGAAGGTAGATGCGCCTCTGGCGCCATAGTACCAGAATCTTCGTCTCTTCGTACTCTGCGATACGCCTTGCGGAAGGGCTGCCATAGAAGCGCGATGTCTAGATGAGATCGAGGTAATCCGTAATGGAATCCAGAAGGAAAGTTACGTCCAAGGGTTGTCAAGACCCCAGAAAAAGCTGGCAAGACATCCTGGGGGTATGTGAACTTGCGGCTGTTGTAGAGACTGATCATCTCAGTGTATAAGTCGAAGTCGGGGTAACAGCTAGAGAGCATGCGGCTAGCTCTCTCATAGTGTGGTACTGTAAAAGAACCACTTGAGGTTACAGTCATCTCCGGCCTTGGTCCATCTGGGCTCCAAACGCGTTGCTGACATTCCCAGAATAGGTAACGGTAATTGAAGACAACTGCTCTCCTTGATAGCAACTGTTCTTGGAAAGTCCAGCCACGGCTGGCCCACTCAGTGCTATAGAGATCGCTGTAGAGGTCTTCCACCTTTTCATCCTTCACGCCTCCGTAAAAGGGACTTGAAAAACCGTCCAGCCTACCCGAGGGAGTCGCCGCTATGATTGTCAGATGTGCACCTGAGTATATATCGCCCATATGATCTATCTGCTCACGTGTCTTCTCATCGTCCTGAACAATGCATAAACAATCGACCCACAGGTAGGTCTCCCCAAGCTTTCTCACCAGCGATATGGCTTCTTTGACAGCAGTAGGAAGTCGCATCCCCACCTTTCTCAAATATCCAGGTGTTTGGAAGTCTGATAAGTTGAGCTTCTTCAACAGGATACTGTCAGGTGGACGCTTGTTATTCACGTCGTTGATGACGCCTTGTGACCATACGTAGCTCAATGCAACGTAGCGTGATACGGTATTTCCAGCCACCAAACACGCCCGACTGATGTCGATGATCCAATGCGGCAATTGTTGAGGTAGTCTGTGCTCAAGGGGTGCTGGCTCACACTGGCCTCCGTGCTGAGCGTTGCACGTTTTCATCCAATGAGTGATATATCGACGATTGACGTTGTCCGAGCCAGTATCTAGCTCCAGGACTTCTTCAAGTCCGCCGCTGTTGACTAGCAATTCCTTCGTTGCATGGTTGTGAGATGCCGCGGACCACATGAGCGGTGTTATACCGACCTTATCCTTAGAGTTCACATCCACTTTACCGGTGCTGATTAACATCTCGGCAATCCTGACCGACCCTTTTCCGGTTCGGGAAGCCCAAGCTAAAGGAGTAAGACCACGTGTATCTTTCGCGTCGGGATCAACCTTTCCACTAGCAAGCAGCGCCTCAACCACGCTCTCCTGCGCTGTCGCGGCAGCGGACATCAAGTGGCCCACCACTGCAGCAGAAAGTGGTGTTTGATCGTTTTCATCTCTTGCCTCTGGGTCCACTCTGTCGTCTTCGACCATTAGCTTGACTGTGTCCTTGTAGCCACGCGACGCAGCCAACCAAAGTGGACTTTGACCTCTCTTATTGCGAATATTGACATTAACATCCTCCTTCTCCATCAACATCTTGACGACCGATTCGTGGCGAAAATGTACAGCTTTGTGCAATAGAGACGAGCCTTCGTCATCCTGTAGATTGACATCGACTCCATGGTTCTCGAGCAGCGCTTTGAACTCCGGAATGTTTGCCTGTTCAATGTCTCGTGATAATTGTAACCACTGTTCGTCTGTAGTCATTGTGGCAGGATTTCGCCTTCGACCTTCAAAAGTTATTGACGGAATCCAGAAGTGAGACAATAAGCGCAGGATTGCTGTTGATGTTTCCAGAAAACCTGTACTTATATCCGCGAGACCAGTGCTGACATGCAGCCAAGGGTCATGCGCACACCGGATTTTGCCGATACTACCGGCTAAAGAACGAGGCATTATCGCTCCCGGAGATGCTGCCTGCCTGGACCAAGTAAGCTGCGGCTGCGCCAATGCGAGGCTGACAGTGAGCTCAAGGCGGGGTCACAGCCTCCATATGACGGACTAAAACTGCCACGCCGTACGAAGGAACTTGGTGTCGTCACTCACCCCATCAGGCTGACCGTTTTCCCAATCCTCTTCAACCCTTGTTTTCCTGCTCCTCCTTCGCGTCTTTCCTCTCCCGTCTCTGTTTTTCCTCCCTATCGTCGACTCCCCTCTGCACATACTCTTCCAGAAAAGGCTTCAGTCCACCCCAAATCCTCTGCTGAAATTCAGAGGGCCGGTACTCGACACACAACCATTCCATCGCCCTGAGCTGCTCTATGCCACCATACATATCTAGAGCTGCACGCTCGTAGAGTCTCTTCTTAGATTCATCTGCTTCCGCATATGCTCTCTCGAACTTCTCAACCAAGGGCCTGGTCCAGGTAGGGGGTACAAATCTGACAGTGCCATAGATCTCGCCAGTGCCGATGACGAACTCTGGGTACACGTCTAGCCTAATAAGATCCAGTTCGTCTTCTTCATCATGTTGGTGATAATCTTTATAGCGGAAAGGGAATAGATTGTAGCCATTTTCAAGTATCCAGCATCCGGTTTGATCGACGTCATCGGCACCGAAGAAGATATCTTTCCCGATACCGTTGCTTGCGCGTAGAAACTCTTGGTAGTCATCTGGAAGCTTTCCATTGAGAAGTGCGACACCGTAATCATCACAGTCATCGTCGGCCAAAGGCAGAGAGAGACGTGCTTCGAGGGCGGCAATTTGAGCTTCTGACGCGCCGGGCTTGAGAACTGGGGTGACATCGTTTTCACCGTCGTCTTTGCGTCGGGTGAAGATGTTGTCGCCGATCATCTGCACTAGCTCGGCGATCGACTTGGATAGATACGGGCGCGCAGGGCCTTCGATAGAACGTTGCTTGAAGAGGGCGCAACCCTCTTTGACGTATGCATCCACGTCTGCCACACGCAGATCAAACATATCCCCCAGTTTCGCAGACGCAAGGATATCCCAGATACCTGGACAATGTTCCAAGCCCTGGCGACGCTGAATCCATTCTCTGGCCTCGTCTCCGTTGATGTCGGGATCGTCCCAACTGTCCAGTAAGTACTGGTATAGGTCTTTCATATCGTTCTCGATCAAGCTGGTAGCTAGACGCTCTTCGCCTGCAAGTAACGCGACTTGTATCACCGCGCCAAGTGTCATAGTCTCCCCCGGAGGCTGATAGATAGCATCTGGGTTTACATCTAAGCGTTCGTGTGCGTCGTTCACATCTTCCTTACTTAAAGTCCTTTCCTCTGCTTTCTTTACTATGTGCCTCGGTAAACCCGCGGTACTAACGATCTCTGTGAGCGCGGCGTCTGGTTTGTCTGCCCATGTTGGGAAAGAATCGCTGGCTGACCAAGCCCCCTGCAGCTGCTTCTCGGTAGTGACTCTCATGCGACCGGCATATCTGCTGAATGTCGTGTCAAGGCTGTGTTCATAGATTGTGTCGAGAAGTATGTTGGCTTGTTGAGGAAAACCAAGTACGAACAGGTCCAGAGCTGCGTGTTGTGCTATTCGTGAGGAAGATGGATGCATACGACAAGTAAGGATGGACGTCTTCGACCAGGGTATGAGAGGCAGGGCGCGTGCCATGCTGTCGACAGTGGCGTCCTAGGCGCTGCTGTGGGAGAGGATGAAGTGGCATTTTAGACCTGGGTTATATGTTTGAAGACCTTTGAGCTGCTAGCCGTAGATGTCACTATGTGCCGATATCGTGGTGTTTTGAGATTAGCTGCCAGGCTGCAAGCAGCATCTGAGGTGCGATGACATCATGCCCGAACTAGCCAAGGCAACACCAGGGAGGCCTTCCAACATAACCGCGACTGTTTCAACGCGATGCCATAAAGTGATTGAACCTATACTCATGCCATCAGTACGACAGTCATTCATAGAAGCCCTCAACGGGACGGGCGATGTCGTCAGGTGACATCCACGGATGCTCGGCCTCGGGGGACTCTGGAAGGTACCCCGAAATGTGCAAGCGAGCCTCGCGCGGTCTAGACGATGCGCGCAGATCCGTAGAACTAATGCCAGGGACGTGTAGGCGACACTACTAGCCGTATGAATAAGGTCGAAAGGAACGAAGGTTGTCGCTGCGTCCTCCGTCAGCAAAGCCACCGGATTGTGGCACAGCCGCGCGATTTAATCAACTGCCGCCTGGGCAAACTGTGCCAATGTCGGAGGTTCCGGCGATCCTGCAAAATTGAGGTTTCCGCTCGCGTAGACATTACAGTTTCTCGTACGGAAAAGCGTCGCCACACATCACATGACGTGCTGAGAAATCAGGGTCAGCTCTGGCTGGCTCCAAAACTTCGGCCCGTGGAGGTGGCGCGGCGGCTCTTGTGGATCTGGTGGGGTCGGTCTTAGGGTCCGATCCACAACTCAACAGCGTTGGATTCGTCCGTTCGCCATGCTTTCATAAACCTTGAACTACTCAATCTTGACCGGTCTTCAATCAAGTGTAATGGCGACCATGCAATCGCTGAAAGACAGTCGCGCGACGACGTCCTGTACTGAGTGTCAACGGAGGAAGCAAAAGGTGACGACACTCCACATTGGCCCTGCATCTACCCCTTGAACTAATGACGCGGCTAGTGCTCGCGAGAATGGCCCTGCAATCACTGTCAGGCACGAAAAGTACCCCATCTTTGTCAATTCTCTGTCAAAAGAGGGCAGCAGGAGCCTTCTCCAGAGTCGTCTCGGTATGTAGATCGTCCTGCCTACCCCGCCATTAGCGGAACGCGGTAGTAACAGCGATTGCGCAGTGAAAATTCCGCATCCAGCATCAAGGGCACAAAACGAAGTGCGCCTGATTCTGCAGAGCCGCAGTTCCTGTCGCAGGACGGCGAGCAAGAAGAGCTTGAAGATGGGCTGAAAGCGTGGGGGTACATGCCTGGTCATGTGCACTACAAAGTAGGCGGAGTGGAAGAGGTAAGACCATTCCTCAAAACATTGATATCAACTAACGCGTTCAAGAACGGTCCCCGGAAAGACTCACCGACAGAAAGCTCTGTTACGACGGATGTTCTCGAGAAAGTCTTATCAGCTGTTCCGCCAAGATCAATAACGGGTAGGCACAAACATCGAGATCTTCGCGATCCATTCTCTAACCATGAGCAGATGCGTTCGTCAACCACTTCCTCAATGTTGTCAACTACCGCTACACTGCAATATACGGGCCAACATTAGCCGAACAGTATGTCCAATGGTGGACAGATCGCGGTGCCGGCAAACAACTTTCTCCAGAATTTACCTGCCTGCTCTTGAGGATCTGCGCGTACTCAGTGCAGTACCTCACACCCGCACTCCGCAAGATGATTGAGTTTGAGCTGGCCTGCAATTGCCAGACTTTGACGGACCGGTTCTCCGATGCAGCGGAAGAGCTAAGCCGGAGTTTTGGAGCAGCGAGAACGAGTGTTGAACGCGTGCAAGAGCTGTTCTTAAAGTGCGTTTGGTTGAAGGCCGAGTCCAAGATCGTAGAGTCGTGGCATGCGCTTTCGCGCACGATCCGGGAAGCGCAAGAGCTAGGTATCGATAAGGATGGAGGTATCGAAGGCCTGTGCGAGTTCGATATAGAGATCAGGAGACGTCTCTGGACGTTGCTGTACATCTGGGATTGGTAAGTACAAGCCTGCGTATGTTTGAAGCATGACCTGACTCTCGCGCAGGCAAATGTCAGCATGGCTCGGCCGTCCAAACCTCATCGACCAAAAGAATCTCGACTTCAAGTTCCCCAATCTACGGCTCGACAAGTCGACCACGGAGCCAAACCTACTGTCACCCTTCGCACACATCGCCCTTCAAGCAACCCTCGGTCGTAGGATCGCCGCTACCATGGGGAATGCCCAATCTGAACACGCCCTCTCGGACAAGCAGGTCTTGGCAATAGAAGCGGAATGCGAAAAGTTCATCGAGGAGCTACCCCCGATTTTCCGCTTCACAGACCCCGACACGTCATTCGATGAGTCTCATCCTTTCTTCGTGTTCCAGCGCTGCCAGCTACACTGCGTCATCTTCGTGACGATGCTGAACTTCTTCAAGCCCTACCTGACCCGAGAACGGCGAGACGCGATAGCCGACCAGGACGACGAGTTCCGGAAGAAAGGCGTAGACATCTCGTTGCGTCTTCTGAAAGTAGCACGCCAGCTCTTCGACCACGAGTTTCCCATCAACGCGAAGTTCCACATGGTTGTCTTTGCGATCTTCGACACGGCGACCTTACTCTGCTCGGCTATTATCCACGACCGCGAACACCTCCTACCTCATCGCGAAGAGATTGTTGATGCAATCGAAAGCTCGTTGGATATGCTGCATCAACTCAGCGGCACAACGAAACTAGGCGCTACGTCATACAACTTCCTCTTCAAGCTCGTGCAGGCCACACCAGAGCTTTCGCGATACTCATCGGCGAGTAAGCGACAACGACAGACTTCTTCGTCGGTACCTACAACAACACCACCGGTGCCGGCGCATGAGCCTGCCCCTGTAGCGGTGATGCCACCGGTGAAGAACACAGCCCCGCCGGAGCCGACTTCTGCGCCGATGGTTTCCACTGCTACCGATCTTCCGTCCATGACGATCTCAGATGAGCTGTCTTTCGATATCGATCAGTTCCTCGCTCAAAACCCCTTTGGTACGGTCGGAGATCCGGCTGCGGTCGACATGGGTGGCATGGAGCAGATTTGGGATTGGCAGGATTTGCATATAGATGTTTACGCGCAAGGAGAGCCAGATGGCTGGAATGGTACCGGTGATGGATCGTGATGATGCTGCCTTCAACGTCTTGCCAACGGTGTTAACGCTTCCGATGGAATCGTGACCGTGCAGCCGCGGGTCGTTCTGGAAGATGATTAGAAGAGCAGATTGTCAGATCTGGAACGTATGGCCAACGAATCGGGGTCATGCATGCTTTTGCCGTAGGGGGCGGGCTGGGTTCAGCTCGTTATGAGACGACAACGAGGAGCCTGGCAACATCGGCTCTTGGGCATCCATAGTGCGCGATCGTGCGCTCTCATGCAGCATCTCATACACCACATGCCTGGTGTCTTCGGTCATTTTTCTACCTTCATACATATCAGTTTCTTTGCCGAACACATAGTAATACCATACGTTACCCTAGTACACACAGTAGCAATCGGAGCACCCTCACACCCGATGCGAAGTCAAACCACGCACTTATGATCGCAAATTCCGCGAAGATTGCATATTCGAGATACTGACGCAAACTACCTTAGGTTTCAGTGTTCAGAAAAGGGCGGACGGGGCTGAAGTTAAGTGTCGCAGGGTGGCTCAACCCCGAAAACCTTCGGAGGCCCTAAGGCGCCGCGAACATCGTCATGTGTGGCGGTGCAGGGAGACAAGCTTTTGTTTAGTAACTTCGTTTTTCTTTGCGCATGGTGAGGGAAAAGCAAGAATGTTATTGTTGCTATACTCACTGCAGGCCACCATTTATCCATAGTCGATAACCTCGCCTGTCCCCTAACACCACGCGAACCACGGATCAGACATGGTACTCACGCAATCAGAACGGGGCTGATTTGCAACTCAACTTCCTCGCTTTCCTTGCCGATGCAGCCTCCAGTTCAGCGGCTTTGCGCTTCTCCGTGGGCTTCCTGACGCGCTTCGGGCGTTGCGGCTCGTCCGTCACCAAAGCACCAGGGGATTCCAGGACTTCCTCCTTCATGACTGGCTTGGCTGATAACCTCAGGACCAAGCGCGGATGTGTGGCACGTCGTTCAGGCGTCGTGGGAGGCATGATGGGGAGTGGCGGTATTCCTCCGACACCATGGTCTCGTCCGTCTGATGTCGATGTAACAGCCTGAAACTCCGTCACTAGAGGAGTTTCTCTCAGATCGTCCAGTCCGATCTCCGCCGTGGATGTCGAACGCGGCGTGTTGAAATACAAAACCTCCGGTTCTTGCCCTTGAACACGTACCGCAGCAAAGCTGTTCTCAGTGCGCAATTTCCACTCACTCAGCTCCATCAAGACCTTGGCGTGATTGCCGAGCTCTTTGCACTGCTTTAACGAAAGCCCCAGGAGTTCGTTATGTTTGTCGGAGAGAGCTTGGTAGTCCATACGCAGACTACCGTATGATGAGGAGAGCACGTCGAGCTGCTCCTCTAGGCCAAGAAAAGACTGTGCGCTGCTGATCTGTAGGTTGTCGAGTTCTTGTCGGAGGGCGCGAATGCTTGATTTAGGGTCTATCGCAGACATCCGACGGCTCCCGTGGTCTTGGTCATCGTAGACTGTGGGTGGTGTATTGTAACGGAGACGGACGATGCTACATGATGTCAGCAGGTTACCTACCTGATCTGGACGTCCTCAACGGCGTACTCATCCGCTTCATCAGCGAAGTATTGACGGCAGCTCTCAGTCAAGGACTGTTCACTGTTCGATGGAGATTCGTATCCGATGATGGGGAATTTCTTGTCGGCCGTGATGTAAGGCTGCCAGTCGCAGTCGCTATCGCTATCGGACGGCTCACACATGGAGGACAAGTCAATGACCTCGTGTTGACACACCTCTTGGTCACAGTAGTGATCATTGCGGGCTACTGGCCATTTGGGTGTAGTTGCGACCGATCGGGACGCTGCAAAACGTTTCCGTTCATCAAGTAGCTTGTAGAAGGCAACCACGCATTCAGCGCTGTTCCTGCTGACGAGGGGTTCGGCGTCGCACATGTTGGTAGCTGATAGTAACAGTTGATAGAAATGATGGTCGTGCTATTGCTGCGTTGTGTTGATGGCACTGTTGATGGAAGATGCTGGTGCATGTCACTCGAAGGAAGGCTGACCCATGATAGAGCGGATCAATGAGGAGGGCTACTACCTCGTCCAATTTCCGACGACGTCCGCCGTTGCCATTTGGGATGAACACGCATCTCACCTCAAGGCAGCCTCGACGCAAAGCTGTGGTAGTCGGAGCGAAGAGATAGAAAGATCGAATCAAAGCTTATGTATCTTTGTAAGGCTGATACTAGGAATATGCCGACAACAGGCGCAGAGTGCGCAAACATTCCTCAGTAATATGCATGCCGTCCTGCAGCTTTGCCGGTGATGTCGCTCGAGAGATGCAGTCGGTGTCAGACTCAGGCGATACATGGTGGGAAGAACCGGAAGATTCCTGATCTTGCTGTCGCCAAGTAATATGGTACGTAGGTTACATCCGGGTAGCACTACAGTACCGAGGCGATACGAGGTCAACAGAAAGGTCCTGGATCCTTGAATCGAGCATGTCGCGTGACATTGCCCGTTGTCGATGCGACTTGCTTTGGGGCAGGCCCACCTTCGCGCCTACTCGGCACGTGCTGCCAGGGAAAGTGTTGCATTCGGAGGAGACCGGTGAACTTACTGCAG
>Ga0265797_10009825_pt1 | contig 12302 bp, 16 predicted proteins | sample P2T30metagenome_FD_192433 | JGI IMG/M metagenome (GOLD analysis project Ga0265797, IMG submission 192433) | Plant litter microbial communities from East Loma Ridge, Irvine, California - P2 T30 | ecosystem: Environmental > Terrestrial > Plant litter > Unclassified | place: USA: California... | reverse complement strand
CACAACTGCCCACTGATACGAACCAGCCATGAATTCGACAACCACCGATTTCAAGGCGTTCCCAATCACTGCCGACCGCGATGCCCGTAACCTCGCCATCATCTACGGCAGCTTGGGAACACTCATCGCCTTCGCTAGTCTCATCTTCGCCATTCTGAGCTGGATGAGATCTCGCCGTCAAAGACTTGCTACTCAACGCGGATCTAATGATCTCGAACTGGGCATCGGATACTACTCGCACCCCACGGGAGTTGCAAGGCCCTGAGGCTGTCAGTCGTAAGTAGGCCTCCGCCAAGACGAGAAACAATGCTCATTCGAAGCTTACCTGGCATAGCGACCATCGTCAAACGACATCGACGATTCCTGCTATCGGCATCACTCAGCCTCAACCTCCCTTTGAGCTCGAAGGAGATGTAACTATGTGACCACGCACACACGCAAGCCGCCACACCGCCGAATCCACCAGCACCATGGGCATTCCCTGCAATGCACCGGTCGCCTGCAGAGGAGAAGTTGAAGCAAGATCTGGTCAGCCAAAACTGAAACTCATGGCCAATGCTGTTCTCAAGGAAGCAACTGGGAAGGAAATCGAAATCTGGAGAGATACTGTCATTTTTGTCTTTCATTATAAATCATCGATACCTACGTTCCCTCACCACTAGTAAGACATCCAAAGTGAAGATAGCTGCTCGCGCTTTTGCAATCTAGTGTTGAGCAACATGATTTTCCATCCTGCTGGGGCTTTCCAGCACACTGCATGTGCTCAGTTGATCCCTTCCATTCGACACAAATGAGGGTAGACGAACGTAACACCGTCCTAATGCCAATCACACTTTTGTAAGTCCCGAAGCTGCTGGATAAGTTGTGGCAAGACTACCACTCGAACTCGCCGTTGCCCTTGTGGAACAGCCACTCCTTTCCGTTGGCGTTGAGCACACCATCCTTGAGAGTGCACTTCCACTTGTTCTTCACTCTCTGGACTTTGTCGTAGGTGCATAGAATAGTGTCGCCGTTGTCATCGTCATCGTCGTTAATCTGGTTCGTCTCGTCTTCGGGGTCGTCAAGGTCTGAGTTGATCGCGTCTTCATCGTCATCGTCGTCTGCATCACCATCCATCTGGGCAATCTTGGGCATGGAAGATGTGCCAGCGGTGGTGGATTGCGCGGTAGCTCTCTTCGTCTTCAATGCTGCGGCTTTGCGGTTGCGTGCCTGCAGACGACCTTGTTGCTCGTCCAAAGGCAGCATGAGACCACTTTGAAGTTCATCCGAAAGAGCAGATATGCGCTCACGCATCATCCGGTTTGCACGCTCGGTTTGGTTCGCAGCGATGGCACGTCGCTCAGCCAACATCGCTCGCCACTCCTCGAGAGCGTCGTCAGCGCCGTCCGTCTGGCTGTAGTTTGGAGCCGGCTGTTGCTGGTACTGATTTTGTGCGCCGTTCTGGTTGTTGTTGCCCTCGACCTTGATCTGGGGGTTCTGCTGTTGGTGGTTCAGCTGTTGCTGCTGACGCTGTTGCATCGCCTGATGTTGCTGCTGCTGATATTGGTTTTGCATTTGTTGAGGGTTGTTTGGTGGAAGTTGAAGGCCCTGTGGAGGCTGGGGTTTCGCGTTCTGCTGGCCAGGCAAGGCAAGTCCACCACGTTGGAAGCCAGCTGTGGCGCCAGGACCAAACTGTTGCTCAACGAGCTGCTGCGCACGAACCGCACCTCCACCCTGAGCACCGTTGATCTGTGAGTAGCTGCTCATTGGTGGCAGGCCATGATACTGTTGTTGCTGTTGCTGAGGCTGCTGCTGTTGTTGATCCATTCCAGGTTCGGTCTTGATACGGGTAGCACCGTTCGTAGGAGCGGGGACGTTGTTCTGGTAGCCGCCATAGGAAGCCGGCGGCATGCCATTAGTACCAGGGTTTGGCAATCCGGAATTGTGGACAGGCTGTTGCTGTTGTTGCTGCTGATGGTGCTGTTGCACTTGCGGCGGCGGTTGCTGCACAGGAGGAACGGGTTTGGGGTCCCACGGCATCTGAGCGACACCTCGCCCTGAAAGCTTGTGTTGCCATTCCTGTTGTAGTTTGTTAGTTGTTTACTTGAATGTATCGACTGAACCCAAGAGTGCTCGTATGTGATAAGAAGAAGTGGGAAGACAGCAAGGACAAGACCACGTGATCTTGCAGACCAACTGCAAGCGGTTAAGCGTGACCATCGAGTGGGGCTGTGCGGCAATCAGAGGGCTTTTAAGCGTTGGTGCAAAAGCAGCGGGCAGCCCGGTGCTCTCGATCCTTGAGACCCCCCCGCTTTGCCTGCCTGCACTGCGCGCTGATGGCTGCTGCGGCGATTGCTGGTACAGCGGCTATGAGCCAGCGGTCTGCGAAGAGCGATACCGCCAGTTGTGGCAGCGTGCTCATGCCTCGTCCGCAATCGACATGGTTGTCTTGCTGTCGACACTGCTTGTGTCTTGCGTGCATGAAGGCGATCCATGAAGAGGAAGGGGACATGTTCGAGAGTCATTGCTTACCTGTTGCAGCTCGTTCAGCGTGCCTTGTCCGACACCACTCTCCTCGAAATCGTTCTTAGACGCATCCACCACCTCCTGGATGATCTTCTCGTAGACATCGCCCTGTTCCTCGACATTAGCTACTGCAATCTTGCGTACCCTGATCGGCGCCGGGGTCAGAGCCAGCATACCACCAGCGCGTTCGTCATGATTGCGGATAATTGAAGGAGGAGGATAAGAAGCTGGCAAAGGATCCGAGGGTATCAGAAAGATAGCAATACGCGGTCGCAGGGGGTTTCCAAGATGTCGCTGTCGCCAGCGAAGCGTATCTGACTGGAACAGCGCAGGAGAGCGGAGCGGCGAAGAGGCTCTAGGGGATCCGTCTTGCGCAAGGAGGGGTGCGCTTCTGCTACGTGGGTATAATTCCTTGCTTTTTGACTTCGATGAGTACTATCTGCGTCTCTTCCGAGCCGTCGTCGCTGTCGTGGCTGATTGTTGGTTGGTGATCCGCGGTATTTGTACTGGCGGACTTTCGGAGGACGGCTGCGATGTTCGACCCAAGGCGGCAAAGCGCGTCCTTGGCGCTGTCACGTGCAGGTCTACTGGTCCCATCACTTGTGATTCACAAAGTAATGACTGGGCGTATCAATGCGATGTCACGTGTGGAGAACTCTGTGCATGTATTCGCTACATTCCTTCTAGCTCACATGTGTTGAGCAATGAGTTATCAATGTGAAAGTATCAATGCATTGATCCATTCATTGCTTCTGATTCAAATATATTGACTAGGTATATTAATGTGGTATCACACGTGAAAGCCTCCATGCATCATCAGTCATTACAACGCCACTCCTTCACTCAGACTTCTCTGAAGTCAACCCAACCTTTCTTCTCGTCCTGCCGCAGCATGTGATCATCGACTGTAGGCGGCGGTGCATAGTCGGGTCGCGGTGCATCGACAGGTGCAATGTCCGTCGCGATCGCATCTTCGTAGCTCGGCGGCGCTTCTGAATAATCAGGTGGCGCCTGTGATACGGGCTGACCTGGCCTTGCCGGGATGTGTGGTGCAGTATCTTGTATAGGTGTTGGCGGAACATTTGGGCTTGGTCCCGCAACAGATGAATTACGACCTTCAGTCTTGAGCTTCTCGTCCATCGCTGATGATTGTGTCTGCTCCACAGGACGTTTGACGTCTGCACGAGCCTCTGCCATGCGCTGCAATACTTCGGCTGGCGGTGCAATGCCGGAGTATACCTGTACGTCAAGTCGAAGTGGGAGTACGACGCTCTGCGGCTGTAGAAACTGGTCAGAAAACATATCTCCTTGGTAAGCACACCAATGGTGTCAGGCTCACAGTCTGCTGCAGGTACGATTTGCTTACCTTGCCACCATGCGATGGTCCACTGCAGCTCAATCCAATTCTCACATCCAGACAATAGCTTCGGGCGATGTTGCAAGTCTCAAAGGAAGGTGCCACAGTGTTCGGCAGTGCTTGTCCACGCCACAGACGGTCGTCGATTGCTATTTCAGTTCCTTCAGAATCCGTCTTAGAGCCTATCAACACGCCCATGTTGCTCTTGCTCATGATGATCCAGCTGTTTTGCTCGGTCCTAAATATGTCGTGTGCGCGAATCCTGGTGTTGGCGTTGAGTGACACTTGTAAAGACTGCATATAGATAGGATCGCTGCTGGCATTCAGTCGTTTGAGGAGAATTTTTAGCGGAATATCTTGGTTGCAAGTCAACACTGCAGGCTCGGGTAGCCGGGCATCGACGCTGACGAGAGGTGCATCGGCGCCGCGAGGAGCTGGCTCGCTGGGCTTCTTCCCAAAAAAACTCTTCATTTTATCCTTTACAGGAGCTTCGGGGAAAGGCATAAAAGCGTGCCTTTGGCGTGCGTACACTTGGGATCCGGTGGGTGCTGGCCTTGGTGGCTCAATCGGGAAGAAGTTGTACGGCGCGTAGGCGCGAGGATTTTCTTTGAAGAAAGATTGTCGCCCTACGGTGGCCTTGACGAAGTAGCGAATCTCGGCCTCGCCAGGGAAGCCGCTGAGGGTTGGCGGAAGGGTCTTGTGAACGTGCTGGGTCGCTATCTTTGGAGCTTCCAGGCCGATGGTCGCTAAGGGTGAAGAAGCGATCAAGCTTTTTTGGGCGTGGCATGCGTTGTTGAATGGTAGCTAGAAGGAAGCTGTCAGTACTTGAATTTTCATAAAATGCATGAAACCCACTTTGAACCTCCAGGGATATTCATGCGTGCCAGGCGGCAGTGTGTAAGCACCCTTCCCAGATGCCGACCAGTTTCGCCCTTCGAGGACATCCGAGGGTGGGAAGACCATCTGCACCTTGTACAAAATCTACGGCAATTAGCCAGAGCCACATTCATTATAGGCTCAGAATCGCGAACCTTGTGGTACTCCAGTTGAGGCTTTGGCCGTTCGCCATCCGGTCCACCAGCACTCATAAGTCGAGTGCGACTCTCACCTTCAAGCTTGACGACAATCGTGGTGATGTCTACGCTTTTCGAGCATCGTACCACAACTCTACCACTGATCACATCGAGGTTCGTGAATGAGACATTTCCAGGCTGGTCGAGGATAATCGAGGCTTGCATCGACATGCTTGCAGCCCACGGCGGCGCAATGGATGCGCTTGGAGTGTATGGTGGCATAAGATTTTCCCGTCGACAATGCGATTTGCCTCAGAAAGAATCACTTCTGCGAAACACCGCAGGCGAGTCACGGATGGGTCGGAGGACGAGGTTGTTGGCGGCTTGGCGGGCCTTGGGCTTGTCGTGGAAGGAGTTGGTGGGGACTTTGAGGACGCACAGGGCTGAGAAGACTCCACTTTGGATTGCTCGCTTTAATTATACGTGCCAACCTTCTCCAAGGAACATGCGAAAGTACAAACACATCGATCATCCATTTTCCGATTATTTACCATAAGTACCGCCACAAATTACGTCATTCGACGACGCGAAGTCCTGCGCCACGATGCGATGCTGTCAAAAGTCTCCCCAGCCAGAGAGCCAGGCAACAACATTCTTCCCGAATTGTGCCCACAGTCAATTGCCACCCTGATAACTCGCAATGCCTCTATCTATCCTGCCTGTTGCTCGCGCTCATCTTCGGAACCTTAATGCTAGTGTTCAAGGAATTGCGCCCTTCTGTTGTATCTTGCGTGGCTGAAGCAAGACGGTCTGTTCGCTGCGCACCCCAGATACTGGACGCGTGTGTTGAGCTCAGCAGGATTGGGCTTCTGCTTGTGATCTCTTTGAGCACATCCAAGCTCATGTGGTTGTTCGGCGCCGACACCATGTATCTGGTGGCCCTCTTGTCTCAACCATTGGCCGTGAGCTGCTAACACCCTCGTTTTGCCCAGCCGCCTGTACGATGCGACTTGGTCCATCACGGATTCTGTCGACTCGCCATTCTGATGGCATGGTATCCTCTGAGCTCTGGCTTGATTCATTGGTGACTGGTGACTGGAATGTCGAGTCGAGTCGAGAAGATGGCCGACTCCGGGCGATGAGCATTTATGTCATGCTGACGAAGACAAGGACCATCGTGAGTTGTCATAGATGGTCCTCATGCTCCACTACCGCGAACCTCACATCAGGCCGCCGTACACATCACTACTATCCCTTTGCGGGTGCACATTGGCTTGCGGGAAAGATAGCCGAAACCTCCTCTTCTCCTTCTGCGAGCGGTCCGGGTATGCATATGATTGCGGCAGCGACATTCGAAATCTCTTCTTCTTCTCCTTCAGCGATTCTTCCTGGTTTTCCTGCACTGGCGGGAGCGACATGCGGAATCTTTTCTTCCTCTCGTTCTGCACTTCTTCCTGGTTCGCAGGTGCTTGCGGGAACGACAGCCGGAACTTCTTCTTCTCCTTCTGGGTGCGGTCTTTGTGCTCTCGCGTGTAGGCAATTCTTGGTGGTCCTTCTCCGTTCATCCGTTTAGCCAGGTATGCTTTGGAGAATGCCATGAACATCTCGACGTCGAAGTCTTCGACGATCTTGTTGTGCTGGAGCCCGTAGAGGACCAGACGCATCCAATGCTCGGAACCAGCATTCTCATCGAGGTCAATTGGGCAGACGTCAAAGCCAGCTTCAAGTCGATCGAACAGTCTTATTGGTGACGTGGGTGCGTTGCGCTGGATGAGAATGGTGCCTACGATACCGAAGTTCGTTGGCGATACCTTCTCAAGCCTGTACTGTTCTCCTTCTGGGTTCCAGACGACGGAGTAGTGTGTTGGGTTCGGATCCTTGCGCATTGTACCCAGAAGGTTGTATTTCGTTAATTCGACTGTCAACATCCATGTGTGGCGAGGTGTCAAGCGCCGTCTTTCTCCTTCCTGATAGTCGTAACCGGGGCATATCGAGATGAAGATGTTGGTCTTAGGACCGAACATGTCGATGTTGAACATATCAGTCGCTTTGGTGGCGTACGATCTGAATGCCGTGTTTATCACAATAGTTCGCGTAGCTAGCAAACAGCACTTTCTACAACGATAGCGCGACCCAGACCTTATACCAACTTACATCAGATGATCGGCGGTATGCGGGAGATTGACGGATATATTAGCAGCCAGTCCTGTCGAGATCGAACTTCCGCAAATCTTCCGGGACAGGGATTTCCTTGAAGCACTTGGCGGCCTCATCAGGCATTCATCACAACATACTATCGAGGATGGCGGTCAGCGCCTCCAGCCGTGCTGCAAGATGAACTCATGGCCCTTTTCTGACGGTACGCTTTAGAAGCTTAGTCCGGTCGACAATCAGTGCTGTCTTAAGGTCTGGGACCACGAACAGCAGGAAACTTGGAAACTGGGGATGCGACACAAGCGGCCAAGGGCACAAGCGGCGGCCCCTTGGGCATGAGTGGCAAGAAACATGTACACACAGTAGTTAACACTCGAATTTACTAGTCATGTCTTGAGTTTCTGAGGAATCTTCTTTGCCAGCAACATACTTCCAATACACTTTCTACCGATTCACGGATTCACACGATCAACTCTGCATCGGACCCTGATTGGCTTAGATACAGGAGTAGTAATGTTCTGACGCCACTACTGAGTCGCTCAGATACACTACATTAGCGTGAGAACTTCTAAGCGACCTTCTCGAAGCATGTGACGAAGGATAAAGCCGGTCAAGGATATGATTGTTTCTAGATGGCACTTTATGGCGGCCTTGTAAAGTATATCTGCCAACCAAACGTCGGCTGAAACAGTTTGGTGTAGGGTAACGTTCGTCACGTGATGTCAACGGGTTAGAGTTGGAGCATCTTTCTTGAATACATGTACAAAACGATCACAGAGTTGTATACGTCATTGATACTGCACGAAGGAATACGATCGATATATGGTTATCGTCGTGTTGTAGCCATGCTGGCTAGCGGGGAGCGATCGTAAGGTCCAGAAGGCGTGCTCTAATCTGGCGTGTCTTTTGAGATTGCGAGGAAAAGCACTGTGATCGAAATGTGTTTATCAGTTGACTAGAAGGATGGATTCCAAATGCGAACTGTTCCTCAAAGTTGACGGGACTCTATAGGGCTCATGCGTTTTGTCTCGTTCAACGAGCGAGAGTCAATTGACGATCAAGTTTCCACCTCAAATCAATCCTGGCATCATCCTTCACCTGATCCTTGTCGAGAAGACCCTGTCAGACTGTAGGATCGCAACGATTACAACACCAGGCTACGACTTTACCTCCGGGCATACACTTAAAGGCGTTGTGATACAACGAATCATTCGAGTAGATCAGAACAATCATGGCCAGCGATCTACCGGTATATGTCCTCATCACCGGCGTGTCTCCCGGCGGCCTGGGCGATGCTCTCACAACCGAACTCCTCAAGCGGCCCAACATTCATGTACTTGCCAGCGGCCTTGAGACTAGTCAGCTCTCACACCTTCCCAAGCACGATCGCATCTCAAGACTCCAACTCGACGTGACATCGCCCTCATCCATCTCCGCCGTCGCAGCTGTGGCGAGCATTACGAACGGGCGTCTCCACTACCTAATTAACAATGCCGGCTACGGCTACATGATGCCTCTGCTCGACGCTGAAGCGCAAGCTGTAAAGCAAAATTTCGAAGTCAACGTCTTCGGGCTCTTGGCTGTTACGCAAGCTTTCTTTCCGCTGCTTAGAGAGAGCAAGGGAACGGTCGTCAATCAGTGTTCGATCGCATCACTAGCAGGCGGTAGACAGCCCTACATTGGCACATACTGTGCCACGAAAGCCGCGTTGGCAAGCTTGAATGATACATTGAGAGTGGAGTTTGCGCCGTTTGGGGTGAAGGTAATATACATTCTCTAATGCTCGTAGGTGAGCTTGTGTCTACACATTTGGAAATACTGACGATGATATCCACAGGTCGTCGAGCTGGTCACCGGCGACGTCCGCACCGGCTTCTGGGCCCATACGCCAGCCGCAGCAAGCGGCCTGCCTGCCTCTTCGCTTTACGGGCCGATAGGCTCTCACGTCGAGCAGATGATGCGAGGTGAGACGAACCCACCTGGCGGACACACTCGTGAGCGATGGGCGGCGGGTGTAGCGCGAGATCTCCTCCAACCGCGACCGAGTCGTTTCATCAGGCGTGGTTTCCTTGCTTGGACGATGATGGTCGCTAGTTTGCTGATGCCAGTGTGGTTGATCGACTGGCTATTCACCAGAACCACCAAGCTGGCGGAGTTGAGGCGCATTGTGCAGTCTCAAGATGTTAGGAAGCAAGAGTAGAGTCTGCAAGCATGATCTACCTGCGCATCTTCTTGTCCATACGACGCTTCTTCATGTCGAAAGCGCCTCCCATAGAATCGCCCATGCCATCGCCACGCGGACCATCCTCTGTAGCCCTGCGCTTGCGGCTCTTGTCGAGCGCAGTGTCCTTGCCCTTCTTCCGCGTTAGCTCCCCAATCCTGTCCAAGCTCTCGCCCAAGCCCTTCCATTCCTCTCCACCATAGTTTGCACGATCCTTCTGCTTGTACTTGGCCAACTCTTTCTTGCTCTGCTTTGGCAAACGGACCAAGTTCGTCTCCTCGTAGTTGCGCCTCTCAGCCTCTCTGGCAAGAGCCTTTGCGTTCTTCACAGAGCGACCACGGTCCGCGAGGTTGCTACCGATACTGGGTTGCGCCACGGGATTTGCGGAAAGCTCGTTGGTGATGTATTCATCGACAGTAGCAGAGTGACCAGGTCTAGCAGCACGCTTCTCGCGTTGCTCAGTGGTGGGCATGGAAGTCGCGGAGATGCGAGGAGGCCTGTATACACCGTCTTCGTTCTTGCCAGAGTAACGACCGACCTTCTCAGGCTCGGCCTCAGCCTTCGGCGCCGCGAAGGCAGCAGGATTGGGCCTGTAGGACAGCTCGTCGATGTCCTCGCCAGCGGAAGCTGCGCTCTCTCCGTCCGAGTCGTCGTCCGAATCGTCGCTGGAGTCCTCGTCGGCCTTTGCGGTACCGTTGGCGGCAGGCTTTGGTAGGGTTGCTGCACGTTGCTCATCCTCGGCGGCCTTCACCACCTTGTCGACCTGGTACTTGATGCGTTGCTCCAGAGGTTTAACACCGCGGTCGAGGTAGACTCTGTGTTCGATGAGCTTCCTGGTAAGCTTGTCGCTGAGCTCGCTTGCCTCTTCCGCCTTCTTTCCATTCTTGATTCCTCTAAGCACGTTCAAGTTGCGCAGGGCAAGAGACTGCAGGTAGGAGAGGAAGATCTCATTCTTCGCATCCAGTAGAGTGATTCCAGAGTCGGGTGGCAGAAGTGCCTCGGATTCCGGCAGACCAGTACTGGCCAACTTGGTGGATGCTGTGAAGCTGGACAGGACGTCCTTCAGCGAAGCGGCTGCCATGATGTTGGGCGATGTTAGTATTCCAAGACAAAGTCGCGGAAGTCTTCACATGAAAGAATGGTCTCGGAAATTCTTCCTACAATTTTAGAGTTCGCCGAGGAAGCGCGCGCATCGACTTTTGGCACGCGAGCTTCGCTTCCCACTGCTCACTGCTCTTGCCGTGCTGCTCTCCACACGCCGCGGCTCTTTCCATCCGCAACATCAATGCCATGTCAATGAAATCAAGAACAACAACACTGCACCACCAATCAGTGTCACCGTAAAACAACAGCGGCTACTCAGACTACGCGTGCTCTCACTGGTATACTGGAGAGAAAAATTCTTAATTGGGGATTTTGGGCCTCATTCTTTATCGTCAACAACAAGCACGCAGTGATGATCAGTGCGGCTACCATCAATTCAGCACCGAGCCAGTGAAACTGTCGCACACAGCAGCTTGAACACTGTTATCTACCCTCTCACACAACTCACATCTCTCGCCATGGTAATCAGGGTGCTTCCACTTTTTGACTGCAACTCTGACGGCGACTCAAGCAAATGGCCAACTGCGGACAAGGGCTACAAACGAAATGATGACTATTTCCTGCAAAGAATCGCAAACGACTTCTGGGCCAAGGACCGCGATCAAAACGATCTGGGAGGGCCGCCATCAAGCGCTACATGGCGCCTCGACCGACTTCCGGACGGCTACGCTGGATTTGAAAAGGCGAGGCCTGACTCAAAGCATGTTGACAGATACTTATACGGCCACCCGCGAGGCCAATTTAGGTCGCTGGCAGAATTCTATCCACACTTCAAGCACTTGATGGATAATGGAGGGCCCATTGGTTGTCAATGTAAGGTCTGCAGTGGCAACAAGCGTGCCAGTACTGGCGGAGTCACCAGTGGTAGCAACGGCGCGCGGAGTGTTAGTCCCGCTCGAACGTCCCGTTACTTCGCTCAGACTCAGACGAAACCAAACGCACCACAACAAACACCTCAGGTTCCTATTTTAAACACCATTGCTCGGCCTACTGGGGCGCCTCTATTGTCACAAGGCCGACTTCCGTCACCGACGCCGCCGTGTGCACCACGCAAGCAAGTTGATGAAGACGGCACTACGGATGTCTTCCGTGTGCTGCTTGACGAGTTGAAGGCTACCGACGATGACGTTGTGATTGATCGAAAGATTGTCGAGTCCACGTCACCAGACTGGCGAGTAGGCCACGATTTACTGAAAGAACTCTTGGATGACTGGAAATCCCAACCTCGATTCGCGCCACGTACAGGTGAGCTTGTACTTTTCGTCAGTGATCTCAAAGCAGAAGAAACGCTGGCTTGGGATGAAGACCTACATACATGGCACAAAGCCGAACAAGATACTGGCACTTTGCTCGCGCGGCCGAAGTGGGAAGCCGGCGTGATCACTCAGACGCCTCTTCAGCACATCGATGCGGGAGACTTGACATACCTTTCAAACGCCAAAGACAATGTAGTCAACTCCGGCTACAGAGTTGAACCTCTGTCTAAGCCTGGAGACGATGACAAGCGCTACGCAAAACAGCATCGTTACCTGCCCCTCCATGGCTTGAGACCACTCACATACTGGCAAGATTGCCTTCATGATCTGCCCGAGTCGGAATGGCATCCCTCTGTGAAGCATGCACTCTCAGTCACCAACACTTTCTGCGTAATTGGTAGAAACAGATTCAAAGCAGTTCGAGACGAGCTTTCGGGGTCTCAGGCGACAGTGTTCTGTAAAGGTGCTTACATCGGCTCCGAATTGATCACCGTTGGCGATGCCGTTCGCTTGCTACCTAACCCTGACGAGCAGAAATCAAGCGAGGTGACAGACATCCTGGTCGTCACTGCCATCAAACTCAGACTGGTCAATATTGACGATGCTGGCAACGATGACTGGGACGATGGTTGTCCGTACAACATCTGCTTGCACATAAGTGGGAAAGCATTCACCCTCGATCGCAAAAGAAG
>Ga0265797_10009824_pt1 | contig 12303 bp, 9 predicted proteins | sample P2T30metagenome_FD_192433 | JGI IMG/M metagenome (GOLD analysis project Ga0265797, IMG submission 192433) | Plant litter microbial communities from East Loma Ridge, Irvine, California - P2 T30 | ecosystem: Environmental > Terrestrial > Plant litter > Unclassified | place: USA: California... | reverse complement strand
AAGGGCCGATGGACATGAACAGATTCGACAAAGTGATGAAGGTCAACTTGTATGGCACCCTGTATGTCATACGTGCAGCGGTCCAGGCCATGCTCGAAAACACCCCGGACAACGCAGACGGCGAACGCGGCGTGATCATCAATGTCGCCTCCGGAGCGGCTTACGAGGGACAGATCGGACAGATCGCCTACAGCGCCTCAAAGGCTGCCCTGTGCGGCATGACCATGCCCCTGGCTCGGGAGCTGGGTAGTAGTGGTATCCGCGTGGTAACGGTAGCCCCGGGGGCTTTCGAAACCCCGATCTACGACGCCATGCTGCCGGAAGTCAAAGCCGGCCTAATCGACGTCATTCTCTTCCCAAAACGCCTCGGCAAGCCCCATTAGTTTGCTCTGTTTGTCGAAGAGCTGATCCGCAACCCAGTGCACAACGGTCGCACCTACCGCTTCGACGGTGGCGCCATCCTCGCTGCCAGTTGATCTGCGCCCTTTCACGGCCTACGTGTGATGTCCGTGGGCGGTAAACCCTATCCGTCGTGCACCATAGAGCTGGCCGACCTCGGCTTCGACATGCTGCGTATCGACCGACTCTACCGGCCTAGGGCTCGCCCAACTAACCGTTCAACTTAAGGAAAGCGTCATGACGCAAACCCTAGACATTCGCGAAGGTCTCTTTCGTCATACCGACCGCGGCAGCGTGCTGCTTGCCTCGCGTCACCGCGAAAACGGCAAGGTGTGCTTCCCGGCAGTAGACACCCCCGGAGCCGCTGACGATTGGGACACCATCGAACTTGGCAATCAAGGAGAGGTATTCAGCTACACCAAAGTCCATATGCCAGGGGCTCATTTTGAGCCTGGTTACTGCGTGGGGTTGGTGAAAATGCCTGAAGGGGTACTGGTATTCACGCCACTCCTGGAAGACGCCAATAAGCCCTTGCGCGTAGGCCTGCCGGTGAACTTGGAAATAGCCCCTTTGTGGCAGGAAAACCAGCAGAACGTACGGGCATACCGTTTCGTCCCCGCCTAGAATTGCAAAAGGAGATGTCAGCATGAGAGAAGTCATCGTATTGGGCGTCGGCCAGAGCGCTTTCGGCAAGTTTCCCGGGCGCAGTGTTGCCCAACTCGGCTGCGAGGCGGCTTTGGCCGCCGTCCGTGATGCCGGTATCGAAACCAGACAGATCCAGACCGCCTACACCTCGCGCCTGTATTCAGACATGATCACCGGTCAAGTGATTCTCAAGGACATAGGCCTAGCTGGCATAGAGATGATCAACATCGAAAACGCGTGCGCTGGCGGCGCCACCGCAGTGCGCGCTTTGTGGAAGGATATCGCCGCGGGATACTGCGACGTCGGTATAGCGTTGGGAGTGGAATCGATGACCACCAGCCCGGTGGCAGGCAAGCTCATTCCACCCTCAAAGGACGATCTGGAGGGCCAGTTAGGCATGGCTATGCCCGTGGTGTTCGCCTTGATGGCCCGGCGACTGATGGAAACCCACGGCGCCACCGCCGATGACTTTGCACAGGTTTCGGTGAAGGCCCACGATTTCGGCGCACTCAATTCCCTTGCGCAGTACCGAAAACGCTTTAGCGTCGAGGAAGTACTGGCCTCGCGAATGGTCGTCGACCCGATTACTCTGCTGCAATGTTGCCCGAACACCGACGGTGCTGCAGCCGTAGTGCTCTGCTCAGCAGCGTTTGCTCGGCGCTACACGAGTCGTCCGGTACGCATACGCGCCTCGGTCTTGCAGTCCGGCGACTTCGCCTACAAACGTGAAGACCTGACCTCTTTCCAGGTTGGTCATAAAAGCGCGAAGCTGGCATACGAAATGGCCGGTGTCGATCCCAAGGATCTGGACGTGGTTGAAGTACACGACGCCTTCGCCGTCGAGGAGATCGTCCACTATGAGGACCTGATGCTCTGCGAACGTGGTGAAGGAGTGAAGCTTTTACGCTCCGGCGCCACCTCTTTAGGCGGACGCATCCCGGTCAATCCAAGCGGAGGCCTACTCTCCCTTGGCCATCCGCTCAGCGCTTCTGGAGTACGCAACCTGGCGGAAATCACCTTGCAACTACGCGGTCAATGCGGCGAACGGCAAACGCCCAACGCCAAGCTAGGGCTCGCGCAAATGCTCGGGGGCCACGCTACTGGCCTGGAGACTGGGGCCTGCGCCATTCATATTCTCGGTCTTTAAGCGCCACTCCGGCTGGCTCGTCCTCTCGGGTCCTGTCAGGCGCCTTCAGGCTGTAGCGAACGCATGATCATTCCCAAGAAGTAATCGGATATGTACTCAATGGTGAACTCGCCATCCGGACGATACCAGTTAGCTATGTTATTGAATGCACCGAAGATCAGGTAAGCCGTCAGACGGATATTGCAGGATCGGATAGTGCCGTCCTTTATCCCCTGCGCCAAAACCTTCTGCAACGCCTGATCCAGCTGACGGGCAAAGCCTCGCAGTTGCACCTGACTTTCCGCGCGTAGAGGCTTGAGACCAGTGATAATTAAACAAGCTCCGTAGTCGTTAGCCATCAGTTCGGCATAACGGTGCAGAAAATCCTTCAGCTTCTGCATGCCGGACTCCGGCCCATTCTCTACTTCTTCAAGGGCGTCACTGATGTAGTCGAACGCCATCTTCTGGCACTCGAAGAGGATCGCATCTTTGTCCTTGGCGTAGTAATAGAGCGTCGGTTTAGTGACGTTCAACCGCTTGGCCAGATCGTCCACCGTGGTTGTGTAAAAGCCGAATTCGTTGAAGGCCTTCGCAGCAGTCCTGAAGAGTGCTTCCCGGCGCAGTCGATGCTGTTTCTCGGGGTCCAGACCGGCGTCCCCCCAGCGAGGCTGCTTCGGCGGTCGGCCTGGCCCACGCGGAGTTGGCGCTTGGCTTTTTTGTAACCCTTGATCCTTACTCATATTTATCCCACTCCCAAAGCGGCGGGCCGATTTGGCCTCAATGAATTCAAAATGGTTCTTGACGAGATACATTTTGCTCGGTAATTTTATTTACCGAAAGGTAAATTTACATACCTCTAGGTATTTAAGCCAACTTTCGGACCTGTAATACAAAAAAATAGACGCGCAGCAACAGAACGATCGCGCAGCCCAGGCCACGATCACCAGAATAAAAACAAGAAGGCATTCAATGCCATAGGAACTACCATGACGATGCCACACGCATTCGGTCTATGTTTGCAGCCGCTCAAACGCACTCGACTATCGCTGTTAATCAGCCTGCTTGGCTCCACGCTCGCAGGCCAAGCCTATGCATTCTCGTTCGATACTGGCGATTCAGATTTCAGTGCCCGCTGGGACAACACGGTCAAGTACAGCAATGCTTTTAGACTCAAAAAACAATCCGGAAAAATTACCGCGAACCCGAACCTGGATGACGGTGACCGCAATTTTTCGCGTGGGCTGGCTTCCAACCGATTCGATCTGTTTTCCGAACTGGATATAGGCACGCCAGACCATGGCCTGCGCCTGAGCGGTGCCGCATGGTATGACTCGGTCTACAACCAGAAAAACGATAATAACTCCCCGACCACCAGCAATGCTGTGGGCCACTCGTACAACGAATTCAGCGATAGCGCGCGCACAGTGCAAGGACGCGATGCCGAACTGCTCGACGCCTTCATCTACAACCGCACCACAGTGGCCGACATGCCCCTCTCCGTGCGCCTGGGGCGGCACTCGCTGGTTTATGGCGAAAGCTTGTTCTTCGGCAATAACGGCGTGGCCGCAGCTCAAGGACCCTATGATTTTGTAAAATTGGTTTCAGTGCCCGGTACCCAGTTCAAAGAAGTTCTGCGACCGACTGAACAAGCGTCGATGAGCCTGCAACTGCGCCCCAACCTCTCTGTCGGTGCCTATTACCAGTTCCTCTGGCATCCCAATCGCTATCCAACGCCAGGCAGTTACTTTTCGGCTGCGGACTCTGTCGGTCCGGGTTCAGAATCAATCTTGGTCAGCGCGGGTCCTTTTGGTGACCTTAAGGTTCAAGACGGACACGACATAAAGGCGAAAAATAGTGGCCAGGGCGGCATGCAAATCAAATGGACTCCGGAAGGCAGCGACCTGGAGTTCGGCTTCTACGCCGCGCGCTACAACGAAAAAGCCCCATCGACCTATATCGACCTGCCCGCCCCGCTCGGCAACGGAACAGGCTTGCGCAATGTTTATCACGAAGGCGTCCGGCTTTTCGGCATGAGCCTGAGCACTGCGGTGAACGAATCCCTAAGCCTGGCTGGGGAGATATCAGTACGCCGCAACACCTCACTGAACAGCAACCCGGTAGCGGATAACGGCCTGGGCGACAACGACCACAATATTCTCTATGCGGTAGGTAACTCCGCCCACGCGCAGATATCCGGAATCTACTCCCTCTCCCCCGGAAAGCTGTGGGACGGTGGCAGCATGCAATTCGAGGTTGCAGCACATCGTTTGACCAGTATCACCAAGAACAAGGAAGCTCTTGATCCTGGAGCCACCCGTGATGCTTCTTCCATGCGTATGGTCTTTGAACCGACCTATTTTCAGGTGCTGGATGGTCTCGATATCACCGTGCCCATAGGACTCGGTTACGGACTTAGTGGGCATTCACCACTGTTCAGTGGTGGTTGGAATAACCGCGATGTCGGTGACCTGAGTCTGGGTGTTAACGGCACCTATCGCCAAGTCTGGAAACTGGGCGCCAGCTACACCCATTACCTTGGAGAAGGTAACGGCGTTGCCACCGCTCAAGGGCTACAAACCTACGATCAAGCTTTCAAGGATCGCGACTTTCTCTCTTTCAACATCAGCCGTACGTTCTGATACGAGCCTACAGGGTGACCACAATGAACATATTTTCGATATCTATGCTCGGCCTGATTCTTTGCTTGGCCAACCAGGTCGCGCAAGCGACTGCTACCCCTGAGGAAGCCTCGCACTTGGGTAAAAACCTGACGCCCATGGGGGCCGAACGCGCCGGTAATGCCGATGGCAGTATCCCAGCCTGGGACGGCGGCTATACCAAGGTCCTGCCCAACTGGAAAGAGGGCGAGATCCACCCGGACCCGTACGCCGATGAGAAACCCTTGTTCAGCATCAATGGGCAAAACGTCGACCAATACGCTGCCAAGCTTGCCGACTCGACGCGGGCCATGCTGAAGAAATACCCAGGGTATCGCCTGGACATCTACCCCACGCACCGCACTGCCGCCGCGCCGCAGTGGGTCTACGACAACACATTGAAAAACGCCACACGCGCCAAAACCATCAACGACGGCTACGGCCTGGAAGGCGCCTACGGTGGCTTACCGTTTCCGATCCCCAAAGACGGCTACGAGATGGTATGGAATATGAAGCTGGCCTGGCGTGGCGAGAGCGTCCAGGATCAATTCCGGACTTGGATCGTCACTGCGCAAAGCGGCCCGATGATGGCAACACGCGTCAATCAATATGTAACGATGCCCTATTACTACAAAGATGGCAGTCTGCAGACATTTGACGGTGTTTATCTCAAACCGATGGTCGTGACAACTGAACCCGCTTCAAAAAATGGCGAAGCGCTGCTGGTCCATGAAAACATTGACGCCAGCAAACGTTCAGTCTGGCAATATCTTGTCGGCCAACGCCGCGTTCGTCGCGCACCTTCCGTGGCTTATGACACACCCGACTTCATCACTTCGGGAATCGGCCTGTTCGACGAGGCGCAGGTACTCTTCGGTCCCACTGATCACCATGCCTGGAAGCTGCTCGGCAAACAGGAACTCTTCATTCCATACAACGCCAACCGGATATCCTTGGGCGATACCAAAGACTTGCTTACCCCCAACTTCCTCAATCCAAACCACGTGCGATGGGAGCTTCACCGTGTCTGGGTAGTCGAGGCGACCCTATTGCCGGGCAAGCGTCATGTCGTCAGCAAGCGCCGCTACTACGTCGATGAAGACAGCGGTCAGCCGATTCTAAGTGATGGCTGGGACGCCCAGGGCCAGTTGTGGCGCGGCAGTTTCAGCATGCCACTGCTAACTCCAGAAGTGCCTGTAGTGCGCAGTACCGCGACCTATGGCACTTATAACTTGCTCACCGGCGCCTATTACATTACCGGTCTCTTCAATGGACTCAATGTACAAAGCAAGATGGTCGAGCGCCCTTCACCCAGTTTTTTCTCACCCGACGAACTCGCGGCTAAAAGTACCCGCTGAATCTTTAGAGCGCCCGTAGAGGGCGCTCCCTTTGCTTATGGAAACTGCGTATGAAGACTTCATCGCGCTATTTTTTCACGCTCAATTATCTATTCCCTAACGTGCTCTTGCTAGCAATATTGAGTTCACCCGTGCAGGCAATAGAGTCTCTGACCGTTCTGATGAACCCAGCCATCTTGTCGACCAAGTCGATCCGCCAGCCCATGCTTGCCATCAGCCATGCAGGTACGCGACTAGTTGCAGTGGGAAGCCGAGGAATCATTCTTCTGTCCGACGATAATGGAAGCACTTGGCGCCAAGCAAAAGTGCCCGTTTCGACGACGCTGACGTGCGTTCAGTTCATTGACCAGAGCCACGGTTGGGCCGCTGGCCACATGGGCGTGTTGCTGCATAGCAATGATGGCGGTGAAACATGGGAGAAACGCCTGGACGGCAATCAGGTTGCAGCGTTGATATATCAACAAGCGCAACAGCGACTGCTAGGCAACGCTGACGATCCATTAGCGGCGAAAGCCATGGATAACGCACAACGGCTGCTGGACGACGGCCCGGACAAGCCATTTCTCAGTCTGTTTTTTCAGGACAACCAACGCGGATATTTGTTGGGCGCTTACAACCTGATAATGCGTACCTCCGATGGTGGTAACAGTTGGCAGCCGTGGCAGGAGCATTTGGATAATCCTGGTGAAAACCATCTGTATGCGATGCAGCGCATTGGGGACGCCATATTCATCGCGGGTGAACAAGGCTTGCTGCTTCGCTCAAAAGACGGCGGCGAGCGTTTCGAGCGCCTCGCCTCGCCCTATGAGGGATCCTTCTTCGGCTTGCTTGCCACATCCGACGGTGCGGCGATTGCTTATGGACTGCGTGGGCACGCGTTTCGAAGCATTGATGGGGGCGACAATTGGAGCGCGATCAATACCGGTAGCGAACTGGGCATTAGTGACGCCATTCAACTGCGCGACGGTAGGTTGGTTCTCGTAGATCAAGGTGGCCAATTATTGCTCAGTGGCGCTGACGCGATTTTCGCACCCTTTTCCCAGGCACCCGCACCGCTCACCGGCGTGGCGCAAGGCAGCGATGGGCGACTGATAGGCAGTAGCCTGGCCGGTGTATTACCTCTCAATGCACCGAAGGAGTAGTTCATGAATATGTCGGTCACCCTCGACCCTCAACCAGTCGTGCAACGACTGGTTGATTTCGACCGTCACTCCGGAAATAGACTGGAGAGGGCTATATTCAATCATCGCAGTCTGGTCTTGCTGCTCTGCCTGGTCGTCAGTGTGCTGCTCGGCTGGCAGGCCATGGATATACGCCTCAACGCCAGCTTCGAAAAAACCATTCCGGGCGGACATCCCTTCATCGTCAATTTTCTGGAAAACCGCGCCAGCCTCAGCGGTGCCGGCAACGCTATCCGCATCGCCGTGGAAACCGACGAGGAAAATATTTATAGCCGTGAATATCTCGACATCTTGGCCAAGATTAATGACGAGGTATACCTGATACCCGGCGTTGACCGTCCCTACATGAAATCGCTGTGGACTCCTACCACCCGCTGGATGGCCGTCACTGAAGACGGCTTGGATGGCGGAACCGTAATCCCGGAATCCTATGACGGCTCGCCTGCCAGCCTCAACCAGATACGTGCCAACCTGCAGCGATCTGGCGAAATAGGCCAACTAGTGGCCAGCGACTTTAAATCCAGCAACCTTTATATACCACTGCTCGATATCGACCCCCAGACCGGCCAGGCATTGGATTACGGTAAGCTCTCAAAACAGTTAGAAACCATACGCGGCAAATACCAGAGCCAACATCTGAAGATCCATATCACCGGTTTCGCCAAGATCGTCGGCGATTTGATCGAGGGGCTCCAGCAAGTGCTGTTGTTCTTTCTAGTCGCTATCGTGATTGCCAGCGCTATGCTCTATGCCTACACACATTGCCTGCGCAGTACCCTACTTGTCGTCGGCTGCTCACTGATCGCGGTACTCTGGCAGTTCGGCCTGGTCGCCAGCCTTGGCTTCGAGTTGGATCCATATTCCGTGCTGGTGCCCTTTTTGATTTTCGCCATTGGCATTAGCCACGCCGCGCAGAAGATGAACGGGATCATGCAGGATATCGGTCGCGGTACTCACCGGGTGATTGCCGCGCGTTACACTTTCCGTCGCCTGTTCGCTGCCGGTATCACCGCGTTGCTATGTGATGCCGTGGGCTTCGCCGTGTTGGCGATCATTGACATCCAGTCAATTCGTGAGCTGGCGTTGATCGCCAGTATCGGCGTGGCAGTGCTGATCTTCACTAACCTAATCCTGCTACCGGTGCTGCTCTCTTTCACGGGAGTCGATGCACGCGCAGCTGCCCGCAGCCACGCTCAGCAGGAGCGTGATCTGAGCGGTGCCCAGCATCGCGGCTGGAAACTCCTTACCCGATTCACACATCAGCGCTGGGCAGTCGGGGCCGTGCTGCTCAGCCTGATGATGGCGACCGGTGGTTACATAATCAGCCAAAACTTGAAAATTGGTGATTTGGATCCTGGTGCGCCAGAACTGCGGGCTGAGTCCCGCTACAACCACGACAATGCGTTTATGGTGGAACATTACGCCGCCAGCTCAGATATTTTTGTTGTCATGATCAAGACCGGAGCGGACGCCTGTACTCGCTACCGCACCTTGAGCAAGGTCGATGAACTGGCTTGGCAGCTGGAACAATTGCCAGGGGTCGAGGCGACCAATTCGATGGCCAGCCTGAGTCGTCTCGCTGCCGTCGGTTACAATGAGGGCAACCTCAAATGGCTGGAGTTGATCCCCAACGATGCCGCACTCGGAGGCGTGCAAAGTCGTGCACCTCGGGAGTTTTTCAACCAGAACTGCAGCTTACTCTCGCTCTACATTTATCTTTCCGATCACAAGGCGGGAACGCTGGAACGCGTGGTTCAGACAGTACAAGACTTCAAGGCAAACAACGACAGCGAGCACGAGACGTTCTTGCTGGCTGCCGGCAGTGCTGGCATTGAGGCCGCGACAAACGCAGTGGTCAAACAAGCCATGCACGAGATGCTGTATTGGGTTTATGGGGCAGTAATTATGCTTTGCGCCATTGTATTCCGTTCCTGGCGCGCGGTCGTCGCCGCAGTGTTGCCGCTAGTCTTCACATCGATCCTTTGCGAAGCACTGATGGTTTTGCTGGGCATGGGGGTGAAGGTCGCCACCCTGCCGGTGATCGCCCTCGGCGTGGGTATTGGGGTCGACTACGCGCTCTACGTGCTGAGCGTTATGCTGGTAAACAAAAAGCAAGGTATGAGCCTGGAGCAAAGCTACCACCGAGCTCTGCTGTTTACCGGCCGCGTGGTGCTCCTGACTGGCTTCACCCTGGCGGTAGCGGTCGCCACGTGGGCGTTCTCGCCGATCAAGTTCCAAGCAGATATGGGCGTCCTCCTTGCCTTCATGTTTCTTTGGAACATGCTGGGCGCTCTGGTGCTGCTGCCGGCTCTGGCCAGACTCTTGTTGCCCGCTTCATATGAGGCGAGGCATCCGCCAAACGCTACGGCAGACGTCTGATCGCAGGCCTACGCTCCTGGGCCGCCATAACGGTTCAGGAGTACCGGCAGGCAATATCCGTCAGGCAGGTCGTAATAAGATCGACATACGGAGCCACGCAGCACCTATGCAGAGGTGTAGCGCCACACACCTCCCATAATTATCCTTCGATCAGTTCATGCGCAAAATCAGCGACCAGAACGTCTACGTTGCTCATCTGTAACAAGGGAGGCATACCGGGAGCATAGCGTCATAACCTGCCATTTTTTCGATCTGGTAATTAAGAGCTGCATAGGCCGATTTAGACTGTTCTCTCATAATGATTCACGCAGGCGGTGGCAGCACAGCCAGGGTCGAAGTGGCAGTGGCGAGCAACACACCGTGCTCATCCTTCAACTCGGCGCGGGAGAAAACAAGGCTGCGTCCACGACGTTCGAGATAGCCTTCGGCAAGCAGCGATTGACCCGCTTTGACACTGCGTAGAAAGACCAGATTAAAATTGGTGGTCGCCGCAGAATACCCGTCTGGCATTACTAACAGCGCCGTCAGGGCCATGGCGAAATCCAGCATACTGGCCACCGCGCCTCCTTGCACCACGCCATTGCCCTGCAGGAACAAAGCAGGCGGTTTAAAGCATAGTGCGACCACACCTTTCTCAGGATTAGCATTGACCAGGTGTCCTTCCAGCGCCTGGGCCATAGCGCTAGAAGAGAATGCTAACGGCACTTCTCCTTCGGCAATGAACGCTCGTAGTAGCTGTTGATCCGGATTCACGTCACTTGGCTCCTCGAATATCGAACAAAGGCAAACAATTATCGTCCGCCGGCCCCGTCCGAACGCCTTACCGGACATGCAGTCACGCTTGACAACGCGATAATCTCAAAGCTAAATTATACTGCGCGGTATATAATAATACCAATAAGTAAAAACGGCGTTCGCTTTTGAGAACGTCACCCGGCAAAACAATAAGAAGGCCGTATCATGTCCCTCATCTGCAAGCTGCTAATCGGTGGCCAATGGCTTGAAGCACAAGGCCAGGCGACTTTCGCCCGGCACAACCCCATCAGCGGCAAGATAAGCAGCCAAGCTTCAGCCGCCAGCTTGAAAGATGCCGCACAAGCAGCCAGCGCAGCTGCCGCAGCCTTCCCCACCTGGTCGAATCTGCCGCCCAATGAGCGTCGCAGCCGTCTGCTCAAGGCAGCCGACTTGTTCGCCGCCCATAGCGCCGAGTTCAGTGCGCGAATGACCGCCGAGACTGGCGCCACCGCAAGTTGGGGGAACTTCAACGTGCAGTTAGCGTGCAATATCCTGCGCGAAGCAGCCTCGATGACCACTCAGATCTGTGGCGAGCAGATCCCTTCCGATATCCCTGGCAACCTATCCTTGGCTGTTCGCCAACCCGTCGGCGTGATACTCGGCATCGCCCCGTGGAACGCACCGGTAATCCTTGGTGTACGCGCCATCGCGATGCCGCTGGCCTGCGGTAATACGGTGGTGCTGAAGTCCTCTGAACTCTGCCCCGCTACTCATGCATTGATCGGCGAGCTGCTGCAGCAAGCCGGGCTGGGAGACGGGGTGGTCAATGTGGTGAGCAACGCCCCAAAGGACGCGGCCGAAATTGTTCGGGCCTTGATCGAGCATCCCGCCGTCCGCCGGGTCAACTTTACCGGTTCGACCCGGGTCGGTCGGATCATCGCCGAAACAGCGGCACGGCAGTTCAAACCGGCGCTGCTGGAGCTGGGCGGCAAGAACCCAATGCTGGTGCTCGATGACGCCGACCTTGACGCAGCCGTGGATGCCGCCACCTTCGGCGCCTTCCTGAATCAGGGCCAAATCTGCATGTCCACCGAACGGCTGATTGTCGACGAGCGTGTCGCAGACGACTTTCTTCAGCGCCTTGTCGCCAAAGTTGCGCGGCTGCCGGTCGGCGATCCGAGCGAGGGTGACGTCGTGCTGGGCCCACTGGTCACCCCACAAGCCGCCGAACACGTCCAGGCGTTGATAGAGCGGGCAGTCGCCCAAGGTGCAGAGCTGCTCGCCGGCGGCGCCCGACACGGCTCAATCCTGCCGCCGGCGATCCTCGACAAGGTCACTTCCGACATGGACATTTATGCCGAGGAAAGCTTCGGCCCGGTGCTCAGCGTGATCCGGGTGAAGGATAGCGAAGAGGCCATCCGTATCGCCAACGATACCGAATACGGTCTGTCCGCCGCTATCTTCAGCCGCGATATAGCCCGTGCCCTTCAGATCGCCAGACGCATCGAGAGCGGAATCTGTCATATCAACGGACCGACAGTACATGACGAAGCCCAGATGCCATTCGGCGGCGTCAAGTCTTCCGGCTATGGCCGCTTCGGCGGCAAAGCCGGAATTGACGCTTTCAGCGAACTGCGCTGGCTGACAATCCAGTGTGGGCCGCGTCACTACCCTTTTTGACGTGTAGCTATTCCTTTTGAACGGTACCGCTCCGCGCGGCCACATTGGAGAAATATAATGAACCAGATTAAGCTGCCCTATGCCGAGCGCATCGGAACTGCTACTCGAACCTTCCTCTCTCGTCCGCACCGTCTGTTGATCGA
>Ga0265797_10009823_pt1 | contig 12304 bp, 12 predicted proteins | sample P2T30metagenome_FD_192433 | JGI IMG/M metagenome (GOLD analysis project Ga0265797, IMG submission 192433) | Plant litter microbial communities from East Loma Ridge, Irvine, California - P2 T30 | ecosystem: Environmental > Terrestrial > Plant litter > Unclassified | place: USA: California... | reverse complement strand
GCACCCGACCCAGGGCCTGCTCGACATGTACACCATCCGCCACTATAAAAAAGACTTCACCAACCTGCGCGTGGCGATCGTCGGGGATATCTTGCACAGCCGCGTGGCGCGTTCGGACATCCACGCGCTGACCACGCTGGGCGTGCCGGAAGTGCGCGCGATCGGCCCGCACACGCTGCTGCCGGGCGGCCTGGAACAGATGGGCGTGCGCGTGTTCACCGACATGAACGAAGGCCTGAAGGACGTCGACGTGATCATCATGCTGCGCCTGCAGAACGAACGCATGTCGGGGGCGCTGCTGCCGTCGGCGGGCGAATACTTCAAGAGCTATGGCCTGACGCCGGAACGCCTGGCGCTGGCCAGGCCGGACGCGATCGTGATGCACCCGGGCCCGATGAACCGCGGCGTCGAGATCGACTCGGCGGTGGCGGACGGCGCGCAGGCGGTGATCCTGCCGCAGGTGACCTTCGGCATCGCGACACGGATGGCGGTAATGAGCATTTTGGCAGGGACGCAAGGATGAATCTACATATCAAGAACGGTCGACTGATCGACCCGGCAAACGGCATTGACGCCATCCAGGACCTGTACATCGGCGACGGTAAAGTGCTGGCTGTCGGCAGCGCGCCGGAAGGCTTCGCGGCCGCGCGCACCATCGACGCCGCCGGCCTGGTGGTGGCCCCCGGCCTGGTCGACCTGTCCGCGCGCCTGCGCGAGCCGGGCTACGAATACAAGGCCACGCTGGAATCGGAAATGCAGGCGGCGATGCAGGGCGGCGTGACCACGCTGGTGTGCCCGCCCGACACCGACCCGGTGTTGGACGAACCGGGCCTGGTCGAGATGCTCAAGCACCGCGCGCGCAACCTGAACCAGGCCCACGTGCACCCGCTGGGCGCCTTGACCGTCGGCCTGAAGGGCCAGGCGCTGACCGAGATGGCCGAGCTGACCGAAGCCGGCTGCATCGGCTTTGCCCAGGCCGAGCATCCGATCGAGGACACCACCGTGCTGCTGCGCGCCATGCAGTACGCCAAAACCTTCGACTACACCGTCTGGCTGCGTCCGCAGGACCCGTACATCGGCCGTGGCGGCGTGGCCCACAGCGGTCCGCTGGCCTCGCGCCTGGGCCTGTCCGGCGTGCCGGTGATGTCCGAGACCATCGCCCTGCATACCATCTTCGAACTGATGCGCGCCAGCGGCGCGCGCGTGCACCTGTGCCGCATCTCGTCCGCCGCCGCGCTGGACCTGATCCGCGCCGCCAAGAAGGAAGGCTTGCCGGTCACCTGCGACGTCGGCGTGCACCACCTGCACATGATCGATGCCGACATCGGCTTCTTCGACCCCAGCGCGCGCCTGACGCCGCCGCTGCGCAGCCAGCGCGACCGCGAGGCGATCCGCGCCGGGCTGCTGGACGGGACCGTCGACGCGGTCTGCTCGGACCACACTCCGGTCGACGACGACGAGAAGCTGCTGCCCTTCGCCGAAGCCTCGCCCGGCGCCACCGGCCTCGAACTGCTGCTGGCCCTGATGCTGAAGTGGGCCGGCGACGAGGCCGCGCTTGACGCGCTCCCGCGCGCGATCGCGAAGATCACGCACGACCCGGCGCGCATGGCGGGCCTGGATGCCGGCACGCTGTCGGTGGGCGCCGAGGCCGACGTGGTGCTGTTCGATCCGGACGCGCGCTGGACCGTCGGCCGCGACACGCTGGCCAGCCAGGGCAAGCACACGCCTTTCCTCGGCTACGAGCTGGCGGGGCAGGTGAAGGCGACCATCGTCGCCGGCCACGTCGCCTACGAGCGCTGAGCGCGCCAAGCGCGCATCCGCCGCAGGGTATCGCTTGAAGATCCGGCTCGCGTGGCGCCTGGCGCGCCTGGCCCTCCACCTGGTCCAGGGCCTCTTGACCTGCGCCCTGGTGTTCCCGTGGGCCGGCGCCGGCCTGCACGAGCGCCTGGTGCGGCGCTGGTCGGCGCGCCTGCTCGGGATCTGCCGGGTGCGCGTCGAACACCTGCCCGGCGCTCAGTCGCTCGAGAAACCGCTCGGCCACGCACTGATCGTGTCGAACCACATCTCCTGGCTCGACATCTTCCTCATCAATTCCCAGCACCCGTGCCGCTTCGTGGCCAAGGCCGAGATCCGCGCCTGGCCGGTGGTCGGCTGGCTGGTGGCGCAGGCCGGCACCGTCTTCATCGCGCGCGGCAACCGGCGCGAACTGCGCCACATCTTCAAGGGCCTGGTCGATGCCCTCGGCCAGGGCCAGCGCGTGGCCTTCTTCCCGGAAGGGACCACGGCCAGCCAGGGCGAGCTGCTGCCTTTCCACGCCAACCTGTTCGAGGCGGCGATCGACGCCCAGGTGCCGGTACAGCCCTACGCGCTGGCCTATGTCGATGCGCGCGGCGGCTGGCATTCGGCGGTCGACTACACGGGCGAGACCACCTTCGTGGACAGCATCCTGCGCATCCTGCAGGGCGAGCCGGTGGTGGCGCGCCTCGGCTGCCTGGCGCCGATCGCGGCGAGCGGCGCGCACCGGCGCGACCTGTCGGCGCAGGCGCGCGATGCGATCGCGGGGGCGCTGGGGGCGGTCGAGGTACCGTAACTACTTCTTGCCGCCGTGGGGCCGGTACTCCGGACAATCCACCTGCAGCAGCGTCCGGTCATCCAGGCACACCGCCGTCAGTTTCCCGCCCCACACGCAGCCGCTGTCCAGCCCGACCAGGTTGGGCCGCAGCACCAGTCCCAGTGCCGACCAGTGCCCGAACACCACGGTCACGTCCGCGGTCTTGCGTTCCGCGAGATCGAACCAGGGCTGCAGTTCCGAGCCTTCGGGGCCCTTGTCGCTTTCCTTGTGTTCGAAGTCCATGCGCCCGTCGGGCCAGCACAGGCGCATGCGCGTGAGCGCGTTGACGATGCAGCGCAGGCGCTCGATGCCCTCCAGGGCGTCGTCCCAGCGGTCCGGCTGGTTGCCGTACATCTGCGCCAGGAAATCCTTCCAGCCGTCGCCGCGCAGCACGGCTTCCACTTCGCCCGCCAGCGCCATCGTCTGCTGCGCCGTCCATTGCGGCGGCACGCCGGCGTGGACGAGCAAATGGGCGTCCACGAACATCGCCAGCGGCCGCCGGCGCAGCCAGGCGACCAGTTCGTCGCGGTCGGGCGCGGCCAGGATCTCGTCCAGGGTGTCGGAGCGGCTTGCCTTGCGCACGCCGGCGGCCACCGCCAGCAGGTGCAGGTCGTGGTTGCCGAGCAGGGCGTCGACGCAGCCTTCGCTGTGTTCCGACAATGCCTTCATGCGGCGCAGCGCGGCCAGCGATTCCGGGCCGCGGTTGATCAGGTCGCCGACAAACAGGATGCGCGCCTGGTCCGCGGATTGCGCATCCTCGTTGATGCGGTCGAGCAGCACGGCGGCTTCGTGGGCGCAGCCCTGCAGGTCGCCAATGACATAGGTTCTCATGGTCTTTGCATCTTCCAATATAAAGGACGCCGGACCGGCGGCCGGGGCGTCCTGTTCTGGAGCAGATACTAAATGATCCGGCCCCCAATGCCTAATCGCGGCGACAATCGACACCACATATTTCCAGATGTAACAGCATACTGCCGGGTCTGCTCTGCCACGGATAATGCCGATCTGGGTCAATCGGAACAGGGGAAGTGCGGGTAAACTGCTGTGTTCCGGATGATTGCGCTTATTCGGTACAATGCGCTGCCGCGGCTGAACCGAATCACGCAATGTCCACTCGCATATCTTCGGACGCAACTTGTCCGGCTATTGCATCTGAAGAATAATAAATGTTTTCTTTCCTCGTGAGCTTTGTCGTCTCCGCATTGTTGACGCTGCTGGTCATCAAGCATTCGAAATTGCATGGTCCCGCGCTCGACAACAATTTCAGCGGCGTCCAGAAAGTGCACGCGCACGAGGTCGCGCGTATTGGCGGGCTGCCTATTTTCCTCGCAGTGACCGTCGCCGCCGGCATTTCCGCCTGGCGGGTCCCGGATCTCGGTTATTGGCTGCTGGCGCTGCTGGTATGCTCTTCGATTGCGTTTATCGGCGGAATCGTCGAGGACTATACAGGAAAGGTGAGGGCATCGCGGCGCCTGGCATTGACCATGTTGGCGGCCCTGCTCGGCTACCTGGTGATGGGTGCGAAAATCGGCCGGCTGGACATGCCTTTCATCCGCTGGAGCCTGGATTCGCTATGGATCGCATTGCCGCTGACGGTACTGGCGGTGGCCGGGATCGCGAATGCGGTAAATATCATCGACGGCTTCAACGGCCTGGCCAGCGCGGTCACGATATTCATGCTGATGTCGCTGGCCTATGTCGGCTGGCAGGTGGGCGACATGTTCATCCTGGTGTCGGCCCTCACCGTCGCCGGCGCCACCGCCGGCTTCCTGATCTGGAATTATCCGGTCGGCCTGATCTTCCTGGGCGACGGCGGCGCCTATTTTATCGGTTTCATGCTGGGCGAGCTGGCGCTGTTGCTGGTGATGCGCAATCCGGAGGTATCGACCTGGTATGCGGCCCTGCTCCTGATCTATCCGACCTTTGAAACGGTATTTTCTGTTTATCGACGAATGTTTGTACGCGGAAAATCTCCGGCGGTACCGGATGGGATTCACTTGCATAGCTTGATCTTCCGGCGAATTGTGCAGTGGACTATTGGACGGAAGGAAGCGCGCGCACTGATGAAAAGGAATGCACGTACCTCGCCTTACTTGTGGCTGTTTTCACTCACCGCGGTTATCCCGGCCACTGTGTTCTGGCGCCACACCGGTGTTTTGATTTTCTTCAGTTTGTTGTTCATTATCAGTTACGTCTGGTTGTACGCACGTATCGTTAGATTCAGGTCGCCACGCTGGCTCATTTGGAACAAAAAAACTGATTAAGTATCGAAGTTGTAGTATATTGCGACAATTGGTGAGATTTTGATAAATCTCTTTCAACTCTACTTATAAGGAACGACGATGGATCTGTCTAATATGTCCTTGGGCGATTTGCGCAACCTGCAGGAGCAGATCAAGCAGGAAATGAAAAAGCGTGAGCATCAGGAAGTGCAAAAAGCACGCGAACAGATCCTGGCGATCGCGCAAAGCGTGGGTATGCCACTGAAAGACCTGATCAGCACCGGTGGCCGTGGTGCCGCCAAAACGGCGAATCCGGGCTCGGTCGCGGTTCGTTACCGCAATCCGGACAATGCTTCGCAACAGTGGACCGGCCGCGGCCGCCAGCCGAAGTGGGTCAAGGAATGGGTTGAAGGCGGCAATTCGCTGGACAAGCTGCGCGTCTGACTTGATTCGTTGTTTCTTCGGGAGTATTTCCGCGAGCTGGAAATACTCCCGTATGTTTTTTGGGCGCTCGCTCCTTTCCGCGCCTTTTGCTGCGCTTTTCCAATTTTTCCCGCCTTCCCCCGCCGCCGCGCGCACCGTTTGCCCCGAAATTCCCATCGCTCCTGCTTGCCGCTACAATAGCCTTCTTTGCCACTTGTTCAACGCAAGGTAAACCCCCATGGTTCCTCTCTCGAAAACGATTTTCAAGGCCTATGACATTCGCGGCGTCATCGGCAGTACGCTGGACGAGGGTATTGCGCGCCGCATCGGCCAGGCTTTCGGCGCCGCGGCGCTGGCCAAGGGGGAACGCAAGGTCATCATTGGCCGCGACGGCCGGCTGTCCGGGCCGGGCCTGGCCGGCGCGCTGGCAGAGGGACTGCAGGCCGCGGGCGTGGATGTGATCGACCTCGGCATGGTCGCGACCCCGATGGTCTATTTCGCCACCAACGTGCTGGACGCGCGTTCGGGCATCATGGTCACCGGCAGCCACAACCCGCCGGACTACAATGGCTTCAAGATGGTGCTGGCCGGCGACGCGATCTACGGCGACGCGATCCAGGACCTGTACCAGGCCATCCAGCGCGACGATTTCAAGCCGGCCCGGCAGCAGGGCGCCTGCTCGACCCACGACATCCGCGAGGCCTACATCAGGCGCATCGCGGGCGACGTCAAGATCGCGCGCCCGATCAAGATCGTTGTCGATGCCGGCAACGGCGTGGCCGGCGCCTTCGTGGGCGACCTGTTCCGCGCCATGGGCTGCGAGGTCATCGAGATGTTCTGCGAAGTGGATGGCCACTTCCCGAACCACCACCCGGACCCGGCCCACCCGGAAAACCTGCAGGACCTGATCGGGAAGCTCGAGACTTCCGACGCCGAGATCGGCCTGGCCTTCGACGGCGACGGCGACCGCCTGGGCGTGGTCACCAAGGATGGCCAGATCATCTTCCCGGACCGCCAGATGATGCTGTTTTCCGCCGACGTCCTGTCGCGCAACCCCGGCGCCGAGATCCTGTACGACGTCAAAAGCACGCGCCACCTCGGGCCCTGGATCGAACAGCATGGCGGCCGCCCGCTGATGTGGAAGACCGGCCACTCGCTGCTCAAGGCCAAGCTGAAGGAAACCGGCGCCCCGCTGGGCGGCGAGATGAGCGGCCACATCTTCTGGAAGGACCGCTGGTTCGGCTTCGACGACGGCCTGTACACCGGCGCGCGCCTGCTCGAGATCCTGACCCGGGAAACCGATCCGTCGGCGCTGCTGAACAGCCTCCCCAAGGCATCGAGCACGCCGGAACTGCACCTGGAGCTGCGGGAAGGCGAGAACTTCGCGCTGATCGACAAGCTGCGCGCCGACGCGCGCTTCCCGGGCGCCGACCGTGTGAACGATATCGACGGCCTGCGCGTGGAATACCCGGACGGCTTCGGACTGGCCCGCAGTTCCAACACGACCCCGGTTGTCACGCTGCGCTTCGAGGGCGAGACGCCGGAAGCCCTGGCCCGCATCCAGAAGGAATTCGCGCGTGTGATCCTGGCCGCGAAACCGGATGCCAGACTGCCGTTCTGATCGATGGCGCTGCACACGATGAAGATCCTGCTGGTGCGGGTGTCGTCCCTGGGCGACGTCCTGCACAACCTGCCGATGGTGGCCGATATCCTGCGCCACCATCCCGGCGCCCAGGTCGACTGGGTGGTCGAAGAAAGCTATGTCAGCCTGGTGCGCCTGAACCCGATGGTGCGCAAGGTGATCCCGTTCGCCTTGCGGCGCTGGAAAAAGGGGCTCCGGGACAAGGCCGTGCGCGCCGAAATGCGCGCCTTCTGGGATGACCTGCGTGCCGAACAATATGACTATGTGTTCGATACCCAGGGCCTGATCAAGACCGGCATCATCATGGCCGCCGCGCGCGTGCGCCCCGGCGGCAAGAAGGTCGGCCTGGCCAACGGTACCGAGGATTCCGGCTACGAGGGCGTCTCGCGCGTCTTCCACACGCTGAGCATCCCGGTCGAGCCGCGCACCCATGCGGTGGCGCGCGGGCGCCATGTGGCGGCGCAAGCGCTCGGCTATGCGATCGACAGTGCGCCCGAGTTCGGCCTTGCGCGGCCCGGCCTCCCAGCACCGGATCCAGCACTGCGTCCGGCCTGGATGCCGCCCGGCGACTACGCCGTCTTCTTCCACGGCACCGCGCGCGACGCCAAGAAGTGGGCACCCGCGCACTGGATCGCGCTGGGCCAGGCGCTGGCGCCGATGCCCATCCTCCTGCCCTGGGGTTCGCCGCGCGAAAAAGCCGAGGCCGAAAGCCTGGCCGGCGCGCTGCCGAACGCCACCGTGCTGCCGAAACTGTCGATGATGGACGCGGTCGAACTGGCGCGCCACGCGGCGCTGGCGGTCGGCGTCGACACCGGCCTGACCCACATCGCCGCCGCTTTCGTCCGCCCGACGGTCGAGATCTATTGCGACTCGCCGCGCTGGAAGACCGAGGGCAACTGGTCGCCGCGCATCGTCAACCTGGGCGACACCGGCGCGCCGCCGACGGTCGAGCAGGTCGTGGCCGCCGCCCGTACTCTCCTTGCACAGGGCTGACCATGCGTTTCTTCTATGCCCTCCTGTATTCGATCCTGTGGTGGCTGGCGCTGCCGCTGGTGCTGGGCCGCCTGTGGTGGCGCGGCCGCAAGGAGCCGGGCTACCGCGCCCACCTGGGCGAGCGCCTCGGCTTCTACGGCCCGATGCCTGAAAAGCGATTGACGATCATGGTGCACGCGGTGTCGGTCGGCGAAACGCGCGCCGCCGAGCCGCTGGTCGAGGCGCTGCTGGCGCGCTGGCCCGAGTGCCGTATCCTGCTGACCCACATGACGCCGACCGGCCGCGCGACCGGCAAGGCGCTGTTTTCCAAACACGGCGACCGCGTCATCCAGTCCTACCTGCCTTACGACACCGGCTTCATGGTCGGCCGCTTCCTGCACCACTTCGCGCCCCGGATGTGCATCCTGATGGAGACCGAAGTGTGGCCGAACCTGATCGCCGCCTGCGACGCCTACGGCATCCCGGTGGCGCTGGTGAACGCGCGCCTGTCCGAGCGCTCGCTGCGGCGCGGCCAGCGCTTCGGCGGCCTGATGATGGAAGCGGCGCGCGGCATCACGGTTGTCGCGGCCCAGACCGACGCAGATGCCGCGCGCATCAAGTCGCTCGGCGCGCCCGAGGTCGCCGTCACCGGCTCGATCAAGTTCGACGTGGTGCCGCCCGAGGCGGCGCTGCAGACTGGTGCCATGCTGCGCGCGCGCCTCCAGGGACGACCGGTATTCCTGTGCGCCTCGACGCGCGAAGGCGAAGAGGCGCTGATCCTGGACGCCTGGCGCCGCCTGGAGCGCAAGCCTGCCGGCATGCTGCTCCTCCTGGTGCCGCGCCATCCGCAGCGCTTCGACGACGTTGCGCGCATGGCCGAGGAACGCGGGTTTACGCTCGCGCGCCGCTCGCGGCTGCCCGAGCGCGTCGACAGCGATGTGCTGCTGGGCGATTCGATGGGCGAGATGTTCGCCTACTACGCGGCCTGCGACTGCGCCTTCATCGGCGGCAGCCTGCTGCCGCTGGGCGGCCAGAACCTGATCGAAGCCTGTGCGCTGGGCAAACCCGTGCTGGTCGGCCAGCATACGTTCAACTTCCTGCAGGCGACCGAGGAAGCGGTGGCCGCCGGCGGCGCGCTGCGCGTGGAAGATGCCGACGCGCTGCTGCGCGCCGCGGCCGGGTTGCTGGAAGATGGCGAACGCCGCGCCGCCATGGGCGCGCGCGCGCAAGGCTTTGCAGGCAAGCACCGTGGCGCTACGGCGCGCACTGTTGAACTCTTGCAACGGTTTATTGCCTAGCTTTTGCTACCATACCCTTTAGTTAAAAGAACGAAAGGGGATGCTCATGTTGTGGTCTCATCGCACGCGAGGCGCGGGCGGGAACGGCGGTGCTGCGCTGATGGAGCAGCCGGCCGATCTTGGCGCGGACGCCATGCCGGCGGCCGTCATCCCGGTCGTTCATCCTCCGGCCGCTTCCTACCAGTTGCATTTCTGGGTACGCTACACCCTGGGCGAATACCTCGGCTTCATGTGGGAGCATGGCGGCTACCTGATCCGCCGGCGCCACATCCGCTGGCCGCTGGGCCCGTACATGCGCGTCAAGAGCACGCTGTCCGCGGCCATGCATTTCATTTTGCTGCGGCGCGGCCGCCGCACCTACGAATTCACGATCGACCAGCACGGCATCGTGCGCACCAGCGACACCGGCGTCAGCCTGATCGACTGGGACGACGTGAGCCGCATCCGCACCTATTCCAAGGGCTTCATGATGGTGCTGAAGCGCGGCACGCTTCCGATCCCGTTCCGCTGCCTGAACGGCACCGAGGTCGAGGCCATGAAGGTGATTGCCGCCGCACGCGCGGCGGGCGAGCTGCAATATCGCGGCGCCGTATAACACGCATCAAGTCAGGCCATTGGCCTGCATTGATGCTTGTCATGCATCTGGAAACAATATCGGCATCTCGACCGAACGCTTCTTGAGCGCCGCCTTGGCGCCTTCGTAATCCGGGAACACCTCGCCGACCACCGCCCAGAAACGCGGGCTGTGGTTCATTTCGCGCAGGTGCGCCAGTTCGTGCACCACCACGTAATCCAGCAGCGCCAGCGGATAGTGGACCAGCTTCCAGTTCAGGCGGATGTTGCCGGCCACTGTGCACGAACCCCAGCGCGTGCCGGCCGAGGAAATCGCATACGCGTTGTAAGTCACGCCCACGCGCGGGGCATACAGGTCCAGGCGTTCGCCGAACAGGCGTCTGGCCTCGTCCTGGAACCACAGCTTCACACGCTCGCGGATCTGCCATTCTTCCAGGCCGGGCGTCACGCCCAGGCGCAGGGTGCGGGTGTCAGGCTCGTACACGCAGTGGCTGCGCGCGGCCGGCTCCAGGCGCAAGGTGATGTCGGCGCCCAGGTAGGGCAGGCTGGCGCCATCCACCCATTCCACCGGCGCGCGTTGGGCGCGCATCACGTGGCGTTCGCTGCGCTCGAACAGCTTGGTCAGGATCCAGTGCTGCTTGGCGCGGATGGCGCGCTCGATGTCGTCGAGCGGCGCGCGCTTCGGCGAGGTCACGTGCAGGCCATCGTCGTTGATCATGAAGCCGTGCGATCGGCGCGCCGAGCGGCGCAGCGCGTAATGGACGGTGTGGGAGCCGAGCTGGATGCGCTTGAGCGGCGGGTCGTTCGGACCCACCGGCGGCACCGGCAGGGTGCGGGTCGGCGTGGGCGGCGCCTTGAACAGCGGCGCCGGTGGTGCCGGCTGCGCTGCCGGTGTGGTGGAGGGTTTGAGCGCCGCGAACAAATCCTGGGCAAACAGCTCCAGCTGCGGCGCGTTGGTCTTGGGGGAGGTCATTGTGGGCTGCGGTGATGGTGCGGGTACTTTGCTCAGCGCGCCCAATTCGTTCAGGTACCTGAGTAGGCGTGGGGCGAAATGACGCGCATTTCCGATTCTATCCAATTTTCGACCTCTTGCATCAGGCTGTCAGGGGTTTGATTTTCAGGCGATATCGGTTTGCCAATCGAGACGGTGATCAGGCCCGGGCGTTTGATGAACGAATTCTTGGGCCAGCACTCACCTGAATTATGCGCGATCGGGACCACGCATGCACCTGTCTCGATCGCCAGGCGCGTGCCGCCGCTCTTGTACTGGCCTTTCTGGCCGACCGGGATGCGCGTCCCTTCCGGGAACATGATGATCCACTGGCCGTCGGCCAGGCGGCGCTTGCCGTGCCGGACCACGTCGGCGAAGGCGCGCTTGCCGCGCTTGCGGTCGATCGGGATCATGCGCAGTAGCGCCATGGCCCAGCCGAAGAAGGGGATATACAGGATTTCCTTCTTGAAGACGAAGACCAGCGGATGCGTCATGTTCGGCAGCAGGAAAATGGTTTCCCAGGCCGACTGGTGTTTCGACAGCAGGATCGCTTTACCCGCGGGCAGGTTGTCGTAACCCTTGAACTGGTAGCGGATCCCGCAGATGACGCGCGCGCACCAGATGACGAAGACGTTCCAGCGCGAGGTCACCCAGAAGCGCGTGTTGTACGGGAAGGGCGCGGCCAGGAAGCAGACGCAGGCCCAGACAACGGTGGCGACCCCCATGACGATCGTGAACAACAGGGAACGCAAGAACAGGGTGGCAGTACGCAAGAACGGTCTCCGGAGGAGTGAATCAGGTTGAGGCCTGGCTGGCGGCCGGGGTTTTCAAGAAGGCGGTGACCATCGCGGCAAGGTCAGCGTAGACCTGAGTACCGGGGGGCAAACCCCCGGTACTCAAGGTCGTTTCCCCCTTACCAGTCAAGACCAGGTAAGGCACGCAGCCGCTGATGAAGCCGGCCTGCAGGTCGCGCAGCGAGTCGCCGACGGTCGGCACCCCCTTCAGGCTGAGCTTGAAGCGCTTGCTGATCTCCTCGAACATGCCGGCCTTCGGCTTCCTGCAGTCGCAGTTGTCGATCGCCGCGTGCGGGCAGAAGAAGATGGCGTCGATGTCGGCGCCGACCAGCTGCGCCTGCGCATGCATCTTCTGGTGGATCGCATTCAGCGTCGTCATGTCGAACAGCTCGCGCGCGATGCCCGACTGGTTCGACGCGATGACCACGCGGTAGCCGGCCTGGTTCAGGCGCGCGATCGCCTCGAGCGATCCCGGGATCGGGATCCACTCGGCGGGCGACTTGATGAAGGCGGGGGAGTCCTGGTTGATGACCCCGTCCCGGTCGAGGATGATCAGTTTCATGCCGCCAGCTTGGAGATGTCGGCCACGCGGTTCATCATGCCGTGCAGGCGCTGCAGGAGGGCCAGGCGGTTGTTGCGCAGGGACTGGTCCTCGGCCATCACCATCACGTCGTTGAAGAAGGCGTCGACGTCGTCGCGCAGCTGGGCCAGGGTCTTGAGCGTGCCGGCAAAGTCGCCGCCGGCAAAGGCCGCGTCGACTTGCGGCTGCACGCGTTCC
>Ga0265797_10009822_pt1 | contig 12304 bp, 11 predicted proteins | sample P2T30metagenome_FD_192433 | JGI IMG/M metagenome (GOLD analysis project Ga0265797, IMG submission 192433) | Plant litter microbial communities from East Loma Ridge, Irvine, California - P2 T30 | ecosystem: Environmental > Terrestrial > Plant litter > Unclassified | place: USA: California... | reverse complement strand
TAGCAGTTGTAGTTTGTTCAACACGAGATACTGATAAACAGTGAGCCGACTAAGTTCAAACCAATCGATCATAAAAGTGCAAGAAGTGAAATAGCCAATGGGTTGCCTCAAACTCACGCGCTCAAGTTCGCGGCCTGGCCTCATGAACCGTTTCAAGAATCAATCCAATGATATTCACCCTTTTTGTGACAGCATGTATGGTCACTCCATTAAAACAATAGCCTGCTCGAAATCCGCTGCCACGACATTGGTCGTTTACATATATACAAGTACATGTAAGTTACACGTAAGATTGCGCTCTACTGACACCCCAACCCGAACCCTCCACACTAGTCCACATCCACATCCACATGCAACTCGTCGACTCGAGCACTCGGCAGTCTTCGAATATTCAAGAATGAATATCAAGATCATGTCTACATAACTATTTACCTGACCAAACTTCCTCCCCACGGCAAAAGCCACGACCGTGACCAAGGACTGGGGACTACATGAATGGATCGGAGCAGAAATACCACATACCGCTTTGGGCCGGGCTGCATCAAACAAATGCACGACAGCCATGCATATATATTGCGATCTGCGCATCACGTTCCGGGTGACGTTTCTGGCTGCGCTGCCCGCACACGTGTGTTGCTTGATGCCCGTAGTCAAGATTGACCCGCAGACTTGGCTGGACCTCCTGTTGCGGCATGTTCATTTACTTTAGATGATTAAGGCAATTTGCAGGATCAGCCGGATGTCCCAATTACCCAGAAGTATCATCTGCCTTGCAACGATGTCAACAGAGATGGATAAAACGACAAAACAAACAATTACAAAGCCAAGGATTCCGGTGTGGGTCCCAAACAGATCATTTTGATAAGCAGGACGTTGTGAAACGGGCGGTCCTCCGGTGAAGCTGCAAGTCTCATCACAAATCTGGGCAGGCAGGCAAACGGAGTCTGTATGTTTCATGATGGGCTCTCTCAATAATGGCCACAGGAGGCGTTTTACATACTGCCGTGTAGCTGTATGGGAGATGTAGGATCGCAGACGTATTCGAAACCTTGAATAGTACGAGTAAAGGAAACCCTCGGACGAGGGAGGGGTACGCGTAGGGCAGCTGGGGTTATTTGTCCGCAGTGTATACCTAGGTATGTACATGCACGCATTGATTGCGCACTGTGAATTTTGCTGGAACGTGGCGGGTTGTCGAATATTAACCGGTACCTCGACCTCGATCCTGCGAATTGGTTGATGCAGGTTTTCGACACGCCAACATTTCCAAGTCGTTTCCCTCTTCTTCCAAGTTGTTTATTTACTCGACACTTGTGGCTGAAGGAAGGCGGGAAGACAGCATTTACGAAAGTCTGTCCCAGTGCCGCCCTCGACCCCAAGACAACTTCCCCTCCGACCGCCACTGTACCTGGGCCAGCTCCTACTCGCCTTTCTGCTGCACTGCGGCCACGTCTACCAGAGAGAGGTGTATATTGTTGTTTCTATTACTCTTCACGCCTCCTTGTGCCCATCCAACCCACGTCCCCTTCTCCCTCCACGCCGCCCACCCGCCGAGAGTCAGGCAGCGGCGTCGATAAGCGGGGCTGCTCGAACGTTCGTTCACCACAACAGACCAAGGACATTCCCTGGCCTCCCATCTCCCAACCTCACTTGCTCCGCCCACGTGCCGACTGCAACGAAACACCCTCTGGCCCCCATACCAGCCGGCCTGACCGCACTCTTACTGCAACACCTCCATTCTTCATCGCCTCCCACCAACGCCTCCCACCATCGTAATTGCGGGTCCAACACATGCCGCCCGCTCCGCACTAGGCGACAAGCAACACCCACTCCAAACAACAGCAACAACAACCATACCAAGACTTGTCCGCCAGTACCCCAGACACCCCTGCGACACCCTCCCCGGCAGATCACCCACCTACCGCCTTCCGCCACCCCGTGGCTCCGCCCACACCACCCTCCACCATGAGCCACAACGATGACGCCGCCGTCCAGGAGCTCATCCGCAAAATCGACCGCGAAAATGCCATCATCAACGCTGCCCGCCAGATGTCCCAGGCCACCAACAACCCCGCCGTCAGCTCGCGTGTCGACTCACAAATCCGCGAGGCCACCCGCAACATCAACTACTTCGAGCAGACCCTGCGCGACATTCAGACCCGTCAGATGGGAAACTTGAGCGTAGGCGGTGGACCCGCGCCACCTCAACATGGCATGCCACCGAACGGACAAAGTGGGCGAGGTTCGAACAACCAGAGTGGTTATGATACACAACAAGCAGATTATGGAGCGCCAGGCCCCGGAGGATACTCTGCCGGCGCTGGTGGCATGATGCCACCTAGAGCACCATATGCGCCTCCTGGACCCGAGGAGAGATCATCAAGGCAGCGTCCGAATTACAGCAAACTTGGTATGGCAAAGCGCGAGAGTGTTCGAGAAAGCGGTGTGCTGACCCATAACTTCTAGACCTAATTAAAGCCGATACACAGCACCTCGGTCCCCGAATCCAGCTTATGTTGTCGCAGCTCGAATTTAAGCTCAGTGTGGAAAAGCAGTACAAGGAAGGCATTGAGAAGATGGTCAAGCTGTACCAAATGGCGGGCGACCGGAGAAGCAGAGCGGATGCCGAAGGAAAGCGCGTGGAAAGCAACCAAAAGATCCAGCTTTTGAAGTTGGCGCTACGAAGATACGAAGACTTGCATGTTGTGGACGAACCCGACGCGCCCGACGACGACAGCACCGACATGCCGACTCAGCGAAAATCGATCAGTGGTCAGATCTCCGTGCGGATCAACGCGGTTGCCGATGTGGACCATGCATCTACGGGAAGATTCCAAAGAGGACCCGAGACCTTTGTGATAATGAAAGTGGAAGACATTTTCAAGGGCCGGACCAAGGCCACTCGCAACGACCGATGGCCCGACGAGGTTCACGATTTCGACGTGGACAAGGCGAACGAAATTGAATTCACCGTGTACGATCGCTCGGGCGATAATGCAGTACCCATAGGATTGCTCTGGATTCGACTTCAAGATTTGGTGGACGAACTTAGACGAAAGAGGGTGGAGACGGAGTTTCAACAAGCGGGCTGGACGACTGCTGATAAAATGGCGGACGGCGGACCCAAGCCTGATCTGCAATTCCAGCCTCCACCTGGCTCACAGGGTGGTGCAGGTCCGAACAGAACCGACACTGCAGCCGGTGGCTTCGGAGGCATGAACCCACAGACTGGCCCCATATTCGTTGACGCTTGGTTTACACTGGAGCCTGTTGGCCGCATTCAGCTTACAATCAGCTTCACGAGGCAAGCCCACGCAAAGACCAAGTTCGACGTTGGTCTTGGACGTAAAGGTGCCGTTCGTCAGAAGAAAGAGGATGTTGTCGAGCAATATGGCCACAAATTCTCGGTGCAAACATTCTACAACATCATGCGCTGCGCTTACTGTGGCGACTTCCTCAAATACACTGCTGGCATGCAGTGCGCGGATTGCAAATACACTTGCCACAAGAACTGTTTCTCCAAGGTTGTCACCAAGTGTATCAGCAAATCGAACGCCGAGACGGATCCCGATGAGGAGAGAATCAACCACCGCATTCCTCATCGCTTCGATGCTTTCAACAACATGGGTGCGAACTGGTGTTGCCACTGTGGTTACATGCTTCCTCTGGGTAGAAGCAAGGCAAGGCGATGCACTGAGTGCAAGGAGACGTGCCACTCTGGCTGCGTACACCTTGTTCCTGACTTCTGTGGCATGACTATGGTCAACGCCAACCAGATTCTGGCTGAATTGAAGGGCATGAAGGGCAGGATGATCAACAACAGTGCTAAGCTGAGACCACAATCAACGCCCAGCACCAGACCTACACCTCCTCAACAAAGCCAGAGTTTCGCACCTGCGCCCGGTCACCAAGAGAAGCTACAGGCGGAAGACCGCACCAACGACAGATTCTCATACGGTAGTGGTGGTGGCAAGGATCGTAACTCAGATCAATACGAGCAGCCTCCTCGAACAAGCTCATATGGCCCATCGAGCGGAGCTTCACTGGATGCGGCGAAGGCTTCAATGTCTGCTGGCAGCGTTCCGTCATCACCCGAGATGCAACAGCAAACCCGACCTCCTCCTGCAAGAGTACAATCTTCACAGTCAGCCGCTGCAGCGGCCGCTGCCTCCGCCGCTCTTTCTGGCAAGCGCACATCTGCACAAGATCCGCGAAACGACCCTCGAACCAGTTACGGTCGCATGTCTCCTGCCGACTATCAGCAAGGACACCAGTCTAGGCAGTCTGGATCTTCCTATGCAGATGGCTACAAGGAGAGCAAGCAGATGCCCACACCACAGCCACAGCAACCAGCTTACGATCCATCGGCGTATGCCGCTGTCAGTGGATACCCTCAACAGCAGCAACAGCAGCAGCAATACGCGCCACCAACACCAGCGAAGTCACCGTACCAGCAACAAGTTCCTCCTCCGCCACAGGTGCAGGCGCCTCCGCACCAGCCCCAGATTCAACAGCAACCTCCCGTGCAACAAAGTCAGCCTTCAGTCACAATGCCCATCGTCGAGAAGCGCATTGCCGCGCCTCCCGCAAACACACAAGGAACAGGCAAGCGTATCGGCCTCGATCACTTCAACTTCCTTGCCGTGCTCGGTAAGGGTAACTTCGGTAAGGTCATGCTGGCAGAAACCAAGACTGCCAAGTCACTGTACGCTATCAAGGTTCTGAAGAAGGAGTTCATCATCGAGAACGACGAAGTCGAGTCTACCCGCTCTGAGAAGCGTGTCTTCCTCATTGCCAACAAGGAGAAGCACCCCTTCTTGACAAACTTGCACGCTTGTTTCCAGACCGAAACTCGTGTCTACTTCGTCATGGAGTACGTGTCAGGTGGTGATCTAATGCTGCACATTCAGCGTGGCCAGTTCGGTACCAAGCGTGCCCAATTCTACGCCGCTGAAGTCTGCCTTGCGCTCAAGTACTTCCACGAGAACGGTGTCATCTACCGTGATTTGAAGCTCGACAACATCCTCCTCACACTTGACGGTCACATCAAGATCGCCGATTACGGTCTCTGCAAGGAAGATATGTGGTACGGTAGCACCACCGGCACTTTCTGTGGTACGCCCGAATTCATGGCGCCTGAAATTTTGTTGGACAAGAAATACGGCCGTGCCGTGGACTGGTGGGCATTCGGTGTGCTCATCTACCAAATGCTGCTCCAGCAATCACCGTTCCGTGGTGAAGACGAGGACGAAATCTACGACGCCATCCTTGCTGACGAGCCTTTGTACCCGATCCACATGCCGCGCGACAGCGTCTCGATTTTGCAAAAGCTGCTCACGCGTGAGCCGGAGCTTAGATTGGGCAGCGGCCCTACTGATGCTCAGGAGATCATGAGCCACGCCTTCTTCCGAGGAGTCGACTGGGACGATGTCTACCACAAGCGTGTCCCTGCGCCTTTCATGCCGACGATCAAGAACAGAGCCGACACGAGCAACTTCGACAGCGAGTTCACGAGCGTAACGCCTGTGTTAACCCCTGTCCAGAGCGGTCAGTCATTGCTCATTTCCACAACCACACTTTTTTTTTTCACTTACTAACATTTTTCACAGTACTCTCGCAAGCCATGCAAGAAGAGTTCCGTGGATTTTCCTACAGCGCCGACTTCGTTTGAGGGAATGTCGATTTGTGATGTGTGAGATCAGAATATGGTAACGGTGGTCGCGTTTGAGATACCCAGGATTCGCGGAAAAGGAACAAAAGCGGAAAGTGCGAGCGGCTATTTGTTCACGAACTTTCGTCGGCACGGATGGGGAAGGAAAGACGCAGCGTGCAACGCCTGCTCGTTCTCCTGGGTTGTGCGAATAATGTCTGCGCAGGAGAAATCACGCCGTGAGGGGACGCCGAGAGGCCATGTTGAGATAAAGATGCATGAGGACGACGGGCGATGAGGACGAGTGGCACGCATGCATGGTGAACGCCGGGCGGACGGAGCATGAGATACACGACGATGAGGTGTGGCATTATTGTTATTGGCGGCGGGGACTGCTCGTTGCTCTTCTGGTGGGATCAGCAAAGATCAACCCCTTCGCTCCTGACAGGATAGTTAGTGAGGTGCTCTGATAAGAGGGCAAAATAGATGACGGTCTTTACTTCGGCCCATTTTTACATTGGGAGATGGTTTGTGGTGCATGATGTGTTTCCATTCGTTTTCGTGGATCATTCTGCACATGACCTCGCGGCCTAGCTCTAGATGTCCAGATCGGCATCTCAACGCCAAGGCAAGTGCTACCGACTATCTGCGCATAACGATAGCGGCACACCAAATGCTGAATGAAGGCACGATCAAGACAGCATCTCAAAGGTAAGAATGCGCGTATCATTATTCTACACGGAATGACAGTAGTGCAATGAATGCTAAAGACATGTGTAGTTTGATTGGTGCCTCGAGCGAGACGACGTCACAGCTTGTAGGAGTGATGGAGGACGGAGGATGTACCTTCTACGCTGTTGACAGAGGCCGCATTCGCTGCGTCACAAGGCGGAGTGCATACATCCATCGCTTGACTGCGGCGCCTAAACGACCCGTCCTAAGACCTACTTCGCCCCAGATTGTACGGTTTGCGCCTCCGGTTGGGCTCGTCGTGTGCTTGGCGCATGCGTGTCATGCGCGGCGCTTGTACACAGCCCATGATATACTGGCCTGGAACTCTGACCTTTCTGCGTAATGCGACGAACAGCAAACCGAGAAAACGCGACATCGGTTGTAATGGAACGCTGCCATGGCTCACTATACTACGCTGCGACTTGCCACGGTCGATGTTCAACTTGGGGATGACCGAGGCAACGTGTTACAAGAAACTATTATGGAGATCACAACTGTGGATGAAAGCCTTGGGCCACCGACAGTCACTCAACATGCCCTCAACCAAGGCCTTGGTAATAATGGAGGTCGCTTTGATATGAAGTACACGGGCTTCATGTCGTCTGCCCGGCGAGTAACGTTCTCTTCTGGCCTCCTATCTGCAGAGCTACTTACGAATCGAAGCGAGTGGAAGAATGACAAAATTGCACTACGAGCGAAAGCGACGTACTCCAGCGGAAGCTGGACTCATGAGTTGATCATCGTGGACAATCATGACCCTACTCTGGAAAAGGCCATGTCTGCAATTCACTCCGGCTTAGGTAGTCTTTGTTGGAATCTCAGGCTGAGTGTCGACGGCGCGCTCATAGTCATCTACCTGGTCTGCGATAGCTCGACGGGGTTTCAATCACGATGTACCCAGCATGCCACGTGCCTGAACCATTTGGAATGAGTTTTCGATGGACTCATAATCTGTTAGCTACGACGTTGTACCCATTGCAGAAGCCACCTTCTCCAGTACTAGAAGCTACGAGCGAGCGGAAACCCTCCCAAACGTGATCCTTGCCCCGACATTGCTGTACGCATATTTGAGGATCGCCGTGAGTGGGCTTGCGAGCCAGACCTGCGCCGCTGACCATGAGCTCCAGCCAATGTCTCATTTGGACCATCATGAACCTCTCTGACAATGTCCGCTCTTGCATCCTTCGCAAAATTCCTGTTTATGAGGAGGACCTCCGCTGCCTGAGAAAGGAGGCGGTTGTTCGTGCAGCCCAAGCCACTTGCCCAATCGATACACAACTCTGTCGATGTAGGATTGTACATCTAGTTCTAAGTTGCCCATACTCTCGCACTTCCGACATCTCTGGTGCCAGACAATTGCGTTGTACTGCTCGTCGTTATACAGCTGTATGCTGATCGCAATCCTTTTGCTATACCACCTCTGTATGCGGCAGGACTGGTTGGGACAGGTGAAGGCACCCATTATGTTCGTATCATAGTCCTGGATGGGATCTTCGGGCTCGCTCTCTTCGTAGAATCCAACTGAAAGCCCGTTTGCCTCGAGATGCTGCGAAACTTCTTCGTGCAGGTCAGGGTGCATGGACCATGGACTGTTCTCAGGTTGTACATGCGAGCTCTTAGTGTGACCCTGTAAAGCGTCGTCGCTGTGGAAAGAGTGGTCGCACTGAGGACAATGGAATGTGGTAGATCTTTTGATCGGATTGTGCTGTTGAAGAGTTGATTGATTTGGCTGGACTGCCGGATGCCCCACCGGAACTTTCACCGGAATGGCATGCAAAGGCACTTCGAGCACAGCTCCTGGCGACGAACTCCTCGCATGAGCAGGTGAGTCTCGTTCGTGTTGTCTCAGAGCTTCCATGCTGGCAAACGGACGACCGCAAGGTGCACATTTCGTCGTCTCCAGCCCATCTGTAGTGCCACATGGCGATGACCCAATCACGTGGCCAGGCAAGTCCCTTTGATGCTGGAGTAGTGCAGTGTCACTGCCGAAGTGTCGTTTACAAATACCACACTCCAGCCTCACTGCCATACTATAAGTTTCTCTGGCCGGGCGTCCCAAAGCCTCTGCTGCGCGGTGAAGGGTATCCTTGGTGTGCTGTCGTAGAGCATTGGCGGTACGAAAACGGCGGTCGCATGCTTTACATTCAAAGTCGCCCACAGGCGCGCTGCGGCCTTCTTCCTTCTGTCCCTGTCCCTGTTGCTGTTGCTGTTGCACTCTATTAGAATGTTTGGCCGAGTCTCGTTCGTGCTGCTGCAGTGCACTGATGCTTCTGAAGCCGACACTACAGACGACACAGGTGCTCATGATTCCGTTTGTTTGGTGAGAAGTAGATATTGGATTGTATGAACAGTATTGCGCCTCAGTTTGGTTCGGATTGTGGGAGTATTTATGGTGGAAGCGGCCTCCAAGCTCAGGCAGAAAGCACGGCGCTACACAGCAAACGCCTCACTACAGGACTCGTATCACCAGCAGCATACCGTTCGCTTTGTGCTGAGAAGGAGTAGCTGCATCGGTGCGGCGGAAGGAGGCACTCAGCAGGCGACGTGCGTGTGAAGCGCTGATCCAGCGAACGAGAACTGGACACGCCTACCTTGGCTGCGCTGTGCCGCTTTAGTCCTGTATGCGGCGATGTAGTCGGGTGCCTGACTTGCAGCAGCTGCATTTGGGCGGCAAAACCAACCACAGCATAGCCTTCGAAGGCGATGACTCTCGTCAGGCCCTCTGTAACATTCTAACTTGTAAGCAGAAGCTCGAAGGCGGTCTCTATCACTCGTCAACTTCCCATTGGAAAGCAACAGACTAGGGCTCAAGTGTGGTGATGTGTCGATGCGAGTGGTGGGTCCTGTATCCCAGCCTGCATGTAGACATGAGGGTTTTGCCGACATCGACCCATTAGGAGAAGATGACAGGCCGTCATATGTGCATGACAAGATCTGATATGGCTTACGATCCGAGTTCACCTATGTACTAGCCTCTCAGCGGCATGGCGAGTAGTGCGGACTCTGAAGCTAGACCGCGAGTGCAGGTTGTTGGTATGAGATGCACCCCTCGCGCCGCCTGCGCCACCTGCTCCACACGCGTCACCTGCGCCACCTGCGCCATGTGCGCCACCCCTTGTGTTAAGGAACGATATTAGGCGTCAAGCAGGGAGATGCAGGATCGCCGACCGCAACATGGGCTGTCTTTCTGTGATCAACTTGCCGGAGTTGCCGTAATCCCTGGTTGAACCCTGCCGCAGTGGTTACATAGCATTTTTAAGCGCTGACAATCTTCCCGAGACTGTTGCTGTATCAAGCCATGGACAACGATGCCAATTCCGGAAGCCGCGTAATCCAGATCACATACTGGCAGGCCGACGGCATACAGAGGCTCCTTACCGCTTCTGCGCATTACTTCATTGGACTTATGGAAGACGGCCGCACTGTACTGAAGTACCCATTCCACAAGAATCTGGACAGTCTGATCTGTCTTCGCGAAGAAGCTGATCGCTACGCTCGCGTCGGCCCTCACGAAAACTTGGTGGCTTGCAAAGGACTCAACCAGGACGGATTCCTACTGCTCGAATACTGTGAGCAAGGAGATTTGCTTCATGTGATCGAGGGTCCTGTCAGCCTGACTGATGATCAGAAAACAATCATCGGAAAGCAGATCGTTCGCTGTCTGGTCCACCTGCACAAGCATAATTTCATCCATTGCGATATCCATGTTCGCAATATCTTCCTCACTTCGGAGATGGTCGCGAAGGTCGGCGATCTCCAAGGTCAATTATACCGACAGGATGGCAGCATTGAGATGGAGACGATGTCGCAGGAGAATGCAAAGTCCCGTCACCCATTTGCGGGAGAGGATGAGTTCTCAAAGAGAACAGACATCTTCGCCCTGGGAACTCTTTTGTACCATCTCTGGCGTGGGAATACCGTCTTTCCGGAACTGGATTAACACCATGAACTGATCCAAGAGAGATATCGAGCAGGGCAGTACCCTATTGATGTGGAGCATCCCGCAGGTATGGATGCTGTCATCGGCAAATGCTGGACCTCGAAGTACGAGAAGATGAGCGAGGTGCTTGACGACATGGAGAGTCTCAGCCAGTAAGAGGCAAAGGCGACACTATGGGCTTCGTTGTGTACACTAGTCGAGCGTACTGTGATGGCGATCTGTTAGAACCTTGTGATAAATCACGACCTTATCTTTCTTGTTGGACTGGAATTCGGATCCGGTCCTTACTTGGCCGTGCGAGATCGAGACAGTTTTGGAGTGGCTCTGACATCGGTCCGGGCGAATCCGTGGTTGCTGCACGCGAGAGCGCGAAAGTTGAGAGATGCACGTGAAGACTGTGGATGCTCCCTCCTTTCCCTCTTCCAGACTGGCAGATCAACTCCTTCAAAACTTATGGATCGTACTCAGTCTTCCCCTTCCTCACCATCATCTCAGCGTTTTCGACCTCGCTTGCAATCCAATCGCGCAAGCTGTGCCAGATATCATCACCGCCACTCCAGTTGACCCAGTGCCAATATGGATATTCGCCAGGGCCAAAGGGCGGATGGCCGTCAATGGAACCTCGCCAATTTGCTGGTGAGATCATGAAATGGACGAACTCGTCACATTCTACCGCCGTCGGCAACGAGATGACTTTAGAGTAGATTTCCGGATCGAGGTCGCCAAAGTCGAACATGTACTGGTCGACGTCGTCCTCGTCGGCAAGGCAGATATCGTCGATGCCGGCTAGCCCGCCGGCGAGGAAGTGCCAGCCTCCCTTGAACCTAAGACGGGTTAGAATCGCCGCCATATTCTGTACGAGCAGAAGAGTTATCTCACCCATTGGAGACTCGAACCATCTCCTTGTACTCCGCTGGGAGTCCACCAACTCTAGACTCAGCTTCTGCGATCGCTTCTTCCGTCGCCGGAGGGTACAGAATGTCTCCAGCGCAAGTGAGTCCTTTTCTCTCATACTCTGCACGATTCACCACCCAGGCGGCCTTTGCAAGTCTGTCCATCAACTCTTTCCAGCCAACCTTGTCCGGTGCCAACGACCATTGTCGCCCTTCGTGAGCACGTAGATCCAGAGCCGCTGTCACCTGTTCGACCATGGCAGCGGCATCATCTTCCTCGATGAAGAATGGGTTGCCTTCTTTTCCCCTCTCGGCCAGAAGAGGCAAAACGCTGTAGATGCCTGGGATGAACAAGTACCGATCCAATTGACCACCATCCATCATGTTGAAGCCATCGAGTCTCAATCCAAGCGATAGGACTTCAATAGCGGATTCGAGGTCACCTACTCGAATGGCGAGCTCCACCACCAGTCTTCGATAGAGTAGGTACGAGTGTCTCCTGACAGTCTGGCTACCGTTCCTCTGGAATTTCCACTCCGTGATTGGGACCTGGGGTTGCGCGTATAGCTTCTTTCCCGCGGCGAGGGCTTCTTGCATTGCTTCGAGATTTGGATACTGTCCTGGGGTTATATTTTTAGCGAGGAGGCGCGCGCACATTGCGATCATATGCGGATCCTCGGTTCCTTCCCACAGGTGTTGGTTGGCAGGCTCAGGCAAATTGAAACGATCTAGCATCCAGCCAGTCCTGGTTGTCTCTCGATACTCGTTCCACTGCTCCTTTGCGAGCCGCGCTTGTTGAGCAGACGTTCCATCGGATCCCGCTTGTTGATTTGATGACTGCTCCGGTGAGGCTAAAGCTGGAAATGATGCCCAGAAATTGGCGAATGACCCAGATGACAGTTCGAAGGGTTGCTCATCATTCTTCGAAGAGGCCGACAGCATTTCATGATGTTCACACAGCGCACATATGAGCTTGTATGCTTGGTCGATGTTGTTCGACAGAAGGAGAAGCTGTGCAACACGTTCAATCTTGCGTAAACCATCTGAGTGGTCTATCGGCTCCAGAAGTGAGGACACCAAGTCAGAGAC
>Ga0265797_10009821_pt1 | contig 12304 bp, 8 predicted proteins | sample P2T30metagenome_FD_192433 | JGI IMG/M metagenome (GOLD analysis project Ga0265797, IMG submission 192433) | Plant litter microbial communities from East Loma Ridge, Irvine, California - P2 T30 | ecosystem: Environmental > Terrestrial > Plant litter > Unclassified | place: USA: California... | reverse complement strand
GCCTGCTCGCCAGACACTGCGTCCACGGCGCACCGGCCCTCGACGATGCGGCCATTGGCACCCTGCTGCCGCAGATACCCGGGTGGCAGCTCGAGGACGACCACCTGCAGCGCGAATACGCCTTCCGCGACTACCACGAGACCATCGCCTTCGTGAACGCGCTGGCCTGGATGATCCACCAGCAGGATCACCACCCGCAGCTGTGGGTGCGCTACCGCCATTGCGGCGTGGCTTTTACCACGCACTCGGCCGGCAACCGCGTCAGCGAGAACGACTTCATCTGCGCGGCCAGGGCCGATGCCATCTACGCGCAAAGGACGGATGCATGAGCAGCACGAACGATTTACAAGGCACCATCGTCGCGGCCCACGGCCGCCATTACCTGGCCGACGTCGACGGCGCGTTCCTCCAGTGCGTCACGCGCGGCAAGAAGACCAACGTGGCAGTGGGCGACATCGTCCACCTGAAGCGCACCTCGCCCGACCAGGCCGTGATCGAAAAGATCGCCGAGCGCACTACCCTGCTGTACCGCTCGGACCAGTACAAATCCAAGCTGCTGGCGGCAAACATCTCGCGCCTGTTCATCGTCATCGCCACCGAACCGGGCTTTACGGACGACCTGGTGTCGCGCGCACTGGTCGCCTGCGAAGCGGCCGGCATCGAAGCCCACCTGATCCTGAACAAGGTCGACGTGGCGGCAGGCCTGCCCCGCGCCCGCGAACGCGCGGCGCTGTACACCGGCATGGGCTATCCGCTGCACGAGGTCTCGGCCACCGCCGATCCGGAAGGCACCGTGGCCACCCTGCTGCCGCTGCTGAAGGGCCAGTCGTCGATCCTGATCGGCCAATCCGGCATGGGCAAGTCGACCATCGTCAATCTGCTGATCCCGAACGCCGACATCGCCGTGCGCGAGATTTCGGAAGCGCTGGATACCGGCAAGCACACCACCACCTTCACGCGCCTGTACAAACTGCCCGGCGGGGACGGCACCATCATCGATTCGCCGGGTTTTCAGGAATTCGGCCTGTACCACTTGAGCGAGGGCATGCTGGAGCGGGCGTTCGTCGACTTCAAGCCTTATCTGGGCGGCTGCAAGTATTACAACTGCCGTCACCTGGCCGAGCCGCAGTGTGCGATCCTGGAGGCGGTTGCTAAGGGCAAGATCAGCAAGATGCGGCATGAGTTGTATGGGCAGTTGCTGCATGAGTCGGCGCAGACCTTGTACTGAAAAACGCCGTCAAGACAGTACCCATGTTTTATTTTCTGAAGCAAAAGCAATACCGCTTATAATTCAGAGGATTACCGCATCCTCGACACGCATCGCAGATACACTATGGCTGGCCAGACTCCCATCAAGCACTTCCTGCAGTTCTCCGATTTCACCCGCGACGAGTTCGAGTACGTGATCGAACGGGCAAAGGTCATCAAGCGCAAATTCAAGGCCTACGAGGTGTACCACCCGCTGGTCGACCGCACGCTGGTCATGGTGTTCGAAAAAAGCTCGACCCGCACCCGTCTGAGTTTCGAAGCCGGCATGCACCAGCTGGGCGGCGCCGCGATCTACCTGAACACGCGCGACAGCCAGCTGGGCCGCGGCGAGCCGGTCGAGGACGCGGGCCAGGTCATGTCGCGCATGTGCGACATCATCATGGTGCGTACCTTCGGCCAGGACATCATCGAGCGCTTCGCGGCGAACTCGCGCGTCCCGGTCATCAATGGTCTCACCAACGAGCATCACCCCTGCCAGGTGCTGGCCGACGTGTTCACCTATTACGAACATCGCGGCTCGATCGCCGGCAAGACCGTGGCCTGGATCGGCGACGCCAACAACATGCTGTATTCGTGGCTGCAGGCGGCCGAGGTGTTCGGCTTCCACCTGAACGTATCGACGCCGAAGGGCTACGACATCGACCCAAGCATGGTCAAGACCGGCAACTACACGGTGTTCGAGAACCCGTCGGATGCCTGCGCCGGTGCCGACCTGGTCACCACCGATGTCTGGACCAGCATGGGCTACGAGAAGGAAAACGCCGCGCGCCTGGCGGCCTTCGACGGCTTCATCGTCGACGGCGCCAAGATGGCGCGTGCGACCCCGGACGCGCTGTTCATGCACTGCCTGCCCGCCCACCGCGGCGAGGAAGTCGCCGCCGAAGTCATCGACGGCCCGCAATCGGTCGTCTGGGACGAAGCCGAGAACCGCCTGCATGTGCAGAAGGCGCTGATCGAGTACCTGCTGCTCGGTCGAATCGAAGATCAATAACGCAGTATCATCACCCTAGTTTGATCGTCGGTACGGGAGGCTTCCTCCCTTACCGGCTGACCATCATCCCCCTCCCATCATTGGAATTTCCATGAGCGACATTAAAAAAGTAGTCCTCGCCTACTCCGGCGGCCTCGACACCTCGGTCATCCTCAAATGGCTGCAGGATCACTATAACTGCGAAATCGTCACCTTCACCGCCGACCTCGGCCAGGGTGAAGAGCTGGAGCCGGCGCGCGCCAAGGCGATCAAGTTCGGCATCAAGCCGGAAAACATCTACATCGACGACGTACGCGAAGAATTCGTGCGCGACTTCGTGTTCCCGATGTTCCGCGCGAATACCGTCTACGAAGGCGAGTACCTGCTGGGCACCTCGATCGCGCGTCCGCTGATCGCCAAGCGCCTGATCGAAATCGCCAACGAAACCGGCGCCGACGCCGTGTCGCACGGCGCCACCGGCAAGGGCAACGACCAGGTGCGCTTCGAGCTGGGCGCCTATGCGCTGAAGCCGGATGTCAAGATCATCGCCCCATGGCGCGAATGGGACCTGCTGTCGCGCGAAAAACTGCTGAAGTACGCGGAAGATGCCGGCATCGCCGTCGACATGAAGCACAAGAACGGCGGCGCGCCCTACTCGATGGACGCCAACCTGCTGCACATCTCCTTCGAAGGCCGCCATCTGGAAAACCCGAGCGCGGAAGCCGAGGAATCGATGTGGCGCTGGACCGTGTCGCCGGAGCAGGCGCCAGACCAGGCCGAGTACCTCGACATCGAATACGAACACGGCGACATCGTCGGCCTGAACGGCGTCAAGATGACCCCGGCGCAGGTGCTGACCGAGCTGAATCGCCTGGGCGGCAAACACGGCATCGGCCGGCTCGACCTGGTGGAAAACCGCTACGTCGGTATGAAGTCGCGCGGCTGCTACGAAACCCCGGGCGGTACCATCATGCTGCGCGCCCACCGCGCGATCGAATCGATCACGCTGGACCGCGAAGTGGCGCACCTGAAGGACGACCTGATGCCGCGTTACGCCTCGCTGATTTATAACGGCTACTGGTGGGCACCGGAACGCGTCGCGCTGCAGACGCTGATCGACCATACCCAGAAGTCGGTCAATGGCTGGGTGCGTATCAAGCTGTACAAGGGCAACGTGATCGTGGTGTCGCGCGACTCCAAAACCGATTCGCTGTTCGACATGAACATCGCTACCTTCGACGAAGACGGCGGTGCTTACAACCAGGCGGATGCCGGTGGCTTCATCAAGCTGAATGCGCTGCGTATGCGGATTGCTGCCAAGGCCAAGGCCAAGCGCGGGCAGTAATTAATTAGTAAGCTGAATGCAAAAGCCGCTGATCTGGAAGGATCGGCGGCTTTTTTATTACCACCGTCGTTCCCGCGAAGGCGGGAACCCATACTGAGCACCAGGAATCGAGGCTGCCAGCAGCACCTCGGGGCCTTCGACGTACGGACTTCGAGACGTCAGCATGGGTCCCCGCTTTCGCGGGGACGACGGCGCGTAGTGCAATGGTATTAACTTAGAAGTGGAAATTGGCCGTCAGGCTGGCCCAACGCGGCGCCCCCGGCGTGTAGCGATAACCACTCTTGTTGATCGACGCCACGTAGCGCTTGTCGCCCAGGTTGTACACGTTCAGCTGCAGGTCCAGCCAGCGCGCCACCCTGTACCCGGCCATCGCATCCACCACCCAGTAGTCGTCCGCATACGCCGGCGTGCCGACCGCGCCGTCGGTACCGCGCAGCAGGCGACCCGAGTAGCGCGCGCCGCCGCCGACCTTCAGGCCGAACGGGAAGGTGTAGGTGGTCCAGCTGCTGAAGGCGGTCTTCGGCGTGTAGGTCAGCGCATTCTCGCCGCCTGCCGTGATCACCCTGCCCTGCTCGACGCTGGTGTCCATCCAGCTGTAGCCGGCGCTGACCTGCCAGTCACGCGTGATCTGGCCGACCGCGCTCAGTTCCACACCCTGCACGCGCTTGCGCCCGGTCTGGTAATACACCGCCGTGTTGGTCGGGTCCTGCTCGACCTCGTTCTTGACGACGGTGCGGAACAGCGCCGCGTTCAGGCCCAGCTTGCGGTTCATGAGCTCCCACTTGGTGCCGACTTCGGTCGTGATGCTCACCTGCGGGTCGTAGTTGACGTTCGACGCGCTGTTGGCGCCGGTGCTCAGCGTCAGGCTGGAGCCCGGCGGTTGCTTGGAGTTGGCCCATAGCGCGTACACGCTGCTGATCTCGGTCGGCTTGTACAGCACCGACAGCTTGCCGCTGGTGACGCTGTCGCTCAGCTCGAGGTGGGTGGCGGGCGTGGTGGTGCCGGTGGCCGGCAGCGCGTCGTAGTTGACGTCGAAATGGTCGACGCGGAACGAGGCGCCGAACAGCCACTTGTCGCCGATCTTGATGGTGTCCAGCAGGTAGCCGGACGCCGTGGTGACCTCGCCCTGGTTGCGGACGCCGCTGCGCACGAAGTTGACGTCGACCGGCATGTCGTTCAGGTCCGGATGGTACAGGTTGGCCGGGGCCAGGAAGCCCAGGTAGCCGAGATTGCGGTTGGTGGCGTTGTTGACGTAGCTGTAGTTCACCTGCTTTTCATTGCTCAGGTCCAGCCCGCTCACCAGGGTGTGGTGCAGCATGCCGGTATCGAATTCGCTGGTGAGCGTCGTCTGGTTGGCCAGCACCGTGTTTTCCTGGTCCTTGATGGTGCGGGTCGTGCGCTGCAGCAGCCAGGTCGACGGATCGCTCGCCAGCACGCCCGGATAGCGGACCGTGGCCGGTGGAATCGGCGCCGCCTGGGTGATGACGTTGGCGCCGCTGCTCATGAAGGCACTCAGCAGGTAGAACTGCTTGGTCTTGCCGTAGCGGCTGATGTTACGCAGGCGCATGCGCTGGCCGAAATCGTGGTCGACGATGGCGGTGAACATGTCGGCCTTGACGCGGTCGAAATCGGCGCGCGAGCCATAAAAGTTCTGCGGATCGACCGGCGCCGGGTTGTTCAGCTCGGGCCGGATCGGCGGCGGATTGACGGCGGTCGCGCTGGGGATGGTCGGGTTGCTGTAGCCGGGCAGGCCGATCGTCGGCACGCCGCCGTCCGGGATATTGTCCTGCTTGACGTGCAGGAAATCGAGGTAGAGCCGCGTCGGGCTGTGCAGGCCGAAGGCGACCGAAGGCGCCACCGCCCAGCGCTTGGCCTTGACCACGTCGCGCGCGGCGTTGCCGTTGTCCTGGTCCACCGCGTTCAGGCGCACTGCGATGCCGCGCCGGCGGTCGAGCACCTGGTTGAGGTCGGCCGTGCCGCGCAGGCGGTCGGCGCTGCCGGCCACCACGCTGGCATTGGAAAAGGAGCGGAGCTGCGGCTGCTTGGTGTTCAGGTTGATCGAGCCGGTCGGCGCGCCGCGCCCGGTGTCGGTGCCGGCCGGGCCTTTCAGCACGTCGATCTGCTCGGTGTTGAAGATGTCGCGCGAGACCGAGCCGATGTCGCGGATGCCGTCCACGAAGATGCTGCCCGAGCTGTCGAAGCCGCGCAGGTAGATGGCGTCGCCGGTGTTGGTGTTGCCGTTTTCACCCAGGAAGAAGGTGCCGACGCCCGGGGTGTTCTGCAGCGCTTCGGTCAGCGTGGTGGCGCCCTGCTGCTCGAACAGTTCCTTCTTGATGACGATGATTGTCTGCGGCGTGTCGACCAGCGCCTCGGTGTACTTGGGCGAGGCGGCGTGGTCGGCCTTCAACTCGTTTTCGCGGCCGCCGACGATGTGCACTTTCTGGTGCTTGTCTTCGTCGGCTGCCGCGGCGGCGGCCGCCTTGGCGGCATCGTCGGCGGCATGGGCGGCCAGTGGCAGCAGCATGGCGAGCGCTGTGCCGGTCAAAACGTGTTTGCGATGGGTGATGTGCCTGGAGTTTTTCATGTGGTCTGGGTGATGACGTTTTGGAATAGTTATTGGAACGTCACGCACTCTAGCAAGGATTTTGATTCAAGTAAACGCGAATCATTATCATTTGCGTTTTTAATCAAAGATTGAGCCACAGGTGCCCAAGCCTGCCGCATGACCTGAAAAGCAGGTTTCCATATCGTTTTGTTGCGGCAATGCACCGTTTTACCGCCGTGCGCCTCTTCAAAATGTTACATTTGCGAAGATTCCCTGAAACACGGAGCATGCATGCTGTCCAACCTGAGCCTCAAGAGCAAACTGAGCATCGGCTTCGGTGCCATCGTCGCCATTATTTTGTTGCTGCTGGGCTTTGCCTATAACAATTTCTCACGCCTGCAGGAGGCGCGCGACTGGGACCGTCACACGCTCGAAGTCTTGCTGGAAACGAATAACGTGGCGACCTCGCTGCTGCAGGTGCAGACCTCGGTGCGCGGCTATCTGCTGACCGGGAACGACGGCTTGCTGGCCTCGATCGAGGCCGAACACGGGCGCGCCCGCCACCACCTGCAGCGCGCGCTCGAACTGACGCGCGACAACAATACCCAGCAGGGGCGCCTGAACCAGCTCACGCCGATGCTGGACGGCTGGATGGCAAATTCCGTGCAGCCCCAGATTGCCATGCGGCGGCGTGCCGGCACGGCCGGGCTGACGACGGTCGCGGGCCAGGTCGAGGCGACGGTGCTGGCCGGCAGCGAAGCGATGACGTCGGTGCGGCGCATACTGGAACAGGTCGAAGGCGAGGAAGACCGTCTGCTGGCCCAGCGCCAGAAGGAATCCGCCGACCTGCAGCACACCATGAACCAGGTGCTCGGTTTGGGCGGCGTGGCCTGCGTGCTGCTGGCCATCGTGATCGGCACCCTGCTGGTGCGCACGGTATCGCGCCCGCTGGCCAGCCTGAGCACGGCCGCGCGCCAGCTCGGCACCGGCGTGCAGGGATCGCGCGCCGAGGTGCTGTCGAAGGATGAGCTGGGCCAGGTGGCGCTCGAATTCAACCGCATGGCGCAGGCGATCGAGGACAGCCAGGCCAAGGAGCTGGCGGCCAGCACCGAACTGCGCGCCAAGGTCGATGCGCTGCTGGATGTGGTGTCGAGGGCCGCCCGCGGCGACCTCACCGGCGACATCACGATCCGCGGCGGCGACGCCATCGGCCGCCTCGGCGAAGGCCTGGCCACCATGCTGGCCAACCTGCGCAGCCTGATCAACAACGTACAGCGTGCCGGCATCCAGGTCACTACCTCCGCCACCCAGATCGCCGCTTCCGCGCGCCAGCAGGAAGCGACCGGCGTCGAGCAGGCCCAGACCAGCGTCGAGGTGCTGTCGACCACGCGCGAGATCTCGGCCAACACCGCCCAGCTGCTGCGCACGATGGAAGAAGCGACCGAAGTCGCCGACTACACCACCAACGCCACCGTCGACGCCCAGGACAACCTCAAACGCATGGACCAGACCATGCAGCAGATGGTGACGGCGACCGATTCCATCGGCGCCAAGCTGGCGGCCCTGTCGGAAAAGGCCAGCAACATCAACAGCGTGCTGACCACCATCACCAAGGTGGCGGACCAGACCAACATCCTGTCGCTGAACGCCGCCATCGAAGCCGAAAAGGCCGGCGAGGCGGGCCGCGGCTTTGCCGTGGTGGCCAGCGAGATCCGGCGCCTGGCCGACCAGACCTCGGTCTCGACCTGGGACATCGAGCAGATGCTGAAGGAGATGCAGTCGGCGGTGTCGGCCAGCGTCATGGGCATGGACAAGTTTGCCGAAGAGATCCGCCGCAGCGTGAGCGAGGCGCGCCGCGTGGCCGAGCAGCTGTCGGGCATGACCGACCAGGTGCGCAAGCTGGCGCCGCGCTTCGACCTGGTGCTGCAGGGGATGCAGTCGCAGGCGGTGGGCGCGTCCCAGATCACGGAAACCATGATGCAGCTGTCCGACGCCAGCCAGCAGACCGTCGATTCCCTGAAAGCCACCAGCGAAGCCGTGCACCAATTGCAGTACGCCGCCGGCGACCTGCAGCAGTCGGTGGCCAGCTTCGCCGTCAATCTGTAAGCAACGGCAATCCGCGTCATGAACGTGCTGGTCTTCCATATCGGTCCCGAACGCTACGCGCTGCCCCTTGGCGCCGTCGCGCGGGTGCTGCCGGCCGCGCGTTTGAAGGCGCTGCCGGGGGCGCCGGATTACGTCGCGGGCCTGCTCGACCTGCACGGCGAGCCGGTGCCGGTGATCGATCTGTCGCGCCTGGCCGGCTGCCCGGCGGAGGCGATCCGCTACGACACGCGCATCCTGCTGATCGATTTGCCCGTGGCCGGCCAGTTGCGCCGCCTGGGCCTGCAGGCCGAGCGCGTGGCCGGCGTGGAAGCGCTGACCAGCGCGCCGCTCGATCCCGGCGTGCTGGCCGCGCCCTGGCTCGGCGCGGTAGCGCATACCGGCGCGAGCGGCCTGCTGCAGCTGATCGAACCGGCCCGGCTGCTGGCAGCGGACGTCGCAACGCTGCTGTTCGGCGCAGCCGGAGAAGCCGCATGAGCCCCGACATGCGCGGCCTGCGCGACATCCTGCACGCCAGCACCGGCCTGGCCCCGTCCGACGCCGACCTGGAACGGGCGCTGCGCGATGCCGCCGGCACGAGCGACCACACCGCGCTGCCCGGCACGCCCGCATTCGAGGCACTGGTCGACCAGGTGGTGGTGCCGGAATCCTGGATGCTGCGCGACCCCGCCGTGTTTGCCGAAGCGCTGCGCTTCGTGCAGGCGCGCCTGGCGGCCCAGCCGCAACGCCCGGTACGCATCCTGTCGGTGCCCTGCGCCGGCGGCGAAGAGCCGTATTCGATGGCGCTGGTGCTGGCCCAGGCCGGTATTCCGGCGGCGCGCTGCCGCATCGACGCGATCGACCTGTCGCAGGCCGCCATCGCGCGTGCGCGCGCCGGGCGCTTCACCCGCAACGCCTTCCGCGGCGCCGACCTGGCCTTCCGCGAGCGCTGGTTCATGCGCCATGGCAGCGAGTACCAGGTCGACGACGCCCTGCGCGCCTACGTCACCTTCAACCAGGGCAATCTGCTGGCGATGGGCGCGCGCACCGGCACGCCGACGGCCGCCCCCGCGCAGTATGATCTCGCGAGGTACGACCTTGTCTTCTGCCGCAACCTGCTGATCTATTTCGACGCGCCCACGCGCGCCCGCGCCGCGCAGGCCATCGCCGCTCTGCTGGCGGACGACGGCCTGCTGCTGTCCGGGCATGCCGAAGCGCCCTCCTTCTGCGCCAACGGCTTCGCGCCGGCGCATGCGGGATTCATTCTGCACAAGCGGAGAACGCCGCTACGAACGCAGGCCCTGGCCGCTGCGGAAACGCCGCCGCTACGCCGCCGCGTGCGTGCGATGGCGGCGCCGCTGGACGCCGCGCCGGCGGCGCGCGCGGTGGTGCCGGCGGTGGCTGTTGCCGCCGCCGCGCACACAGCGATGCCGGCGGCTGCGGCACCTGCCGCACATATGGCGCAGCCGCGGATGGCAGAGCCGTCTGCGCGTCCTGTGCCGCCCGTAACAGCAGCGCCACCATCTCCGCAAGACCTGCTGCGCCAGGCCAGGGACCACGCCGACGCCGGCCAGCTGCGCCAGGCCGACGCCGCGTGCCGCGCATTGCTGGATACCGCGCCCGACAACGCCGACGCCTGGTTCCTGCTGGGCACCGTTCAGGAATGCGGCGGCGAGCGCGACGCGGCCGACGCCAGCTGGCGCCGCTGCGTCTACCTCGCGCCGGATCACTACGAAGCCCTGTGCAGCCTGGCCCTGCTGCACGAAGGACTGGGCGATGCCGCTGCCGGCGCCGGCTTCCGCCAGCGCGCCGCACGCATCTACGCGCGCCGCGGGAGCAGCCTCGCATGACGACACCTGTTCTCCACAGCCTGGCGCGTCCGGTCGACGCGGACTACGGCGAGGACTGGGCGCGCGAACTGGCGCGTCCGGCCGCCGGCGCCGGCGCTACCGATGCCGCGGCGATGGTGTTCCGCATCGGCGCCGAATGGCTGGCGGTGCCGCTGGCGCTGGCGGCCTCGGTGGCGCCGCTGGCGCCGATCCACCGCCTGCCGCACCGCGGCGGCGGCGGGCCGCTGCTCGGCATCGTCGCCGCCGGCGGCCGGCTGCTGCCGGCGCTGTCGCTGGCGCGCCTGCTCGACATCGACGCCGGGGCCGGCACGGGCACAGCCGCGCCGGCCGGACGCCATGCCTTTGCGCGCCTGCTGGTGCTGGCCGACGCCGTCGAACAACGCGCCGCACAGCGCGGTGGACCACACGCTACCCCGCGCGGCGGCCAGCCCGGTGCGCCCGCCTTTGCGCTGCCGGTCGACGAAGTCCAGGGTGTAGTGCGCTACGCCGGCGCCGCCCTGCTGCCGCCCGCCGCCACGGTCGGACGCGCGCCGCCGCCGCTGGTGACCGGCGTGCTGGCGGGGGCCGTCCAGGGTACGGCCGGCAACAGCGCCGCCGGCCTGCTCGACGCCCGCCTGCTGACCGCGGCGCTGAAGGGATTGCTGCGATGAGCGTCGACCAGCACATGGGCGGTGACCTGAGCAGCTTCTCGATGGTCGACCTGTTCCGCATGGAGGCCGCCGAACAGGCACGGGTGCTGACCGACGGCCTGCTGCAACTCGAGCGCGGCGCCGCCGACCCGGTGCTGCTGGAAGCGATGATGCGCGCCGCCCACTCGATCAAGGGCGCCGCCGCCATCGTCGACCACCAGGCCGTGGTCGGCCTGGCGCATGCGATGGAAGACGTGTTCGTGGCTGCCCAGCAGGGCCGCACGACGGTCGATGCCGGCGCCGCCGACATTCTGCTCGACAGCGTCGACCTGATGCTGCGCCTGGCCGGCGAAGACGGCGGCAGCGACGGCAGCGCGGATCCGGCGGTGCAGGTGCGCGTCGAGGCGCTGGCGGCGCTGCTGGCACGCCCGGCGGCTGCGCCGATGCCGGCGCCCGCGCCGCCTGCATCTGCATCTGCATCTGCACCTGCAACTACGCCTGCCGTGCCGGTACCGGCGCAGGCACCCGGTCTCCCGGCAGCGCCGGCACCTGGTCTGCCCGCCGCGCCCGCATCCGCGCTGCCGGCGGCGCCACCGTTTGCGCCCGCTCCCACTCCCGCTCCCGCTCCCGCTCCCGCTCCCGCCGCATCGACAAACGCGGCGCCCCCCTCGGTCACTGCGGCCGACAGGCCGGCCACGCCCGCGGAAACCGCCCCCGCCAGCGACGAGCTGCTGACCCTGGCCAGCCAGGCGCGCCTGCACGCCGGCCAGCTGCGCCCGTGGCTGGACTTCATGCAGCGCTATAAACGCCAGCAGCGCAGCGTGCTGGGGGCGATGGAACAGCTGCACGAGGCGATCGTGGCCGGGGGCGACCCGCGCCTGCTGGAACTGGCGCTGGCGGTGCGCGAGCGCGCGCAGCCGCTGCGCGACTTCCTGCTGCGCTCGATCCGCGACGCCGAGAACTACGAGCGTCAGGCATCGAATGTCTCGACACGACTCGCCGACGAAGTGCTGGCGCTGCGCATGTGCCGCTTCGGCGACGGCGTGCACGGCTTGCCGCGCATGGTGCGCGACCTCGGCCGCAGCCTGGGCAAGGATGCGCAACTGTTGATCGAAGGCAGCGCCACGCTGGTCGACCGCGCCGTGCTGGCGCGCATGGAAGCGCCGCTGAACCAGTTATTACGGAACGCCATCGACCATGGCCTGGAAATGCCGGCCGAACGGATCGCCGCCGGCAAGCCGGCCACCGGTACCATCGTCCTGAGCGCGCGCCACCGCGGCGGCATGCTGGTGATGGAAGTGCGCGACGACGGCCGCGGCGTCGATCCGGAACGCATCCGCCAGGCCGCCGCGCGCCGCATGGCCACGCCAGCCATCGCCGCGGAACTCGGCCTGGAGGAGCTGATGGAATTCCTGTTCCTGCCCGGCTTTTCGCTGAAGGAGACGCCCAACGCAATCTCCGGCCGCGGGGTCGGCATGGACGTGGTGCACGCGGCGGTGCAGCGCCAGCACGGTACCGTGCGCGCCGAGTCGACGCCGGGCGCCGGCTTCCGCACCCTGATCACGCTGCCGGTCACCCAGTCGATCATGCGCACGCTGGTGGTCGAGATCGGCG